>ERZ1370068.6198-contig-5197_pt1 | contig 46254 bp, 62 predicted proteins | sample MGYA00561227_ERZ1370068 | MGnify/ENA primary metagenome ERZ1370068 (study PRJEB38410, sample SAMEA6850437) | metagenome | study: Metagenomic assessment of the ecological functions of the soil: analysis of the soil microbiota associated with the... | reverse complement strand
TACGTATTGCTGACGCTGGTGATGCCGAGGCAGAAGCACACCGCGCCGCTGGCGGCCGAGCCGCGGCCCTGGCACAGGATGTCTTGGCTCTCTGGCATAGCGCACGACGTCGGTAGACGGTGAGAGGAAATGGCGGGCGTAGTCGAGCCTGCGCGATCAGCGCCAGCTCCTTGACCAGGAGCGCGCGCACCTTGGCCGGCACGCCGTCGGGATAGTGTCGGCGTGTGCGTGCGCCCAGGTCAGCTCTTGCAGGTAGTCCCAGCGGGCCCCGCTGCCCGGCGGCAACTCGGCTCGTCCGGGCATTCGTAGCGCAGCTCTTCCAGGTTGAAGCCGGATGCGCTCCACGATCTCGAGCGAGCGGGCGACGGCCTGCGGGTGCTGCAGCGAACAGGCGAGCTTCATATCTCCGCGCCGTCTCTTCAGATGCCGCTCGGCGTTGGCCTCGGAGGCGATAGCCGGCATCGGCACTCCGTGCACTTCTCGCGGATGCAGGCGAGCACGCCTGGCGAGCGGCTTGCGGCCGGGGTGGTGGTGATGTGGCGTCGTTGGTGGCGACGAGGGCGTGCGGCGCGTCTCGCTGGCTGGCAAGCTCGGCGAGCTCGCCGGAGGCGCCGGCGCTCGGTGCCGTCGTAGCGAACACGGCGCCGAGATAGGCCCGTCCGCGCGCCGTGGCGGTGAGCTTCATAATCGCTCGGCAAAACTCGGCGTGACTTCTTCAGGCGGCAGAACGACGAAGATCTGGCCCGCTGGCGGTGGCGATCACCTCCTCGAACGAGAAATGGCATTGTCCCTGATGGCGCGGCGATTGCCCGATGTCAGCAGGCGGCACAGTCGGCCAGGCCGTCCGTCCGTCGGATAGCAGGCCGCCTCGGAAGCCGTCGGTGACGAGCCGCGCACCGACCAGCAGCCGGATCTTGTAATCCTTGGCCGCCGTATATGCGCACCACGCCGGCCAGCGAATTGCGATCGGCGATGCCAATGGCAGCCAGCCCAGCCCGCCGCCTGGCCGACCATCTCGTGTGCATGCGGGACGCCCCGCGCAAAACGAGAAATTGGTGGCGGCGACTGTGCCTGGCGAAGGGCCGGCTCCCAATCGCCGCGCGATGTCATCCCGGGCTTGTCCCTGATCCAGCCATCCGGGGGTGCCATCCGAACAAATCGCGCAAGTCCATTGCCGCGCAGGCGCTGGTGCAGGCGCCGATCCCGGGCATAAAGCCTCGGGATGACACTCGCGGGTGAAGTCCCGATCATCCAAACACCCCATGCACGAACCATTGCGGGGTGGCGGCGCCTGCGGTCGTAGAGGCCGGCGCGGTAGAGCCAGAAGCGGCGGCCGTCCGCGTCCTCGACGACGTAATAGTCGCGCGTCTCCTCGGCCGTGCGGCGCCACCATTCCGGCGCGATGCGCTCGGGGCCTTGCGCCTCGGCCACCTGATGGAGGACGCCGCGCCAGCGAACTGCCGCGGCGGCCCCTCCGGGATGAGCGCACAACCTCCGCCGCCCGGGCGGCAGCATCACGGGCGCGAGCTTTCTCCCCATCTCAGTGAGAGTCGGTGGGGCGGGCGCCGCCTGGAGCCTCGACGCCTCATTCGACATCCGCCGGCAAGCGAGGAGAGGGGAAAGCGGCACGCACGGCGCGCTCAGGCGTATGGCTCTGGTGGGGATGGCAGCTGGCAAACGGCGCCGGCGCCCAGCCGCTGCTGCAGGCGGTCGATGAGCCGGGCGAGGCCATCGGGCGGGGCGCTGCCTCGTCCATGCCGAGCCGCTCCTGCCGCTCGGAGAGAGGCTCGGCGGCAAGCACGTGCACGGCCGCGGCCTCGAAGCCGAAATCGCGCATCGAGGCCGTCGCCGAGCCGGTCGAGGCGCAGGCGCGATGAGGCTGGGCGATGTGCTCGGGGTCCCGGCTCGGCGCGGCGAGCCCGAGGTCGAGCGACTGGCATATCGCTATCGCACTCTGAAACAGCAGCAGGCGCAGGACGCGCGCGCCGACGGCGTCGCGCGCCAGCACATCGGCCAGCTCCCGCAGCAGGCGCCTTGCCGCTTCCAGCACGTGCTCCTGGCTCAGGATCGGCTCGAGGAACATCGCCTGCGCGCGATAGACGGGCGGCGCAACGACGGGGACGAGCGGCTCGGGCGCGCCCCAAGCGCCTGGTCGAGGCGGCGCAGGTATTCCGGCTCGAAGCGCGCGGCAAACGGCGCGCGCGGCTGATCGATGAGCTCGCCGATGCGCTGGAAGCCGGAGCCGGCGCATGAGGCGCCTGCGTCGCTTGCCGAGAGCCGGAGCGCGGCGAGCGGCAGAGTCCTCGAGAGCTTTCGCCTTCCTCGCCCGATGCCGCGATCCTGCCGTCGGCGGCGACCATGGCGCGCCATCGCCCAGGACGCGCCGGCCGTGCCGGCGATTGCCGTGCGCGGATAAAGCCCGAATGCGCGCAGGCGCCGCTCGAGATCGGCCAGCAGCTCGCGCCTCGCCGCCGAAGAGATGCTGCGCACCCCGTGACGTCGAGGAACAGGCCGTCGGCGCCGCTTGCCTCGTCCCAGGGCGCCACGATCGGCGTGTAGCGCAGGCACCACAGCGCCAGCTTGCGCAGGGCGGCGGCATCGGCGGCAGGATCGGCGTCGCGCGATTGCAGGTCGAGCACCTTGGAGCGGGCATTGGAGAGCAGCTCGCCTTCCACGAGGCCGCCCTGCCGCGCCGCGCGATTGAGCGAGACGATGCGCGCGCCCACCCTTGCCCGGGCGCGACGAGGGCGAGCGGCCGGCCCCTGTCATGTCGGAGACATGCCTCCGCGCGACGAGATCAGCCGGCGCGCCGGAGGCCTGCGCGCTCAGCAGGCGCGCGATCGGCCACGCTCTCAACCAGACGGAAACGATGCGCGACATGGGTCCACTCGATGAGCCATTGGCCGGGACGGCCGTTGCGGCAGCGCTCCAGCGCCACGCGCCAGCGCGGGCCGGCGAAGCGCCGAAGCGGTCGCGAGCGGCGGGGGCGGCAGCGATGCGCCAGCGCGTGGCGGCGGCGCTGGTGCCTGCGGCGATGGAGGTGCGCAGGAGGACGAGCGGCGTGGCGTGCGCGGCGGCCGCCAGGTTCAGCCGGCGGCTCGATGGTGAGATCGAGGTTGCCCGAGATCGCGCCGGCGACCACGGCCGGCCGGGCCTCGGAGCGCAACGCGTCCTCGATCGTCCAGAGCGCGTCCTTGTCGGTCTCCGTTTCGACGATGAGCAGCCGGCCGACGTCGAGGCCGAGCTGGGCGAGGCCGTGGCCGCAGGGCTTGCCGAAATCCGGCAGCGCCCGCCGCGTGGCGACGAGCACGGCCGGACCTGGGCGCGAACGCAGCGCTGCCGCCGTCAAGGCGAACAGGAAACCGAAGGCCGCCGGCCGGTCGCCGTGGGCGGCTGCGGCCATCTCATGGAGGACGCCGCACGCAAGGCCGGGGCCCGGCAAGTGGGCCTGCATCTCCGGCACCCCGAGCGGGAGGTGTCGAACCCGGCTCCGAGCGCCGCAGTCTCGAGCTTTGGCCACGGCCTGGCGCAGGGCGGCGATACGGCCGCTTTCGCAGCCCTGTGGGAGCTCCTCCCCCTAGTGGGGAGGGGTTAGGGAAGGGGGATCGCAGACCATCTGGTACGCACCTTCGTCCGGTAGACTCCTCCCCCACAACCGTTAGGGACCCCTCCCCAAGCGAGGGGAGAGCGGGACCTTCCTGCGAGAGCCAACATCTGCTGTGGGGAGAACGCATGGAAAATCAGGGGCTTCGCCGGGTTCGATTGATAGCAGGGAGCAAAGCTCCAACTTAATAAGAACAAAATAGGAACACGTCAAGGTATGTCAGGGATTCGCTCGTCAGCCCACCTCGCATCCGACCCCGCCGCGCAGCTTGGCCAGCAGCCGCGCCAGCTCGCGCTGCTCGGGCTTGAGAGGCGCGCCGCCACGCTCGCCTCGAGGGCGCGGAACTTCTCGCGCGCCGCCAGGAACGCGGCCTCGGCCGACGGCTCGAAGAACAGCGCGTGGCAGCGCCGGTCGCTCGCCAGCACCTCGCGCCTGACGAGCCCGCGCTTCTCCAGGCGAACGATCACCGGGCTCATGGTCGACTTGTCGACGCCGAAGGCCGCGGCCAGCGCCACCTGGGTGATGCCGGGATTGGCCCGGATCAGCGTCAGCACGCCGAACGAGCCCGGCGTGAAGTCGAGGTCGCTGCGAGCGTCGCCTCGAACTCGGCGAAGATCTTGGCCTGCGTGCGCCGCACCTGGTAGCCGACGTAGGTCGGCAGCTCGTCGAAGATCGACGCCGGCGCCGGCTCGCCGGCCTTCCGCCGCGGTGCGCTTGCTCTCTTCATGACATCCGACCTTCGTCACTCGAGGTCTGCCTGCTCATGCCGGGGCTCGTCCCCGGTATCCAGCCATCCAGAGCGCCACCGGCGGTGCGACTGGATCCCGGCCCAATGAGTCCGGGATGACACGCTCACATCTTCGACGGCAGCCACGAGCGCCAGGATCGGGAAGGCGATCAGGATGATCAGCCGCAGGATGTCGGTGACGATGAACGGCAGCACGCCATAGAAGATGGTGGAGATCTTCACGTCCTCGCACCACGCTCTTGATGACGAAGATGTTCATGCCGACGGGCGGATGGATCAGCCCGAGCTCCACCGTCATGACGATGATGACGCCGAACCAGATCGGGTCGAAGCCCAGCTGCATGATCACCGGGAAGATGATCGGGACGGTCAGGATGATCATGGCCAGCGCGTCCATCAGGCAGCCGAGCACCAGATACATGAGCATGATCAGCGCCAGCACGCCGTAGCGGCCGATGCCCGAGGCCGGTGAGGAACTCGGTCACCTTCTGCGGCGTCTGCGTGATGGTGAGGAAATAGCCGAACAGCAGCGCGCCGATCAGCACGGTGAACACGGCGGCGGCGGTGCGCGTCGCCTCGCAGCAGCGAGCGGCAGGATGTCCGGCCCGGACAGGCGCCGCCGCGCAACGCCGATGATGAAGGCGCCGCCGGCGCCCACGCCGGCCGCTTCGGTCGGCGGTGAAGCAGGCCGCCGTAGAGGCCGCCGATGACGAAGGCGAACAGCAGCAGCGTCGCCCAGATGTCGCGCAGCGCCGCGAGCCGCTCGCTGCCAGCGGCGCGCGCTGGCCGGCGGGCAGGAAGCCCGGGCGCACGTAGCCGATGATCGCTGATGGTGACCATGTACATCGCCGACGGCGAGCAGGCCGGGAATGATGCCGGCGATGAACAGCTTGCCGATGTCCTGCTCGGTGATCAGGCCGTAGACGGCGAACACGGTCGAGGGCGGGATCATGATGCCGAGCGTGCCGCCGGCGGCGATCACGCCGGTGGCGAAGCGACTGCGGATAGCCGAAGCGGCGCATCTCCGGATAGGCGACGCGTCGAGAAGGTCGCGGCGGTCGCCACCGACGAGCCGCAGATCGCCGCGAAGCCGCCGCAGGCGGCGATGGTGGCGATGCCGAGCCCGCCGCGCAGATGGCCGACGAAAGGCGTTGGCGGCGCGGAACAGCTCGCGGCTCATGCCCGAGTTGGTGGCGAACGCGCCCATCAGCAGGAACAGCGGGATCACGCGCGAAGTTGTAGTCGGTCACCGTGCGCATCGAGGTGTGGCCGACGATCTTCAGCGCCGGCCGCTGCCGACGAGGTAGCCGAAGCCGGTGACGCCGACGAGCCCCATCGCCATGCCGACCGGCACGCGCAGCAGCATCAGCGCGAACAGCGCGACGAAGCCGATGACGGCGACGGCGTCGGTGCTCATGCGCCTCACTCCACCGTCTTGGCCTGAGTCGGCATCGCGGCCTCGCCATCAGCTCCGGGCTGGAAGATCGAGCCGATAGGTGCGCACGGCGATCAGCAGCACGGCGGAGACGTCGCCGGCCCAGGCGACGGCGAAGAACGGCCAGGTCGGCAGCCGCAGGTCGAAGGTCGAGCACGTGGTCGGCGTAGGTGCCGCGCACCTTGTCGAACAGCGTGTAGGTCTGCACCGTGACGACGAACAGCAGCACCAGCGTGGCGAACACGTCGATGGCGCGCTGCCAGCGCGGGCCCGACGTTGGCCCACGACCAGGTCGACGGTGATGTGCGTCGCCGCGATAGCGTGGTGGCGGCGATGCCCCAGAAGATCAGGATGCCGAGCAGCAGCTGGCCGAAGTCGTAGCTGTCCGGGATCGATACGCTGAAGAACACGTAGCGCAGCAGCACGGCGATGAAGATGTCGGCGGCGACGATGCCGACGAAGAGCGCCGCCACCCACTCGATGGTGTCGATGAAGCGGTCCATGCAGTTGCGTTGCACGCGCCTCGCGGCTCTGCCGCGACGCCATCGCGGCGACGGCGGCGAGGAGGCTCGCCGCCGTCATTGCGATGCGTCTGCATCGGTCGATGCCGGGCGCGTCAGGCTAGCGATCAATAGGCCGAATTGTACTTGGCGAGCGTCGCCTTCGAGGTCCTTCAGGATCGCGTCGGGATCGCCGCCGCCCTTGCGCACGCTGTCGCCCCAGGCCTTCACCACCGGCTCGGCCGCCTGCTTCCACTCGGCGAGCTGCGCGTCCGAGATGGTGTAGACCTCGTGGTCGGCCGTATCGGCCTGGAGCTTGGCGACGCCGGCGCGCTCGAAGTCGGCCCAGGGGCCGCAACGCTGCAGCGCCCACTCGTTGGTGCAGTGGTCGTCGATCACCTTCTTCTGCGCCGGCCGACATCGCCTCGTACTTCGCCTTGTTGATGACCCAGACGAAGCTGGTCGACGTAGAGCGGCGCGTTCATGTGGTACTTCGTCACCTTGTCGATGCCGAACAGCGGGATCGAGCCCCACGGGAAGGTCACCGCCTCGGCCACGCCCTTCTCGATGATGTCGCGCACCTCGGGCGCCGAGGCCTGCACGTTGGTGCCGCCGAGCGTGGTCACCAGCGTGGCGATGGTGGCGTGCGCCGGGCGGATCTTCATGCCCTTGATGTCGGCCGGCACCACGATCTTCTTGGTCTTGGAGTGGAACGAGCCGTAGTCGTGCACGAAGGCCGAGGCAGAACTTGCACGTCCTTCATCTCGGTGCCGGCGTATTTGCGATACCACTCGTCGAGCGCCTGCGAGCCGCCCTTGGCGTTCGCCATCATGAACGGCAGATTGCCGGCGTCGATGATCGGGAAGCGGCCCGGCTGGTAGCCGGGGCTGACGTAGGTGACGTCGGCGATGCCGTCGCGCGCCATGTCGTAGTGGTCGAAGGCCTTGCCGAGCTGCTGCGAGGGAAACACGGTGAACGTCGACGGTGCCGTTGGTGGCCTTCTGGATCGAGCCGCCCCAGTCCTCCAGCGCCTTCTGCAGCGGATGCGACGGCGGCACCCAATGCGACAGCTTCAGCTCGAACGGGCTTGTCCTGCGCGGCCGCGGCGCGATGGCCGAGCCGCGCGCCGCAGCGGATACGCCAGCGAGCAAGCCGAATGCTAGACTTGCAGCCAGACGCGTGCGCATCTTCCTCCTCCTCGATGCTCCTCGCTGGGGCAATTGCCCCATGCTTGTCGATGCTTGTTGGTCATGTGGTCCAATTCAGCCCCGATCTCGCCAAACTTGTAAAGGGAATTGGTCGGATATAAAACTATCGTCGTTCAGGCTACGTTGGTTCGCTTCGAGCTGCGCCGAGGCGTCGCGCGATCGGCGTCGCGCGTCTCGCCGGAGGTCGAGCTGGAGATGGCAGAGCCGTGGCGCAGTCGCCGTCCGCTGACCCGCACGCCCGTCGGCGCCGACGCGCGCACTCGCAGGCAGGACGCGAGCGCTCGTCGAAGGCATCGACTACGGCCCGCTGGCGGAGTGGCTCGGCTTTCATCTGCGCATGGCGCAGATCGCCTCCTTCCAGGCCTTCGCCCGCGAGGTCGGCGAGGTCGATCTGCCGCCCGGCCGCTTCGCGCTGCTGACGCTGATCGGCCGCAACCCCGGCATCAGCCAGACCGTGCTCAGCCGCGCCGCCGGCCGCGACAAGTCCGACGCTGACGCCCGGCGCTGCGCGACCTGAAGCAGCGCGGCCTCATCGCCCGCGACGCGGCTGGCCAGCGATCGGCGCAGCTATCACCTGACGCCTGACGCCGGCCGGCGAGGCGATGCTGCAGCGCCTGACGCGAATGCGCCGCCCGCCACGAGCGCAACCTCGACCGCATCGTCGGCCGCGCGACAAGCCGCGACCTGCTGCGCATCCTGCGCAAGATCATGTCGCGAGCTCGGCTGATGGTCCGCAGTGGAGCATCGGCTCGCTGTCATCCGGACTTGTTCGGGATCCACAGCTCCGCCCACGCCGGAGCAAGCTGGTAGCTGGATCCCGGTGACGAGCAGCGCGGGCAGGACGACACAAGGGCTGCACAATGGCTGAAGTTTCGTTCCACAAGGAGATCGAGAGCCTGCGGCTCGGCGCCGGCGACACCTTCTACGGCGAGGGCATCCTGGCCGTGACCAAGGCGCTGCTGCAGTCGGGCGTCGCCTACGTCGGCGGCTACCAGGGCGCGCCGGTGAGCCACCTGCTCGACGTGCTGGTGCAGTCGGAGGACCTGCTCGGCCGACCTCGGCATCCATCTCGAGACCTGCACCAACGAGGCGGCGGCCGCCGCCATGCTCGGCCGCCTCCATCAACTATCCCCTGCGCGGCGCCGTCACCTGGAAGTCGATCGTCGGCACCAACGTCGCCGCCGACGCGCTCTCCAACCTCGCCTCGCCCGGCGTGCATCGGCGGCGCGCTCATCATCGTCGGCGAGGACTACGGCGAGGGCGCCAGCGTCATCCAGGAGCGCACGCATGCCTTCGCGCTGAAGTCGTCGCTGTGGCTGATCGATCCGCGGCCCGACCTGCCGACGCTGGTGCGCGCGGTGGAGAAGGGCTTCGAGCTGTCGGAGGCCTCCAACACGCCGGTCATCCTGGAGCTGCGCATCCGCGCCTGCCACATGTTCGGCAGCTTCGTCGCCAAGCGACAACGTGGCGGCCGCGCATTCGGCCAAGCACCGCCTCGCGCCCGCCCGCTTCAACTACGACCGGCTGAGCCATCCGCCGGCGACCTTCCGCCAGGAGGTCGACAAGATCGGATCGGCGGCTGCCGGCGGCGCGGCGGTTCATCGTCGACAACAAGCTCAACGAGCGGCTCGGGCCCGCCGACGGCGACATCGGCATCATCGTGCAGGGCGGCCTGTTCAACGTGCTGAACGGCCGGCTGGCGCTGGCGGGCTCTGAGCGACAGCGACGGCAACGTCGGCGCTGCCGACGCTGGTGCTCAACGTCGTGCATCCGCTGGTGCCCGAGGAGATCGTCGCGCTTCTGCGCCGGCAAGAAGGCCGTGCTGGTGGTCGAGGAGGGCACGCCCGACTTCATCGAGCAGGCGATCGGCCAGATCCTGCGCAAGGCCGACCTGCAGACCAAGCTGCACGGCAAAGGCCTGCTGCCGATGGCGGGCGAGTACACGCCGCTCGTGGTCGGCAAGGGCGCTCGCCGCCTTCTGCACCAGCTACGGCCACGTCGACGCCGGCGCTCGAGCGCATGGATCGCCGAGCGTCGAGGCGCAACGCGACGGAGGTCGACAAGGCGCTGGGCGCGCCCTGCCGGCGCGGCCGCCGACCTTCTGCACCGGCTGCCCGGAGCGGCCCGTGTTCTCGGCCATGAAGCTGCTGCGCCAGGAGATGGGGCCGGTGCACGTCTCGGCCGACATCGGCTGCCACTCGTTTGCGACCTTCGCGCCCTTCAGCCAGGGCAATTCGATCCTGGGCTACGGCATGTCGCTCGCCTCCGCCGCCGCGGTCTCCGGCACGCAGACCAACCGCCCGATCAGCGTCATGGGCGACGGCGGCTTCTGGCACAACGGCCTCATCACCGGCGTCGCCGGCGCCGTGTTCAACAAGGACGACTCGCGTGCTGGTCGTCATGAACAACGGCTATTCCAGCGCCACCGGCCAGCAGGACATCCTCTCCAGCAAGGAGGAGCCGGACGGCCGCGGCAAGGGCCTCGACATCGAGGCAGCCTTGAAGAGCATGGGCGTGCCGTGGATCAAGCGCGTGCGCACCTATGGCGTGGCGGGCGTGGCCAACACGCTGCGCGAGGCGCTGCGCACCGGCCAGAAGGGCCTCAAGGTCATCATCGCCGACGGCGAATGCCAGCTCGCGCGCCAGCGGCGCATCCGGCCGGAGATCGCGCGATCAGGTTGCGGCCGGCAAGCGCGTGGTGCGCACCCGCTTCTGGATCGACCCGGAGGTGTGCACCGGCGACCACTCCTGCATCCGCCTCTCGGGCTGCCCCTCGCTCACCATCAAGCCCAGCGAGGACCCGCTGCGCACCGACCCCGTCGCCCACGTCAACAACGACTGCGTGGGCTGCGGGCTGTGCGGCGAGGTCGCGCACGCGGCCCAGCTCTGCCCGTCGTTCGCGCAGATCGACATCATCCAGAACCCGACGCCGCTGGGACCGGCTGAAGCGGCGGACTATCGGCGGCGCTCATGCGCCTGCTCGGCGGCGGCCGCGCAACGTCGGCGCTCCCGCCCTCGTGCCGGCGGAGTGACCGCCGTGGCGCAGGCAAAGCCCATCACGCTGCTGATCGCGGCGCTCGGCGGCGAGGGCGGCGGCGTGCTCGCATCCTGGCTGCATGCGGCGGCGATCTGCCGGCGGGCACTTCGTGCAGGGCACCTCGATTCCAGGCGTCGCCCAGCGCACCGGCGCCACCACCTACTATCTCGAGATCGTGCCCGGTGCCGGCGCGCGCCATCGCGCGCGCGGGCGCGCGCCCCGTGCTGGCGCTCAACGCCGCGCCCGGCGAGGTCGACCTGGTGGTCGCCAGCGAGCTGCTGGAAGCGACGCGCGCCATCGGTGCCGGCTTCGTCACGCCCGACCGCACGGTGCTCATCGCCTCGTCGGCGCGCGTGTTCACGGTCGACGAGAAGGCGGCCATGGGCGACGGCCGGCTCGACGAGCAGCGCATGCTGGACCTGGCCCGGCGCTTCTCGCGCCGCGCCGTCATCGCCGATTTCGCGGCCATCGCCGGCGCAAGCGAAGAGCCCGCTCAACGCCGTGCTGCTGGGCGCCATCGCCGCGTCGCGGCGTGCTGCCGATCCCGGCCGAGGCGTTCCGCGCCGCCATCCGCGCCGAGGGCAAGGCGGTGGACGCCAACCTGCGCGGCTTCGAGGCGGGGTTGAAGGGGTCAGACCCCTCGCGTCATGCCGGCTCAGCTAGATCGCCGAGCGTCGAGGCGAGGGGTCTGACCCCGTCGACCCGAGCTCGCCGCCTTCCCGCCGAAGCGCACGCCGTCCTGGCCGAAGGCATCAAGCGCCTCACCGACTACCAGGACGCGCCTACGCCCGGCGCTACCTCGCGCGCGTGCAACCGGTTCGTCGGCTCGGCCCGGCGCCGACGGCGCGTTCATCCGCGAGCTCGCCCGCCATCTCGCCGTGCGCATGAGCGTGGAGGACGTGATCCGCGTCGCCCAGCTCAAGCTGCGCGAGGCGCGCCTGGCGCGCGTCGCGCAGGAGGCGCAGAGCGCGCGCCGGGCGACATCGTCGACGTGACGGAATACCTGAAGCCCGGGCCCGGAGGAGATCTTCGGCCTGCTGCCGCCGCGGCTCGGGCGCTGGGCGCTCGCCCGCGTGCGCCACGATCGCGCCTGGCCGCTCAAGGTCACGACCACGCGCCTCTCCGGCTTCCTGCGGCTCAAGGCGCTGGCCGGCGCTGAGGCGCTGGCGGCCGCGCACGCTGCGCTTCGCCGAGGAGGAAGCGTGGGTGGAGCGCTGGCTGGGGCTGGTCGAGCGCACGCTTGCCGTCGATCCGGCGGCCGCGCGCGAGGTGGTGGCGACCGCCGCGCTGGTGCGCGGCTACGCCGACACCTACAAGCGCGGCCTCGCCAACTGGTACAGCGATCATGGACGGCGTCGTCGAGCCGATGCTGGCGGGCCAGCTGCCGCGCGCGCATTTCGCCGACGCCGTGCTGCAGGCGCGGCTCGCCGCCAGCAAGGACCCCGAGGGCGAAGCGCTCGCGGCAGACCATCGCCGCCATCGGCCGCATCGCCGCGCCTCGGCAAGATCGCCGCCGAGTAGGCGCGTCACGCTTCTCAGCCCGCGCGCTCGCGATGGGCCGTCGCTCTTGTCGCCGCGCGCGCGGCGAGAAGGTCCCGGCAAGCGCCGAAGCTCGGCCAGCGATGGCGCGCAGCGCCTCGACTTCCAGGGCGCTCAGCTGCACCGGCTCGCCCTCGACTCGCCGGGCGAAGCCGACCGCCGCGATGCCTGGCTGCGGATGCCATCGGTCGCATCATCGTTGCCCGTCAGTTTCACGTGCTCGACCCCGTGCTCGCGCAGGAGCCGTTGCACGCCCTTGATGGTGTAGCCCGCGTTCTGCAGCAGGTCGCGGATGCCCTTCAGAAGCTCGACGTCGCTCGGCCGGTAGAGGCGCCGCCCGCCGCCGCGCTTCATGCGGCTTGAGCTGCGGGAACTTCAGCTCCCAGAACCGCAGCACGTGCTTCTTGACGCCAAGCTCAGCCGACACTTCGCCGATGTTGCGAAATGCTTCCGCTGCCTTTGCCAAGGCCAATCCCCACTGACAATGAATGCCCCGTCGGTCGAGCGCTACTCGGCCGCATTGCGCCGGATCAGGCCCGCGTTGATGCGCTGCTTCATGATGTTGCTGGGCCGGAACACCAGCACGCGGCGCGGCGTGATCGGCACCTCCTGGCCCGTCTTCGGGTTGCGGCCGACACGCTGCCCCTTCTGGCGGATGCCGAAGGAGCCGAAGGAGGAGAGCTTCACGGTCTCCCCGCTGCCAGGCTGGTCGAGATCTCCTGCAAGATCAGCTCGACGAGGTCCTGGGATTCGTTACGAGGCAGTCCGACTTTCTGGACGACTGCTTCCGCAAGATCCGCACGCGTGAGCGTTTTGCCACCCATGGTTCTCGCCCCTCCTCCCCGACACAATACTGTCATCGATGCTAGCGGCGGCATTTTCTGGGGTCAACAACAACCAGCTGAAATTGCACACATAAATCGAACAGTGTGACTTTTACCATCGTGCCAGCGCGGCACCCCACGTGAAGCCGCCGCCCATGGCCTCCATCAGCACCAGGCGCCGCTCGCTGAGGCGATGGTCCTCGAACGCCTGATTGAGCGCCAGCGGGATCGAGGCCGCCGACGTATTGCCGTGCTTGGCCAGCGGTGACGACGACCTTGTCCGGCGGGATGCCGAGCCGCTTGGCGATGCCATCGAGGATGCGCTTGTTGGCCTGATGCGGCACGAACAGGTCGATCTCGTCGGCGGCATAGCCGGTCATCACCAAGGTCTCCTCGATGACGCCGGAGATCTTCTGCACGGCATGGCGGAAGACCTCGCGGCCGTTCATGCGCAGGTGCCCGGTGGTCTTGGTCGAGCCCGGTCCGCCGTCGACGTAGAGCAGGTCCTCGTAGCGGCCGTCCGAGCGGATGCGCGTGGCGAGGATGCCGCGATCCTCGCGGCGTGCCGAGCTGCGTCTGCGCCTCCAGCACCACCGCGCCGGCGCCATCGCCGAACAGCACGCAGGTGCCGCGGTCCTCCCAGTCCAGGATGCGCGAGAAGGTCTCGGCGCCGACCACGAGCGCGCGCTTGAACTGCCCGGTCTTCGAGAAGTTGTCGGCGACGGCCAGGGCGTAGACGAAGCCCGAGCAGACCGCCTGCACGTCGAAGGCGGCGCCCTTGGTGATGCCGAGGCCGGCCTGGATGCGCACGCGCGGTGGCGGGAAAGTGTCGATCCGGCGTGGAGGTCGCGCACACGACGAGATCGATATCGATCGGGTCGATGCCGGCGCGCACGAGCGCCTGGCGCGAGGCGGCGATGCCGAGGTCGGAGGTGAGCTCGCCCTCCTCGGCGATGTGGCGCTGCTCGGATGCCGGTGCGCTCCTTGATCCACGCGTCGCTGGTATCGACGAGGCGCGCCAGATCGTCGTTGGTCATGATGCGCTTTGGCAGATGGGCGCCGACGCCGCGGATCACGGATCGAATGAATGCCACGTCTCACCTCGTCTCTCGCGCCGACGGGCCATCGCTCGCACGTGTCACACGCTCAGAGGAGCCTCGCGCCTGCTCGGGCTCGCCCAGCTTGCCGTGCAGCGCTTCCAGGTCCGCCGCCAGCCGCTCGAGCACATTGCTCTCGGCCATGTCGTAGCCGACCTCGATGGCGCTGGCGAAGCCGAAAGCGTCGGTGCCGCCATGGCTCTTGATGGCGATGCCGTTGAGGCCGAGAAACGGCCCGCCGTTGAAGCGCGCGCGGGTCCATGCGCTCCTTCAGCGCGCGCAAGCCGCGCTCGCGCCAGCAGGGCGCCGAGCTGTGCCGCCACCGAGCTGGTCAGGGCCTCGCGCACCCAGGCCGCCATCTGCTTGGCCGTGCCTTCGGCGGTCTTGAGCGCGATGTTGCCGGCAAAGCCCTCGACGACCACGACATCGACGACCCCCTGGCCGATCTGGTCGCCTTCGATGAAGCCGCGATAGTCGATCGGCAGGTCGTTCTCCTTGAGCCAGGCATGCGCCTGGCGCACCTCCTCGACCCCCTTGATCTCCTCGACGCCGATGTTGAGCAGCCCCACTCTGGGCCGCTCGACGCTGCAGGACGGCGCGGGCCATGGCGGCGCCCATCAGCGCGAAATCGGCAAGCTGGCGCGCCGTGGCGCCGACATTGGCGCCGAGATCGAGCACGATGCAGGTGCCCGACACGGTCGGCCATTGCCCGGCGATGGCCGGCCGCTCGATGCCCGGCATGGTCGTGCAGGACGAGCTTGGCCATGGCCATCAGGGCGCCGGTGTTGCCGGCCGAGACCACGAAGTCGGCTTCGCCCTTGTGCACGGCATCGAGCGCCAGCCACATGCTGGACGAGCGGCCGCGGCGCACCGCCTGGCTCGGCTTGTCCTGCATCTCCACGACCGATATCGGTATGCACGATGCGCGATCGCTCGGCGAGGGCGGGATGCTGCTCGAGATGCGGCGCGATGCGCGTCTGGTCGCCGAAGCAGCAGAAAATTCACGTCGGGATGGCGATCGAGCGCGATGGCGGCACCCGGCACAACGACCGCAGGGCCCTCGTCTCCACCCATGGCGTCAAGCGATATAGTGCGCGGTGCTGCCATGAGCTCCCCATGCTTCACCGGTTCGCGACCTGGTCGGCGTGCAGCTGGCCGGACCGGACCGCAAACCGCAGCCCCCGAAAACGACCGACCATAGCCGGTTGCGGCCGCGAGACAACCAGATTCTCGGCAGCCGTGCAGGGCGCCGGCCCGGCGCCTGCCGGCGCTCAAGCTGCGCATGGCGCTTTCAAGCCTTTCGTCTTGATGTTTGCCAGCACGGCAAAGGGGCTCTCCGGCTTGCCGGCTGGCGCCCTCGGCGCGGCTGCGACGAGCGCGCAATCGAGGGTTGCGTCGGGCTTTCTCGGGAACGGATCGATGGCCGCGGCCAGGCATTCGAAGACGACGCGGCCGACGTCGATCTGGCCCGCGACGATCGGCTCCGGCTCGGGCTCCTCATCCAGGTCGACCTCGCCGCCGCGCGGCGCCGGCATGTCCTCCTCCGGCCAAGAACGTCACATCGAAGCTCTCCTCGATCGATGCTGTCGACGGGCTCCAGCGTCACGACGCAGGCCTGGCTGATCTCGGCGCGAAGCCGGCCCGAGAGGCGAAAGCGCCCGTCGATCGTCGGGCACGATGGTGTAGGCCGCCGTCAAGCTCGCGCAGGCGATGAGGTCGAGCGCGTGGGCAATCCTTGCCAGCTCGTCGGGCGCGGCCTCGCGCTCCCGCGACAGCCCGGATTGCGGGATGTCGTGGGTGGCGTGCTCCCATGTGAGCTCTCCGGTCATGCTGGTCTTGCGCGTCATGTCAGGCTCCCGCGAGCTCATGTCATGTCAGGCTGTGGGCGGCGGCCAGGCGAGCTGTCCGGCAAGGATCAGCGCCGCCGGCTCGCGCGTCAAGCGCGCTGGCGCACCTGCGCACATAAACCGCCATGGCTACGCGCATCCAAGTCCCCGCCAGGGTCGAGATAGGCGAGCTGGGCCGCCATCGCTTGCGCCAGGGTCATATCGTCAGGCGCGCCGAGCGCCGCAAGATAGGCCCTGTGACGGTCGAAGAGGGCGGCGGCGGCGCGCTTGACCTCGCGCGGCACGGCGAGATCGCCGAAGGTCATCTCGCGCATGGCATCGTCCAGGTCCACCATGAACGCCTCGGTCAGCGCCCGTCCGAGGCGCTCGCCCGCCCGGCCTTCCGCGGCCGAGCCGGCGCAGCACGAGAACCAGGTGCAGCGCGATCATCTCGAACCGCCCCTGCACAGTGTCGGGCACGCCCCAGGCCGCGTAGAAGATGGGCTCGCGTGCCTGGGCCACAATCGAGCCATAAAGAGAGCGTGCTGTTTGCCGCCGATCGGTCGATCTGTCTTCAGCCAGGCAAGCATCTGTCGCTTCTTCTGGCGTTTCTCGGTCTCGGCGGGACCGATCGTTTTGGGGCGGATGCAACAGCTACGTTGCAAAATGCCCGGCGTTGCGATAGCCGATCGTCTGGGGTGGCACTGGCGATTCTCTGGGGACGACTTGATCATGCGGCGTCAGGCCAACGCGCGCGGGGAGGCGAGCGAAGCACATCCATGCATCTCGTGCGCTGACACTGTCTGGCTTGCGTGGCCTCGCCATGGCGGCGCTGTTTGGCGTAGCGCTGACGGCCTGCTCCGAGACCATAACCAAGCACGGCCACCAGTTCAAAGAGAACGAGCTGGCGCAGGTCTCGCCCGGCATGAGCCAGGAGCAGGTCAAGACCGTGCTCGGCACGCCGACCACCACGGCGGCGGTGGGCACCGGCAGCGCCTTCTACTATATCTCCAGCACCCAAGGCCAGACCGTCTTCCTCACGCCCAAGGAGAAGGACCGCCGGGTGCTGGCGGTGTATTTCGGCCAGATGGGCTCGGTCGGACCGCGTCGCGCAGTACGGCCTCAAGGACGGCAAGGTGTTCGACTACGTCAAGAACGAGACGCCGAGCCACACCAAGGACGAAGGCATGCTGAAGGCGCTGTTCCGCAATCTCGGCGTCAAGCAGCTGGGGCTCGAGTAGTCTGGCTCACGTCCGTCATCCCGGCCAGCGCGGAGCCGACGCGCCGGTACCCGGGCCACGCTCCGGGCTCTCGCAGCCTGGGTCGTCGGCTTCCGGCGACTGACGGTGACGACTCAGGTCAATGCGCCAGCACGGCCAGCAGCAGCAGCGCCACGATGTTGGTGATCTTGATCATCGGGTTGACCGCCGGGCCGGCGGTGTCCTTGTAGGGATCGCCGACGGTGTCGCCGGTGACCGGCGGCCTTGTGCGCCTCCGAGCCCTTGCCGCCGTAGTGGCCGTCCTCGATGTACTTCTTGGCGTTGTCCCAGGCGCCGCCGCCGGCGGTCATGGAGATGGCGACGAACAGGCCCGTGACGATGACGCCGAGCAGCATGGCGCCGAGCGCCGCGAAGCGCGATTGCCCGGTGCCGGCGATCCAGCTAGATCACGTAGAAGCACGACGATCGGCGAGAGCACCGGCAGCAGCGAGGGGATGATCATCTCCTTGATCGCGGCGCGCGTCAGCATGTCGACGGCGCGGGCGTAGTCGGGCTTCTCGGTGCCCTTCATGATGCCGGGCTTCTCGCGGAACTGCCGGCGCACCTCCTCGACGATCGAGGCGGCCGCGCGGCCGACCGCGGTCATGGCGATGCCGCCGAACAGGTAGGGCAGCAGGCCGCCGAGAAGCAGGCCGACCACCACGTAGGGGTTGGTGAGCGAGAACAGGTCGTCGACGTTGAGGCCGTAGAAGATCGAGCCGGGCTTGGCCTGGCTGATGAAGAACTTGAGGTCCTCGTTGTAGGCGGCGAACAGCACCAGCGCGCCGAGGCCCGCCGAGCCGATGGCATAGCCCTTGGTGACGGCCTTGGTGGTGTTGCCGACGGCGTCGAGCGCGTCGGTGGTCTTGCGGATCTCCTTGGGCAGGCCCGCCATCTCGGCGATGCCGCCGGCGTTGTCGGTGACCGGGCCGAAGGCGTCGAGCGCCACCACGACGCCGGCCAGCCGACAGCATGGCTGGTGACGGCGATGGCGATGCCGAACAGGCCGGCGATGCTTGAAGGAGACGATGATGCCGGCGACGATGATCAGCGCCGGCAGGGCGGTGGCCTCCAGCGAGACGGCAAGGCCCTGGATGACGTTGGTGCCGTGGCCGGTGATCGAGGCCTCGGCGATGGACTGCACCGGGCGGTAGTTGGTGCCGGTGTAGTACTCGGTGATCGACGATGATCAGCGCCGGTCACCACCAGGCCGACGATGCCGCACGAGATACAGGTCCATGCCGGTGAAGCTGGCGCCGCGCGCTGGCGAAGACCGTGCCCATGCCGAGCAGCCAGTCGGTGACGCGGCCACAGCGCGATGATGCGACAGCACGCCGGTGGCGATGAAGCCCTTGTAGAGCGCGCCCATGATCGACTGGTTGGCGCCGAGGCGGACGAAGAAGGTGCCGATGATCGAGGCGACGACGCCCACGCGCGCAGACGGCGAGCGGATAGAGCATCAGCGTTGGCAACGACCGGCTGGCCGGTGAAGTAGATCGCCGCCAGCACCATGGTGGCGACCACGGTCACCGCGTAGGTCTCGAACAGGTCGGCCGCCATGCCGGCGCAGTCGCCGACGTTGTCGCCGACGTTGTCGGCGATGGTGGCCGGGTTGCGCGGATCGTCCTCGGGGATGCCGGCCTCGACCTTGCCGACGAGGTCGCCGCCGACGTCGGCGCCCTTGGTGAAGATGCCGCCGCCGAGACGGGCGAAGATCGAGATCAGCGAGGCGCCGAAGCCGAGCGCCACGAGGGAGTCGACGACGGTGCGGCCGGTCGGCGGCAGCCGCATGCCGACCGTCAGGATGGAGTAGTAGACGGCGACGCCGAGCAGCGCGAGGCCGGCAACCAGCATGCCGGTGACGGCGCCGGCGCGGAAGGCCATGGACAGGCCTTCGGCGAGCGAGCGGGTGGAGGCCTGCGCGGTGCGCACGTTGGCGCGCACCGAGACGAGCATGCCGATGAAGCCCGCCGCGCCCGACAGCACCGCGCCGATCAGGAAGCCGACGGCGACCAGCACAGCCGAGCAGATAGCCAGACGATGACGAAGATGACGGCGCCGGCGATGGCGATGGTGGTGTACTGGCGCGCGAGATAGGCCTGCGCGCCCTCCTGGATGGCGGCGGCGATCTCCTGCATGCGCGGCGTGCCGGCATCCGACGCCATCACCGCGCGCACGGTGTAGGCGCCATAGACGAGCGAGAGCAGCCCGCAGCAGAATGATTGCCCACATCACCATATTCATGGCCGAAGTCCCCCAGAAAAGCCGCACGTTGTCGACGGACGAACGCGGCTGCACGCAAGCCTATGCGCCGCCTGCCGTCCCGGAGCTGCTGCCCGGAGCCAGAATCGCGCGGGACCATGCCAAATGTGCGGCTCCCTTGCAACGCCCTTGCAAGGAGGGCACTTCGTCACGTTGCAAAGTCTCTGCCCATGGCGCGGCGAAACCGGCTAAGTCCTCATCTCGCTGGCCTTTGCCGGCCATTGGCTGCTGGCGGGCGGCATTGTCGAGACGCGCATATCAAAAATGATCCCAGCCGGTGCGGTCGAGGATGAGCGGTCGACCGGCGCGACCCTCGAAGACGACGCCGGCGCCTGCGGATCATGGCACCGATCCGGGTCGCGGGACTGCCGGCCGCAGCGGCCGCTGCCTGGAATGCCGGCGCCTCGCGCCGCGGGGACCGCGGCCAGAATCTCGTAGTCGTCGCCGCCGGCGACGATGCGCTGGGCGAGAGCGGGATCGGCGGCGAGCGCCTTGGCCGCGGCGGTTGAGAGCGGTAGGTCGGCAAAGCGCACCGCCGCGGCCGCAGCCGCTCGCCGCGCACAGGCGGGCGAGGTCCTTGGCCAGGCCGTCGGAGATGTCCATGGCGGCGGAGGCGTAATCGCGCAGCGCGCCGGCCAGCGCCAGGCGCGGCTCGGGCCGGGCATAGCGCCGGCGCAGATGCTCGGCCTCGGCGCGGCGACAGGCCCCAGGCCGCGGCGAGACGCCGGCTCTTTGCGCAGCGCCAGCCCGAGCGCCGCATCGCCCAGCGTGCCGGAGACGAACACGCACGTCGCCTGCTCGCGCCGTGCCGCGCCGCACCATGCGGCCGCGCTCCACCTCGCCGATGACGGTGATGGTGATGGTGAGCGGCCCGGGCCGACGGTCCGTGTCGCCGCCGATCAGGTGGCAGCCGAAGCGGCCTTGCGCCTCGGCGAGGCCGGCGGCGAAGCGCGCACAGCCAGCCGGCACTCGGCGCCGCGGGGAACGACAGCGCCATCAGATAGGCAAGCGGCCGGGCGGCCTTGGCGGCGAGATCGGAGACGTTCACCGCCAGCGCCTTCCAGGCGATGTCCTCGGGCGCGTCGTCAGGCAGAAAGTGCACGCCCTCGGCCACCGGATCGATCTTGAGCACGAGCTCGGTCCCCGGCGCCGGCGTGATCAGCGCGCAGTCGTCCTGCAGGCCGAACGCGCCCGGAAAGCCCTGCGCCAACGGCGCCAGGACGCGGATGATCGCCGCCTCGCCATGCAGCTTTCGGTTTGCTGTCGGTTGCCATGGCGCCTGGCATCGTCCCCAGGCTTGCCCGGTCATCCCAGCGACTGGGCCTCGGATACGCGTGCAGCACGCAACCGTCCAGCGCCGACTTCCATCTCAGCCCGCTGCAGCTCTGCTCGACAGGAGTGCACGGCAGCGAGGCCAGCATCGAGCTCACCCCGCTCCGGCAGCTCGCCGGGGCGGAGCTTGCGCGCGAGGCTGTCGAGCACGCCGTTGACCACCTTGGGCTCGTCGCCCTCGAAGAAGGCGTGCGCCACCTCGATGTACTCGCTGATGACGACGCGGGGCGGCACGTCCGCGAGCTCCATCAGCTCGAAGGCGGCGGCGCGCAGGATGGCGCGCACGATGGAATCGATGCGCGTCAGGCGCCAGCCCTCGGCCAGCTGCTGGTCGATCATCGGATCGATCTCGCGCTGGCGCCGGACCACGCCTTTGAGCAGGCCGGCGAAATGCTCGGGATCGGCCTGCGCCGCGGTGCCGTTCTCCAGCGTCGCTGCCGAGCCGGTGCGCCTTGAACTCCTCGATCACCGCGGCAGAGGTCGGTCTCGGCCAGGTCCATCTGGTAGAGCGCTCTGCACGGCGGCGAGCCGGGCCTGGCTGCGCGGCGAGGCCGCCGCTCTTTGCCAGCCGCGCTCATTCCAAGTCCTCGTCGACGAAGACGCGCTCCAGCGCGATCAGGGCAAGGCAGGCGCGCACGGCGTCGGCGCCCTTGCCCTCGCGACCGCCGCTGCGCGCGCCAAGCGCCTGGGCCTCCGGTGTCGACCGTCAGGATGGCGTTGCCGAGAGGGATGGCGTTGCGGACGGCGATCTCCATCAGCCAGTGATTGGCGTTGTTGCAGACGGTGTCGTAGTGCGAGGTCTCGCCGCGGATGACGCAGCCGAGCGCCACGCAGCCGTCGAAGCGGGCGTTGGCGTCGTCCGAGCCGATCAGGCCGGCCTTCACCGCCTGGGCGAGCGCCAGCGGGATCTCCAGCGCGCCGGGCACGGCGATGCGCTCGTAGGTGGCGCGCGGCGCCTCGAGCTCGGCGATGGCGCCGGCCGCCAGCTCCTCGGCAATGGCCTCGTAGTAGGGGGCCTCGATGATGAGGACATGCGCGCCCAGGCCGCCCGCGCCGTGGGAGTCGCTGGCCTCGGCCGATCGCTGTGCCTTGCCGGCCATGGCCCTCAGCCGATCCGGCGCTGGCCGACGATGCGCAGCCCGAACGCCTCGAGGCCGACGTAGCGCGAGGGCGGCGCGTTGGTGAGCAGGACCATGTCGCTGACGCCCAGCGCGCGCAGGATCTGCGAGCCGACGCCGATCTCGACCAGGCGCCGCTCGGCCGTCGACCTTCCTCCTCGGGCGCTTGCTCTCTGCGTTCTGAGCCACCCACGCCGACACCGATTTGGGTCGCAGGTCGCGGATCAGCACGATCACGCCCCGGCCCTCTTCGGCGATCATCCGCATGGACTTCTCGATCAGCGAGTCGCGCGGGCCCTCGGCGCCGACGCCCAGCAGGTCGGTCAGCACGTTGACGGCATGCACGCGCACCAGCACGGGGCCCGGCGCGCCAAGGTCGCCCTTGACGAAGGCCAGATGCTCGACCGGCTCCGCCGCGGTCTCGAAGACGTGCAGATCGAAGTTGCCGCCATGCGCGCTGTGGACCGTCGTCTTCGCCACCTCCTTGACGATCTTGTCGTGGCGCAGGCGGTAGCCGATCAGGTCCTCGATGGTGCCGATCTTGAGGCCGTGGCGCTGGGCGAAGGCGACGAGGTCGGGCATGCGCGCCATGGTGCCGTCGTCGTTCATGATCTCGCAGATGACGCCGGCGGGGTAGAGGCCGGCGAGCCGCGCGAGATCGACGCTGGCTTCCGTATGCCCGGCGCGCACCAGCACGCCGCCCTCGCGCGCGATCAGCGGGAAGACGTGGCCGGGCGAGACGATGTCGTTGAAGTCCTTGGTCGGGTCGATGGCCGTGGCGATGGTGCGGGCGCGGTCGTGCGCGGAGATGCCGGTGGCGATGCCCTCGCGCGCCTCGATGGAGACGGTGAAGGCGGTGCGGTTGCGCGCCTCGTTCTGGCGCGCCATGTACTCGAGGCGCAGCTGGTCGGCGCGCTGCGCCGTCAGCGACAGGCAGATCAGGCCGCGGCCGTGCTTGGCCATGAAGTTGATGGCGTCGGGCGTCGCCATCTGCGCGGGGATGACGAGGTCGCCCTCGTTCTCGCGGTCCTCGGCGTCGACCAGGATGATCATGCGCCCGTTGCGCAGGTCCTCGATGATCTCGTCGATCGGCGAGAGGAAGCCCTTGCCTTCCGCAGTATGTGACCGTCTTCAAGCCGTCCTTCACGTGCGTAGCTCCATGGCGCGGGCGACGTAGCGGGCAAAGACGTCAACCTCCAGGTTGACCCTGTCGCCTGGCTTTTTGGCGCCCAATGTCGTGTGGGTCAAGGTGTGCGGGATGACATTGATGCCGAAGCGGTCTTGATCCACCTCATTGACGGTGAGCGAGATGCCGTCGAGCGCCACCGAGCCCTTGGGCGCGATGAAGCGGGCAAGGTCGCGCGGGGTCTCCAGGGTGAAGCGCCGCGAGTCGCCGTCGGCGCGGATGGCGACGATGCGGGCGACGCCGTCGACGTGCCCCGCCACGATGTGCCCGCCCAGCTCGTCGCCGGCCTTGAGCGCGCGCTCCAGGTTGATGCGCTGGCCGGGCTGCCAGTCGCCCAGCGTGGTCTTGCTCAGCGTCTCGTTGGAGACGTCGACCTTGAACAGGCTGCCGCTGCCCGCCGCGCGCGACCTCGGTCGCGGTCAGGCAGGCGCCGTCGCAGGCGATCGACGCGCCGATGGCGATGCTCGTCCGCCGCATAGCCGCAGCGGATCGTGAAGCGCCCGCCGTCGCGCGCCGCCAGCTCGCCGATGTCGGTGATGATGCCCGTGAACATGGCCGCAAGGTATCACGGGGCGCCAAATCCCGCACATTGCGATCGGTGATGGGTTGCAGCACGGTATCTGATCCGTATGAATTAGAACGCATGCCGCGGGAGAGGTTCACGGGTCAGACTCGCCAACTACAGCCGCCGCTCGCCCCTGGGGCCGGGCAGCGTGTCGGGTGGCAGCGGAGGTCCCTTGCTATCCGGAGGCTCCTGGCTGTCCGGGCTGTCTCGAGGTCGGCGCCGCTCGCCGTCGGCGCCGAGGCGCACGGGCGGCACATACATGCGGTCGGCGCGAGCACAGCCTGGCCTGGTTCTCGTTGCGCCCGCAGGCGCGGAAGTCGCCGCCCTTGTCGAAGCAGATGCGCACCTCCTTGAGGCGGTTGCCGGCGCCGCCGCACTGCACGACGATCATGTCGGGCTTGAGCTTCGGGTTGGCGGCCATGAAGTCGCTGCATCAGCTCGGCCGGGCTGACCGTCGTGCGCGGGTCCGTGAGGCCGACGAAGCGGCGCGGGATCTTGACCTTCTCGTGCAGCCTGCGCGCGCAGATCGAAATAGCCGTCGACGCCGAGCCCCGAGCAGGTGCCGTGCTTGCGGTACTCGTGGAACACCAGCCGCTCGCTCGGCATGATGTCGAGCATGCGGCTCGCCACCGGCCGGGGCACGAAGCCGCGGTCGGGGCTGCGGCAGTCCTGCGGCCAGCCGCTGCTCGTATTGCGGCCACAGCCCGTGCAGCACGAAGGCGTAGGGCCGGCCCGAGCGCGGGCTGCATTGCGGATCGCGGCGCTTCTCGCCGACGTCGGCGCAGTAGGTCGGGCTCCACGACAGCGCCAGCAGGTAGTAGTCGAAGACGCCGGGCTCGTGCTCGCGCGCCTGGCGCCCGCCGCGGTCGTCGTCGCGGCTGTAGCCGTCGGGGCGCTCGCGGTAGGGCGGCCGCTGGGCCAGGGCGTCGCCGGCGGCGAGGCCCAGGGCGATCAGCGACAGCGGCGAGGCGCGCGAGCCGCGTGCTCATTCGCGAGACAGGATTTCTCGGCATTGCAGCCTCCCCGACAGTTGCATGCGAACGTGACTAGCGCGATTGGGGTCGGAACAAATCAAGAACTATAATTTCGCGAGAGTCAAGCCCTGCCGGGTCCGCAGCGGTGAGTAGCGGCTCAACCCGCCAGCTTGTCGAGGATCCGCGCCCAGCTGCGCGCGCCCTTGCGGAACGAGGTCAGGTTGTACTTCTCGTTGGGCGAATGGATGCGGTCGTCGTCGAGGCCGAAGCCGACCAGCAGGCTGTCCATGCCGAGCGTGTCCTTGAACGACGGTGACGATCGGGATCGATCCGCCCATGCCGATCAGCGCGCGTGGGGCGTCCCCACTCCTCCTCCAGCGCCTGCGCCGCGCGCGTGATGTGCGGCGACTTCGGTATCGAAGGCCATCGCCTCCGAGCCGCGCGCGTAGCGGAACTCGGCGCGGCAGTCCTTGGGCAGCGCGCTCGCTGACGAAGCGCCTCGATGGCCTTCAGCATCTTCTTGGGGTCCTGCCCCGGCACCAGCCGGCAGGTGATCTTCACCGAGGCTTGCGAGGGGATGACCGTCTTGGTGCCGACGCCCTGGTAGCCGCCGGTGATGCCGTTGAACTCCAACGTGGGGCGCGCCCAGATCTGCTCGAGCACGCTGTAGCGCTGCTCGCCGGCCGCCTCGCTCAGCCCGACATCGCCGAGGAACGCGCGATCGTCGAAGCCGAGCCCTGCCCATTGCTCGAGCTGCTTGGCCGACGGCTTCTTGATGCCGTCGTAGAAGCCCGGGATGCGCACCTTGCCGGCATCGTCGTGCACCTCGCCCAGGATCCTGGCCAGCGCGCGGATCGGGTTCATGGCCGCGCCGCCGTAGCTGCCCGAATGCAGGTCGCGGCTCGGTCCGGTGATGACGATCTCGGTCGCAGGCGATGCCCCTGAGCTGCGTGGAGATGGCCGGCGTGTCCTTGTCCCACTGCCCGGTGTCGCAGACCAGCGCCAGGTCGGCCGTCACCTCCTTGCCGTGCTCGGCGAGGAAGCGCCGGCAGCGACGGCGAGCCGCACTCCTCCTCGCCCTCGAGCAGCACGGTGATGGCGATCGGGCAGGCGCCGGCCACGCTCTTCCAGGCCCGCGCGGCCTCGAAGAAGGTCATCGAGCTGGCCCTTGTTGTCCTCCGCGCCGCGCGCCACGATCACCTTGCCGTTGACCTTGTCGGTGGCGATGCGCGGCTCGAACGGCGGCGATCTTCCACAGCTCGAGCGGGTCGAGCGGCTGCACGTCGTAGTGGCCGTAGAACAGCACGTGCGGGCGTCCGTTCTCGGAGCGCGACCTTGGCGTGGCCGACCACCATCGGATGGCCCGTGGTCGGCACCAGCCGGGCCTCGAAGCCGATGTCGCGCGAGCTGGCGCGCGCACCACTCCGCCGCCTTGCTGGCACTGCGGCTTGTAGGCGGGGTCGGTGGAGACGCTGCGGGATGCGGATCAGCTCGAACAGCCGCTCCAGCGCCTGCGTCCTGCGTTGCGTCGAGCGTCTTCAGGACTTGGCTCAGCATCGGCTGGCACCGAGCTCATTGGCGCTCGCTCGGTGACTCGTGGGCTGGTCTGCATGGAAGGCGGGCAGCATAGCGAGCAGCCTGCGGCCTGTCAACCAGCAGGCGGGAGCCTCGTGCAACCCTGCGCAGCGAGGAACGCATGCCGACTTGGCGCGGCCCGCGTAACGCTGGCGCACACCAGAAGACGCGGAGCCGATGCGGCAGGAAGCGCACGACCTGACTTCGCCTGGCCACCTCACGGCGAGCTTGGTCAACCGAACCAGCATGATCACCGCACTACTACGGCTACCTGAGGCGCTGGAACCTGAGATCAGCACGACCTTGCAGTATCCAGGGTCACATCGTCTTCGCTCGCGAAGGCTGATTCTACCGGGTCTACGGATCGGGCATCTCGCGGCTCATCGCGCGTTGCTACTGGTCGAGCGCCATCAGGACGCAACGGTCGGGCTTCGTTTCGGCGCGGCCAGGCATGCGCGTCGACATCGCGGCGACCCCAGGGCGCATGGCTGTCTGCAATGCTGCTGCGACTGGCTGCGGCTAGCTTTCGCGCGCCGGCAGGGCTGATATGGGCGGTGCGCAGGTCCGACCGGTAGCGGACCACAGCCACAGGCGGGAGCACGAGCATGAACGCGCACAGCACGTCGCCGCCAAGGCATCGGGCAAGCGCGTCTATCTGTTCGGCGCCGGCAAGCGCCGACGGCGCCGCCGACATGAAGGACCTGCTGGGCGGCAAGGGCGCCAACCTGGCCGAGATGGCGAGCCTCGGCCTGCCGGTGCCGCCGGGCTTCACCATCACCACCGAGGTGTGCACCGCCTACTACGCCGACGGCCGCAAGCTGCCCGACGGCCTGGCAAGGCGAGGTCGAGGCGGCGCTGGCCGATGGTCGGCAAGGCGGTCGGCGCCACCTTCGGCGACGTCGGCATCGCCGCTGCTCGTCTCGGTGCGCTCCGGCGCGCGCGCCTCCATGCCCGGCATGATGGACACCATCCTCAACCTCGGCCTCAACGACGCGACCGTGAAGGCGCTGGCCGCCAAGTCCGGCAACGAGCGCTTCGCCTACGACAGCTACCGCCGCTTCATCCAGATGTATGCCAACGTCGTGCTGGGCGTGGACCACGGCGTGTTCGAGGACATCCTGGAGAACCACAAGAACCTGAACGGCTCTCGCTCGACACCGACCTCGGCGCCGACGACTGGCTGCGAGGTGATCGGCGCGCTACAAGGAGGCGGTGGAGCGCGAGACCGGCAAGCCGTTCCCGCAGGACACGCGCCGAGCAGCTGTGGGGCGCCATCGGCGCCGTGTTCGGCTCCTGGCAGAACGACGCGGGCCAACACCTATCGCCGCCTGCACGGCATCCCCGACAGCTGGGGCACGGCCGTCAACGTGCAGGCCATGGTGTTCGGCAACCTCGGCGACACCTCGGCCACCGGCGTCGCCTTCACGCGCAATCCCTCGACCGGCGCGCGCGAGATCTACGGCGAGTTCCTGATCAACGCCCAGGGCGAGGACGTGGTCGCCGGCATCCGCACGCCGCAGCCGCTGACCGAGGCCGCGCGCAAGGAGGCCGGCGAGACAGCGCCGTCGCTGGAAGCGGCGATGCCCGACACCTATCGCCGAGCTCGCCGCGGTGTTCGCCAAGCTCGAGAAGCCACTACCGCGACATGCAGGACATCGAGTTCACCATCGCAGGACGGCAAGCTCTGGATGCTGCAGACGCGCTCCGGCAAGCGCACCGCCAAGGCCGCGCTGCAAGATCGCCGTCGACCTCGTCGCGGCGAGGGCTGATCGACGCCGGAGGAGGCGGTGCTGCGCATCGACGCCGGCGGCGCTCGACCAGCTGCTGCACCCGACCATCGATCCCGAACGCCGAGCAGCGACGTGATCGCGACGGGCCTGCCGGCCTCGCCGGGCGCGGCCTCCGGCGAGATCGTGTTCGACGCCGACGAGGCCGAGGCGCTCGAAGGCCAGGGCCGCGAGGTGATCCTGGTGCGCGTCGAGACCAGCCCCGAGGACATCCACGGCATGCACGCGGCGGCCGGCATCCTCACCACGCGCGGCGGCATGACCAGCCACGCCGCGGTGGTCGCGCGCGGCATGGGCCGGCCGTGCGTGTGCGGCGCCGGCACGCTGCGCATCGACTACAAGGCCGGCACCATGACCGTCGGCGGCGCAGACCTTCAGCAAGGGCGACGTCATCACCATCGACGGCGGCAACGGGCGAGGTGCTCGAGGGCCGCGTGAAGATGCGCCAGCCGGAGCTGTCGGGCGACTTCGCCGCCAGGTGATGGGCTGGGCCGACGCGGCGCGCACGCTGCGGCGTGCGCGCCAATGCCGACACGCCGCGCGAGGCGCGCCAGGCGCGCGAGTTCGGCGCCGAGGGCATCGGCCTGTGCCGCACCGAGCACATGTTCTTCGAGGAGAGCCGCATCCTCGCCATGCGCGAGATGATCTGCGCCGACGACGAGGCCGGCCGGCGCCGGGCGCTCGCCAAGATGCTGCCGATGCAGCGCGCCGACTTCGAGGCGCTGTTCGAGATCATGGCCGGGCTGCCGGTGACGATCCGCCTGCTCGACCCGCCGCTGCACGAGTTCCTGCCGCACGAGGAGAAGGAGGCGACCGCGGTCGCCAGCGAGCTCGGCGTGCCGCTGGCGAAGCTGCAGGCGCGCGTCGCGCGAGCTGCACGAGTTCAACCCGATGCTGGGCTTCCGCGGCTGCCGGCTCGCCATCCGCTATCCCGAGATCACCGAGATGCAGGCGCGCGCCATCTTCGAGGCGCGCGGTGAGCGCGGCCAAGAAGACCGGCAAGCCGGTCGTGCCGGAGGTGATGATCCCGCTCATCGCCTACCGCACCGAGTTCGACATCCTGCGCGACGTGATCGTCGCGACGGCGCAGGCCGTCGAGAAGGAGACGGGCGCCAAGCTCGACTACCAGATCGGCACCATGATCGAGCTGCCGCGCGCGGCGCTGCAAGGCCGACGAGATCGCCTCGGGCGAGGCCGGCGCCGAGTTCTTCTCGTTCGGCACCAACGATCTGACGCAGACGTGCCTCGGGCTGTCGCGCGACGATGCGGCGCCGATCCTGGCCAACTACGCGGAGCAGGCGGATCTTCGAGGTCGACCCGTTCGTGTCGATCGACCGCGATGGCGTCGGCGAGCTGGTGCGCATCGGCACCGAGCGCGGGCGCAAGGTGCGCGCCGATCTCAAGGTCGGCATCTGCGGCGAGCACGGCGGCGATCCGGCCTCGATCGCCTTCTGCCACGAGGTCGGGCCTCGACTACGTCGTCCTGCTCGGCCTTCCGCGTGCCGGTGGCGCGCCTTGCCGCGGCGCAGGCGGCGATCAGGCCGAGGGCTCGGACCCATCGCGCCGAGCCTTTCGGGCCAAACCCTCGAGTGCGGCGGAAGCCGGCCGAAGCTAGCCGATATGACCTCGGCCGGAGCGCGATCTATCGCTTCGGCTCACCGGCCTGGTGATCGGGCTCGTCGAGGAGATTGCGGGCGGGTGGCGGCGATGCTCGCGCCAGCGCGGGAAGGCGCGCCGCTCCTCGGGCGTCAGGCCGTCGGCAATCTTGACATAGAGGTCTTGCACCGCCTGCCGCGCCCGGTTCTCGGCCTCGGCCTGCCGCGCCTGGGCGGCGAGGAACCGCTGCTTCTCGAACGGCTCGGCGACGAGCGCCTTGATGGTCTCCTCGCGCGCGGCGCGCACCTCGCGGCGGAAGGGACGGATGTGCCGGCGCTCCTCGACGGTCGCATCCACAGCTGCTTGCGGCGCTGGCGCGGGAGCGTGCTGGCATAGCCGAGCAGGTTGGGAGTGACGGCGCTGGCCCACTGTGGCGGCGCGCGGAAGCGCCAGACCGCGCCGGCGACCGAGCCGACGATGACCAGGTTGAGCGCCAGGGAGACGAACAGCGCCACCAGCATCCAGCGCGGCGCCCGCCGCATGCGCCCGGTCCTCGGCGTGCCAGCATCGGTCATAGCAGGTCCTCATCCAGGAGATCGATCTGCGCCACCACCGCGCCGCCGGAGCCGAGCGGGATGCCGGTCATCTGCTCGACCGCGGGCAGCACGCCTTGCGACAGATTGGAAAGGCCGAGGAAGACGCCGAGCGCGAGCGACGCGGCGAGCGCACTCGCCACGCCGCCGAACGCGGTCCTGGCGTCGAGCCACTGCGGGCGCCGCGCGCGCGGCCGGCCAGCCGGACGACGTTGTCGGCCGCGGGCGCGGCCGGCACGGACCGCCTGCCGATCCTGGCCACCGGCACCATGCGCGGCGTGCGCCGCGCCGCGGCGACGATGCGCTCGGCCATCGCCGCCTCCTGCGGCCAGCGTCGGCAGCGGAGCCCGCTCCAGCGCCCGGTCGAGCGCCTCGGCTTCGGCGAGCAGCCGGCGCGCCGCCCGATCGCGGGCAACCAGCTGGCCCGCGCTCGCGCGTGCCTCCACCGGCCAGCGCGTGCGGTCGCTGCCATAGACGTCGAGCAGCCGCTCGAACTCGGCGATCGTCATGTGTGTTGCTCGTATTGGTCATCTCAGCACCTGTCTTCTCATTCCTCATACCTCGTTCTCGGGCATGAGCCCCCGCCATTCCTCTTTCAGCGCGACCTTGAGCGTGCGGCGCGCCCGCGCCAGCAGCGACTCCACCGCCTCGTCCGATATACCCATCGCCTCGCCTACCTCGATCTGGCTCATGCCCTCGTAGTGGAAGAGGGTGAGCGCCAGCCGCTGCCGCTCGGGCAGCGCCTTCAGCGCGGCGTCGACGCGCGCGCCCAGCTCGCGCTCGGCCAGATGGCGCAACTGGCGTCGGCGGCTCGCTCTCCTCCGGCACCGCCTCCACGACCGTCGTGTTGCGGCGGGCGCGAACGCGGTCGATACACAGATTCGAGACGACGCGCCTCAGCCATGGCCGCACGCCGCCGGGACCGAGCTCCAGTCCTGCCGGCATTGCGCCAAAGCCGCAACAGCGTCTCCTGCGCCACGTCCTCGGCCTCCGCATCGTCCCTCAGCATGCGCCGGGCCATGGCGAGCACGGTCGGCAGATGCCGGTCGACGAGGCCGCGAAACGCCTCCGCCTCGCCCGCCGCCACGCGCGCGAGCAAGCCCGTCTCGTCTCCGTTGTCGTCGGGCCCGGACCGCGGGAGCGGTCCGGACCCGCTTTTGTGCGCCAGCACGCAGATGCCTCGCGAGTGTCGTGCTCTTCTGACCAATGCCCTCGAGCTTACTTCAAAATGCCGCGCCCGCGCATCATCGGCGGCAGGTCGGCATCCGTGATCCTGCCGTCGCCATCGACATCGAGGTCGGCGAAGCGCTCCTTGGCGAAGCGGTTGAACTCGTCCTTCGTCACCTTGCCGTCGCCGTCGGCATCGAAGCGCCTGAAGAAGCGTTTCGAGGCGAAGGCGACGCGCTCGGCAGCGAGCGGCTCCAGGTCCTTGGCATCGATGAAGCCGTCGCCGTTCTTGTCGAGGCGGCCGAACTGCCGGTCCGACGCGGCCGAGCAGGCGCTCGCAGGCGTGAAGCGCCCGCGCTCCTTTGCATCCTTGCCGGCCTCCTTGCCGTCCTTGGCCTGTCCTTGCGTCTGCGTCCTTGTCGCGATCGCGCCGCCAGCGGCCGCACGCTCTCGCGCAGTCCGCGGCGGCAGATCGTCCACGCCGATGCGGCCGTCGCCGTCGAGGTCGCGCATGGCGAAGCGCTCCCTGGCGCGCCTTGGCGAACTCGTCCTTGCTGATCTTGCCGTCGCGGTCGGCATCGAAGCGCTTGATGAAGCGCTTGACCCAGTAGTCCGGCGCTCTCCTTGGCGGCAGCCTCGAACTCGGCACGATCGATGACGCCGTCGTTGTTCTTGTCGAAGCGGGCGAAGGTCGGGTCGCGGCGGGCGAGAAACTCATCGAGCGTGATGACGCCGTCCTTGTTGGCATCCATCTCCTTCAGGCGCTCGCCGAAGCGCGCGGGCGACGGGCCGAAGAGGCCTCCGCCGCGCTCGCCGAATATGGAGCCTGAGGGCCGTGGCGCATGTGTCCGCCGCCGCGGAAGTGCGGGGCGGAGATGGCTGCTACGCTTCCGGCCGCAAGCAGGACGCCCGCGATCAGAAGGACTTTCTTGGACATTTCTTCGTTCTCCAGGGGTGGCGCGATCACTTGCAGGCCAATAACGACGCGGACTGTATCTTCCGTCGGGCCGCCGGGAGCTGGATTCAGCCGGAATTCAGGTAATTAACTGGTCGAAAAGTGTGGCACACCTCGCGCCTCGCGGGCAGCCAGATCGGCCTCCAGATGCCTGAAATCCGGGGCCTCGCCGGCGCGCGCCAGCAGCGGCTTTGAGGCCGTCCGGCGCCTTGGCCGGCTCGAAGGGGCCATCGAGGCAGAGCCGCAGCACCTGGGTCAGATTGTTGAGGAGGCGGGCGGCCGGCAGCGAGCGCCTCGGCGGCGGCGGGCCGGAGCAGGCCGGCTTCGGCCGGGTTCTGGTGAGCGCCGCCACCGTAGTTCTGGCTCAGGACCTGCGGGTGGGCGGGGCCATGCACGAGTTGCAGGTGCTGGGCGATGAACTCGAGGTCGACCAGGCCGCCGCGCACCTGCTTGAGCTCCCAGGGATCGCGCGTGCCCTTCTCCTTCTCGATGCGGCGCGCATGTCGCGGACGTCGGCGGCGAGTCTTGGCCCGGTCGCGCGGCTCGACGAGCACGTCGCGGATGGCCTTTTCCACGGCCGCGCGCAGCGCCGGCGGGCCCGAGATGACGCGCGCGCGGGTCAGCGCCATGTGCTCCCAGGTCCAGGCCTCGCTGGTCTGGTAGTGGATGAAGCTCGACAGCTGCGTGGCCACCGGGCCTTTCTGGCCGGAGGGACGCAGGCGCATGTCGACCTCGTAGAGGATGCCCTCCGCGGTCGGCGCGGTGAAGGCGCTGATCAGGCGCTGGGTCAGGCGCGTGTAGTATTGAGTGATGGGCAGCGGCTTGAGCCCGCTCGACATCGTCGCCTTGGCATCGAAATCGTAGATCAGGATGAGATCGAGGTCGGAGGCGGCCGTCATCTCGCGTCCGCCGAGCTTTGCCCATGGCGACGACGGCGCGCCGCGCCCGCCGGGCACGCGGCCGTAGCGCTCGCACCATCTCGCGCTCCACCTCGGCCTGCATGGCCTCGATGATGCACTTCGGCCAGCAGCGCGTAGGCGCCGCCCGCCTGCGCGGCGCGAGATGGTGCCGGTGAGGACGCGCACGCCGATCAGGAACTGCTGCTCGCTGGCGAGCAGGCGGGCGCGATCGAGCGACCTCCTGAAATGCCCGGCGCTCTCGAACTCGGCGGCGATGCAGGGCGTCGAGGCCCGCTTTGTCGCGGCAGGCTGCCGAAGAAGCCCGGGTCGAGCACGGCATCGAGCGCACGGCGGCGCTTGCTCAGGATGCGCGAGAGCCGCGGCGCCGTGCCCATGATGGCGGCGATCAGCTCCAGCAGGCCCGGGTTCTGCTTCAGGAGCGAGAAGAGCTGCACGCCCGACGGCAGCTCGGACAGGAAGCGGTCGAAGCCGATGAAGGCGAGATCGGGATTGGCGGTCATCGGCCAGCGCCTCGATCAGCACCGGCTGCACCTCGGTCAGCAGCTCGCGGGCGCGCGGCGTGCGCACGGCCGGGTAGCGCCCGTGGTGCCAGCCGCGCACGAGCGGCGATGATCTCGGAGGCGCGCGTGTAGCCCATCTGGGTGAGCGCCTCGACCGTGGCGGGGTCGTCGGCCTCGCCGGCAAACACCATGTTGGCGCCTCCGCGCGTCAGCGCCGGGCTGTGCTCGAACAGGCGAACGTAGTGGGCCTGCACGCGCTCCAGCTCGGCCGTCAGGCGGGACGCGAAGGCGGCGGTGTCGGCAAAGCCGCAGAAGCGGGCGAGCGCCGGCGAGCTTGTCGGCGTCCTCGGGCAGCGTCTGCGTCTGCTCGTCGGCGATCATCTGCAGGCGGTGCTCGACGCGTGCGCAGGAAGCGGTAGGCCGCGTCGAGCTCGCGCGCGCGCCGCGCGGTGATCCAGCCGCGCGCCTCGCAGGCCGCTGCGAGCGCGACGAGCGTCTGCGGCACGCGCAGCTCCGGCTGGCGGCCGCCGGCGATCAGCTGCTGGGTCTGCACGAAGAACTCGATCTCGCGGATGCCGCCGCGGCCGACCTTGATGTTGTGGCCGGCGACGCCGATGTCGCCGAAGCCGCGGAAGGCGTGGATCTGCCGCTTCATGGCGTGGATGTCGGCGATGGCCGCGAAGTCGAGATACTTGCGCCAGATGAAGGGCGCGAGGCCTCGCGCAGGATGGCGTCGCCCGCGGCGAGATCGCCGGCGCACGGGCCGCGCCTTGATGAGCGCGGCGCGCTCCCAGTTCTGGCCGAAGCTCTCGTAGTAGTTGAGCGCCGGCGTCGGTCGAGAGCGCCAGCGGCGTGGCGCCGGGATCGGGCCGCAGGCGCAGATCGGTGCGGAACACGTAGCCGTCGCCGGTGCGCTCGCTGCAGCAGGCGCACGAGATCGCGGGTGATGCGCACGAAGAAGCGGCTGCACCTCGAGCCCGGCGCGCAGGCGGATGCGGGCGAGGTCGTAGAAGACGATGAGATCGATGTCGGAGGAATAGTTGAGCTCGAAGGCGCCGTATTTGCCCATGCCGAGCACGATGTAGCCGGCGGGCTCGTCGGCAAGCCAATCGCCGGTCTTGGCGGCCTGGCGGAAGAGGAAGCGCACGGCCGCCGTCGACGGCCGCGTCGGCGGCTTCCGACAGGCGGCGGGTGACCGTCATCACCGGCCAGACGCCGGCCAGGTCGCACGAGCGCGGTGAGAAGGGCGATGTCGGTCTTGAACAGGCGCAGCGCGCGCATGGCTTCCGGAATGGCGGCTCGCGGCTGCGACGGCGGCGGCGAGGTCGCGGCATGAGCGCGGCGAAGCGCTCTTCGGGCGGCGTCGAGAGCGCGCCGAGCAGGCTCGCCGGATGGCGCTCGATCAGGCTGGTGAGATAGGGCGAGGCGCCGAAGATGCCGGCGAGCAGGTCGCGCACGGGCGCCTCGGCGATGAGGGCGCCGAGCGCGGCGAGCTCTGGCTCCTCGCCGCAGCGGCGGGCGAGATCGGCGAGCACGCGCGGCCGCGCGCCCGCGATCGTGGACGACGGGCGCGGCGGCGATGCGGGCATGGAGGGCGCTCTCCGGACACATGCTCGTCCTGCTCGTTGAGCTCTTCACAAAGAGCCTGGTCCTCAAGGCCTCAGCTTGACGCCGACCACGCGCACCAGGCCGTCGGGCAGCTGGGTGTAGCCTTCGAGCTTGGCGGTATGGGCGATGATCACCAGGCGGTGGTAGAGGTAGATGATCGATCCCTCCGTTCAGGTACTTGTCAGCGATCTTCTCGTAGATCGCCTTGCGCTCCTCGAGCTTGCTCACCTTGCGGGCGTCGTCGAGCCACTGGTCGACGTCCTTGTCGCAGAAGTGCCCGTTGTTCTGCGGCGCGCCGCACTTCGTGGAAGATGTAGCGTGTTGCCGTCGGGATCGACGCGGCCGCTCCAGCCGATGAAGTAGGCCTGGAAGCGGCCCTTCCTCGGCCTCCTTGAGCGAGGTGGCGAACTCGGTGACGCGGATCTTCAGGTCGAAGCCCGCCTCCGCCGCCATCGCCTGCAGCACCTCGGCGACCTGGCGGCTCTCCGGGTTGTTCGGCACCATGAAGTCGACGACGACGGGCGTCGCCACGCCGGCGTCGGCCAGCAGCTTCTTGGCCTTCGCCACGTCGCGGCCGGGCACCGGGAATTTCTGCTGGAAGTAGGGGCTCTTCGGGCTGACCCACTGGTTGCCCGGCAGCACCTCGCCGTTGAACACCACGTCGGACAGCGCCTTGCGGTCGATGGCCGCCTCCAGCGCCTGGCGCACGCGCGGGTCCTTGCCGAACGGGCCGTTCTTGCCGGCCTCGCCGTTGGCGAGGTTGAGCGTGAGGCCCTGGTAGCCGATCTCGATCTGGGTGGCGAGCTTGAGCTTGGGATCGGCCTTGATCTCCTTGAGGTCGGTCGCCAGCGCGCGCTCGATCAGGTCGAGGCTGCCGGACTTGAGGTTGGCGAGGCGCACCGTCGACTCCACGATCGGCCGGAAGACGATGCGGTCGATGTGGACGTTGGCCGCGTTCCAGTAGTCGGCGAACTTCTCCAGCACGATGCGGTCCTGCTGCACGCGCTCGACGAACTTGAAGGGCCCGGCGCAGACCGGCTTGAGGCCGAACTTGTCGCCGGCCTCCTTCGCCGCCTTGGGGCTCACGATCATGCCGGCGCGGTCGGCGAGCTGCGCGATCAGCGGCGAGAACGGGTTCTTGAGCAGCAGCCGCACGGTCGCGGCATCGGCCACCTCGACCTTGTCGACGGCGCCGAGCTCCGGCTTGCGGAACGAGCCCTGCATGGTCATGTGCCGCTCGAGGCTGGCCTTGACGGCCTCGGCGTCCATCGCCTCGCCGTCGTGGAATTTCACGCCCGGTCGCAGCTTGATGGTGACGGTCTTGCCGTCCTCGGAGGTCTCGTGCGAGAGCGCCAGCTGCGGCACGATGTTGAGCTTGTCGTCGATGTCGAACAGCTTGTCGCACAGCGACGCGAACACGATGCGCCCGACGTAGGTGCGCGCCAGCGTCGGGTCGAGCACGTCCGGGTCCTCGGCCAGGCCGATGCGCAGCGTCGTCTGCGCCATCGCCGCGGAACCCGGACAGCAGAGTGCCGCACGGCCATGCCGACGAGACCAAGCCTCGTCATGAGATTGCACTCCCGAGCTGGCGCTATCGCGCGCTTAGTCCTGCACCTTCGCATCGAACGCCCGAAATAGACGCTGCAGGCGCGTCGAGAATTCCGGTCCCGCGGCGGATGCGGGCGGCATGGAGAAACTATGTCGCGCCACAGATGGCAAGCCGTGGCGTGTGCATCGCCGGCGACCGCCAGCTCAGGACGCGAGCTTTTGCAAACATCCTGGGCATGTGCGCAGCGCGGATGGAGGTGGCAGCCGGGCGGGGGCATCGAGCGGACTGGGCGGGTCGCCGGGCAGGATGCGCCGCGCCCGGCGCTCGCCGTCGACAGCACCGGCACGGCGGACAGCAGCGCCTGCGTGTAGGGATGGCGCGGCTCGGCGAAGATCTGCCTCGACGTCCGCGCTCTCGACGATGCGGCCGAGGTACATGACCGCGACGCGGTCGGCGATGTGCTTCACCACCGCCAGGTCGTGGCTGATGAAGATGTAGGCGAGTCCGAGGCGCTGCTGCAGGTCCTTCAGCAGGTTGAGGATCTGGCTGCGGATCGAGACGTCGAGCGCCGACACCGGCTCGTCGCAGACGATGAGCTTCGGGCTCGACCGCCAGCGCGCGGGCGATGGCGATGCGCTGGCGCTGGCCGCCGGAGAACTCGTGCGGATAGCGCTGGGCGTGCTCGCCCCTGAGGCCGACGGTGCGCAGCAGATCGGCGACGCGCTCGCGGCGGCTCGCCGGCGGACAGATCGGTGTGCAGCAGCAGCGGCTCGGCCAGCATCTCGCCCACCGTCATGCGCGGATTGAGCGAGCCGTAGGGGTCCTGGAAGATGAGCTGGGCGCCGGCGCGCGACGCGGCGCAGCTCGGCGCCCGACAGGGCGGCGAGGTCGCGGCCGTCGAAGCGGATCGCTGCCCGCGGTCGGCTCCATCAGCCTGCAGCGCGAGCCGGCCGACGGTCGACTTGCCGCAGCCCGACTCGCCGACCAGCGCCAGCGTCTCTCCCGCCGCCACGCTGAAGCGAGACGCCGTCGACGGCGCGCACCACCGCGGTCGGCAACGCCAGCAGCGAGCGGCGCACCACGAAGTGCTTGGTGACGTCGTCGAGCGCGAGGAGCGGGCGCGCTCATGCCGACCGCGTCTCCCTCTCCCCGCTTGCCCTCGGGCCATCCACGAAGGCGTGCCATCCACGGTCTGCCCGAGGGCATGCGGGGAGAGGGTCGGTGAAGGGCAGCCGCAGGATCGACCCGGTCGGACACGCTTGCTCCGGCGCCTGTGGCTGCCCTCACTCTGACCCTCTCCCATGCCTGAAGAGGCATGGGAGAGGGAATCTGCGCGCACCGCGCTCATGCCACCAGCGCCTCCAGGGCGCTTTCCAGCAGCGCGAGAGGTGGCCGGCGCCGACGGCGGCGAGCGGCGGCGCCTGGCTGCGGCAGTGCGCGTCGGCGAAGGGGCACCGGCCGGCGAAGCGGCAGCCGGTGAACCGGCCGGCGAGGGTCGGCACGCTGCCGGAGATGGTGAGCAGACGCTCGCGCGTCGCGCTGATGAGCGGGATGGAGCCCAGCAGACCCACCGTGTAGGGGTGCTGCGGCGCGGAGAACAGCGCTGCCGCGGGCGCCAGCTCCACGATCTCGCCGGCATACATCACGGCCACGTCGTCGCAGGTCTCGGCCACCACGCCGAGATCGTGGGTGATGAGGATGATCGCCGTGCCGGTCTCCGCGCGCAGCTTGCGCAGCAGGTCGAGGATCTGCGCCTGGATGGTGACGTCGAGCGCCGTGGTCGGCTCGTCGGCGATCAGCAGCGTCGGCGCGCAGGCGAGCGCCATGGCGATCATCACGCGCTGGCGCATGCCGCCGGAGAGCTTGTGCGGATACTCGTCGACGCGCATGTGCGGCGAGGGCATGCGCGACGCGCTCGAGCATGCTCGATGGCGGCGGCGCGCGCCGCCGATGCCGACAGCCCGCGATGGCGCGATCAGCAGCCTCGCCGATCTGGTCGCCGATCGGTGAAGCTCGGATTGAGCGAGGTCATCGGCTCCTGGAAGATCATGGCGAGCCGGTTGCCGCGCAGATCCTGCATCTGCCGCTCGGGCAGGCGGCCGAGCTCGCGCCCCTCGAAGACGACGGAGCCCGACACGCGCGTTCCGGCCTTGGGCAGCAGCCGCATGATGGACGAGCGCGGTGACGCTCTTGCCGCAGCCGGACTCGCCGACGATGCCGAGCGTGCGGCCGGGCGCAAGCGAGAACGATCACCCCGCTGACGGCTTCCGTGACGCTGCCGCGATCGCCCTCGAAGACGACGCGCAGGTCCTCGACGGTGAGGAGCGGCGGCGGCGGCTCACTCATAGCCCTCCGCGATCGATCTCGCGACCAGCTCCTCGAGCCCGCTCGCGGTCGGTCAGCCCGGAGGGTGTCTCGCGGCTCGGCATCTGGCGGCGGAAATGCACCCAGCGCTGGCGGGCGACCTCCTTCCAGGCGCGCAAGCTCGGCCAGCGGATCGGCGTGGTCGTCGACGCGCAGGTCGTAGAGCGGATAGTCCTCGCCGTCGTGGATCAGCAGCGCCGCCGATTGCTTGCCGCGCTTGTCGCCGCCCGCCGCCTCGCCCGCCCGCATCGCCGCGATGCAGCCGCCGCGCGAACGGCAGCGCGGCTCGGCCTCGTAGGCGCGGATCGTCTCGGCGAGCACCGCCGGGCCCGCCAGCATGTTGCCGGCGACGGAGAAGTTCTGGCGCAGCGCGTGGCCGCACCAGTCGATGCAGGCGGCGCCCGTGTAGGCAGCGAACCGGCCCTCCCGGTCCATGACGTGCAGCTGGCGGTTGTGGCGGCCCGCGTCGGCCGCGGTGAGGCGGGCGACCGTCTCCTCGGCGCTCGAGCCCGGCTTCGAGCAGCGCCAGCCCTTGCGGCCCGTAGTGCGGGTTGATGAAGGCCTGCGAGGCGACGGCGCCGACGCCGGTCTTGATGTGCGGCACCATCGCGCCCACCGCGAAGAAGCGGGTGGCGACGGCGATGCCGATGCGGCCGGTGGTCTCGTCACGGGCAATGATCGACCAGGTCATGGCAACACTCTACCCCGATGGTGGATCGCGCCGCAGCCTAGCCTGGGGCGCAGCGCTTGGCATCACGCGAAAGTTCGCGGTTCGGAGCTTGCCGACGCCCGGCAGCAGGCGGCCGACGCGGCGGGCGTAGTCGCGGAAGGCGTCGCCATAGGTCGCCAGCAGGTAGGCCTCCTCGCCGGCGATCTGGGCGCGCATGCCGATGTAGGTGGCGACCAGCAGAATGGCGGACAGCACGGTCGGGAGCAGGCACACGTAGCCCGCGATTGTGGTCGAGCAAGCCGACGTAGATGGGGTTGCGGGAGTAGCGGTAGAGCCCGTCCGTGACGAGCCCCGGCTTTGCGTCCGCATCGATGCCGATGCGCCAGGAGGCGCCGAGGTGGAGCTGGGCGACGGCGAGCAAGCCGATGCCGCAGAGCATGAGAGCGGCGCCCACGACCTGCAGGCGCCGCGTGCACGGGGCCGCCCTCCACCACCAGCAGATCGAGGTATCGCGGCCGTGTCGCAGCGATGGCCTGGCCCAGCAGCACTGCGAACATCACGATCAGCAGAGCGTCGCGCACGTGCTGCGCGGTGCTGCCGGAGCGGAAGAGAAAGATGCCGAACGTGCCGTGGCGGTAGACACTGCAGCAGCGGGCGCAGGCAGAAAGCGCAAGCGCAATCAGGAGCACGACACCAGCCAGCGGCAGGAAACGCCACATCGTCGTTGTCCTCTGCGCGGATGCCGCGCGTGCCGCCGTTTCACCAGGCCGTGCCGGCTAGCACGCGCTCCACGTACATCGGCACGATCTTGGTGGCGGACCGTGGTGGCTCGTGAAACAGATGAGGCGCCCTCGGACGGCTCCAGGTTCAGCTCCACCGTGCGGGCGCTGCTGCGCGCCTGGACGACAAACCCGGCGGCCGGATAGACGTTGCCGCTGGTGCCGATGGTGGAGATGAAGAGCTTGGCCTCGGCCAAGCTCGGCGTAGATCTCCTCCATGTAGGGGCATCTCGCCGAACCACACGACGTCGGCGCAGGCCTCCGCCTTGCCGCACTTGGCGCAGGCAAGCTCGACGGCGAGGTCGGCCGCTCCGGCCTCCAGGGGTGGCGCGCCTGGCAGTGGTTGCACAGCGCCTGGCGGTGCTGGCCATGCATGTGGATCGCTTTCCTTGCTGTCGGTGGCCTGGTGCAGGGCGTCGATATTCTGCGTCACGACGACGACGCGACCCTTATGCTCCTGCTCGAGCTCGGCGAGGGGCGAAATGCGTGGCGTTGGGTTTGACGCCACCGGAGCTTGCGCCGCGTATTGTAGAATTCGAGGACCTCTGCGGATTGCGCCTGAAGCCTCCGGCGTCGCCACCCGCGGTAGTCGACGTTCGCCCAGATGCCGTCCTTGTCGCGGAAGGTGGAGATGCCGGACCCGCCGAGATGCCGGCGCCGGTGAGGATGACGATGCGGGGATGGGGTGGACATTGGCTGCACAGCTCAGGCCTCAGTTACGATACCCGCGTCGGTCTGGTCGAGCATGCGCAGATAGGCCGGCCAATCGGCCGAGCCCCGGCCGCTGTCGTGCTTCTCGTATTGGGCCGCGACCTTCTCGCAGACGGCCGGCGGAATCTCGATCAGCTCGCCGCCGGTCGCTTCCATGCGGCATCTGGATCTCGGCCGCGCTGAGCAGATATTTCATCAGGATGAACGCCTCGCGCGCGCGTCTTGCCGACGGTGAGCAGGCCGTGATTGTGCAGGATCAGCGCGCGGTTCCTGCCGAGATGCGCGAGGATGCGCTCGCGCTCGCAGAAATCCTCGGTGATGCCCTCGTAGGGGTGATAGCCGACGCGCTTGTAGAAGCGCGTCGCCTGCTGCGACACCATGCGCAGGCCGTGCTTGAGGCCGGCCAGCGCCATGCCCCATTCGGTGTGCACGTGGATCGGAGCAGTTGACGTCCGGCCGTCCCTCGAGCACGCCGCCATGCAGGGTGAAGCCCGGGCGGTTGACGCCGGCCTTCTCGTCGAGGTCGTCGCCCATGTCGACCTTGACGAGGTTGGAGGCCGTCACCTCGGTCCACAGCAGACTCGTGGCGCTTCATCAGGAACTTGCCGTCCTCGCCCGGCACGCGCATGGCGCAGTGATTGTAGATGACGTCGCCCCAGCCGTAGTGCGCGCACAGGCGATAGACCGCGGCGAGGTCGACGCGCGCCTGCCGCTCGGCGTCGGAGATGTCGGCGAGGCTCGCGGTCGGCTTGGCGTGGATATTCATGGCGGTGTCATCCTTCGCTTGTCGTGCGGGCGCGCTTTCACTTTGCAACGCGCCCGCGCATTGAGTCGAGAACTCACGAACGGTCAGCCGCGCCCCGGTTTTTACCTACGGCCTTGCCACGGGCGATCTACCTCCCAAAGCTGACGTTGTGATTATCGGCCCCGCACAGGGAGTTCGTGCGAATTCAAGCGTGCCGCCATCAGATCTCGCTGAGTTGACGCCAACGTTCGTCCTTTCAAAGATTTAAACCTTGGCATATAGTTGGCCGGCGGCTTGCTCTTCATACAGGCAACAAGCGGTTTAGTGAACGCGATTCAGCGGTTTGTGTTCGGATTCTCCGTCGACACGTTAGTGCTGCAATCGGGAGAGTCACATCGGTGGAGTTTGCGCAGCCCTCGATGGCGCAATGACGCCGACGCCCCGAGACCGAAGCGGTGACGCGAAAGGCGTTCGGTAAAGCCCTTTTGCTGCGGCGTGGCCATTGCCTGTCGGCAGAAAATGTGGTGCGGGCTGTGGAGGCCAGGTTGATGGTGGGACGTCGTCGGCGTTCTGAAGGGCTATCTGGCAATCCGCAGTGCAGCGTGTTGGCCGTATTCCAGCTGGTGCTCCTTCTTTTACTGTGGACTATACGGCGCTCGACAGCACGTCCCTTGTGCGGTGCCGCAATCACTCGTGGAGCAGGCCTTCTTGGCAGTCCTGGCGTTGCGCAGAGTCCTCCGACGATCAAAAAGTCCTTCGGTGTTGCTTCGGTCGTCGTCGGAGAAACGACCTCTGTAACGTTCAAGTTCGATGCAACTGATGAGGTGACGGGATCGCGTTCAATGACCGCCTGCCCGATGGTCTGGTAGTCGCCACACCGAGTGGTTTGACTGACTTCCAGTCCAGCGAGTGTGCGGAGCACCGTCAGTACGCCCGGCAGTTCCATCATCAAGCTCAGGTGCGGCGCTTGGTGGGCCTATCGCGCCTGGCGGCTGTACACCACATAAATCTTAACAGCTATCAGCGTCGCGCTTACGACAGCTCCGTAACGGTGCAGTCGGACCAAAGCCCGGAGTGACACCGCGAGGGCTGCGATTGCGGTCAATCAAGCTGCGACCGATATCCAGTCACCTCATCAACTGATGCCGCTCCATTTGGACAGCCTCTACGCTAAGCGCGAAAGAAGGTAACTGTCAGGGCTCCCGGTAAGGGTTCGCCGACTGGGACAGTGACGTTCAACGACGCCTCAGGCAAAGTTGGAAGCGGCTATTTGTCGGCCGATGGGGCCATAACCTTCTCGTTTTCTATATTATCCGCCGGCGTGCATTTCGTTACCGCGGTATACGGGGAGATCGTAATTTTATAGCGAGCACATCTAAGCCTCTAACGCTAACTGTCAATGAACTCTCGACGCCGTACAGTTCTAACTGCGGCCTTCGATCGGGTGATCGTTGGCGAATTTGCTCTGGTTGCCACCGTCAAGAATTCCGAGTGCCGTAATCTCTGGGGCCATCACATTCCACAGCGGAACCACGAGGATCGGAAGCGTGCCGCTCGCGCGCCGGATGGTCGCGACCTTGTCAAAACTAGGGATTGGCCGACATTCAATTACTGCGGCTTACGAAGGCGATGCAACCCACTTCCTAGCACATCGATCCCTTTGGTTGTGGCTGTCGATCCACAGCTTTCTCGCGAATACGATCTCCATTAGCAGCAGTAATCGTGTTAGCCACGCGGCGATAATTTTACAGCTACCTTCTTCATCCTGTCCTAAAAGCTATTGTTCGTCCCGTATTCCGCTTCTTCGCTCGACTGTATCGGCCTGTATCTAGGGCCCTATTTGATTCTTCGCTTTCCTCAGAATCATCCCGAGGGAATTGAACAGGAAAAGAGGAATTGGTCATTCTTCGGGCAGTGTTGGAGCGTTAGGGCACGCATTCACCGAAAATGACGCTGCGATCAATAGAGCCTTAGCCCAACAAGAGCTAGTCAGCTGGATCGAGGACAGCGAGTTCAAAAGAAGCCGAAGCTGTTGTCGAAAATGACCTCATAGGCCACCGACGCATCGTCCAGGCAGCTGAGGAAGCGCAAACGCTCTCTTAACGGCGCTCGAGACGGAAATCAACATCCGTCTATCGCGTCAGACGCGTCTGGGCCGTCACCTCGTACTTAAACTCTCAAGGGCCCGGCTTGAAGAAATCGTCAAGCCAATCCCGCCGAACAAAAGGCTCGGATGTTCTGCTCGTGGATTGAACCGCCGAAGGTGCCGGCATGCCATACAGTAGAGGGCGTGCTAGGAAGGACGTTGAATGCGAAGGATTTTTAAAGCAAAAACGTCAATGGACTCCAATTATTTGAACCTTTATGACGATATTCATAGCGCTTTTATAGTCGATTTGTTTAGGCAGTGATGCTCAATTCTTTTATATGCTTTCAGCCTTTCGCAAGGTTATCACGTCAAATGGCTCTAAATCGCTCTCACTGACAATCAACACTTTATCATTATTTTGGTCGTCGTGATAAACATACTACCCACTTTCAGGTCATTATTTTTGGTGGACAGATACTTTACATTCTCTTCGTTTGGTGTCCATTTATCCGAGTTATTGGTGGCATTATCTTACCGTGTTCGTCTTGATGTTCTTAAGGTACCTGGGGTACCGTGCTGTTGCGCAATCAGCTATCAATTTGGCGGTCAGGGGGTTGGAAAACGTTTGCAGATGTCAATATTCAAATCGCGTTAAGCAAGGTGATTGGTCGTACGTTAATCCTATTGTACCAGTGGCGTAGTCGCTATCGTCAAACTTCTGGCGCCCCTGGTTGAGCGCCCTTTTAAGAGCATTCAAGCAGCGGCTATGGAAAACGAATTCGGGTTGCATTTGCAAAAAGCCCAACGGTACCGGCTGCACTCTGGGATTGCCAACATTCTTATCGTGCCCGCCGGCAAGGCTATTTGAATGCCCTGGGGATGTTGGCGGGACCGACCCCCGCGCTCCCACCTTGCGTCACCTAGCGCAACAGGAGGACCAAGCACAATGTTCACCCGGCCGGTGGATTGCCGGCGCGATGACTCGCAGCCTGGTCAGCTTGGCGGGCCGGAGGCTTTGATGATCTCGGCCCATTTGGGGATTTCGGACTGGATGTAGGCGGCCAGCTCTTCCGGCGTGCTGGCGACGACGTCGATGCCGACATTGGTGAGGGCCTGGCGCGTGTCGGGATCGTTCAATGCCGCCATCATGCCTCCGATAGACAGTCGCGATCACGTCCTTCGGCGTCGCGGCAGGGGGCGACCAGGGCGTGCCACGCGGTCGCCTCGAAACCTGGAAAGCCCAGCTCGGCGATGGTTGGAACGTCCGGCAGCAGTGCCGTGCGCGCGAGCGTCGAGACCGCGAGCGCGCGCAGCGATCCGTTCTGGAGGTGACCGATGACCGGGGACACGGATGAAAAGATCATCTGCACATGCCCGCCGACAAGGTCCTGCAAGGCCGAGACCCGTGCCACGATAGGGAACGTGGGCGATGTCGATGCCGGCCCTCGCCTTCAGCAGCTCGGCGGCGAGGTGCGGCGAGGCCGTGGCCGCCGGAGGCAGGAGTTCATCTTGCCGGGATTGGCCTTGGCGTGGGCGATCAGCTCGGCCAGCGTGTGCGCCGGCAGCGAAGGATGAACGACCAGCACGTTGGCTTGGGCGCCGACCAGCGTGATCGGGGCAAAGTCCTTGACCGGATCGAAGTTGATCTTCTTGTAGAGGCTGGCATTGGCCGAGAGGATGCCGCTTGTTGGCGAGCAGCAGGGTGTGGCCGTCCGGCGGCGGCGCGGGCGACCGATTCGGCGGCGATGTTGCCGCCCGCGCCGCTGCGGCTCTCGATCACCACGCGGCTGGCCGAGGACCTGCTCGAGCTTCTTGCCGAAGATGCGCGCCATCACATCGCTCCGGGCCCCCGCAGCGAAGCCGAGAACGAGCGTGACCGGCCGGCTTGGATAGGTCTGCGCCTGGGCGCTTGCCAACGCTTGCCAGCGTGAGGAAAGCGACCGCAAGGGCTAGCTGCTTCATCTTTCTACCTCCGCGTGGCAGTTCGAGCGTGGGCCGGACGCAGTTTCACGCACGCTGGTTGCCGCCGCGGGAATCGGGCGAAGCAACTTCCAGAGGCCACCAAGCGCAAGAACGACCAGAATCCAGCCCTTCTTCAGAAAGGCCAAGGCCAAAGCAGCAATACGTAACTT
>ERZ1370068.6868-contig-5823_pt1 | contig 46262 bp, 77 predicted proteins | sample MGYA00561227_ERZ1370068 | MGnify/ENA primary metagenome ERZ1370068 (study PRJEB38410, sample SAMEA6850437) | metagenome | study: Metagenomic assessment of the ecological functions of the soil: analysis of the soil microbiota associated with the... | reverse complement strand
ATGTGCTTCGTTCAGTTACGTATTGCTGGTCTCGAATGTTTCGCCTGCCATTGCGGAGACCTATCAAATATTCGAGAAACCGGCAAGCGGTGTGGGATCGACGATGATATCACCTGAGTATTAGGCTTCGGCCCGAGTTTGGGAAATGACGCCAGGGATAAACTGGAAGACACGGCCCAGCTAAAACGATTTTGCCGCCTTTGCCACTGGATCGCCGTCGGTTTTCCCCTGAGGTAGCAACAGGTATTCTTTGCTTCGTTCTCGCGCTTCTCTTTTACTACGGTGCCGTTCTTCGCATCGATTTCAAGCGGACGGACTCCTCGATCTTGGTCCTTATACGGATGCGGTGGAATATTTCGCGCAGGCTAACTCGATCTTGAAAGAAGGCGCGCCGACGATTCAGATTGGCTATGACAAATTACCCTCCGCTATCCCGCCGGGTTACCCCATCTTGATGATCCCTTGGCTCAGATTTCTGCCCCACCAACGGGATTCTGGCCCCATTTAGAACAAATCAGACGATCGGCCTGTTGCTCTTGGTCAGGGCAGCTTCGCGCTTTTATTTTGCGATCGGAAGGCCGCTCGCTGGCGGGATTGGCAGCCCTGTTGATCGCAACTCAACCAGCGTTCGTCACCTTCAGCCGATCATCCATGAGCGACCTTGAGCGGCGCGGCTGCCACAGTGCTCGCCTTTGCGCTGGTCTTGCCTGGGACTCGCCTGGCGACGCCGCTGGCTGATTTTACTGCGCGTGCCGTTGTCCTCGGCGTGTCCTCTTGTGCATACGGCCACAGTTGTTGTTCATGGCGCCATTGTTATCAGCCATGGCTCTCTTTCCGGTGTACCGATCTCTGGACGAGGTGGTTCATGCATTGCTGCCTTGTCCTTGTTGTATTCGCGGTCGCTGCGAGCCCGTGCTTCTATTCTGAACACTTTGCAATTTGGTCATCCGTTAAAGACCGGCTACGAATTCTGGGTGCCGTACATTGGCGGACAAGCAAAGCTGCTTTTTCCTTGAACAATGTGCCCAGCCAAGTTGCCATGATCTGGTCTGAGATTACTGCCAGCTGGGATCAATTTCGGTAGCGAACCTCTTTGGCACCGAGCACTATGCGTAGTGCCAGCTTTCATTTGTCTCTCTACTCTTGGTCTGGCGCTTCATCCGAATGGGGCGGTTTGAGATCAGCGCATTCTTAGCGGGAACTGTCTACTTTGTGGCGACCGTAACCTACACCTACGTCGAGGGGCAGGTTCTACATGCCTATTTTTCCTCTTGGTTGCGCTCGCCGTTCTGCCTGCGGAGTGGGCAGTGGGCGAAGCTCTCAAGCTGCGCTTTTCGATCTGCGGGTGTTGGAGTGCTGGCGGTGTTCTCTCCTCAGCTGTATCGGTTATCCGTCACAATCAGGCTTTAAGCCCAAGAGTGGTCGATCACAAGCCTGGGACGCCCTTCATTATGCAAGACGCGCAATGGAAAGTCGCCTCGGTATGAGGCGCAGAAGGAATTCGCTCGCACCTTCAAGGACGAACCCGGTATTGTTTTATCCGACATCGATCCCGCCTATTTGAACGCCCTGCTGCCGAAGCCATTTGTAGCAGCTCCGTCTCGACGGTAGCCATAACTACTGCTACAGCCGGCTCTGGCATTATGGGAAGGCCGAAGCGGTTCAATTAGTCGCAAATGGCCTCGGCCACGCGACTCCCGTCTACGCTCTTCTTCTACCTTCCAAAGATGTCGACCAAGACGTCAAGCGCTTGCCGTTGATCCAAGGTTACAGTTGGAAACGGAGTGAGAAATCCAATACAAGAGCTGTGATCATGACATTGACAAAGGATGCAGCTGCTCCGACCTTAGACTCCACTTCTCGCTCAGTGGAATGATGCCAAATGAAGCTGTCCGTCGTTATCCCTTGTTACAATGAGCGATCGACGATCGAAGCTGTCGTTGAAGCGGTCCGCTCGGCACCGGTCGAAGAACGTGGAAATTATCGTTGTGGATGACGGATCGACCGATGGAACAAGAGAACTTCTCAAAGCGAAACCTCCCGGGTGGGTCGATAAGATCGTGCTGCAGGAACGCAATTTCGGGAAAGGCGCAGCTTTGCGTGCTGGTTTCCAGAGCTGCTACGGGCGACTTAGTAATCGTTCAAGACGCCGACCTGGAGTATGACCCGAGTGAATATCCCATCCTTCTTGCGCCGATTCTGGAGGATCGTGCCGACGTTGTGTTCGGTTCCCGGTTCCTGGGCGGCCGACCTCATCGCGTGGTTTACTTCTGGCATATGGTGGGAAACCGATTTCTCACGTTGCTCTCCAACATGTTTACAAACTTGAACCTCACTGACATGGAAACATGTTACAAAGTGTTTCGGCGCGAATTCCTGGACGGCATTACCATTGAAGAGAACCGGTTTGGGTTTGAACCTGAGATTACCGCGAAGGTAGCGAAAGCCGGCTCCAGAGTTTTCGAGGTCGGCATTTCGTATAATGGCCGAACGTGCGAAGAGGGAAAAAAGATAGGATGGCGTGACGGCGTGAGAGCTGTTTATGTGATTGTTAAGTATAACCTATTTCGAAGGAACAAAGGTTCATGGAAGGGCAATACTCAGGAGTCGATATCCTCGAAGCGCTCGAAAGCGCGCACAACTACAACGATTACTTAACCCGCTTGATCCGCGAATCGACCGGAATCAAAGGATCTGATCGACTTCGGCGCGGGCATTGGGACGTTCTCCAAACGCCTGCGGACGGCCGGTTACCACGTTAAATGCATCGAACCGGATCCTGTACAGAGGCAAAGACTCGAGGAACAAGGTTTCGACACTTTGGAGAATATTACTTCCGTCCCGGACGATTCGGCGTCATTCATTTTCTCGCTGAACGTCTTTGAGCACATCGAGCACGACTCGGTCGCCATACGAGAGATTCGCCAAAAGTTAAAACCAGGAGGCACTCTCCTGATCTATGTCCCTGCGTTTGAGTGTCTCTGGACAAGTCTGGATGAAAAGCTGTTGTCACTATCGGCGCTACACAAAAACGACCCTTCGGCGTCTTGTTGAGCAAGAAGGTTTCGCGATTGAACAGGTTCGATATGCTGACTGCCTCGGGTTTATTGCCGCGCTTGTTTTTCGGCTGCTTCAACAGAAGTGCGTCGACGCTGACGGCTACCACAATTAGCTTTTATGATCGCTGGCTATTTGCGCCAAGCCGCTGTCTTGGATAGGCTGTTTGGTCGATGGTTTGGAAAGAACGTCTATGTGCTCTGCCGGAAGCGGCTGTTGCTTTCGACGCCGTGAACGAGGCGGTTCATGCCGTGGCGTGAGCACAATTCAGCGGAAAAGTCAAACAATTCAAGCTGAGGGGCAAATGGTAGCTTCTAAACTTGCTATCTCATACTTGCGGAGCCGACGTATGGCCTGCCATTCATCGTCATCGCCGTCGGCAGCAAGCGCTTTGCTTGCCCTGCAACTCGCAGAGTCGGCTAGCACGCCCAAAACGCGCGGCGACAGGTCACTACGGCCCAGTCGCCAGACAAAGGTGGCCAAGTAGTGAACGTTAAAACATATGGTGCTGTGGGCGACGGCGTGAACGAACGATACCGCGGCGTTTAGCAAGGCATTAGCGGCGTGTGCGGTGGGCGGCGGAACGTGTCTGGTTCCAGAAGGAACCTATCTTATTTCTGCTTCGGGTATCTCGACGCGGACGCCACAGGCCATCCGTCTTGTCGGGTGTTCATCTAACCGGCGCGGGGCGCAGAGCATCCATCCTCAAGATTGCCGGGATGCCGACGGATAATTTTCTGCCATGCGAGGAGACAACTGGAGCGTGGAAAACCTGACGTTTGACATGGGGGACTACACACCCGCATCGGTCGGCGTTCGGCGGCCATCGGTTGCAGGGGCAACAACTGGCGAGTGGCAAATTGCGCGATTATCAAAAGCGGGAAATGGGGAATCGCCGCTTTCGGCGGTAGCAACTGGTCGATCGAAGGCAACTATATTAACAGGACGGTGCCCGGAGCAACCCCACCGATTGGCGCGATTCTCGTCACAGCCAATGCCGGGGTGTGGTCGAGCAATGCACGCGTCATCAATAACATTTGTGAGGGCGCTGGGATTACGTTCTCCGGTAGTGACGGCATGATCGCCGCGCAACCGGATAAACAGATCGGGAAGTGGCACGGGCATCTTCGTACAGGGTCGCCCAGCACACACGCGGCGAACATAATCGGTAACATCTGCACCGGCGGGAGTTCAGGTTACGATGCTGCGCAGGGAGGAGATGGTGGTCAGTGAGTGGCTTTGAAACATGGGCAGCGGACTCTGTGATTTGCAATAACACTGCCCACGATAACGACGGCGGCGGATTCGCCATTGGCGGACAAAACAGCATAGTGATCGGGAATAAGGCGTATAATAACGGGCGCGGGCACCATGGGTGCGCCGGGTTCAATGCGCGCATAAATCCAGCTCGAGGAGCATCTGCGTCTCATTCGATCTTTATAGGAAACTCTTCGTACGATCAGGATTACGGTTTCAAGGAACAGGGTAGTGGACTAAGCGACATCAAACAGATTGGGAATGACTATAACCGTAATAGGATCGGGGCCTGCTAAGTCTTTCAGCGCTGGCGGTCAGATGCCGATTTCGCCTGAAATGAAAAGTAAGTTGAAAGCGCTTGCCGACAATGGGGACATGCCGGACAGCGCCCGCCGCGTCGTCCGCGAATATCTCAGTCGATAGAAAAGCCTTTACGGCTGAACGACGAACCCGCTGCGTATCCGAAAAAGAAAAAGTGATGACCCATCCCCGATCATAAGGCGGGCCGGAAATCGCAACGAGCCGTTGCTAGCTGGAGCAAAACAAAAGCCGCCACGCGGTGAAACGTGGCGGCTTGGCGAGATAGAGCGGTCCAGTTGGGTTCGCCAGCTGTTACTGATTGCCAACCACTTGTGGCGCAGGTTTGCTCACTTCAAGTTGGGCGCTCACTTTCTGTAGGCCTGCACTAAGCGCGTCAATTTGCTTTTGCTGGCGCGCGACGGTTGCTTGTAATTCCTTAACCGTGCGATTGAGCATGGCTTGCTTAGGGTCAGGGCCAATGGCTTGGGGCTGGACGCGTTGGGGAACGGCTTGAGGGCTGCTTGGTCTTGATTCCAGTTCATTGACGGCGACCGTCCCCAGCTTTCCAGTTGTCATCAACGAACACAGGCACGGCGGTTGGCGCCAGCATCAACCGACCGATTCTGAAGATGCCGGCAATAAAGGTGTCATACGGAAAAGTAAAAGCCGTGTCGTCGCCGATGCGGATGAATTCGGATTCAGTAGGATCACCGGCGCTGCACTGCTGCGCCGATATAGATGCCACCTTCGCCACCTGTTAAGTTACTTCCGGTCCCGCTGCCCAAACAGGTATTCGAGTTTCCAGTGATGTTAGTGCCGGCTAGCTCCCCGACCGCGGTGTTATCGTTGCCTCCGTCTCCAGACTCGATCGCACCAGCACCAACGGCGGTGTTTCTGGTGCCATCAACGTTAGCCTGGAGCGCAAAGCCGCCGACAGCCGTGTTGAAGACGGCAGTTCCGGCTCCGCTCGAGTCATTATTCTGGGCCGCGAAAGTACCCAGGGCCGCGTTCGTGAAGGCTGAGACGTTGAACTGCATCGCTTGAAAGCCGACCGCGGTGTCGTCGGTGCCATCAACGTTATCCTGCAGTGCCCCGGAGCCGAGTGCCGCATTGTTGTCCGAGTCATTATTCTCGAGCGCTTGACGGCCGACGGCGGTGTTTGAACCGTCAACAATGTTATAGCCGTGAGCGCATCGGCACCAATGGCCGTGTTGTCTGCGCCGGTAGTGTTCTCCCGCATGCGCATCGGCACCAATGGCCGTGTTAAAACCGGCGGTGGTGTTGTTCCTGAGCGCTGCAGCGCCAATTCCGGTGAGATGGTTGCCGGTGGTGTTCATGAAGCCCACTCGAAAACCAATGGCCAAGTTGAAGTTGGCGTTGTTGTTGGTGAGCGCCTCCGTCCCAATGGCCATGTTAAAGCTGCCAGTGATGTTGCTGGCAAGCGCCCCGGAACCAACCGCCACGTTAATAACCGCCGGTAGTATCGTGCGCGTAAGCGCATCCGTTACCCACGGCGGTATTGTTGAGCCCGCTGGTGTAGGCTCGAGCAGAGCGTTATCGCCCTCAGCTGTGTTAGCGCCGGGATAGCCGCCATCCGGTGGCGGGCGGCACGCGCTTTGCGTGTCTGGTGACGAGCGCAAAACAGACGAGCGCCAGCGGGGACGAGAACAAAACCGCATCGCCACGACAGCGACCGGCCAAGTGATTTTGGGGAGTGTAGAGTTGTCATATTTTTTATTTTCATTTTTTGTTGAGTTGGATTGTTGAACTGCATTGACTGCAATCCAGTTCCGCGCGGAACCAGGAATCATCCTCACGAATGCGCTTTGAACAGCGGCCTCACTTCGGCTGACTCGGGGCTCCAGTTGGATCTGGAGATCGCGTCAAGCGGTGTCCCAGCGTAAGATCCAGCCCCACGGGCTTCTTCAGTCCGGCCGAAGATGCGTTGAAACGTCGTATAACGTGATCGACCGCTGGTTTTACCAACTGCCGCGAACGTTTGTCAAGCTTCATATGTGGAACGGGAGGTGCTCTTCTTCTGAAAAGAATGTTCTCAATCACGCGAAACCGCGTAAGTGGATTCTAACTAGCCGGGTCACCAGTGAGTAACTCCCCATAAGCGGTTGCGATCTACGCGGGGCATTCAAGCGCTCAGTTGCTTCAATTTACGATGGCCCAGGACCGACGCCGATAGTCTCGCTCGCCGGCTCCGCCAGATACAAATTAGTGACTTCCCGGTTGTCGTTATGTTCAGCGAGTATTTGCGCTCTTCTCGTACTGCTGAATGGCTCATTGCAAAGTCTGATCGTTGGCCTGTGCAAAGCGACTGCACGAATCCTTAAACTGCCTTTGAAGTTCTACAATCGCTGACTCGAGTCTCAAATTTTCTGTTTGATACGCGCTAATCACGGATTCCAATCTCGATTTCTCCGTGCGGTAAGATGCTCTCGAGGTTGCGAAATATTTGACCCGCTCGCCAAACTCGGCGTCCATTTGCCTCGCGGCGTCGGGTGAGCCTTCGCCTGGCTGCTCATTTTCTTCAGTGTCGGCGGAAAGTCGCCGCGCTTCTTCGATGATTGCTGGATCGGTGGCAGGGTCGTCGGCTTTGAAATCCGCGGGCACAGTAGAACTGTTAATTCGTTCCTTGAGCGGCTCGAGGCATTTAGCCGTATAGGGTTCCTCGAGGAAGGTAAATAATGAACGCATCGCCGATTCCGGATTATCGACTAATTCCCCGTATCGGACGCGGTAAACGACATTCGGACCATAAAGCTCGTTCAGCCTGGAGGCATGCGCCAACCGCTCGCAACCAGTAACGGTAAGCCTGCTTGTTGGTTGGGAACCAACTGAATGCCTCCGACGCGATGGAAGTTGAGCATGGAATGCACCACGGCCTGGACGTCTCGGACTATGTGGATAAAGAGGGCGTCTGGAAATAGTTTGCGCAGACCAGGGATGTAAAACGAATACTCTGGTGTTCCATCGACCCAGCGCATTTAGGCCCTACTGCCGTGCTGGTGGCTTCAAGCCAGCGTGCATTGAGTTTTAGGGCCGCACTTCTCGTTTCGCGTTTACTTTCCAGATGCTTGCGGTGGCGCAGGATTAGGTCATTGATGCTATGCCCAAAGGGTGGCGAATAGTTCTTCTTCCGGAACGTCCATCGCGCTGAAAATCGAGTAATCACCGCGTGCGGCACCAGTTTGGTAAGCAAAGGCGACATTTGCGGCGAAATGCCCCATCCAGCTAGATTCTGGTACCGGAAACAAATTTGGATGGTGGCCTAAACACCAAGTAAGAATGCTCGTTCCTGACCGTGGTGATCCCACTACAAAGATTGGTTTGTTTATCTCATTCTGCATTCCAATGAAGTAGCGGTGTGGAATTACTTGCGAGCTCTCCTGGTTTTCTCGCCAAGGACATTCATCTTACATAATTCGTCAGTTTTTGCATCCTGATAGCGGCGAATTGTCAATTCCTGCCGCCTGCCGGTGACGCGCTGAGTAGTTCGTATTCGCTCTGGAGTTTCGGCAATCAATTGCACAAGGGCACCGTGTTTCGGTCCCAATTGCTAAAGGGGTTCGACCTGTCCTTTAAATTTAGCTCCAAGCGCGTTCGTTCGTGCCAAAATGCCGCTGCGGTGAGTGGATTCTACGACCGCCATGAAGCGAACGCTGCAATCTAGTTTGGGCTTATGTTTAAGAAGACTCTTCAAGCGCGCAGATACAAACGTCCGCGCGTTTTCCATTTCAGTGGCATTGTTCAACACCTCTGAAAATCGAAACCGGTCAACGCCGAGAATTCGGTTTTTCGGCGGATACATTTCGATGAGGGCTTTATGCTTTTGATCAAATGAGCGACCAACTCCCGCTCGAAGAGACTTGTCGTGTTGCTCATCGCTGTCTCGTGATGGCGATAGAGACAAAGCGTGTTCGGTAGAAAGCTCACGCGTAATTTTGCCTGCGCAATTCGCAGCCATAAGTCATAGTCCTCCCATCCGAACCAGCCGAATTTATATAGCTCGTTGTCGTAGCCACCGATTTCGATGAGCTGCCGTCGATCAAACAAAGCCATCGCATCGATGTATGGATGCTCGACCAACATTTGCGGGTCCCAATCAAAATAGAGAAAGCAGTCCCTCCCGATCACTATGAACTCCCTGAAACCGGCAGAGCATCGAGTAAACCGCTGCGGACCTGTGGCTAACAATCGTTGTATACAATCGCTCGAGCGCGCGCGGGAAGACCATATTATCCGCGTCCATGATGAAAGCATAAGGGGCACGTGCCAGCCGGAGGCCGGTGTTGCGCGCATCCGCCAGGCCGGTGTTGAACTGTTTGTCGACAATTCGAACGGGGTGGCGCGAGTTTTCTTGCCACGCAATCGCCTGTTTGAGGAGTCGTCGGTCGAAGCGTCATTGACGATCACCACCTCGATTTCGCCAGGAATCGCCGCGGTCTTAGAGTCCTCGAGGCTTTTAAGGCATTGCTGAATATAGGCTGGATAATTGTAAAGCGTGATGACGACTGAAATCGCCGGCGCGCTGCGATTAAAGTGCGAATTGTCGAGCAGTCGGAAAATCGCCTCTCCTCTTTGTCTCGCTCTTTCCTGCGAATCAAACCGTTCGACATAACCACGTCGAATGTCAGAGGAGCCGTGGTAAGGCCGGCGGTGGCTCCCAGGTCCGTAGATTTTCTGCCATTCGTTGTTGGCATTTGTTTTCGCTCCGTTTGGCGAAATATGTTTGAGAGATCGTCGCGCAGAGCGGAAACGAAGAGCCCCATCGGTTTTCGCGAAAGGCGTTTGGTCAAGGCATGCGGCAGTGGTTCTGTTTTTAAAGGCGCTCCTGCATTGGCTTCTACATTGAACGCGGGCGGCAGCTTCGCGTTTCCTCCGCCGAAGGCATGCTCTATCTCCTTCAAGAACACCCGGCAATTATCTTTCTGCGTGAAGTGTTCACGCATAAAATCATAAGCTGCTCACTGCGATTGCTTCGCGCTCATCCTCGTGCTCCAGATAGTATTGGCAGCAGGTTGTTAGATCGTCCGCTTTCGCCATGATAAAGTGCTTACCCGGGACAAATGGCGCGAAGCCTTCGCGGGTTTCGGTGATCATACAGCAACGATTCGCCAGAGCGATTAGCGCTCGGTGCCATTCGAAATAAGCGCAAGTCGGAGTAATGAACGTTGAGCAAAATCCTTGTCTGCTGCAAGAGCGCGTTGCGTTGTAGCGCCGGTAAATAGCTTCGCGTTTCTTCTGTTTTTGGCAGATCCTATCGGGACCAATCTAAGGTGACAGTTACGTGCCGCGAAGAAGTCGCCGTTGGCTGGCAATGAACTCCTCACGTCGGTCAGTCATCGCAGCCAGGAGGCAAATATCGATGTCTCTTGGCGAGTTTACCGGTGCGTCCCGTTGTTCGAGCAATGGATGATAGCCGAGCGGCAGATGAAAACAGCGCAGCCCGCGCGCGCGGTATGCGGCGACCCCGGACAAATGAATGTCGCAGCATGGCGCGTGCATGCGGGGCCGCGAGAAGATTGCTTTCAAACCACTCGCTGTCGGGTTGTTCGGTGCCCAGCAAAAGAGATGATTTGTGAGGCGCTGAATCTTTTCCCAAGGAAGCTTATGGCGTAAAAACAAATTAAAGAATTCATGAGGTGTAACTACGATTTGGATTTTGCCTTCCTCGGTTCTTTCGGTGGGAATCTGATCCACTAAAAGTTGCGATTCACAACCCGCATCACGGAAGCCGGCGCAAAGTAATTCGGCGATTTCGCGGATAAATAGGTTCGATTTCGAAGTGACGAACAAATGTACTGTTTTAAGTTCGCGTCCGGTTGAACCTGGCTCCGCTGCGACCGTCTGGAGGCTAGTACTGAAGGCTGCTCTCGCCTTGCGCCATCGGATGCGACATGATTGAGGTCACAACGTTTCGCCTGTTTCCAAAGAGTTGGGCAAGATACGTGACGAAAAAACTGCTCGACGCGCGGCAGACCTATCCAACCAACAAAGGCAAGAGGAAAAGCCCAGATATCCGTGACAAAAATCGTTCGCCAGATTTTTCATGGTCCTGCACTTGGATTGTAATTTCACTTGGGCCGGCAGGCAGTTGGAGAACCAGGAGAAATCCGCTTTGTCCCGCGTCGGGCAAATCGGGATACGCGGCTGCGATCAGCGGTCGCGATCTTTTGCGGCGTGCGCCGGAAAATCGATCGCCGGCGCAGAACGCTGCGAACAATTCCACGAATTCCATATGTGGGTAGACCTCGGCGATGCAAGAGCCAACCGGTGATTTTGGCTTGCTTGATAAAAGTAATCCCGTTCCGGCAGCGCGTCGAAATGGAATGCGTAATCTGACGCATCAATTTTCTCCACGATTGATCTTCTCATGCCAACACAGGTAGTCTTCAATCCTTCAATAAGGCGTGAATTAATCTGCGAGACTCTGCCACGGTTTGGTCGTGCGCGGCGGGAAAGCGAGGGTGAAGAGATCTTCGCTGAGCGAGAGGTTGGGGTTGTAAAATGGATCGCGTTGCAATACGGCTCGCCCACTTGGAGTTCATGTAGTCGATTTCGGAGAGAAAGCGGATTTGCTTCGGAGTGCTGTCGTCGACGCCGCGACTGGCCGATTCGTGGTGGATCAATTCCGCGTGTGGCGTCCAGACGATCCGGTAGCCGGCTTTGCGCAATCGCAGGCAAAAATCGACGTCATTGAAAGCGACCGCGAGATTCTCATCGAAGCCGCCGAGCTGTAGGTAGACTTCCCGCTTCACCACCGCGCAAGCAGCGGTTACCGCGGAAAGATCTTGCGCGTTAGATGCGCGCGAGCAAAGTAGCCCGGGCTCGTTACGCCGGAGGCCGACGTGTGCGTGACCGGCGATTCCACCTGCCCCGACGATCACTCCGGCGTGCTGGATCGTGCCGTTTGGATACCAGAGTCGTGCGCCAACCATTGCCACTTCCGGTCGCATCGCGTGGCTTACCATTTCACTCAGCCAGTCATCGTTGATTACTTCCACGTCATTGTTGAGCAGTGCGACGAGCGATCCCCGAGAGATTTCGACGCCACGATTATTCAGGCGGCTGTAATTGAACGCATCTTCGATCCGCTCCACGTGGACGCGCTCCCGTTTTTTCAGCGTCGGCTAAAAATTCCAAGGTTTCGGCATCGCAGCTCTGTTATCGAGCACGATCACTTCGTAGTTTCGATAGTCTGTTTTCTGGAAGATGCTCTCCAGACATTTTTGGAGAGACGACGCTTTGTCCCGCGTCGGGATGACAATGGAAACCATGGGTCGTTCTGTTGGAAGCGCGTATTTGGTCTGTAAATAGATGTCATGACTCGGCGTGACCGTCGCAACAATTCCTCTGCGATCCAGATGTTCCTGCACCGCCCGGCGAGCGGCTTCTTGTGCATACGGTTTGGCCGTGGCGTCTCGATGCCGTGCTTTGATCTCCCGCGCGCCAATGATAAAGCACCCAGGGCAAATGCTCGATTTCCTTCGGTTTGATCTGTTCTATGCAGCGCAGTGCTAGATCATAATCCTGCGAACCTTCAAGCCGATGCGAAAACCACCGACCCGACGGATCAAGTCGGTTCGGTAAACGCTGAGATGCGAAATGAAATTTTGCGCCAAAAACAGCTCCGGGTTCCAATCAGACTTAAAATACGGCTCCGACCGTCGGTTCTGTGCATCGAGCTTGTCCTCGTCGCTGTAGAGCAGTTGCAAATCGCGGTCTTTGTTCAAAGCCAGTGCCACGAAGTACAGCGCCGTGGGCGCCAGCTCGTCGTCGTGATCAAGCAGCGCCACAAAATCGCCGTTTGCGAGGCGCAGTGCATCGTTTGATGCCGCTGAGATATGTCCGTTTTCCGTGCGACGCATCACCTTTATTCGCCGGATCCCGACGTGCGCACCTTTGCAAGAACGGCCAGAGCTTTCGATCAGTCGAGGCGTCGTCGACGACGCAAAGCTCCCAGCTGCGGAGTACGCTGCTTTTGCACCGATAAAATAGCACGCCGCAGCCACCTCAAATTCGAGTTGTAAGCTGGTAGCAAGATCGAAATCATCGGCAAATAATGAAACTTTGCGATTTGCTTCCGAATGCGTTGCACGTCCTCTCGTTCGAGCCGATCGTAACATCGTATCCAGCGCGCATAATCGCCGGCGGTTTCCCACTCCCCATCGAATTGCTCTCGGAAAATCGGACCGGACAACGGATGCAGGAAAAAGTCTCCCACGGCCCTTCGCCGCTGCGTGCCTCCATTATGAATTGGCTGCGCCCAGGCGGAATGGCGGCATTGAGTGAAAAGCCGCTCCGCAACGCGCCTGGCCGGTTGTCGTGCGCAGACCGATGTCAGGTCGCGCGTGCCGAAGCGCGCTTGAAAAATCTTTTCCGAACGCGCGCGCGCACCTCTGTGATTTCGTCGCCGGAGATCGCGAACACCAGCCGATGATTTTGAGATGTCGAATTTTTCTTGGCCAGACCACGGGGCGATCGATCCAGAATTCAATTCGTGGATTGGCGCCCGGATTGTGAATGAAGTATTTGGGATCAACAGGCGGTTGCGATTCTGCATGGGAGCTGCCGAAGGCGACTCGAGTCGAAATGGCCCGCCACACGCCATCCGTCTCCTGAACTTCAACGGTCACCTGCGATTTTCCTCGTGCAGCGGAACAGCGATGGCAAATCCGATTCGCGGTGCTATGCCGAGCGTAGCGCCACGTCCTTGCGTTGCAATCCCGTAATTACCCAAAATGCTCTGGCGCCCGATGCCGGGCACGGATCGCACGAATTTCTCTGCCGTATCGGCTGACGCACCAACCCGTGATGTAAGAGCGTTCGCGTCGGCCGCTCCCAATCGATGGGATGATCAAACCACCAGTAATATCTCTCTCTGCGTTCGCGATCTGCTCATTGACGGCACGCGTGCGCTCAGCCGCGTCAGCGAAAAGAGACGAAACCTTCACTACGCGGTATTAGCTATTCGGTCAACACTTCTGGCTTAATCCCCGACGCCCGGATCCAGTCGTCGTCGCGTGCGAACCCGCACGTCCCAGAAGCCCGCGCGTCTTAGGTACGTCTCGATTTCTTGTGGGGTGGAGTTCTGCGTCATATGGGGCGGACGGTTTGCGGGCGAGACATCGCGCGATGGGTCTCGAACACTTTCCAGCCGCCATCGGAGCAGAGATTTATGTTGTCGACGTAAATTCGACCGTTGGGTCGCAACACACGAAACGCCTCGAGAATATAGTTATATCGGTCCCAAGATTCGAGATGCATGAAAACGACCGTGCAATAAACAACATCCACGGAAGCATCCGCAACGCCGCTCAAATCATAACCGGATATCTCCTTCAGCTCCACGTTCGGCAAATCCCTTAATCGTTCCGCTGCCAGCGAGAGCATATTCGAGGCGACATCGCAGCCGATCCATTTTCGGCAGAGCGGCGCCACAACTCTGCCTACGCGTCCAATCCCGCACCCGATCTCAAGAACGACATCATCCTTTCCGAATACCCACGCTTTCCTGAAGAAACCCCAAAGTTTGCTCGCCAGTCGCGCGCAGCGCGTCTTCGTCCGTCACCCCGATAACATGCAATTTCGCCTGATCGTGCGTGGTTGAAAGGCGCAGACCAAACCTTCTTGTATTCAGACCGCGCCGGCTGAGAGTCCACCGGCATTAATTAGCCCCACGGCCACGGCGCGTCAATCGCTCTAATGTGGATTCAGGTGCGCGTGTCAGTTTTGCTCGTGCAGTCCGCATTTACGGCTCATGCGCGATGGCTCGAGAGACAGCATTCGCTGAAGTCACCCGCGCGCACCGATGTTGTGGCGGATAACCCCTCATAAATTTACCCTAAGTTTTTTGAAAGGCTCTACGACCTCCTAAATCATCAGGCGCGAATAGTAATCGATGAAAACACTTTTTCTGCCGTTGTTACTCTTCCTTTGTCTTGTGGGCGACGCCAGTCACTGACGCGACCACTGACGGGCCCCAACACGCCGCCTCTACCCGTGTCGCATTTAAGTAACATCACTGCACGCGCCTTGTTCAGACGGGCGACAACGTGATTATCGGAGGGTTCATTGTTCAAGGAATGCAATCAAAGAGCGTAATTATTCGCGCCATCGGCCCTGAGCTGGTTCCGTTTGGGATTCCCGATCCAGTTGGCCAATCCGACCTTGGAACTGCACGATCAGCACTGGGGCTTTGATTGCCTCTAATGATAACTGGGTGACTACGATAATCGGAGGATTATCCACCGCTGACCAGGTCGCCGCTATCTCGCGCTAGCGGCTATCGCACCGAGTGACGTAAGGGAATCGGCGATGATCGTAAACCTGCCACCGAGGGAACTACTACCGCGATCGTGCGCGGCATTAACAGCACGACGGGAATTGGTCATCCGTAGAGGTGTACGATCTCAGCGCCATTACTGCCTCAATTCTGGGCAATATCAGTATCGCGCCCGCTTGTGCAGACGGGCGACAACGTAATGATTGGCGGTTTCATTATTCGAGGACACTGGCAAAAGAGGGTGATTCTGCGTGCGATTGGTCCTGAGCTCACTCAGTATGGGATTCCCAATCCACTGGCTGACCCGAATTTGGAACTGCACGACAGCGACTGGAGCGGTTGATTGCCTCTAACGATAACTGGATGGCTACCATAATCGGCGGGATTATCACAGGAGACCAGGTGCGTGATATTCATGAACAGCAGGTTAGCTCCGACGCAGCCAGCGAGTCGGCGATTATTGCAACCCTGCCACCCGGCAACTACACCGCGATCGTGCGCGGCAAAAACATTGTCATTGAGGGGTTGCTCTGGTGGAAGTGCACGACTTGGATTAAGTCTATTGTCGCAAAGCAGGAGGGCGACCGCCGAACAGCAGCAAAAGCAAATTGAAGCGCTTACTGCGGGCCTCAGAGGGTGACTGACTAGCTCGCCGCGGCGAGTCCGTCCGACGTGGCGGACTCGAACCAACCAAATTGGCCGCAGGCAAATCCGCCGTGGCGGACCTTCGCCGCGCACACCGTTCTCAACAATCAGTAAAGCCAATGGTCTAGAAGCCATTTCTCGTAAGTCCGCACGCGCTGTAGCCACGGCGCTGTGCGCCGTCCAGGCACCATGCGGCTCCGAAGACGCAGACGTCCCACAGGAGCGTGGCTACAACATTTATGAAATCGGTTGTGACACATCGCGGCATTTCACAGCTGCAGCTGTCACGCGTCACCTGCATGGCGGCTTTCTGCTTGGTTGCGTAGCAGATTCGACAAAGGTTGACCTGTGTGACGCCGAATTGTAAAACTGCCGTCGATCACGTCATCCGACGAATCGAAACCTGAACCGAAGCAAAATATGAAAGATCTATACTTACCAGGAGAATCAAATGGGCGGTCGTTTCTGCGACGCGGCGTCCTACCGATCACACCTCGCGCTCGCCTGCTTGGGCTTTTACCTGAAGTGCGAGCGGTGACACCGGCGCCGGATGGGGGCTATCCGGGTAGCAATACAGCTGAAGGAACTTCAGCGCTTTTCAGCTTGACCAGCGGCGTTTCTAACACCGCCTTTGGTTCTCAAGCGCTCTATCACAACACCACCGGAAACTACAACACGGCGACCGGATTTCGCCCCTTTTACCGCAATACGAGTGGCGTTCAAAAATACGGCCACTGGCGGTAACGCCCTTTTAACAAATACCACCGGCAGCTACAACACACGCCGATGGCGTAAACGCACTTTTGCTAACATGACCGGCAACAGCAACACAGGCTATCGGCCTGCGTGCGCTCTATGGCAACAGCACCGGCAGGCCAAAACACGGCCATTGGCGTTTCAGCGCTGGCAAGCAACGACACCGGTAGTCAGAACACGGCGGTCGGATTCAAAGCGCTCCTTAACAACAGGGGTGGCTACAATAACATCGCTTTGGGCTACCAAGCCGGCGCCAATGTCGGTGGTCTGAACAGCCCGCGCAATTACTAATATTCATATCGGCAACGCCGGCGACTTTTTCGACAACGCCACCATCCGCATCGGTGATGTGCAGATCGCGACCTTTATCGCGGGCATTAGCGGCACGGCAGTAGTAGGCGACCCAGTCGTGGTCGACGCCAATGGACAACTCGGCACCGCCACTTCGTCAGCTCGTTTCAAGAAGGAGATCAATCCGATGAACGATGCGAGCGAAGCGATTTTCGCCCTTAAGCCAGTCAGCTTCCAGTACAAGAGCGACCCCAAAGGGACACGGCAATCTGGGCTTGATTGCCGAGGATGCGGCAAAGGTGAACCCAGATTTAGTTTCCCGGGATCGCAACGGAGAAATCTACAGTGTTCGCTATGAAGCGGTGAACGCGATGTTGCTCAACGAGTTCCTAAAACAGCACAAGGCATTTCTCGAAGAACAGCGCAAAGTGCAGGAGCGACAAGCGGCGATCACCCAGCTAGCAGTCGACAGTGGCGCAACAGCGGAAAGACTTCCCGGCGAGTGTTGAGCAACTTACCAGGAGCGCCTCGACGAGCAGGCCTCTCAAATCCAAAAAGTGAGCGAGCAGGTGAAAGCGAACAGATTCGCCACAGGACGATTCGCGATGGCGGACGAGCGACGCAAAATAGTCAGCAATGATCAGTGAACCAGCAAAACCAAAACATGACAACTCGCACTTCACAGAATCTATCGGCTGCTCGCCTCTGCGCCACAATTTGGTTCTCATCATGTTTGCCCCTTGGCTGCTTTGCTGTCTCATCGTCCCCGAAAGCTTTCGCGGTCACGCCGGTGCCCGATGGAGGATATCCTGGGAACAACACGGCTGAGGGAACTTCGCGCTTTTCACCTTGACCACTGGCGTCTCTAACACCGCTCTTGGCTTTTAAAGCACTCTATTCTAACAATACCGGAAGCTACAACACAGCCGATGGCGCTAATGCGGTGAATTACAACAGAGGAGCCCAAAACACAGAGTGCGGGCTCTGGCATGCCCTTTACAACATCACCGGCAGCTACAACACAGCCACCGGGTACAATGCGCTCATTGGCAATGGCAGCGAACAACACAGCCATCGGCTTGCGTGCGCTTCCCGACAACCACACCGGCACTGAGAACACGGCCGTTGGGTTTCAACGCTCGCAAACAATACCAGAGGTATCCAAAGACAGCGATTGGTTTTAAAGCACTCTTCGCTGACACCTGGGGCCAAAACAGCATCGGCTTGGGCTACGAAGCCGGTATCAATGCCGGTGGATCTTCTTCAATCATATTGAGATTGGTAACGCCGGTAGCGTGGACAACTACACTACCTGCATCGGCGATCTGCAGGCCGCTACATTTATCGCGGGCATTAGCGGAACTGCTGTAGTAGAGCGACACAGTTGTCGTGAATGCCAATGGACAACTCGGCACAGCAACTTCGTCCGCTCGGTTCAGAGCGACGATCAAGCCAATGGACAAAAGCGAGCGAATCGGTTTTCGCTTTTAACCCAGTAAGCTTCAATACAAGAGCGACCCGAAAGGGACACGGCAATTTGGCTTAATTGCCGAAGAAGTGGCGAAGGTGAACCCAGATTTGGTCGTCCGGAACCCCAACGGAGAGATCTACAGTGTTCGCTACGGAGCGGTGAACGCGATGTTGTTGAACGAGTTCCTTAAAGAGCACAATGCGTTTCTCGAAGAACAGCGCAAAGTGCAGGAGCAACAAGCGGCGATTGCGCAGCTACAGTCGACCGTGCGGCGCAACAGCAGAAAGACTTCCAAGCGACAATTGCCCAGCTTGGCAAGCGCGCTGAAGACCAGGCGTCTCAACTACAAGAGGTGAGCGCACGGCTAAGTCAGCACGCGCCGGAAACGGTGCTGAACAGTCACTAAGGCCAGAGCGGAAGAAGCATCGCCACCACGGGAAGCATTTCGTCGTCCACGCCGATGAGAAGTTCGAACTGAAATCGGCGAGACTCTTGGTTGCAGCGAATCGGCTGACAAGTCGGTGCGATTTCTCCGCAAGGCCAGTACGCCATGAAAACGAATACAATCTCTTTGCTTCTGACTGCCTTGCTCAGCTGCTCTCTGCTTCCCTCGGTGCATGCCGTCATTCCGCCGCCGGACGGAGGCGTTCCAACTAGCTCTAATTTTGAAAAGATTTCCGTCGCTCTCATCAACTAACTCAGAATCTACTAAGGGTCATATGAAGACGAAAAGCACAAACCACCGCTTCACATCGTTCACAGTATCGCGGCGGTGCTGCTCCTGCTAACGTGCTCAAATTAGCCTCGCAGGCAGCGCGACCTGGCTGTCGTCCCCGCAGGACTCGGCTTGGGAAAACGCTAACAATTGGACGCCAGGTGGGCCGCCGAATGGGCCGTCCGATATTGCAACCTTCGCTCAGTCGTCGCAGAGAGACGTGAACGTCTCGACATCGGAGGAGGTGAACAGCATCGTGTTCACCTCCAACTCCGCCTCTTTCACCTTAAACATCTCGCCGGATGCCGGGCATTCGGAGGCGAACTGATTATTAGCGGCACCGGCGTCGCCAACAATAGCAGCGTTTTGCAAACCTTCGTAGCTCGGAACGGAGGCCAGATAATCTTCAACAACGCATCGACTGCGGCCAGCGCTCACATGTCCATTTGTTAACGGATGTCTTGCAATCGCCGGCGAAGACTCGACCGGCCATACAATCTTCAACGATACGTCGAGTGCGGCTGGCGCTTCGATCGGAAACTTTGAGCGCACAGCTTCGACGGCGACATCGGTCGAACGACTTTCAACGGCGCATCGACTGCCGACCACGCATCCATCAGCAACTACGGAGCTCGAGGTTCACATGCGCGTCCGGCGGCCAGACAATTTTCAATGACACATCAACTGCGGCCAACGCTTCCATCGATAACTTGGAAGCGGTCCCGCCTCCACCTGCTGGCAGCGCCCTGACAATCTTCAACGACGCATCGACTGCCGGTCGCGCGACCATTACCAACCAAGCGGCTATATCGGCGGCAGACCGCCTTCATAGATTCGCGACTGCCGCGCGCGATCCTTATCGCTAATGGCGGAACGAACGATGCAGGTGTGCGGTTGATGGTGGTAGCTCGACGGGCGGCACCGCGCGGGTAAAGGTTTTTGACAATGGTTACCTGGACATTAGCGGCCACCAATCGGGCTCTGACCATCGGTTCTATCGAGAGGCTCAGGGAATGTTTTCTTAGGAGCCAATGACCTGAGAGTGGGCACAAGAAACATCAACACTTCGTTCTCCGGCGTGATCTCGGGAACCGGTTCGCTGGCGAAGATCGGCAGCGGAGTGCTCACGTTGCAAAGCAACCACTGCATTGCGGACACCGTCGGTCTCATTCTCGTAAGCGGCTCAATTATCAACCTCGACTTTGCTGGGCCTCCAGACGTAATCGCCTCTTTGAAGGTCAACGGCGTTCCGCAACCGCCGGGTATATATGGAGGTCCAATGAGCGGCGCCCCGCATATCCTTCCTGAGTTTGGGAGGGCTTGGAACAGTGGAAGCGTGGCCCGATCTCAACTCTCGGAAACATTTCCACTCGCGCCTTTGTTCAGACAGGCGACAACGTGGTGATTGGCGGCTTCATTGTTCAAGGGGCCGAACCAAAGAGGGTAGTTATTCGCGCGATTGGCCCTGAGCTGACCCAATATGGCGTTCCGAACGCGCTCGCTAATCCTACATTGGAGCTGCACGACGCGCACAGGCGCTTTGATTGCCTCTAACGATAACTGGGTGACAACGATTATCGGTGGGATTATCACCAGTGACCAGGTCGCCGCTATTCGCGCTAGCGGCTACGCGCCGAGTGACCCAAGGGAATCGGCGATGATCGTAAACCTGCCACCGGGTAGCTACACCGCGATCGTGCGTGGTGTGGCCAACACGACCGGAGTTGCTCTCGTGGAAGTGTACGATCTCAGCCCCGCTCCTAATTCAATACTAGGCAACATTAGTACGCGCAGCTTTGTGCAGACGGGTGACAACGTGATGATTGGCGGTGTCATCGTTCAAGGGACGCAACCAAGGAGGGTGATTGTGCGCGCCATTGGCCCTGAGCTTACGCAATATGGCGTTCCCAATCCATTGGCGGATCCGACGCTGGAGCTGCATGACAGCACTGGGGCTTTAATTGCCTCTAATGATAACTGGCAGCATACGATCATCGGCGGGATCATCACTGAGCGACCAGGTCGCCGACTATTCGCGCGAGCGGCCATGCTCCAGGCAGACCCAAGGGAGTCGGCGATTATCGCAAACCTGCCACCAGGTAACTACACCGCGATCGTGCGTGGCGTGAACAATACGACCGGCGTTGCTCTGGTAGAAGTATACGATTTGGGTCAGTAAGTGCTGGAGACTGTCACAACGGACGGCGTCATACCGGTGCTGCCAGTATTCGCCTCATCCGTCGCGTTCTGGGTGCGCAATAGAGCAGATAAGCGTGAGGCAATCCGTCCATGGGCCCAGCCCCGCAGATTTCTTCATTTCCACGAGCACGCTGTTGCCGGCCTGCCCGCGCACGAACGGAACGTTGCAATCTTCGAACTGGCGAAAGCCGAGGTCTGGCCTGTCACGGAGACTTGGCGCAGTTCTCTCGACTGAAGCCGCGCAGGACAAGCGTCGACCCGCCCCGTGAATAATGAACTAGGGCGATTGCTCGCTACCGTCCTCAATGTCTTTGCGGCCAGACGGGCAGGCCGTTATCGTCGCGGAGCTTCAAAAGCTCGTTGCCCTTCGTGATGTCCGCAGCAACGATGGCCGATCTTCCATCCAAAGTGAGACGGGAACCAGTCACTGTGATTGTGTCATTGGCTTCGATGCGCGGCGTCTGCTTGTCGATGTACCAAGCCGGGCCGAGCTGCACCGCGATTGTCTCGTTCCCAGTCTGCAGCATTAGTTGAACCCAATAGCCTCGTCTTTTGCAGGCGTAGTGTTTTCGATGGACAAAACTTTGCCCCGATCGTTTCAACCGTTTTCGCATCGTAATCGCGCTCAGCCAGAGTGTCAGGATTCCCACCAATCCGACTGCAAACGCGATCATACGTCATCGCTTTTATTATCGCTTTCATTGTTTCATTTCTTTCTTGTTTTGGTTGAAGCGCTCTCCTCGCGTTCTAAGCAATGATACACCTAACTGAGCCAGCCAACCCTCGCATGAATTCCTGACAGCGTCAGCGAATGTGATTGTAAGGCGTCACCCAAACTTAGGTAGAGGCCCCGCCCTACCGTGCTTCTATGATGTGGTTGGCAATGTGATCGAGCCACGAGAGCACACAGGTGGCTTGAAAGAGCCGTGGGCGTCAGCGCGCGAAGCACAAGAGCTCTTGCTTCGGTTAGTCGACGGCTTAGTGCCTATCCAGGACGGTTTTCCGTTCCCGCTTGCTCAACTGAAGCTGTGCTCACTTTCTGGATAAGCGCTTTTGTTCTTTTAGTTCCGCTTTGAGAGCATCAATTTCCTTCTGCTAGTGCTGATTGCTAAAATTCGCTTCGCAGGGAATGTGCGCAGTCTGTATGAGAAGGTGATTGTCGCGCAAGCAAGATCCGCATAAAGTCCCGAGAATGAACACCCAGGTTGAGCCGCCACCAAAACGAGGGATGGGCTGCTTCGCAAAAGGTTGCCTAATTCTCGTCGCATTTGGGATCTTAGTCGGCGTGGTAGGGATCGGCGGAACTTTTGGAGCGTCCGTCATGTTTACCTTTCCGATAAACCTGCGCCGATCCCTGAACCTTCTGCGTCACCCGAAACCGGCGCCGCCCCGTCACGCCTGGAGGAACAAGCACGGCTACGCCGAGCGAAAGAAGTACGGCGGTTCGCGAACGCCTGGATACGATGAAGCAAGCTGCGCGCGCCCATGAGCCAAACGAAGTGATATTGACGGCCGCGGACATCAATGCACTGATCGCCGCAAATCGAAAATCAAGTGGCATGGCCTCTGTTGGCATCAACGGCAATGTCGCTCAGGTGCTAATTTCCATTCCGCTGGAAAGATTCGACGTTCCATATCGAGACGCATTTGGTCTGGGCGATCGGTATTTGAACGCCTCTGTCACGATTGTAGCGCCGCCAGGGACGAACGCGAGTAACGTGCAGTTGAGCGAGGTGAAAGTTAACGGCCACAGCTTTCCCACCGCTCTGCTGGATGGCGGATTATTCGGAGTAGGACCGTCGCTGCGAAGTTATGTGATCAAATATGCCAACCAATATGGAGTGACGGACGGAGAAATCAGGGACGACAAAGTAATCTTGCACACTAGCGGCTACTGATTCTACCAGCGGCGCGGGCGCACGTGTGACGAAGACACGCGCGCTCACAGCCACCGCCCCTCGGCTGCTTCTGGTTTTTCGACTTGCGATAGGAATTGTCCATGTAACCTTGGCAGCGTTTCACGGCAAGACAATGCAGAGGCGAGGTTTTCCAATAAGACGTTCGATTATTTTTGCTGGCGTGGCAGTGGGGCTCGCCGCATTCGGCGGCGACACAAGTTTGCCAGGGCAAAATGCCATTCCGGGCGCACCGTCTGGAATTCGAAGTAGGCTCCGCAAGGCAGCGTGACACGGACGGAGTCCGAAGTGCCAGTCTCGTCTTCGAATATCAGCGAAATCCCGGCGGCAGCTGAAAGTTGAAATACCGCCCCCGACACGAAGTAGTTTTATGGCGAGCTGGCCAAGCAAAGGCGACGCGATGGGCTACCTTCTGGATGTCTCCACGAGCGACTCATTCGATAGCTACGTGGACGGTTATCGCGACCTGCAGGTAGGCAACGTGACCGGCCGGGTGGTGACCGGTCTCAACCCAGGCACGACCTATTACTACCGGGTGCGTGCTTTTAATGCAGCAGGTGCAGGCGGCTACTCAAATGTGATGACCGCCACAACGGTAGCTACTACTGGACTGACCATTCACGCAACGTTTGACAGCTCGATTACCAACCATCCAAACGCAGCGGCGATTGAGGCAATGATCAATCGAACCATCTCGATTTACGAATCGCTCTTTAGCGATCCGATTACGATACAGATTCTTTATCGCTACTCAGCTACTGGGCCGAGACGGGACTCCGCTGCCGTCCGGCACTCTCTCGCAAAGTGACTCCGTAATTTATTCGATTCCGTGGAATGTTTACATCAACGCATTGAGAGCCGATGCAAAGACCAACAACGACAATCTCGCGAACGCGAGTCTGCCGGGAACTCCACTATCCGGAACGATCAAGCCAGCAAGGGCCCAAACGGGCGGGCGATTGGGCTGAACACGCCGCCGGCCATGTTCGCAAACGGTACCGTTGGCGACGCCGGACCGTTTGATGGGATCGTCACGCTAAATTCTTCCGCGCCATTTCAGTTCACTCGGCCAGTCAGCCAGAATAATTTCGATGCGCAGAATGGCACGGAGCATGAAACAGATGAGGTCATCGCCTCTTGCATCGCAGGCAAACATTTCTAATCTCCGCCCGCAAGATCTCTTCAGTTGGTCATCTCCCGGCGTTAGAAACATCAGTTTGAACGGCACGCGCCTATTTCTCCATCGACGGCGGCCATACAAACATCGTTAATTTCAATCAGAATCACAGCATGGATTTGGGCGATTGGTTGAGCGCCGCCTGCCCGCAAGCACATCCATACGTGCAGAATGCTGCTGGTTGCCGAGGTCAATCTTCCGATGTCACAGCTGACGTCGCCAGAAGGCATCAACCTTGACGTCGTCGGTTACGACCTGACTGCCAATGCTGCCTCAGTTTTAGGCAACATCAGCACGCGCGCCTTTGTTCAGACCGGCGACGACGTGATGATTGGCGGATTCATTATTGCAAGGGAACGGACCCAAGACAGTGATTGTGCGTGCCATTGGTCCCGAGCTCACGCGGTTTGGGGTTCCCAATGCATTGGCTGATCCGGCATTGGACCTACACAACAGCACAGGAGCTTTGATTGCCTCTAATGACAACTGGCAGACTACGGTAATCGGCGGAATCATCACCAGCGATCAGGTCAGCGCGATCCAAAACAGCGGGCATGCTCCGACTCAGCCAAGCGAGTCTGCGATCATCGCAACGCTGCAACCGGGTAATTACACTGCGATCGTGCGTGGTGTGAGCAACACCACTGGCGTCAGCTCTGGTGGAGGTGTGCGATCTTGAGCACCGATGCTGCTTCAGTTTTAGGCAACATCAGCATGCGGAGCTTTGTTCAGACGGGCGACAACGTGATGATTGGCGGATTCATTGTTCAGGGAGCGGACCAAAGACAGTGATTGTGCGTGCCATTGGTCCCGAGCTCACTCGCATTTGGGATTCCCAATGCATTGGCCGATCCGAGCATTGGAACTGCACAACAGCACAGGGGCTTTAATTGCCTCTAATAACAACTGGCAGACTACGGTAATCGGCGGGATCATCACCAGCGATCAGGTCAGCGCGATCCAAAACAGCGGGCATGCTCCGACGCAGCCAAGCGAGTCTGCGATCATTGCGACGCTGCAACCGGGTAATTACACTGCGATCGTGCGTGGTGTGAACAACACCACCGGCGTTGCTCTGGTGGAAGTGTACGATCTGCAATAATATTGCCTTCTGAAAGGCCAACTCATTGGAGCCAATGGTTTGAGTGATTCTCAAGGGAGTGCCCGTCATTCGATTGACGTAACAGCAATTCAATCGCCTAACGAGAAGTCCGCTCGCTCCCGAGAAAGATTTGGATTGTAATACGGATCGCGTTCGAGCACTTCGGGTCCAACGTTCGCGCATCGGGTTCGCCTCGAGCGGTTCGACCGGTCTGGCTGCGAACCCTGGATTCGTGGTGATACAACCTTGCGAAGGAGTGTAAACGATGGAATAACCAGCGCGTCGCATCTTTAAGCAGAGATCGACGTCGCTAAAGTGACCGGCAGGCACTCTTCATCGAATCCGCCTACCTCCTCGAATACGTCTCGCCTCGTGAGCAGACATGCGCCCGTGACAGCGCTGTAATTACGCGTCGCTTGCAGTTGGCGGCAGACGCCCGGCACCTCCGCGGGCGAGCCGCGAAACGCATGCTCGGCAATTCCACCGACGCCTACTACGATCCCAGCGTGTTGCACGGTGTCGTCCGGATAAAGAAGTCGCGGCCCGACCGCGCCTACCTCGGGACGCTGCACATGCTCCGCCATCGTGGTCATCCAGTCGGCATCCAACACCTCGGTGTGGTAATTCAAAAACAGGAGCCACGGGCTGTCCGGTTTGCTTCACGGCGAAATTGTTGAGCGCCGACAAATTGAAGGGTCCGCTGTAATGCAAGAGCCGGTGTTTGAAGTGCGAGAAATATGCACGCGCATCCTCGGACTGGCTGTCGTTATCGACCACGATGATCTCATAAGGCGCGTAACTGGTTTTGCTCGTCAGGCTGTCGAGGCAACGGGCCAGCAAATCGACCCGATCGCGCACGGGGATGATAATCGAGATCTTCTTAGCTTCCGTCAGTTCTCGTTTGACCCAATAGAGATACGTGCGCCAGTCAACCGTGACATGTCCAGCCTGCTGCTTCCGTTCCAGATGCCCTTCCAGCGCGAGACGGCCAGCCTCGAGCATTCCAGGCTTACACTGAACATTATCAGCTGTCGAAGTCAGAGTGCGCCGCCAATGATAAAGCACTCGCGGGATGTGATCGATGCGGTTGGTTTGTTCGATAACACGGAGGAAAAGATCGTAGTCCTGGGCGCCATCAAACTTGAGCGGAATCCGCCCACTTGCTTGATGAGCTCGCGGCGGATGAGCGTGAAATGGCAAACGTAGTTGCAGGAGAGAAAATAGTCCGGTGACCAGTCCGGTTTAAAAATGGGCGAATCGAAGCCTTGCTCGGTCAGTTTGTCTTCATCGGAGTAAATCAGATCTGCGTCGGGATGATCTTGAAGCCATTTTACGTTTTGAAAAAGCGCATCCGGTTCGAGAAGATCATCGTGATCGAGGAAGCCCACCCAATCACCCTTCGCGAGCGCGAGACCACGATTCGAGGCCGCGGAAATTCCGCGTCTTTTTCGTCCTTGGCAAGGATGATCCGTGAGTCAGATGCCGCAAGCTCGGTTAAGCAACGGAGCGTTTCCGGGTCGGTGGAATGATCATCGATCAGGATCAGTTCCGCAGTTTTCGTATGTCTGGGTGAGCACCGACTCGATGCATTCCCTTAGCCATCGGACTGGGGTGTTAAAAACGGGCGTGATGATACTGACGAGTGGCTGGGTACACGAACGCAAGGGCCTCCTGTCGCATTCGGTCCAAGTCGCGTGGCGTCGCGCGGTGGTGCTCCAGCCATTTATGATATTCGCTCGGAGCGGTTGCGCTTTCGCCTGCGTTCCGCCGAAATAATTTCTTCCAGATTACCTTGATCAGTCGTTCAGGAAGCCGATATGGCGCGAGCAACACCTGACCTATTCTGCGCTCTGGCGATTTTTGGAGCGCCTTCTTTTGCTCTTTCACCAATTTCAACTCGCTACGATATTGCTTCAGCTTCAGTAATTTTCCTTCGAGCTTGCTCGATATGGCGCTCGGCCGCTTCCAGTTCGGACACTCGCATCCGCAGCGTTCGTTCACGATTGCGCAGCTGCGCATGCAAGCGGGCAAAAGCCGATTCGACCTCCGGCACAAGCTCTTCAACGTTTTTCATTCAAAGTCCGAACCAAATTGCTTTCGGCGCATCCAGAAACTGCCTCCACCCAATGCTGGTAAACTTGGAAAAGTAGCTTTTAGATCCTTCCCGTAGCAATAACTGAGGTAGCTGTTGGCTATGAGCACCTCGAACTCAGAATTAAAGGTCAGGAACGCTTGCAACAGGTATTGCTCCGTCCAAAAGCGAAGTTCCTCCTTCACCCAATCGCGCCGGTAATCGAACGGAAAGAAAATATCATGCACATGCACAATGACACCTGGCTTGAGGCGCGGCAGGACTTCCAAGAATAGATAATTGACGTCCCCGCCAATTTTTACCGTGTGAGAACTGTCGATAAACAGGACATCGCCAGGACCGAGTTGTGAAAAGAAATCAAGGTCCATGTCTTGCACCTTCTTCTCGATCAGCGAATGCAATCCGCGAAAGCCGTGCTTGAGAAATTCTTGAGGAAAGGGTTCGACGCAGATGAGACCCCCGTTGTTGTCTTTTGTAACAGCTTGGCCCCAAAAGCAGAGAAGAAAAGCCGCTGCCGACTTCGATGATCAATTGCGGCTGAAAATGGCGGACCATGCAGTAAGCGACCAATGCATCCATGCCATCAAAGAGATGGTTATTGAGATAAAAGTGGCCCGGTTCTTCAACTGGCGTCGTTGGAAACTGCTCATACTCATCGCGGAATTTTGGAAAGCGCGTTCGCAGCAGATCGAGCTGCACGGAGGGGTTCATGTTAATGCCCACCAGTTCACTCGGCCGATCCCACAGAGTTTCCGGCAAGCTCTGAGTGTCAGGAATCGGTTGATAGAAGTGCACCGGCGTTACATGGAAACCATGCCGCTCCCAAACCGGGAACAATTCGCGGATATTTTGTGCTCTGGAGACAGATCGGAATTACGGTCCCGATGAAAGGAGAAAGCTCCACATGTCGATGTTTCCCGCGCCGCTTCGCCGGCAAGCTTGCGCAGAATCGTCCGTTCTGAATCGAGGTCTCGTCTGACCTGCACAGAGTCAATGGGTATGTCGGGTTGACTGGCGGCATACAGGCGGAACTCGCATACTGTCGAGTCACTAATCCATGGGATTTCCATCTGGCCAGATGGTTCTCGAGTAAGGAGTTTTTCATCGCCGGAAGAAGTTAATACGCGAACTTCACCTCCGGCGGGATCATTGATTCCCCACGATAGCAGAACGTGGTCGTCCCCGAAAGAGACGGGATTTGGTGTCGCAAGGATCTTCCCAGCGATCGAACTATGTAAATACTTTGGAATGACCGTTGCGATGAAGTCAGCAAGCTCGGTCGCGCCAAAGTCTTCACGCGTAACATCGATCGCGAGCTGGCGCAGGAGCACTGGAAAGACCTGGCGGAATCCAGCAGTCTGCAGATAACAAGGAATCAGTGCCGCGATGAAACGCGAGAGTTCTACCATGTCGATATTTCCGCGCAGCGCTTCTTCTGCGAGCTCGCGCAGAACCATCGGCGCTGAATCGAGGTCGCGCCGAACCTGCACCGAAGCAACCGGCGTATCCGGCTGACTGGTGGCATAGAGACGAAAGTCATAAACCGTGGAATCCACAATCCACGGGATTTCCGTTTGTCCGGATTTTCCCTGACTCTTGCTCACCAATTTTTCGCCATCGCGAGACGTTGAAACGCGGACCTCCACTCCGGAGCGATCGTTCGTTTCCCATGAAATCACCACGCCAGCCCTGCCCAAAGAAATGGGGTTAGGGTTCGCGCTGATTTTCCCGGTGATCTCTTTGGCCCGCTGCGTGTTGTTCACTCCGAGGAACCAAGTTCAGCTTCTCGCTGCCATGGCAATTTCTTGCTGCTTAACTGCCACTGATTGCCCCAAACTTCCCAGATGGTCCTCACTGAACAAAAATTCCAGCGTCTTGCGTGCGGTATCGGTGGAATACGAGAGCGCGTGTTTCTTAATGCTATTCTGCGAGAGCCGTCTTCCAAAGTTCTTCCGGATTCGTAGAGCTCAATCATAGTGCCGCGCAAAATCTTCCGGTTCGTCGGCCACCAGAACGTCTTCATGGTCAGTAAGGTCCATTCCCTCTACGGCCAGCGAGGTTGCGACCACCGGCACGCCAAAGGCCATGCTTTGGTTGATCTTGCCTTTGACGCCTGCCCCAAATCGCAACGGCGCGACGGACAGTTTTACGCTATCAAAAAACGGGCGAACGTCTTTCTGTAATCCTGCGACAACGATCCTATCAGTTGCCAACGCAACGATTTCCGGGGCGCCTTGTCGCCGATGATGTAGAATTTGGCATCGCGCAGATGCTCGCTCACCAGCGGATAAATCTTCTGCACGAAAAACAGAACCGCATCGATGTTTGGTCGGTGCTGGAAGCCGCCGATGAAAAGATAGTCTCGCCGAAGGGCGAACGGCGTCTTTGAGCCGGGGACTTCGACAATGTTTGAAACCATTTGGACAGACTTACCGGGCCACTTCTCCTGGAGCAGTTGCTGCTCGACGGGGCTTACTACCCAGGTTTCATCAGCCTGTTCGATCAATTCATGTTCCAGCTGCTGTCTCTCCCGCGCTTTCCGGCGCACCTCGGGGTCTCGGGTCAACTGCGCTTCGCGGTCTTCGCGAAGGTAATGAAGATCAACGGTATCAAAAATGATGCGGCTCTGTGGTGCGTGCAGTCGCACGTCCGCGATATGTTTGCGCGCGAAATCGCACCGGCTTAGCACGACCACATCGAAGCTGGGACCGTGCGCTACGAGGTAATCGCGCACCTTTTTGACATAAGGATGGTAGACAACTTCGATTCCGCGTTTCTGCAGCTCGCCTGTATAGGAGGCGTGTTAGCCAGGTTATCGGGAATGAAAGTCACGCGATGTCCAAGCTCGCGGAGGAGTTTGAGGATCTGGAACATTCGGAGCGATCCTGAGTCGCTGATCCGGCATGGGAAGATGATGGTCTATCACCAGAATGTTTTTGCGATCAGGCGGCGGCTGCCGCAAAAATGCCACATCGCCATTCGCCGGCCTTGCCATTAGCTCGTTGGCCCATGTCTCGGCGAAGGTTGAGCGGTTAATATCCTGGTGTTTCTTTGTTCCGGTTGAGAGATCGGTTCCGCCGGTTGCTCCCTCGTAGTGGATAACCTCGCTCAGCGGTTGATACAACACCTTGTAGCCGGCTTGCCGAACTTTGAACGCCAGATCGGTGTCCTCGTAGTAGGCGGGCGCGTAGCGGGAATCGAATCCACCCATGCTGGCAAACAGCGCCTTTGGAATCATCAATGCCGCCGCCGAGCAATAATCTACTTCGCGCAGATAATTGTATTCCGGTTTTCGGCATCATCGAACTTGCCGTAGTTCCATCCCGACGCGTCCCGCCAGATAATGCCGCCTGCTTCCTGCAACCGACCATCGGGGTAAACAAGCTTTGAGCCGACAATGCCGGTTCGTGGTTGCTCTGCGAAGGTATTGAGTAAGGCTGATAACCAGCCCGGCGTTACAAGCGTGTCGTTATTCAGGAAGACAAGGTATCTGCCGCGCGCCGTTTCCGCGCCGCGGTTGCAGGAGGCGATGAAGCCGGAATTCTGTTTCGTTGCGCAGATAAACGACGCCGGGTATTTGCGGGATAGCCTCAGCGTGTTTCATCCGTCGAGCAATCATCCACAATAATGACTTCAAAACGCTCCGTTCCCTGATGTTCCTGAAGCGAGGCCAGGCAAGCCTGCGTGAAACGAAATTGATTAAACACCGGAATGATGATTGAAACTTCGACCTGCTCGTGAACCGGAAATTCGATCGGACGCGTCGGCACGGGAGGTTCGATGAGCGATGATCTCTGCGCAGCGGCTGTAGCTGCGCCTGTAGTCAGGGCTTGGATCTGCGTCATCAATCGCAGCAACCTCGGGATGGGCGGCTCGCCACTTTTGGTAAGTCGAGACGATCTTTCCAAATGCCCGTAGCCTAGCAAGTGCCGCGACTGCGTGGGGAACAAGTTTTGCCTTTAAGGCGGCAACTGGATTTGCAATTTGCCAGCGCGCGGAAGAGCGAAGCCTGCGCTGCAGCCTCATCCGCCTCGTCCAAAAAGCCGGGAAAGCTCTCTGCGGTAGCTTTCAATTGCTGGCGCAGACGGTTTCGCAGCTCATCTCCTGCGCTTCGCTCTCTGCCAGGCTAACGCTTCTCTCACGAAGAAGCTCGATTCATCTTCATAATGCGCTTCGCGCAAGTGCTCGATTTCCTGTTATAATGAGCGGTGAGCTCCTCGACCTGTGTCTTGTGGCGAGCTTCGTGTCTTGACCCTCGCCAGTGTGACCGGCATCAGTTCCTCGACTTGCGCCTTGTGCTGCGCCTCGTTTTTGCCAGGTGGTCGGTGAGTTCTTCGACTTGCGCCTTGTGCTGCGCTTCAGTTTGCGTCGAGATGGGCGCTGAGTTCTTCGTGCTTGACTTCGACCTTTGTGGCGAGCTTCCGCTTGCGCAAGGAGCTCACGGTAGAGACTGCTCGATCTGCGCAATCCTTTTCGGGAACGAAGGCGTTCAGCCGGCTCACCGATCCGGAAGCAAATCGGCCTCGTCCGATTTCGCAGCCTGCGGCGCGTGTCGCCGTTCCTCTCTTCCTTTTTCCTTGCGGCGATGCCTCAGCAATCAAAGCGCGATAAAGCTCGATCACCTCCGGGGGCGACGCGCGGCATCAATCAGATGGTCAACTGTGAAATGGGTGTGGCGTCTTCGCTTCGTAACCAGCGCAGCCGCGCTGGCTACTTGCGCGTCGGGCAAACCGATGAACTGCGCAATTCGACGTAATTCCGATTCCGCATCTTCGAAAAACAAATCGTAATGAGTAACCAGTCGCTCTTGTTCGTTTGCTGCTTCGATCACGCGCCGGTTGTAGATTTCCCAAAGCCGCAAAGCCAAACGAATAGGAAGTTCCGTTTCGCTCTCTTCATCGAGTGAGCGACTTCCAATGGATTGCGCACCATGATGAGCGTTTTCAGCCCGGGCAAAAGGTCCTGCCAAAACGGCAGCGTCAAGCTGTTGCGCGGATCCTTCCAGCCCCAGACACCTGCCGAATCAAATCCTTCGATCAGTAGTCGCGCTTTCATGCGCAAAGGATCGAGTCGGACGTGTTGCTGAAGTTCTCGTCAGCCTTGGGCGGCAGGTCCCAGGCGCCGCCGAGTTCGCTTAACAATTCGTCGTTCAGCGCTACGAATCCCAGATGTTCCCAGAACCATCGGGGTTATCGGCCTGCGCGAGGCATCAATTGCGTTTTGTGGACCGAGATAAAGGCCGCAGGCATGCAGTAGCCTCGTGAGCATCGACGTTCCTGAGCGATGCGCGCCAGCGATGCAAATCGCCGTCTGGCTATGAGCACTGTTTTTCACTCAGAAAGCGTCTAAACAACGATGGCTAGCCCAGTGCGTCAAGGCCGATTAGCTCAGGGAGAACTAGATCTTTCGCACAGGGAATCCGTTCGACGCCTGTAAAATCTTTCGTCGCGCAAATCCCAGCTACATCTAAGTTCCCAGCGATGCAGCGAAATGACGGCCGCGGCCCCGATGAAATCCGGTCGATCAATTTCGAGTTGAACGTCGCGCCGCATGCGAGCGGTTCGGTGCTCGTCTCAATGGGGCAAACGCGCGTGATCTGCGCCGTCACGATCGAAGAAGCGGTGCCGCGCTGGATGAAAGAGCAGGGAGTGACCGGCGGCTGGCTTACTGCTGAGTATTCGATGCTCCCATATTCGACGCAGCCGCGCAAAGCCGCGCGACATTGCAAAAGGCCGCCTCGACGGTCGCAGCGTCGAGATTCAGCGGTTGATTGGCCGGTCGTTGCGAGCAGTCATCGATCTTGAAAAACTCTGGGCCGCGCACGATCTGGGTAGATTGCGATGTCCTGCAAGCCGATGGTGGAACACGCACCACCGCAATCACCGGAGCCAGTCTGGCGCTCGCCATTGCCTGCCGAAAACTTGTGAGGGAAAAAGCTCGATGCGCCTCCGATGCAAAAATTGGTCGCCGCAGTGAGTGCCGGCATCCTGGATGGGCAGGCCATACTGGATCTTAATTACGAAGAGGACAAACTCGTCACCGTTGATTTTAATCTTGTGGCTACCGAAGACGGCGAATTCGTCGAAGTCCAGGGTTCTGGTGAAGAAGCGACGTTCGCCGGGTCACAGTTGGATGAAATGCTCGCGCTGGGACGCAAAGGCATCAGGCGCACTGATCGGAGCTCAGCGCGCTGTTTTGGCGCGAATCATGGTGACACCGCCGGAAAACTGAATGGCTTACTGTGGCGCGAACGACAAGCTAAGGCGCCATGAGATGAAAAGAGTATTGATTACCGTGATTACCGGTCAGGATGGCAGTTAACTCACCGAACTGCTAATGCGGAGAGGCCACGAAGTGAATCGCATCAGTCGGCTTCCGACGTGGGTTTTTCTCCAGGCAGAAGTCAATAGACAATGAGGCTTGTAATCTGGGGGAGCGTTCGCAGTTGAATGGCCGCAGGTCTGATAAACGGGCTTTATTTCTGACCCAAGACTTGAGTCTTGGCGAGCACAGTGGCGTGCTCAGTTCCCGCGTAGAGACGAAACTCATACATTTTCCCCGCTGGATCCATGGTGCTGGTGCGGAACCCGATGCACCACCGCCAAAAAGCGTTTCTGGTTCGCCATCAGAGTGAGACGTAAATTTGCCCAGCGGAGCCATCCGCCGTATTCCAGCTTATCGTCGTAGTACCCAGCTCCTTCGCCCGCGGGCACCGGATTCGGCGATGCTGTAATCGTCGCGGTGGATGCTCCGGGACTGGCAGATGCCACATTTGCTTCGGGGGCTTTTGAGGGATTGCACGCACCCCAAAACGAACAGCGGCAAGACAACAGCAGCGATCTGAATGAATCGTTTCATAAAAATAGTTGGCTTGTGCAGCTTCTCGAATTGTTAGCTTTCGTCAACTCGCATCCCTAAGGCGGTAATCGCAGGCGGCGTTAACGTGATTTCTTGGCATCCAGAAACTTACTCCGCCCCGCCCACGGCGTGAGGGAAACAAGGCTTTGAGTCCTTGAGAAAAAGACAAGCTCAGATTAGCTGTTGCATATCAGGACCTCGAACTGTGAATTGAAAGTGAGAGATGTTTGGAGCAGATATTGCCCGGTCCAAAAACGGAGTTCTCCTGGAACTCGCTCGCGGCCATAGTCTAGCGGGGAAGCGCATGCACGATAACGCCTGCGAGCTAAATCATTTGCTGTGGCCGAAACGATAAGCTAAAGCGCAAGATTGGCATGAAAAGGGCGCTCATCACCGGCATCACCGGTCAGGATGGTAGCTATCTGGCGGAGTTGCTCCTGGAGAAGGGTTACGAAGTCCATGGCATTATTCGCCGCGCCAGCACCTTCAACACTTCCCGCATTGACCATCTTTACGCCGATCCGCACATCAACGACGTGCGAATGTTTCTGCATTACGGAGGATCTCAGCGACTCCGTGAGCCTCGTGAAGCTTCTGTATGAGCTGAAGCCGGACGAAATTTACCATCTTGGAGCGCAGAGCCGCACGCGTGAGCTTCGACATTCCTGAGCATACAGCCGACGTCATTGGCGCGTGGTATCCCTCCTGTGAGCCACTACCAGCCACCACACGGGAAGCAACTGCTAATTCCAGTCTCAGCACGGCGTCCATGTTTACATCGTTCTGCCCGATTTGCACCGTACCATTGTTCACTATCTGAAACACTGTCAGCCCGTTGGTATCCAGACAATCGAAACAATTGGATGCATACAGCGTGGTATTGCGCGCATCAGCAATAATGATGGCATGCGTTGCAATGTCAGCGACGGGTTGGGCGAGAAGAGTGGCGACCTGGAAGTCGGCTGCCGTATCCAGATCCTGTGGCGTCGATAGCACCACGCTTGAATCGGGGCCGTTGTCCGTGACGATGATCTGGTTGGTCGTGCCCGTAAGTGCCCGCTCAGCCGTAAGATCAGCCGTATTCCCGATCGTGATATATGAGGCGTTGGCTGGGGCCACTCCGATCGAGGCGGATGGCAGACCGAGCAGAATCGGGGATGCGAGTTGTAATACCCGATCCATCTCGGTCACGATGGGCCGCAGGCGATCGTCGACGACTCGGACGACGGGCTGCGGGCGGTAGGGCCTCGTGTCTACGTTGGCCACTCGCCGAACCTGACGAGGCTCAGGCTCTGCAGGTGCATCCCCGCAAGCCCGTCCCCGTAGCCCTCGACGCTCATACGCGAGCTGTCGGCCGTGAAGTGCGGCATCGGGCCGGAGAAGGTCGCGACGTGAATCTCGGCGATGTCGAGGCCGAAGGTGTTGTTCACTGGGGCTGGCTTCGGTAGACGTCGGCCCAGAGCCTGAAGCCCTTGAGCCCGTTCACTCGCTTGCCCGCCGTCGATTGCCCGCCCGTCACCGTCATGCGGCGCAGTGGCGTGTAGCGTACGCGCAGCCACTTGCCGGGCACAGTACCGTCGTATTTGACGAGGGGCGCGATGCCCGGCATGCCGATGATCGGCACCACGTAGGTGTAGCGCCCCGATCCCGTGACAGCGGTGCGAAGCGGCTTGTTGATCGGTAGCGGGAAGGCGGCAACGTTGCGCACGACCGTATCGCCGATGGCCGTGACCGGCACCTGGAACGAGTCGGCCAGCGGAGAATGAGTTGCTGACGACGCAGCAGATCGAGTCGGACAGGAAGATGTTGAAGGCAGTGAGCGAGTCACTGAAGGTGCTGTCGGCAGTCGGTCGAGGCCGAGAAGGCCGCGTGCGTGCCTCGTGCAGCGCAGGATGACATAGGCGACATCTCCGACGTCGACCCACTTGCTCACCTGCTCTAGCGAATCTCCCCTGACTGTAGGAGATGAGGACGGTCTTGCTGAAGCGAGCGGCATCGGCTGAGAAGCCGAACACGACCATGCCGAGCGCCACGAGTACGGCAGTAACCTTGCGCATCCTTGCCTCCTAGGCTCCTGTCGCGAGCTGGCGCTTGACGACCTGGCCGGTCTTGGGGTCTACCGTGAAACGCGTGTTCATGATCTCCTGCACCGTGCTCTGAGGCAGCAAGTCGAAGAAGAGCATCGCCTGCCCACCCAGCGCCGTATCCGCTTCGTGCGCGAACTTGCTCGCGGCTTTGACCGTCTTGAATACGGCTTGCCGCGCCTCGGGCGGTACCTTGCGCGCGATTTCGAGCGAGCGCTTCAGCAGATCCTCAAGCGAGTCCGGAGTGACGGCCCGCGGTGCGAGCCTCATCGCCGATCTCTCCAATGACCTCGCCAGTCTTGCCCAGCGGAACCTTCTTTCCTGTTGCCGTGGCGCGTGCCGCCTCCCGACGCGCTAGTTCCTGGTCCTGAGGCTCCGCGGCCACCTGTGTACTTCGGCTCCTCCGTCGGCAGCGGCGCCCCTAGCCTTTGGCTTGCCTGCAACCGAGATGCTGCGCGACGGTGTGAACGGCATACGGGCTCGGGCAGCGGTCGCGATAGGGCCGGTGTCTCCGTCGCGAAGCTTCTGCGAGACGGACGGGGCCAGTGCTCAGCGGCTGGCCGCCAAAGTTCCCGGGCGGAGGCGCTGCATTGACAGCATCAGCGATCTCGAATGCGCTCATGCCGGGACGTAGGCCCGCCGGGTTCGACGGGCGGCAGGGGCCGACCTCGACACCTGCGTGATGCTGCCGCCAAGGTTTTCGAGGTGTGGCTCACGCGCGGCTTGCTGCGCGCCGTAAACACACCTTTGCCGAATTTGTAGACACCGCCCACCGGTCCCTTATCGCTGCTCAACCCTCTATCGAGATGACGCCCTGCAGCCTGCACCAGTGCGGCTTCTCATCAGTTCCTGCATCGCCCGTTCACCGCCAGCGAATCCGGCTGCGCCGGCTGCACCAGCAGCAGCCGTGCTGAGCGCCTCGCGTCCAAACCCTTGCATGGTGGGCGGCGGCTCTGCAGCAGGCTCAGCCGCACCGTGCAGATCGTAGCCAGGCACGTTGATCGTGTAGCCCTGATCGCGGGAGCCGGCAACGATCGACGCCGTGTCGCTTCCCGCAGGCGCGTGCGCGAGTGCCCATGCGAGCCCGCCCGGATTCAGAATCTTCGACTCGTCGCTCATTTGTTTGCGCTCTGGAAGTCCGCGTTGCTCGCGGCCGTCTTGGTAAAGTCGTACGGTGTCGTGTATTCGCGCAGGAGAACGCTAGGGTCGATCTTGATGCCGCTCGCCTTGCCGACCTGCAGTGCGCGCTGGCGATACTGGTCGTATGCCTTGTCGTACTGTGGTTTGAGCGTCGAGGCCGTCTCGCGCATGGCCTTGAGGATGGCATTGCGCCCTCATCGGTGAGCAGGTCGCCATGCACCCAAGCTGCCGGCAGCACCTTCGCCTTGGCGAGCAGGCCCACCGAGGCTTGCACCCCGGCTGCCTCCCGACTCGCGCACAACCGATGCGATGCGAGTGATCGTCCGTTGACCGCACATAGAGACGGATGATCGCATTGTCCCCAACGCCGTTGCGCTGATTCGCGGCTGTCTTTGCAAGGTTAACGTTATTGGACTGTGTGCGATAGCCGACGATATCTGATCGGCATTGAAGTGCCTGCGAGAGCGTATCCGTCGTGTTAGCGGTCAGCAGGTCGGTCTGTCGATCAAGATTTCTCTGTTGCCGATCCGCGTTCTCCTGCGCGAGCCTATCGCGTTGAGCCTGTGCCTTGGCTGCAGCTTCGCGCACGGGTGCGTGTGCGGTTAAACGTCTCCGTATTCACCGCGTTCGTGATGACCGCATTCGTCTTGGCCTGCCCGAACTGTCCCGTACGCCGGTTGTTCTCGGCCGTTGCCGCCTTTCGCTCCTCATCGATCAGCCGTCGCCGCGCATCCTCTGCCGATTGGAACTTGCTCCGTGCCTCCGCGACACGCGCCCTCTTGCCCCGAGAGCGAGCCGAGCAGCGCGGCCGCGAAGCCCCTGACCGAAGCCGCGCGGCTGGATATGCGGGCGACCTCCGTAGCTCTGGTTCAAGCCTTCGAGCGCGCGCCCGAATCCCGTTGGCTGAAACTGCTGCTCTACGTACTGGCTCGGCAGCGGTAGCAACTCGGGGCCTTGCACGGTGGCGAGGGGCCGAATTGAGATCGGATGTGCTCGCAGGCGGCGCCGGCAACTGATCCGGTGTCAGCTCATCCTGAGTCGGATCGTAGCCGTAGAGCTCGGGACCGATGCTCATGGCCTAGTGGTAGCCGGGGATGAAGTGAGCGGCCGTGCCCACGACGGTACCGGCAACATCGCCCCAGAAGCCCTTATTCGCGGCATCCTGCTCGGCCTTGCGCCGCGCTGCCGCCTGCTCATAGCCTGCGTCTGGTTGCTGAGCAGCGATGCGATGCGATCGGCGTACGAGCCGTAGGCCGACAGGTCAGCATTCGTCAGCTCCTCGCCCGAGCCCGCGGCTCGCCTCGATGTCGGCATTAGTAGCTGCGCTGCGCGCCGCGTACGGATCACCGTAGGCGTAGAGGCTCGATGCGTTGCGCCCGCGGCGCCGCGTGTTCAGGTAGTTGGCGTAGGCGCGGCGGCGCGCAATGCGCTGCAGGTACTGGGGCGTGAGCGCTCCGGCCCCGATCCCCTGCTGCAGAATGTCGCGGCTGGCGTTCGTGGCCGAGAAGTTTCCCGGCAGGCCGAAGCGCGACCCCGTGATGTTCGGGCGCATGCCGACCTGAGATGCTCCCTGCGGCTGAGCAACGGTCGGGGCGGGCGGGCGCGCTGCCATAATTCGGCATCGCGAAACTCGAAACGGGGGCAGGCCGACGCATCGGCCCTACCGGCGGAAGTCCATAGGCCATCGTGGGGTCCCTCCTCTTGCGTACTCTACGTGTAGCGTGGCAGGCGCTTCAATAGCAACCTGCTCGGCCTCCAGCCTCGCCCGAGCCGCCCGTGCTGCCCGTGCGCCTGCCTCCATACCCATCTGCAATTCGTGCCAGGCCACGCGGGCCGGCTGAGGTCAGCTCGGCAATCTCGTCCGTCACCGGGAGCGATCCTGAGGCCGCCAGGGTGAGCGTGTAGGGCCCGTCCGCCCCGCGATAGAAGTCCATGAAGCACGGTGGCCCCGGTCGGCATCAGGTGCCGCAGGGCGAAGTGCTGGGCGCTCAGAAGTTCCTTCTGATCGGCCCGGATCAGCCCCGACTCGACCGAGGCCGTGATCTCGCTGCCGTTGTCCGTGTCGCTCGCCTCGGAGCTCGTCGATCCGCCCATCGCCCGTACTCCCGGCGTTCTCCTCGTTCCAGGCGTAGACGTGCGAGCCGTTGGATCGGACAATCTCGGCCAGCGTCGTGCGGGAGCGCACCAGGGGACACGCTCCAGCCCCACGGGCGGCCATCCTCGGCCTGTAGCGCCCGGAGCCCATAGGAGTCGGCGCCGGCCGAGAAATCCATTATGACCTGCCGATTCGGGTGCGAGCCGCTGGCCCGATAGTTGACCCAGAGCCAGTTGCGCATGACGCGGGCCGACAGGTAGGCGCCGTCCGTGTCGGCCGCCGCCGCTGCGCAGCACAATCGGCATCTCATAGGAGAAGTCGCCGAGCGCATCCGGGAACTGCCGCCACGTGTCATCCGTCAACTTGGCCTCGCGGTACTCGCCGCCAAGGATCTGCCCCGCGTATAGCCCGTCGGCCGCCGCGAAGATGACAAAGCCGTTGCCTGCGACGACGCTATTCCAGGCCACGCATCCTTGGTTCTCGTTCACGAAGCGCACGGCGTAGTCCTGATCGCTGCTCGAGTTGCCGCCCCCGATGACGTTGGTCAGGTACGCACGCTTGCGCTCGTACAGCATGACGAAGCCCTTGTCGCATGCGGCAATGCCGGTCCCGATTCCCGGTCCGTCGGCGGCGTGTACCGGCCTTTGTCGTCGGTGACGAAGTTGTTCGCGGCGCTGCGCGTCTGGAACGGCGAGGCGGCCGTCAGCCATGTCGTCGACTTGAGCACGCCGAACGTGGCCAGGAAGGTTGAGTTGAAGTAGAGGAAGCCGGGCAGCGAGTTGGCGATGACGCGCTGGTAGCCGGTGTTCGCCGTCGCCACGGTCGGGTCGTCGCCCGTGTTCGTGTAGAAGGTCGTGTCGGAGGTGCTAGAGCCCGTCGCCGCAGCCGACATCGTCAGCTCCGTGTCGGAGACGATCTTGAGCACATAGGATCCCGACCGGGACATCAGCCTTGCTGATGCGGGTCCCGATCGCGACCTTCGACAACCCGCCCGCGCTCTTGGTCAGCGACGTGGACGTGTGCGTCACGCACGAGGCGATGACACGCTTGTGCGGCGTCAGGGCCGTGCTGGGATTCGTCCCACCATCGACTCCGGGACAAAGCTGCGCTCGCCATTGGAGGGCATCGACCGCGAAGCTCGTGGCGTTGATCGCGTCCACGAGCTTGTCGAGCGTGTTGTAAGTCGCGAACGCGAACGTCTTGGTCGTGACCAACGTGGCCCCGTCTGACTTGACCAGCACGTGAGCTGGCCGGCCCCGGCGCTGTCGAGGCCTGACGCGCATGTACGAGGCGTACGTGGCAGCGTAGAGGCTCGCGGTCGTGTCGGAGAAGTTGAGATCATAGTCGGCACTGACGCCGAGCGGGCGATCTCGATACAGCACGGGTTAAGCCCGCCGTACATCGTGGCCACGCGCTGTTCTCCGCCCGCGATGTAGCGCGAGCGGTAAGGCATCGAATGCCGGAAGTGGATGATAAGCTCGGACGGATCATCCTCCATCGATCCATCATCGCCCGCGAAGTCGTTGTAGATCAGCGTGCCCGCGGGAACGACCGCAACCTGTCGTAGGTCGGTCGGATCGAGCTCGCGGTTGTCCTGCAGCGTCGCATCGATTGACGGGCTCCGCAGTAGCCGCCACGCGGTCACGCCAAACACGCCCTGCGGCAGCGTCCATGTGATCTTGTCGTAGCTGATGTCGGGATTGTTGATGTCGACGGTGAAGAAGCCGACCCCGTTCGCATTCTCGGGGGATGGCAGGCGCGGCCGCACCGGCATCCACGTCGAGCCGTCTTCGAAGATGGGGGCGATGGAGAAGAAGAACCGCTTGCTGCCCTTCCATCCTCCCTCGGCCACGCCGGGCGTCCACGTGAAGTTGAAGTAGCCGACGCGGAAATCCGTGAGCGTGACCGCATGGCTCGTCATGGTCAGGCTCATGCGCACGTCCGTCCAGTCGGTCACACTCGCAATCTGTGCATCGGTGAGCGTGAGCGTGAACACGGTCTGCGTTGTCCCGCAGAGAACGGCGCGCGAGGCAATCTGCGTGGAGCCCTGCATCAGCTTGAACGTGAGGTTGGCCGTGGCCAGCACGCCCACAACCTGCGCTGCCACGGTGACGACGACCGTGTCGCCCTCCTGCGGAATCCCGCTCGGAGTCGCGAAGTCGATCACGCATTCGCTGTTGTCCGTGGCCGTGTGGATGTAGTCCGTGAGAGCTTCGTGTCATCGACATAGCTATACAGGTCGACGTTGGTGGCGGTGTTGCTCAGCCAAGTGTTATCGGTGCGGTCCGCATTCGGCTGCACCGTCTCGGCCGCGGCCGTTCCCGTCACGGGCGAGCCCTTGGTCAGGTAGCCGGGCCAGGTGCGTGGGATCGGTCCCGAGGGGATGAGCCGCGTTGCGCTCGTGGAAGCGGTGCTTGTCGTCGCGAATGTCCTCAGCCGCGTAATGCTGAAGTAGCCCGTGCCCGTTGCCGATGTCGAGTACTGACACCCGGCCTCATTGATCCGCGACAAGCCGGTCGCACCCGGGATGTTGCATACGAGGTCGTAATCGGCCCAGCCGCTCGTCAGTGTGGCGAGGTTGAACGGCGCCGATGTGAAGCTCAGACCATCCGGAGCACGACCGTTGCCACGAGATTGCCCGTCATCGGCAGACCGGAAGAAGTAGCGCATCGACAGACGCACGGTCCACGTCATGCTGCTCGACATCGGCCCCGACATAACGACATCGGCCGCACCACTGTGCGCCGAACCGAGGTCGTTGCCGTTCCAGTAAGCCCCATCCTCGTCCGGGTCGTTGATGAGCGAGACGCACTTTGTAGCAATTGGCACCGGAGTAGATGCAGGGCCCTCCTCCGGCACCGGAATTCAGCCCGAAGTAAGTTGGCCGGGATGATCGTGCGTCCGTAGAGGCCGCCGCCAAAGTCAGTGTTCTGCGTGCCGTTAGCGGTCGCGGTCAGAGGCGTGGTGGTCCCGGCCTCAGTCGATCCAAACTGCGTGCGCCATGGTGTGCCAGAACAGATTCGGGAAGTACCACCAATTCTGCACGCGCAGGAAACGCCGCGAGCCGCCAGCCCAGAAACGACGGTCAAACTCCGAGATGCCGCGCGTCAGCCCCGCCATCGCCAGAGTCGTGCGCCAGATCGGCACATACTTGTAGGTCTGCACCGTTCCCGGAGGTGGGTACGTCGTAGCCAGTACTCGCTCCCCAGCGTGTAGTTGGTGCTCTGCACCTGGTCGCGGATGTATACGTTCGGAGAATCGCCCATCATCGATGAAGCCGGGCGCGATATCCTCACGCGTCACCAGCGCGATGACCGTCTGATAGCCGTCCGATATGCTATCGGAGGCGAACGCTCATCCAGCGCGCCTGTTGCTCCACTCTCGCTGGGAGCAGGCCGCCGCAGTACTGATCCGAACGTAGGACCAGGACGACGTGGTGCTGGTGCCGCTGACGACCGGGGGCTGCGCCTGTTCGGCCAGCGCTTCCTGCGCACCATCACCGTGGCGGTGGACGACGTCGAGCTGCATCGACGAGACGCAGGACGCCGTGACGGCGCTGCTGCAGTCGCGCCACCAGACCACGGATTTCCAGATCCGCAACATGGCGTCGATCCTCGAGACGGCCACGGAGACGCAGGACACGCTGACCATCCTGCTGGGATCGATCGCGGCGATCTCGCTGCTGGTCGGCGGCATCGGCGTGATGAACATCATGCTGGTGAGCGTGACCGAGCGCACGCGCGAGATCGGCATCCGCATGGCCACCGGCGCGCGCATGAGAAACATCCTGCAGCAATTCCTCACCGAGGCGCTGGTGGTGTCGCTGCTCGGTGGGGCGATCGGCGTGGCGGTCGGGCTTGGCGCGGCGGCGATCATCGGCGCGTTCGGAACGCCGGTCAAATACTCGCTCGGCCCGGTGCTGCTCGCCTTCGGCTGCGCGTTCGCGACCGGGCTCGTTTTCGGCTATATGCCGGCGCGCAACGGCGGCGCGGGTCGATCCGATCGTCGCACTGGCAACGTGATGAACGCACCCATCGTGCGCACTGCGCGTTAAGGCGGCCAGTGCTGTGCGCTGTGGCGCCTGTTCCATCACCGGCAAGGCGCCCGAGCTGCCGGCACATCGCGTCCAACATGCCGGCGGCCTGGGCCGAGCGGTCGCTCTCCGATGCCGGTCGCAGCCGTGACCGCGCCGGATTGGTGGCGCAGTTTCAGCTCGGAGGAACTATCGGCGCTGATCGCTGCCGCCCTGAGCGCCAACCCCGACCTGGCGATCGCAGCGGAGCGCGTACGCCAGGCGGAAGTCCAGGTCCGAATCGCGGGCGCATCGCTGTTTCCTGAACTGGACTTCGGCGCGGGCACCTCGCGCCGCGAAACCCGCCCGGATGGAGGTCACTGGAGCAGGAGCGATGGGTCGAGCGCGCGCCTTCAGCGCCAGCTACGAGCTCGACCTGTGGGGACGCAATGCCGCGGGCGTGCGCGCGGCCGAATCGTCGCTGCGCGCCACCCGCTACGATCTCGAGACCGTGCGGCTCACGCTGGTGACGGGTGTCGCCAGCGCCTATTTCCAGGTGCCTGTCGCTGCGCGGCCGCCTCGCGATCCTGCGCGTGAAAACCTCGTCGATCGCCGGAGCGCGTGCTCGCAGTGGTGGACGCGCGCGTGCGCAATGGCGCTGCGTCCGCGCTCGACCTCGCGCGCCAGCAGGCGGCGGTGCTGCGCGCTGCGAGCCGCCATTCCGCCGCTCGAGCTGCAGGAGCGCCAGACGCTGTACGCGCTCGCGATACTGCTCGGCAGGCCGCCGGAGGGATTCGACGCCGCGGGCGATCGAGCTGTGGCCGCGCATCTGACGGCTGCCGCGCGTGGCGCCCGGACTTCCCGCGGATCTGCTTGCGCGCCGGCCCGACCTCGCCAGCGCCGAGGCGCAACTCGCTGCCGCCAATGCCAACGTCGCCGTGGCGCGTGCCGCGCTGCTGCCCGCAATCCAGCTCACGGGATCGGCGGGACTCGCGAGCAACGTGCTGATCAATTTTCTGAACGCGCCCACCGCGGCACTGGCGCTCGGCGCGTTCGCTGGCGCAGACGATCTTCGACGGCGGCCGCCTGCGCGGCCAGGTCGATGTGGCGGCATCGCGCGAGCGCGAGCTGATCGAGAGCTACCGCAAAGCCATACTCGCCGCACTGGCGGACGTCGAGTGCGCGCTGGCCTCCGGCAGCCGCACGGCGGATCAGGAATCGCTGCAGGCAGCAAGTCGTGGAACAGGCGCGACGATGCGCTGCGGCTCGCGGAAATCCGCTATCGCGAAGGCGTCGACGATCTGTTGACCGTGCTCGACGCGCAACGGACGCTGTTCCAGGCCGAGGATCAACTTGCGCAGATCCGCCTGTCGCGGCTGCAGGCTCGATCGGCCTGTTCAAGGCGCTCGGCGGCGTGGCTGAAGATGAACGGGCCGCCCCAGCTGCATGGGGTTGAGTTGCGACAGTTCAATCTTTCTCGCGACCGTGCGTCGAAAACGAGCGCACGGCCACGCCGCTTCATCAGCAGCCGTACCGAGGATCGGTGTTGCAGATACCGTGTGCGCCCGTTCAGCCGTTGCGTCAAATAACGGGGCCGATCTGAAGAATCGCTCTGGTCGTTGTAGCTGAAGCGGTAGATAGCCGATAACGGCCAGGCTGATGGCAATCAGTAACCCGGCGGATCAGTGGCTTTGCGATTCGTCGACTCTACTGGTGAAGCGATTATTGGGAGGATCGCTGGGTATCGAACAACCATACGCCGAAAACGGATATTACCGGCCTGTTCGATACCGAACGTGGAATCGTGCAAAGTAAGCGCCGTTGACTATGTGCGGTCTCGTACAGTGCTATGAGCGACAACGCACGGTTTCGGCCGGTATTCGGGCATGGCTTTGCCCTGAGATCACCGCACACACGATTCCGATGCGAAGGAACTCGAGAAGTGTGCGGTCGGGTTACCACACTTGAGGAACTGCCATGAGAAATTCGATGCCTCTTGGAAAAAATGATGAAACGCCCGCTGCTGCTCGCGGTCGTCGCGACGTTCGCCGCCGGGTGTGCGACTACGGAGCCCGTCGCCCAATCGCCGAGGCCGGCTGAACCGATGAGCTACGTCGGTCCTGCCGGTCCCGCCGGACCGCAAGGCGCCACTGGCGCGCAAGGTGCAACCGGATTTACCGGGGCGCGCCGGGCGTGGCGATGTCCGGCTCCTGCCGGTCCCTGCCGGTTATGCGGGTGCCCAGGGCGCGCAAGGCCCGGCCGGAGCGACGGGCGTCACCGGCTGGAATGGTGGTCGGTCGCGCAGGCGAAGCATGTGTCCTGCCGGACCCACGGGTGCACAAGGCGCCACCGGGTTCACGGGTGCACAGGGCTCCAGCATCGCCGGTCCTGCCGGCCCGCGGGGACATGCCGGTCCCGAGGGCATACAAGGCGTAGCCGGCAGCATGGGCGCGCAAGGCCCGACTACGGTCGGTCCGACAGGCCCGGCCGGCCGTGCCGGTGTTGCAGGCGCGCAGGGCGCCACCGGATCTACGGGCGCCCAGGGCAGCGCTGAACTGGCTGGCGTCAGCGGTCCGAGCGGCGCCACAGGTGCCGCGGGTCCGCAAGGCTCGGTCGGTCCGACCGGGGCCCAAGGCCCGATGGCCGGGGCGCGGCAACTGAGTTCGTGTCCCTGGTCTCATGTTCAGCGTCAACAGTGACACACGCCGTTGAGCGTGACGGCAATAAGGTGGCGCGGGAGATTGCGGTAATCGGTGGAACGTAATCCAGCAATACGGAACTGAACGCTACAACGAGTT
>ERZ1370068.10571-contig-9258_pt1 | contig 46275 bp, 72 predicted proteins | sample MGYA00561227_ERZ1370068 | MGnify/ENA primary metagenome ERZ1370068 (study PRJEB38410, sample SAMEA6850437) | metagenome | study: Metagenomic assessment of the ecological functions of the soil: analysis of the soil microbiota associated with the... | reverse complement strand
CTTTACGTTGCTGCAAAGTGTAGCGGCTCAATGCTTGTCCGGAAACTTCTCGGCGATGACTCCCCTCGTTGTATTCCTTCGCCGATGCGCGGAACAGGTAAACACGAAGTAGCCGAGCAGCACGGCCGCCATCACGGCGATCGCGCTTTTCATCCAGTCGAGCTCGTAGTTGAACTCTGTTCTGATCACGCGTCGTGCGCCTTGGCGACGTCACCGTAGCCCAGTTTCTCCCACTGTGCGACCTGCCCGGGCGTCTGCCGCAACGACTCCCCACGTCGGATTCTCGATCGTGGCTGGGACTCTCTTTCGCCGCGCCGGCGAGCCCCAGTCCGAGCGGCAACGCCACAGCGTGACGAAGATCGCGACGAGCAGTGAACGCTGATGTCGACGAATCTGCATCGTCTTGCTCTGCATGGGGGCGTCGTACCGCTTCGCTGACTTCCTCCCCCGTTCGCCTTGCTTTCCTTCAGCGCAGGTCGAGTGGTCCGCAGTGCAAACGAGCCCATAGATGAACTGCTTGTCATGCTGGTAGCGATTCAGCATCGCGTGCGCGATCGATGACGTATTGAATATCAGCACGGCCGCCGCGCCGATCAGGAGCACGATGCGCACACGCCCGTCCGGCACGGGCAAGGCCAGGGACAGGATCGGCACCGCGAGAGTGGCGAGCCAGAGCAGAACAACGAGCAGCCATGCACCGAGCCTCCGTCGCGCCGGAACATGGCCTCGATGCGCTGATTGGAGGTCAGCCATCGCGTTCCTCCTCTTTTTGCGACGAGCTCCGGGACCCGCCGCCGGATTTGAAAGCCCCCGCCCCTTTGGAGCTTTACTGTGGGTCAAACCATTTTTGATCGGGGCGTGTAACACCGAGCTTGGCGTCAAGTCAAGATTTCGGCCAGGCTGCCGACCGGCCGCGACAAGCTGTCAGTCGCAGTCGCACTCGACCGAAGTGTAAAGCCGCGCTCTGCGCATCGGTCCACGACCGCGCCGTCGACACACCATGTGCTGGTGCCTACGCGCGACGGGGTCGGACCTCCACCCCGTGTCGCGGTCGAACTGATCGAAGCCGTGCGCCTGACTGGCGCTTGCAACGTTCAGCGGTCGGCTCTCTGCAAGTGGAACCTCAGATGCTGGCGTTTCGCGCCGCCTCAGGTATTTGCCATGCTCCTGGCGACTCGACAGACCGCAGGCGCGCACTGCGCCGACCATGGCCGCGCAGACAACGAAAGCGATGCGCTGACAACAAGAAGGCGATGAACACCGCACCCCCGCGCGACTGCAGCATCTTCGATGAGGACGCCTGGGACGACTCCGCTTTCTCGAACTTCGGTCGAAGAGCGCCCGCGTCATCCCGATCGTCGGGCCGGACCTGCCTTGCGCGTGAGCACGCCGAGCGGGCACGCCCGCCCGCTGTACCGGACTGGCTGCGCCGAGAAGCCGGCGGTGCCGGCTGCACGGTCGACCTGACCGGCGAGCTCGCCGCGGGCCCGCCGGACGCTTCAACGACGTCGCTCTGCTGCTACCTCGGCCAGCGGGGTCGGCGCGAGGAAGCGTACATACACGCGACTGCGCTCGATCATGCGCGCCGTGCGCAGCTCGAGCCGCCGCCCGCGCTGCGGCAGCTCGCGCGCGCATCAACACGGATTTCGACCGCCGATTCGTCACCACCACCTTTCGACCCGCTGCTCGAGCCGGCGGTCAATCATCGAACGCTATCGGCGGCGACGCCAGGCGCCGAGGTCGTCGCGTACGCGCCGAATCGCGTCGCCGACCTGCCGATCGAGCGCGAGCCAGCTGCAGCGGCCCGTGGTCTTACCACCTGCTTGGCCGGCTTTCGGCGTCGCCGACCTACGTGATCTCCGACGAGGACATGCTCGAGTTCATCTGCGCGCTGCAGAGCGAGCACCTGACGCCCGGAGAAGCTCTTCCACGAGCTCGAGCACAATCACCTGCTGCTGATCGGCAGCGATTTCTCCAACTGGCTGGCGCGCCTGTTCCTGCGCATGGCCAAGCGCCAGCCGGCTGTCCGATCCGGCGCGACGTCGGCGAGGTGCTCGCCGACGACCACACGATGCAGGACGAGCGGCTCGATGGCGTTCCTGCAGCAGGTGAGCGTGCGCACGCGCGTCTACGGCGGCGCCGAGCAGTTCGTCGACGAGCTGCATCGCCGGCTGGATGGCGCGGCAGCAAGCCGGCGCGAGCTGCTCGCCGGCGCGCACGCGCCGCAGCGCTTCCTGCCGCCGGCGCGCGAGATGCCGGACAACGCGGTCTTCATCAGCTACGCGCGCGAGGACCTGCCTGCCGTGCAGCGGCTGAAGGCGGCGCTCGACGCCGCCGGCGTCACGCACCTGGTTCGACCTGGACCGGCTCGAAGGCGGCGACGACTACGACCGCAAGATCCAGCGGCAACATCGCGCGCTGCAGTCTTCTTCATTCCGGTCGTCTCGGCGCACGACGCAGCGCCGGCTCGAGGCGCTACTTCCGCCGCGAGTGGAGCTACGCGGTCGACCGCGCGCGCAACATCGCCGACGGCGCGCGTGTTCATCCTGCCGGTCTGCATCGACGACACCGACGAGGCCGAGGCGCTGCGTGCCGGAGCAAGTTCAAGGCGCTGCACTATCACGCGCCTGCCGGGCGGCGAGCCGACCGCCCGAGTTCGCGCGCCGGCTCGCAGGACCTGCTCTCAGCGCGCACGTCGCGTCATGACAGCCGACCGATGCCAGCCGCGGACACCTGCCGGCTGCGGCCGCACTGTCGACGCGCGAGCAATCCGTGGCTCGGCCTCGCCTCGTTCACCGAGGAGACGCGCGCCTGCTTCTACGGGCGCGACGAGGAGGTCGCCGAGCTCGCGCGTCGCGTGCAGCGCAAGCTCCTGACGGTGCTGTTCGGCCAGTCCGGCCTCGGCAAGACGTCGATCCTGCGCGCAGGACTCGTGCCGCGGCTGCGCGCCGAGGGCTACTGCCCGGTCTACGTGCGCATCGACTACTCGCCGGATTCGCCGAGCGCCGTCCGAGCAGATCAAGCAGGCGATCTTCCGCGCGACCGCGGCCGCGGGCCACTGGACGCAGCCCGGCATCGCGCCGTCGAGGGCGAGTCGCTCGTGGGAGTTCCTGCATCACCGCGGCGACCTGCTGCGCGACGCGACGCGGCACAGACGCTGCATGCCGCTGCTGATCTTCGACCAGTTCGAGGAGATCTTCACGCTGGCGCAAGGCGACGACGCCGGCCGTCAGCGCGCGCAGCGCAGTTCCTCGACGACCTGGCTGATCTCGTCGAGAACCGGCCGCCGGCGGCGCTCGAAGCGCCGTCTCGAGCAGGACGATGCCGACGCCGAGCAGTTCGACTTCGCGCGCGCCGACTACCGCGATCCTGATCGCGCTGCGCGAGGACTACCTCGCGCACCTCGAGAGCGTGAAGGGCGCATCATGCCGTCGATCACGCAGAACCGGATGCGGCTCGCGCGGATGACCGGTGCGCAGGCGCTGAGCGCCGTGCATCGAAGCCCGGCGGCAAGCTCGTGTCGCAGGAAGTCGCGGAGTCGATCGTGCGTTTCGTCGCCGGCGGCTCCGAGCTCGCGCAATGCGGAGGTCGAGCCGTCGCTGCTGAGCCTCATCTGCCGCGAGCTCAACACACGCGCGCATCGCGCAGGGCCGCGCGGAGATCTCCGCCGACCTGCTCGCCGGCTCGCGCGACACGATCCTCGTCCGAATTCTACGAGCGCGCGCTCGCCGACCAGCCGCGCGGGCGTGCGCCGGGTGATCGAGGACGAGCTGCTCGACCGAGTCCGGCTATCGCGAGAGCCTCGCCGAGGAGCGCGTGCAGCAAGGCGCTGGCCGCGGCCGGCGCGCGCGCCGGATGCGCTCGCGACGCTCGGTCGATCGCCGGCTGCTGCGCATCGAGGAGCGGCTCGACGTGCGCCGCGTCGAGCTGACGCACGACGTGCTGTGCAGCGTCGTGCGCGCGAGCCGCGACCTGCGGCACGAGCGCGAGGCGCGCGACGAGGCCGAGCGCGCTGGCCGCCGCAGCAGGCAGGCGCGCGAGGCCGCAGACGCACCGCGCACTGGTGCGCACGCGCATGTGTCGCCGGCGATCTGCGCGGGACTCGATGCTCGTCGCGATCGCGAGCGCCGTGTTCGGCTGGGTTCAGCATGCGGGCCGTGCGCGCGCGGCCGACGCTGCCGCGCAGCAGGCGCGCCAGATGGCCGAGCGCGCGCGCAACGACGCCGGAGAAGCTCGTCGGGTTCCTGATCGAAGATTTCTACGCCGAGCTCGAGCCCACCGGCCGGCTCGAGACGATGGGGCAAGTCTCGCGCAGCATGGCGGTCAGCTACTACGACGCGCTGCCGCCGCGAGCTCATGACGCCGCGGACCGCAGATCTACCGCGCGATGGCGCTGGTGCGCGAGGGCTCCGCCCAGAGTGCCACGCCGGAATCTCAAGTCGGCCGGAAAGCGGTGAATTTTGCCGAGGCAAAGCGCGTGTTCGAGCGCCTGCGCGCCGCGGGCGAGCCATGGTGAGGACGTCATCGCTCGGGCTTGCACTCACGCTGTTCGCGCGGTCGGACTACGTGGTCTCGGGCGGTGGCGTGGGCGGCAGCGAAGCAGAACTCAAAGCCGAGCCGCGGAACTACGTAGCGCCGCTCGCGCATGCGGAGGGAGCTGCGCGGCGCGTCCGCCGACAGCTACGCGGAAATCCTGAACTACGTGAGCCATATAGGGGCCGAAGGAACAAGGCATCGCGAACTGCGAGGAGGCCCGCGCCCTGCTCGTCGGTCTCGGGGCACCTGGTCTCACCGACCTCGGCGCGGCCTCGGCGCGTATGCGGACGTCAGCGACCCCGGAAGCGCGTCACGCCAGATGGTGCTTGGCCGGGGCCTCGCCGACGCCGAGAAGCTCGAGCACGAGACTTTACGGATATCGCGGGAAGAGTGCTGGCGCGGTAAGACCCGGCGACCTGCGCTCGATGGCGAACGCGCCGGATCGGCGCGAACGTGCTTCTCCGGTGCGCTGGCAGCCCGACGCGGCGATATCGTCGAAGCGATCCGCCAGGCGTCGAGTTCTGAGCGCGCGCAGAGAGACTACGTCCGCTTCAATCCGGCGGACCTGAATGCGTGGCAGTACGTAGTCATCGGGCAGTCACAGCTTGCGGCGCATGAGCTCGAGCTGGGCCAGGTCTCGGAGGCGCTGGCGCAGTTGCGCGCAGCCTCAGCGCTCGACCAGGATTCCCGCAGCCCTCCGGCATGGGATGGCTGCTGGCTTCAAACCCGGATCGAGCTGATGCGGCTCGAATCGAGGACCGGCCGCGCAGCCGCGCAACAGGTTCTCAAGCAGATCGCGGGTGCGGTCGACGAGCGGCGCGAGCAGGTCAAGGGCGACCCGGAGCGGCAGTCGCCTGCGTCGTTCTTGACCATCGCTCTGGGGACCGCTGTCCGAGTTTGCGCTCGGCGATTTCGAGCGCGCGTATGGCGGAGCGGTCGGGATCGACCAGCGTCTCGCCGCCCTGCAGATCTCGGCCGACAACACGTCGGTCAGCAACACGCGCGATTCTTCGCGGCGCGGCGCTTCGCATCGCGACGCTGTCCGCACTCGCAACGGGCCGATTCGCTGACGCGGAAGCACTGGCGCGGCGTCGCACGAAGCCTGCAGCCGCTAATCCCCGGACCCGAGTGTGGACCTGAAGGATGAAGTCGCTCGCGGACCACGTGATGCTGGCCCACGCAATCGCCGCACAGGGTCGGCCTGAAGAGGCGCGGACTGCGCTCGAAACCGGCGCTCGCTCGATTCCGGTCCGCTCGCTCGCCAGGCTTGAGCGCGACCATGGACTATTCATATGCACTTTACGTGAGTGCGCTCACGCAGCCCAGCGATGCCTCCGGCGCGCGAGGCGTGTCGCGGAACTGTCAGAGGCGCAGTCGAAACTGCGCGCGCCTGTCCGATGAAGCGAGGCGGTTGAACGACGTGCGCGCGCGATTGTCGCCTGGCGTCGCGCAGGCGCGATAACTCATCAAACGTGCGCCGGGAGCAGCGCAACCAACAGGCCACGGTCGGCAAATCGGCGCAGGACGCGTGGCAGCACTTCGACCGTCACTTCGGGATGATTGTCTGGATTTCGGCCGTCGTGCATCAGCACGATCTCCCCGGCACTGGCCGCGCTGATCCTGCGCTCGACGCCTCGCGCGCGCCCGAAGGCGCCCCAGTCGATCGCGCTGCGAGTCCAGAGCACCAATCGCTGTCCGCACTGCGATGCCTCGTCGGCCATCGTGCGACGCAGTCGACCGAACGCGGGTCTGTAGAGACGCGGCATCACGCCCGTCGACTGTGCGATCGCATCGGCGCCGTCACGGACTTCAGCTCTCGCGTCCGCGACCGAGATCGCCCATGGATGACGATGGCTGTACCCATGATTCCCTATCTCGTGACCTGCCCCGGCGACACGTCGCAGCAGTGCCAGAGCTGCGCGCTTCTCGGCCGATCACGAAGAACGTCGCACGAGCTCGGCCCGATCGAGCGGCGTCGAGAACGCGCGGCGTCCAGTCGTCGTCGGGTCCGTCGTCGAACGTCAGGTAGATGCAGCGCGCGTCGGGCGCCAGCCGCCTGACGGGCGCACATGGTGCCTCAGCGTGCACGTTTGCGATCCGCAAAGCTCGCGATCAGCGCTTCGCGCGTGATCCGAAATGCCGCGGCGCGACTTCGTCGATCGCGCGCGCGTCGCCCGTCGGCGAACGCCCAGACAAGCAGACGGAAATGCATCGCGAGCCAGCGTGCGCGCCAGCCGTCCGCCAACGGCTCGATTCGAACCCAACCGCGTTGCCGTGCGATCCGAACCACGTCACGCCCTCATACGAGCCGATCTGCCGAAACGCATCGTCGTCACGCGCGCGCACGGCGAGCTCGACCAGCGAGTCGCGCTCAGCAGCCGCGCGAAGCGCACGCCGTTCTGCAATCGCCCGTTCGCCTGCATCGGCTGCCGCGCGCGCGTTGTTGAAGTGCAGATGGGCGACGACTGACGCTCGCGCCGCTTGACCGCTCGGGTAATGCCTCGGCACGGTGTGCGACGCCGACGAACAGCACCGACCCGACCGGCTGCAGCCGGAACGCGCGCCGGTAAATCGCATCGACCGCCTCCAGCACGCCGCGAACCGCCCTGCGCAAAAGTTCAGCTGAGCGCCCCTGCCGGAGCATGGCTTCGGGCTCGGTCGGCGAATTCGATCGCACGGTGCGCGATCTTCTCCGCGCCGTTGCGACGCCCGAGTTGCAGCGCGCGCATCTGCACGCCTGAAGCTCGCCCTCGTTCTGCAGCAGCGCTTCGACCTGCGCCGGCACGTCATCGTCGCTGACGAGACGTCCGACACCGCCATTGCGCTCGAGAAACCTCACGCGTTGAAACCTTCCTGTCCGCGCAGCGACCGCGTCGCGAGCAGCGGCCGGCCGCCTCGCCAGCGACTCGGCGACCGTGAGACCACCCGGCTTGCCGACGACGATGTTCGCGGCCGACATGCAGTCGCCGACATGTCGCCGGTCCATCCGCGCACCACGAGCCGCGAGCCGTACGTGCCTGCGACCTGCGTGAGCGTGTCGATCGCGCTTCGGCGTTGTGACCCGTCACGACGAGCACTGCAGAGCTCGGCATGCGGTCGAGCAGCCGGCGCGTCACCGAGGCGACGCCGATGCCGAGCCCACCGCCCAGCACGAGCACGACCGGATGCTGCGGATCGAGCGCGAGCAGCCTGCGGCTGTGGGAGCCTGCGACGGGGCGTTCGCGAACCCGGCATCAAGGGCACGCCCGTCACGTCGACTCGCGGGCCGTGAGCCCGTGAGCCGGATCGGTGCCCATTGCGGGATCCGGCACGCAGTAGAGGTCCGTCCCGCGCTGGATCCAGAAATCATGGACGCCGAAATCGGTCAGCACGCCGATCGACGGCAGCGCTTCAACCCGCGGTCGGTCTTGACCGCCGAGACGGTGCCGAGGGGACCATCTGCGTCGCGACGACGACGTCCGGCCTCAAACGCTTGAGCCGCTGCTGCATGCGGCGTTGCAGTCGCAGCCACATCGAGCGCAGCAGCGCAACGCGCGGCAGCGCGGCGACTATCGCGCGCGCTGCCCAGGCCTCGGCAGTGCCGCGCAAATCGTGGGGTACAGCAGCAGGTCGGACTTGTACGGGCCGTCCCAGCCGACGAAACGATCTCGCGACGCGCAATTCGCCGTGATGATGCCGCTCAGGTCACGCAACTCGGGCGGCGGGTCCTCGCCCGTGAGCGTGACGCGGCGCCACGTGTGCTCGTCCAGCCGGTGCACACGGTCGTACAGGTCCGTGCGCCGCAGCACGATCTCGAGGTAGGTCTGCTTGAGCGTCGCGGCCACTCCCGGGTTCATCAACGACCAGAAGTCGAGCCTGCGGATGCTGGCGGCGGGATCGAGCGTGCGCAATGCGGCGCTGATCGCATCCGACGCGCGCACGTGGCTCTTAAGCCCAGGCTCGACGTGAGCAGCAGCACCTCGCGTGCGGCGCCGGAGGTTGCGCGCGCACGGAGTACTCCGTCAGCGAATCGCGCTCGGCTCTGTACGCTCATGGCAGTGCTCATCCGGGACGTCGGTCGTCCGGTGACCGAAACGTCGACAGAGGGTAGCGTGAGTCGCTGCGTCTGCGTGAATCGCCGGGCGCGAAGGCTGCACCCCCGTCGCCCAGCACGACTTCTGCTAACCTGAACGGATAATCGAACACAAACCTTGGGGGATCGCCGATGCGACGTGCGCGAGCGTGGCTGCCGTGGCTGACAATGCTGGCTCTCGCTGGGTGCGAACGCGGCTGAGTCCCGGGAGCCGCAGTACTCGATCCGCATCGACCAGGCGCAGATCGCGATGCCAGACGGCGTGCGCCTGTCCGCGGACCTGTGCATGCCCGTCGGCGGCGCTGCGGGAGCGGCACCCGGTGGCCAGTACCTTCCGTACCGCAAGACCGAGGGTCGCGGACGCAACTACCTCCTACTCGTATTTCGTCGAGCGCGGGGTTACGTCGGTCATCGCGGCCGTCGACATTCGGCGGCACCGGCGAAAGCGAAGGACGCCTGATCCCGTACGAGTACCGCGAGATCGAGCACGAGCGACGGCGAGGCCGTGATCGACTGGCTCGTCGCGGCCAGCCCTTCTCGAACGGCAACGTCGGCATGTTCGGCATCTCCTGGGGCGGCTTCAACTCCGATCCACGATGGCGCTGCGGCAACCCACCCGCGCTGAAGGCGATCATCGCGCGTCGACGCAACCGACGACCTCTACCAGGACGACGTCCACTTCATGGACGGCATGCATGCACGTCGACTCCTGGGAGATGAGCCAGGACCTCGACAACGCGCGTGCCCGGCGCGCCCGACTATCGCGATCGACGACAACGTATTTCGCGCGACCGCTTCGACACGCCACCGTGGATGCTGACCTACAAGCGCCAGCAGCGCGACGGGCCGTTCTGGGATCGCACGGCGCTCGAAGAGCGCTACGACGCGATCCGCGCATCCCGACCTTCTTCGATCGGCGGCTGGTACGACGGCTACCGCGACAGCATCCCGCGCATGCTCGAGCACCTGACGGCGCCCAGTCAAGGCGATCGTCGGACCCTGGTACCACGCCTGGCCGCACGACGCCGTATCCCAAGCCGCGGATCGAGTGGCGGCGCGAGGCCGTGCGCTGGTTCGATCAGTGGCTCAAGGGCATCGACACCGGGCATCGCCGAGCCGGACGCGTTTCGCGGTGTTCGTGCGCGCACGGCGCCCGCCGGGGCCGGCTTACCCTCGCGGAGGTGCCCGGGCGCTGGCGTTATGAAGACGGCTGGCCGACTCGAGCGGATCGAGCCTCGAACGCCGTACCCGCAACCGAACCACACAAAGCTCTCTCGACGACACGCGGTGCCGTTCGAGCGCGACTCAGACGCTGCGTTACCTGCCGTCGATCGGCGCTACGAGGCGAGGCGGCCCGGTGATGTGGTGGGGCGACGCCGCGCACGACCAGCGCGGCACGGATGCGTTCAGTCTCGTCTCTACGACAGCGCGCCGCTCACGGGGAAGCTCGAGGGATTCTCGGTCGGCCGCGTGCCGCGCGCTCGAGGTCCCCGAGCAGCCTCGCGCGAACTGGTTCGTGAAGCTGTCCGACGTCGCGCCCGACGGCATGGCTGGTGACGCAGGTCGCGGGCGCAGGATTCAACGGCACAACATCGCGTGTCGGCTCGCGCTGCCGTTGGACGTTACGTGCCCGGCAAGCCGTTCCGAGCTCACGATCGACCCGCACCTGACGTCCCTGGGTGTGCTTCCGAAGGCCACTGCATCCGCGTCGATCGAACAACGCCCAGTGGCCGATGTCATGGCCCACGCCGTACCCGATGAAGCACGGACCTGCGGCTCGGCGCGAACGCGCAACGAGAATCACGCCGCCCGTCGTGCCGCACGCTTCGCGTCGCCAGGCGCCTGCGTTCTTGCCGCCCGAGGAAAGTCCCGAGCTGACCGGCTTTTGAAACGCTCGGCTGCGGGCACGAGCTCTGGGCTACGGCGATCCTCAGAATCCGTCGGCCGGAATCCGCAGACGGGCGACGCCGCCGTCGCGTGACCGCTACGAACGACGGGCGGACGGCGGGTATCCCTGGGGCACCGAGCGTTACACCGAGAAGATCGAACACCGCGTCACTGACGGCGCTCCCGAGAAGGCGGCGATGCTCGGCACGCATCGCATGGAAGTCGACTTGCCGGGCCGCAAGCTCGTCTGGGAAGCAGAGCTTTCCTTCACCAGCGATACGCGACCAGTTCCTGCATGTATCACCAGTCGCCTGTCTGAGAACGCGCACGCTGATCCGCGAGAAATCGTGGCGCGACGCGATTCCGCGCGATTTCCAGTAGTAGCGCTCTACACCAAGCGCGTTTGAACAGCTCGCGGAGCTCGCCCCACGCACGCTCGGCCTGCGCCTCGTTGCCAGAGCGGCTCGCCGTCTCGCATCGGCATGTCCTTGACGCACCATCCGTGCTGTGTGTTCTCGGAACACTTCGACCTTGGCGCGGCAGGTGTGCCGCCTTGAACGCCTCGGCCAGCTTGGTCTTGGCGTCCGGCTGGGATGCATCGTCGTCGGCTGCGATCGCGATCAGGTATTCGCCGCGCATCTTCGGCACCATCAGGTGCACACTGCTCGGCTGATCGGTCACGAGCCCGCCGCCGTGGAACGAGGCGCCGGCGCCGATGCGCCGGGCACGGCCGCAGCGGCCTGCAGCGTCATGAGCCCGCCCATGCAGTAGCCGAACGCGCCGGCGCGCGCCTTCTTGTTCACGGTCGGCTGCGAATCGAGAAACGCCAGGTAGGCGGCCGCGTCGCGCCCGACGGCCTCGTTCGTCAACGGCGCACGCAGTCCTGCAGTTTCTTGCGATCGTCAGGGTTGTCGAAATTGAACCCCGGGTCGATGCCCGGTGCCTTCTTGGAGCGGTAGTACGGATTCGTCACGAGCACGACGTAACCGTCGGCCGGAGAGGCGCTTTGGCCATGTCAGCGCATCGCCGGACGCAGACCGAATGCGCGTCCGGGAACAGCAGCACGCCGGGCCACGGACCTACCTTGCCTTCAGGCTGGACGAGCACGGCATCGCACGTGCCGTCCGGCGTCCGCACCTCGACTTCGCGCTCGGTGAGGCATGGCGGCGGCGCTCGCATTGACGCCGGTCACGGCCGCGGCGCCCGCGGCGAGCGAAAGCACCGTGAATTCGCGACGAGACATCGAGACATCCGCCGTCTCGTTCGGCGGCCGGCGATCTTTCATGTGCGTTCTCCTTCTCGTGTCATATCCATTCACCTTCGAGGCCGCCCCACGGGTCGATCGATGGGCACCACCGCGATCCGGCTGGATCGCGCCGAAGCGGCCCGCGTGGAACGTGAGCGGCGCGCCGCGGCATGCCGCGTCAGCACGACCACTTCGCCGACGACACCAGGTGATCGCCGGTGGGATGTCGCCGCGTGCACGCGGCAGTCGAATCGGCAATCGTGCGTCCGCGATCATCGGCGGATGCGGGGTTGTCGCGCCAATGCCGGTCGATGTCGAACTTCGCACGACCCCCTGCGCGCAAAATGCATTGCGAGGTCACGCTGGTCGTGCGAGAGTTACACGTGCACCGCGAACGGCGCGTCCGTCGTGATATACTTCGAGGTTCGAGCTCGTCTTCGCGAGGCACCAGAGCAGGAGCGGCGGGTCGAGCGAAACGGACGTGAACGAGTTCGCCGTGATCCCGATCGGCTCGCGGTCGAGGCCGCACGGCCGTGATGACGGTGACGCCGGTCGCAAAGCTGCCGAACGCATCGCGCAGCTCGCGCTGTGTGAACGGCGTGCTCACGGCGACTCGCCTTCGCGCGCGGGATTTTGCGAGATACAGAAACACGGGGCCACTCGCCGCCACCGTGCACTGCAGCTGCGCACCGCTCACGTAGCGCGAGCGGCGACGCGAGGAACAGGCACGCCGCGGCGGCGTCCTCGGCCCGCGAGGCGTCGAGCGGGAACATAGGCCGATTCGGGCGATGCCTTCCGGGCCGCCGTAGTGCTTCGTTCGCGTTCTCGGTCGCGACGAGGCCGAGCACGACCGCGCGTTCACGCGCACCCGCGGTCCCCACTCCATCGCGCAGACCCTCGGTCGCGCTCAACAGGCCCGCCTTCGCGGCGCCGTAGACGACGCTCGCCGGCGCGGGCGCAGACCGCGACGCTGCCGATGTTGATGATCGATCCGCCTTCCTCCTGCAGCTGCATCACGCGATTGGCGGCCTGCGAGCAGTAGAGCGGGGCGAGCAGGTTCAGCTGGATCACGCGCTCGATCAGTTGCGGCGAAGAATCCGCGAGGCCCGCGCGGATGGCGTGCCGCCCGCATTGTTGACGAGCACGTCGAGGAGCGGCCGTGTTCACGCACGACCTGGTCGATCAGCGCTCGCACGAGCTCGGCTTGCGGACGTCGCACGACGAACTGAGCCGCGCGACCGTCGTGCTCGGGCAAGGCGCCGGCCTCCGGAGGCGTCCGGCCGCACACGACCACGCGCGCGCCCGTGCCGCGAGAAATGCCGCGCGCGATGCCCGCACCGATGCCCGCGCGATCCACCCGTGACGAGCACGACGGCGCCTGGCAACGTGATCTGCGCAACCGGTTCGCTCATGCCCTGCATCGTACGTATCCATCTGCTAATTTCAAACGAAACACCGGGCCCGGGATCAGTGCACTTCGACGCTCCGTACACACTGCCGGGCGTGCTCCGCGCTGCCGCAAATCTCTTCGCCGACGCTCCGGCCCTCGTGATGGACGGCCTCGTGCTGACGTTCCGCCAGCTCGAGCAGGCGGCGAAGGCAGCAGCGTGCATTCGTCGATGCCGGATACAGCACGGCGATCGGGTTGCGGTCTGGCGCCTAATTCGCCGTAATGGATCGTCGCCGCTCTCGGTGTCGCCGTGCCGCCGGCGGCGTGCTCGTGCCGCTCAACACCCGTCTGAAGGGCATCTGACAGCTGGTTACATCCTGCGCCGGAGCGGCGCGCGCATCCTGGTGACGGTCGGTGAGTTTCTCGGCACGCGGTACCGAGCTGATCGCCGGTGAATCCTGCCGTCGCTCGAGCGCCATCGTGCTGCTCGCGGGAACCGCCGCCGGCTGTGAGCCGTGGTCCGCTTTCACGGCACCCGACTCGCGGGCGGCACGTTCCGGCGGCGACCGTCGCGCGCCGGCGGTCGCCCCTGACGATCTCGCCGACATGCATGTTCACGTCGGGCACGACCGGACAGCCAAAGGGCGTCATGAGCGCGCACGGAGCTAGAACGTGCGTGTACCTCGTCTGGTCCGACATCGGTCGGTCTGCGACAGGGCGACCCGCCACCTGCTCGTGAACCCGTTCTTCCACACGTTCGGCTACAAGGCGGGCTGGCTCGCGAGCCTGGATCCGCGGCGCGACGATCCACCCCGTCCCCGGTGTTCGACGCCGGCGACGTGCTGCTGAACCGGATTGCGCGCGACCGCATCACGGTCACTGCGCGGGTCCGCCGACGATTTTCCAGTCGCTGCTCGCCCATGAGCGCCGCGGCAGCTCGGACCTGTCGTCGCTGCGTCTCGCGATCACGAGGCGGCCGCGAACGTGCCGCCGATCCTGATCCGGCACATGCGCGAGAACTGCGGCTTCGAGCACGTCGTGACCGCGTACGGGCTCACGGAGTCGGCGGGCACGGTCGCGACGATCTGCCCGCGCGGCACGACGACGATCGTCGCGACGCGCGCGCTGCGGCACTCCGATCGCCGGGTGTCGAGGTGCGTTGTGCGATGAGCCGGCCACCGTGCCGCCAAAGCGAAGCCAGGCGAGGTGCTCGTGCGCGGCTTCAACGTGATGCGGGGTTATTTCCGAGGAGCCCGACAAGCGGACCGCCGAGGCGATCGACCCCGACGGCTGGCTGCACACCGGGGACGTCGGCGTGATCGACGAGGCCAGGGTTCGCGTGCGCATCACCCGATCGCAAGAAGGACATGTTCATCGTCGGCGGTTTCAATTGCTACCCCGGCCGAGATCGACGAGCATGATCCGTCGATGAGCATCCGGCGATCGCGCAGGTCCGCCGTGATCGGCGTGCCGACGAGCGATCTCGCTGCGGAGGTAGGCAAGTGCGCTGCATCGCGCTGCGGCCCGCGTGCGAGCGCCGACGCCGCAGGCATCCTCGCGTGGTGTCGCGAGCACATGGCGAACTACAAGGTGCCTCGCCACGTGGGCTCGTGACCGCGTTGCCGATCAACGCCGCGGGCAAGGTGCAGAAGTTCGCCTTGCGCGGAAGCGATGCGCGTTGATCGGGACCGGGCGCGTCGGCGTGTTTTGCGCCGCCGCCTGACGCGGCGCTCTACGCGAACGTGACGCCGGCGGAGCCCACACCCTTCGAGAGATCAAGGCGCGAACCGGTCACCGGGTTTCGCAGGCTCGAGCGGCACGAGGCGAGTCCTGATAGGATCACGTCGCCCGGGTCGAGCGAAACGCTGCGGCCAACCCCAAGCGTGTTCGCAAGCCACGCGCGACCGACGCAAGCGGCGAGCCCTGCACGGCGGAGCCGCTACCCGTCCGACGGGTGTTGACCGTTCTTGTAGAGCCAGCAGAATCCTTCAGAGCAGCGAGATCGGAGCGGCCGCGGATCGACACGCGCCGCGCCAAGCACGAACACGCCACACGATGCGCTGTCCGCGACGGTGTCGATGATGCGGATGTGTTCCAGCCGTCGAGATCCGTGAATCGAACGATCTCGATCGGCATGGGGCAATCGATTCGGTCGCCGCGAGCACGCCCCGCGGGCGTCACCCAGGTCCCGTGAGCCCGCTGCGCAGGGGATCAGCGCGGATTCTCGGCTTCCGCACGCGGCTGGATCATCGGACTTTGGCGAACCGACCGTGCCGCCATCCGGGATCCACATGCGGTCGGTCAGGAAATCCGAAGTCCGGCTGCCGGACGCCGAGCATGTCCTACCGGGCTTGCTCGTGACGCCGATCTTCTCGCATGACCGACGGCGCTCGCCGTCGCGCTGCCGACGCTCGAGGATGCCGAGCGAGATCGCGTACGCGTCGTCGATCTGCAGGTCGGTCCGCAGGTCGCGCAGCGCCGCGTGACTGTCGTTTGCGCGCGCAGCGCACGGTAGAGCTCTCGTCCGCGGGCCTGGTCCTGCAGCTCGCGCGCGCTGGATCGCGTCAGCCTTGAGGAACTCGATGACATTCCTGTTGAAGTCCTCGGCCTGTTCGATCATCGCCCAGTGCCCGGTCCGCGAGTAGATGATGAACCGGCTGTCCGGGACCGCGCGCAGGATCTTCTCGTAGCCGCTCGCACGGACAGAACTGGTCCTCGACGCCCCAGAATCCCAGCACGGGACAGCGGATGCGCCCGAGCTCGCGGCGTCAGGTCGACGATCGACCATGCGCGTAGCGAGCACATCCTTCGGGCTGCGTCTGCAGCACGTTGCAGCGCTCTTCCACAAGCTCGTCGGTCACGTGCTTCGCGTCATGGGCGAGCAGCACCGAGCATGCGACTGCAGCCCTGTCGCGGTCGAACCCGGCGCCGACGAATCTCCGATACGCCATCTTCTCGATGCCCGGCATCTTGAAGTAGACCCTCGCGCGTCTCGATGCCGCCGGGACCCATTACGACGAGCTTGACGCGCTCGGGGTATCGATCGCGAGACGCATCGCAATCGCGCCACCGAGCGAGTTGCCGACGAGCGCGCATCTGCGGATCTCGAGCGCATCGAGGAACCGGAGCAGCGTCGGCGTGAACAGGTCGAGCGTGTAGTCGACGCCGGTCGGTTTCGACGAGTAGCCGAAGCCAATCATGTCCGGCAGCAGGCAGCGAAACCCGGCCTGCGTGATCGGACCCACGTTCGGCGAGAAGTTGCTCCAGGCATTCGCACCCGGACCGCTGCCGTGCACGAACACGACCGGCGGGCCCGCGCCGTGCTCCGTGTAATGCATCTCGTAACCCGGCTCCGACCGGCATCGGTGCAGCCGAACGGCGGTGTTCCCGAACGACGGCTGGCTCTGCGTCAGCGTAACGCCCTGCTGCGGAGCCAGGATGGCCCCTGATCGACTGGAAGTGCTGTTGTTCGGCATTTTATTCGACGACTTGCGTAAAGCAACAGTCAATTTTTACGAATCCCGTTGTGCAGAGGCTCGCGGGACAGTATATTCGCGGGGACGCCGTCCGACCGTGTCTCTGGAGCTTCGTCATGGCCACTTCCGCCGCTTCGGCTGTCCCATCCCGTCACGCCCGAGATCCTGATCGAGCGGGCGCGCGCGATGCTTCCTGCGCTCAAGGCGCGGTCGGACGCGGCGACCGCGGCGCGCTGCATACCGGCGGAGACGATACGCGAGATGCAGGACGCCGGGTTCTTCCGCGTGCTGCAGCCCGCGCGGCACGGCGGCTACGAGATGCATCCGCAGGTCTTCTACGAGATCCAGATGGCGCTCGGGGAAGGGCTGCATGTCGACGGCCTGGATCTACGGGGTGCATCGGCGTCCATCCGTTTCAGCTCGCGCTGTTCGACGCCGCGGGCGCAGTCCGACGTCTGGAGCAAGTCGGACGAGACCCTGGTCTCATCGTCGTACCAGCCCGTCGGCAAGGTCGAGCGCGTCGATGGCGGTTACCGACTCTCGGGCCGCTGGGGCTTTCTTCGAGCGGTTGCGATCACCGCGAGTGGGTGCTGCCTCGGCTCTGCTGATCCCGCCGGCCGAAGCCGGCGCGCCGCCCGAGATGCGCACATTCCTGCTGCCGCGCAGCGACTTACCAGATCGTGCACGACTGGAACGTGTTCGGGTTGCAGGCGACCCGGCAGCCACGGGATCGTCGTCGACAAGGCCTCGTGCCCGAGTACCGCACCCACCGCGCGATCGACGGCTTCCTTCGGCAAGAACCCCGGCCACGCCGTCAATACGTCCGCTTTGTTCCGCCTGCCGTGGGCACAGGTGTTCGTGCGCGCCGTCTCGACAGCCGCGATCGGCGCACTGCAGGGAGCGCTCGATTCGTACGTCAGCATCGCGTCGAAGCGCGTGTCCGACGAACACCGGCAAGGCGACTCGGCGTCGATCCTGCCGTGCTGAACGCCGCGGCCCGCACCCAGTCAGCGATCCTCGAGATGAAGTCGGTGCTCAAGCGCAACTTCGAGGAAATGATGGCGAAGCTCCGCGCTGGCGAAGAAATCCCGATGCTGGACCGCCGCGTGAGGTACCGGTACGAATCGTCGCCAGATCGCGCCGCTGCGCGGACCTCTGCGACGAACTGATGCCGCTGCTCGGCGGACGCGCGACTACATGGACAGCCCGCTCGTGCGCTACTGGCTCGACATCAACGCAGCGCGTCGCGCGCGTCGCGAACGACCCCGCGATCGTCGGCACGTCGCTCGGCGGCATGTACCTCGGGGAGCAGGTGCAGGAGTTCTTCGTCTAGCTTCGGCCGCGCCGGCGGTTCGCGACTCTCGGCGGTCCCGCCCTGGATGCCCGGCTTCTGCTGCTCCCTGACAGTGGTCCGTGCCGGGACGCCGTAAATACATCCCTGTAGGCTCCGCGCTCGCCGTCCATGGCTCACGCGACGGCCCGGCGGACCCCCTCGGGGCAATCACGGCGCCTCGTGGCGCCTCCGGAAACGTCACCGCGCGTCGACTGAGCGGACAGCAGTAGCATAGCCACGCGGCTTCCACCACGCGAATTGCGGCGCCATCTTGCGACCCGACGCCACCCTCGCGATGAGTCCTGTCACCGGTGCGGAGGCTGCAGCTCGGAAGCCGCGCTGCGCTTCGCTTGCAGCGCTCGGCCGGGCACATGTCGGCGAGCCATGGACGGCGTGAGCGCGGAGCCCCCGGGGATGCGTTCACGGCGTCCCGGCCGAGCGCAGCAGCGAGCAAAGCGCGGCCATACAGGCTTCCTCGCGATGGCGCCGGTCAGGAAGCGGGTGACGACTTGCGAGGACGCGCGATCTTCGCGACGCGGTAGTCGTACTTCGAGCGTCTTGACCGCGATCGACGTCTCGACGTGCCGCACGCCGGGCAGCGCGAGGATGCGGTTGTTCGCGACCTCGACGACGTCCTCGAGCGCGCGAGAAGAGCCCGATCGCGAGGATGTCAACGCGCCCGAGCATCATGATCACGCAGCCGATCTCGGGCATCGCCGCGATCTGCTGTGCACAGCGTCTTCAGCTCGCCGTGCTGCGCCTGGATGCCGATCAGCACGACCTTCGGGCGACGCCGAAGTACTCGATGTTCGTGATCGCCGTCAGCCGGATGCCGCCGCCCTCCTCGAGCCGGCTGATGCGACCGCGGATCGTGCCCTCGGTCACGCCGAGCCGCGCGGCGATCTGGCGGTTGCTGACGCGCGCATCGACGGTCAGCAGGTCGATGATGCGGCGATCGAGATCGTCGTCGAGCTGGATGGCAGGCGGTCGTTCATCCGATCTTCGTCCTGTCGAAGTCGAACTTGATGACGTCGGCCGCGATGCCGGCCGAGCAGGGTGCGGATGCCGGCGTATCTTGGCGATGTCGCGCATGCAGAAACGGCTCGAGCTCCTCGAAGTCGTGCAGCGCGACGAGGATCTCGATGTCGCGCGCGCCGGTGACGATGTGCACGGCGAACACTTCCGGCAGCGCGGCAAGCTCCTTGGCAGACGTCCTCCGCGCGGCCGCCCCTGCACCTCGATGCCGATCGGCGAGCAGCACCTTGTAGCCCAGCGCGGAAAAATCGGTGACGGCCACGACACGCGCATCGCGTTGATCTGTTCTCGAGCCGGCGGATCCGCGTGCCCACCGTCGCCGGCGCGATCGCGCAGCTTGCGCGCGATGCGCTGGTTCGTCGCGCGCGCCGTCGGCCTTGAGCACCGCGACAATCTGTGCGATCGAGCTCGTCGAGCTCGTATGCTCCGCCGTTCTGCGCCACCGCGACTTCCCCCGGTGCGCGAGCCTGCAGGTCACTCTAGTAGACCTCGAACAGACCCGCGGCCCCCATGCCGCCGGCCGACGCACATCGTCACGACGACCCAGCGCACGCCGCGGCGCTGTGCCCTCGATCAGCGCGTGGCCGACCAGGCGCGCGCCGCTCATGCCGTACGGATGGCCGATCGCGATCGCGCCGCCGTCCACGTTGAACTTCTCGTTGTCGATGCCGAGCCGGTCGCGGCAATAGATCGCCTGCACCGCGAACGCCTCGTTCAGCTCCCAGAGGCCGATGTCGTCGACGCTCGAGGCCATGCGCGCGCGAGCAGCTTCGGCACCGCGAACACCGGGCCGATGCCCATCTCGTCGGGCGCGCAGCCGGCGACCGCCATGCCGCGATAGGCGCCGAGCGGCTCGAGCCCGCTTTGCCGCGCGAGCTTGCGCATCCATCACCACGACGCAGCCGACGCGCCGTCGGAGAGCTGCGAGGCGTTGCCGGCCGTGATGAAGTCGCCCTTCTCGACGACCTTGCCGCCGGACCAGACGGGTTCGAGCTTCGCGAGCCCTGCGAGCGTCGTGTCGGCGCGATAGCCCTCGTCGCTGTCTGCAGCAGCGATCTCCTGGAACGTCGTCTCGCCGGTCGCCTTGTCGGTGACCGCCTTGCGGCTCGGCAGCGGCGCGATCTCCGCCTCGAAGCGGCCGGCCGCGTAGGCCGCAGCGACGCGCTGCTGGCTCTGCAGCGCGTAGCGGTCCTGCGCCTCGCGCGAGATCCCGTAGCGCCGCGCGACGACCTCGGCGGTCTCGATCATCGCCATGTACATGCTGCGGCGAGCGCGCCAGCACCGACTGCGACTGCGCGCGAAACGTGTTCAGGTGCTTGTTCTGCGTCAGGCTGATCGACTCGACGCCGCCGGCACGACGATCGACCATGCCGTCGCTCCACGACCTGCTTGGCCGCGGTCGCGATCGCCATGAGTCCCGACGCGCACTTGCGGTCGATCGTCATGCCGGCGACGCGTCTCCGGGCAGCCGCCGGCAGACGACCGTGCAGCCGCGCGATGTTGTAGCCCTGCGCGCCCTGCTGCGTCGCGCAGCCGAGCACCAGGTCCTCGATCTCGTCGCCCGTCGACGCCGGCGCGCCGCACCGCCTCGCGCACCGCGTGCCCCGACAGCGCCGGCGCCTCGGTATCGTTGAACGCGCCGCGAAACGCCTTGCCGATCGGCGTTCGCGCGGTCAGAGACAATGACCGCTTCGCGCACAGACTCCTCTGGCCTCCGTCAGAAAGTAGAAGCGGCTCAGGGTGTCGGCGACGCAGGCCGGCTTGTCGCCGCCCTCGCGCTCTCGACGCGTCACGCGTATCTTGACCTGTACGCCGCCCGCGTACATCGCTCCGTACCGAGGATCTCCGCGCGTCCGCGCACGCGCGTGCCGCAGCGCAGCGCGCGCTCGGAAAGCGCACGCGGTCGCAGCCGTAGTTGATGCCCATCTTGCATGTCTTCGGCCTGCACCAGCTGCGGCAGGAAGTAGATTCACCAGCGACAGCGTCAGGTAGCCGTGGGCGATCGTGCCGCCGAACGGACCCGCTGTGCGCGCGCTCCGGATCGACGTGGATCCACTGGTGATCGCCGGTCGCCTCGGCAAACTGGTCGATGCGCGACTGCTCGACCAGCAGCCAGTCGGTCGGCCGTAGCTGAGCGCCCGACGGCGCCTTGATACTCTTCAGCCGAGCGAAACTCACTGGCATCTGAGCGCTCCATGGTCCTCGACATCGTCCCGCCTCCCGCAGTTCACGCGCGCTGACTCGACACCGAGACGACCTCGCCGGTCATGTAGCTGCGCGAGATCGCTCGCCAGGAACACGATCACGTTGGCGACTCTCCCAGGTCTCGGCCGTGCGGCCGAACGCCTCGCGCCGCCTGCAGCTCGCTCGAGCAGCTCGTCGCTCGTCACGCGGTTCAGGAACTCGTGCATCGCGATGCTCGGCGACACCGCGTTGATGCGCACGCCGTGCTCGGCGGCCTCGAGCGCCGCGCAGCGCGTGAAGCGCCATGACGCCGGCCTTCGCCGCGGCGTAGTGCGACTGCAGCGCCTGCGCGCGCCAGCCGAGCACCGATGCGTTGTTGACGATCACGCCGCTGCGCCGCGCATACATGTGCGGCAGCATCGCGCGCGTCATCCGGAACACGCTCGTGAGCGAGACGTCGAGCACCTTGCGCCACTGCTCGTCGGTCATCTCGACGACCGAGGCGCGAGCCGCCGAGACCGGCGTTGTTGATCAGCACGTCGACGTCGCCGAGCGTCGCGGATCGCGCTGCGTCGATCGAGCGCGCGCACCGTCGCTCTCGCTGCGTCACGTCGCAGCGGTCTGCGCAGCCGGCCGCACCGCCGGCCGATCGCGCTCGAGCTGCTCGACCGCCTCGCGCGAGCCGGCGCTCGTGGATGATCGCTGATCGAACACGCGCGCGCCTTCCTCGAGGCAGCGCCTGCGCCGTCGCGAAGCCGATGCCGGTGCCGGCCGCGGCCGTGATCAGCACGGTCTTGCCGGCGAGCAGCCGGCGACCCGGCGCGGTACGGAGGCAGTCGATGACGGATGGTTCGGTCAAGGGTCACCTCGCGGTTCGCGCGGCAGACCGAGCGCGCGCTCGGCGATCAGGTTGCGCTGGATCTGGCTCGATGCCGCCGTAGATCGTGTCGGAGCGCGAGAACAGGAACAGCGCGCTGCAGCTCGTCCGAGCTCGTACGGCGCGTGGCGCGCGATCTCGCCGCCTCGGGTCCGAGCACGTCCATCGCGAGCTCGCCGAGCTTCTTGCGCCAGACGCCCCAGTGCAGAGCGGTACGTGTAGGCCTCGTGGCTCAGCGAGCTCGCGCGTCGCTGCTCGTCAGCATCCGCAGCGCGCTGTAGCGCATGATCTTGAGCCCGATGTGCGCGTCGGCGATGCGCTGGCGCAGCAGCGGGTCCGGCCGCGCGCCGTTGCGCGCGCGCCGCCGCGATGATCGCGGCGAGCTCGTTGCTGGAAGTCCATCTGCTGCGCGAGCGTCGACGACGCCGCGCTCGAACGCGAGCGTGCCCATCGCGACCTTCCAGCCGTCGCCCGGCGCACCGACGATGTTCTCGGCCGCGGTGCGCGCACCGTCGAAGAACGTCTCGTTGAACTCGCGACTCGCCGGTCATCTCGCGGATCGGCCGGAGCTCGACGCCCGGCTGCCGCATCGGCACGAGCAGGTAGGAGAGTCCCTTGTTGCGCGCGGCTGCCCTCTTCGCTGCGGCACAGCACGAAACATCCAGTCGGCGAACTGCGCCGAGCGATGTCCAGACCTTCTGGCCGTCGATGACCCACTCGGACCCGTCGGCCCCGACTCGAGCCGCGCGCGCGTGCTGCACGTTCGCGAGGTCGGAGCCGGCGTTCGGCTCCGAATAACCCTGACACCAGATCTCATCGCCGCGAGCGATCGGCGGCAGGAAGCGCTGCTTCTGCGCTCGGTGCCGAACGCGAGCAGCGGTCGGGCCGAGCAGCTCCATCGCCGAGGTGACCGATGCGGGCAGGTGCCGCCGGCCGCGCGTACTCCTCGGCAAAGATCGACCTGCTCGGCCAGCGTGGCGTCGCGGTCCGCCATACTGCGTTCCGGGCCAGCCGACGCAGCTCCAGCGCGACGCACCGAGCGCGCGCTCCCACTCGCCGTCGCTCGAATGCCGCCGTGATGCGAGCGTGACGCCGCGCAGGTCGCGGAATGACCCCGACAGCTCGCGCTCGAGCCAGCCGGATGCCTCGCGTCTGAACTGCTCCTCGCTGCTAGCCGTGAACCCCGAGCTTCATCGCTGCGCGCTCAATGCGCCGGCACGCTGGCGGTCTCGCTGAGACCGATCAGGCCGCGCGATGCGCCTCGCGGTGCCACGACGGGCTGCCGAGCAGCGTCGAGACTCGCGCGAGCGCGCTTGAAGTACAGGTGAGCGTCGTGCTCCCACGTAAAGCCGATGCCGCCGTGCAGCTGGATCGCGCCCGACGCACGTTCGAATGCCGCGTCGCTGCACGCCGCCTCGCGCGATCGATGCGGCCTCCGGCGAGCTCGTCGGGGAGTCTCGTCGGCAACACAGGCCGCGTACCACGATGCGGAACGCGCGCGCCCTGAGCGCGACCATCATGTCGGCGAGCCGATGCTTGACCGCCTGGAAGCTGCCGACCGCACGGCCGCGAACTGCACGCGCTCCTTGACGTACTGCGTCGTCAATTCTGAGGACTCGCCGGCGGAACCGACGCATTCGGCCGCGAGCGCGACGCGTGCGCGGTCGAGCGCACGCTCGAGTGTCCCGCGCGCACCGCCCGCCTTGCCGAGCACCGACCGGGCGTCGACGGCCACGTTGCTGAACGTCACTCGCGCCATCGGTCGCGTCAGGTCGAGCATCGTCAACCGCTCGATCGTGACACCGGCCGCCGCGGGATCCACCACAGCAACGCTGAGACCTCAGCCGAATCGGCTGGCATTCGAACGGCCGGAAGCCTTCCTGCGCCGCGACGAGCAGCGCGTCGCAGGAATCTCCGTGATCACGAAGCCACAGGCACCGTCGAGCCTGAGCGTGTCACCCGTCCTTGCGCACCAGTAGCCGTCACGGCATCAGCGCCTGGTGCCGCCGGCTTCACCTGTCGAGCCCGACCGCGAGCCGCGCGTCACCGCTCGCGATGCGACGCAGCCAGTAGCTCACGCTTGCGCGTCGCCGCCGAGCTCCGCGATCAAACGGCGCGGCAAGGCACACGGTCGCAAAAGAACGGCGATGCGACGAGACGGCGGCCCTGCTCGTGCTGCGAGGATCGCAAGCTCGACCATGCCGAGCCCCGAGCCGCCGTAGCGCTCCGCGATCGCGATGCCCGCCCAGCCCAGCCATGCGCGACATGCGCTGCCACGTCGTGCGTCATAGCCCGCGGGCGCGGCGAGCGACGGCCCGCAGCGCGCTCGAACCCGCGCATTCGTCGAAGAATGCGCGCGCCGCGTGTCGCGGATCAGAAGCTGCTCGTCATTCAGCGCGAACTGCATGGTGCGTCTAAGTGCCGTAGACCTTTTTCTGTGCGACGCTGCTGCGCGAGCAGCCTGCGACCGCGGCGCCGACGTCTGCCGGTCGCCAGCGCGCGCCCTTGTCGATGCGCGGGCCGTACTGTTCCAGCCGTCGGCAATCATGATCGAGCCGCCTCTCGAGCTCGAAGCATCGCAGCCCGTCACGTCGCTGCGACGCGCGCTGCCGAGCCAGACGACGGCCGGGGCGATGTTGTCCGGGTCCTGCACGTCGAAGCCCGCCTTCGGGCTCTTCATGCGGTCCGCAAACGCCCGCTCGGTCATGCGCGTGCGCGCAGCCGGTGCGAGCGCGTTCGCGCGTGATGCCGTAGCTTGCCGCAGCTCCGCGGCCTGCACGAGCGGTCAGGCTCGCGATACCGCCCTTCGCCGCCGAGTACGCGCTCTGCGCCATGCTGCCGTTGAGTCCGGCGCCCGAGCTCGTGCTGATGATGCGCGCATCGACCGGCTTGCCCTGCTTGCGCAGCCGCGCCAGTAGTCGACGGCGTGGCGCGACGACGCAGAAATGCCCGCGCAGGTGCACCCTCATCGTCGCGTCCCACTCGTCCACGGTGCGCGCTGACGAACATGCGGTCGCGCACGAACCCGGCGTTGTTGACGACGACGTCGAGGCCGCCGAAGTGCTCGACGGCCGCGTCGATCGATGCGCTGGCGCCGTCCCAGTCCGGAGACGTCGTCGCCGTTGGCGACGGCCTCGGCCGCCCGGCCGCGCGGATCTCGTCGACGACCGTCCTGCGCCGTCGCCGTGTCGCGGCCTTCGCCGTGCCGAACGTCGTGCCGAGGTCGTTCACGACGACCTTCGCGCCCTCGCGCGCAAACGCGAGCGCGTACGAGCGCCCGAGCCCGCGGCCCGCGCCGGTGACGATGACGACGCGTCCCTCGCAGATACCTAGCCATGTCAGAGCCGCTCGATGATCGTGACGTTCGCCTGGCCGCCGCCCTCGCACATCGTCTGCAGGCCGTAGCGGCCGCCGCGTGCGCTCGAGCTCGTGCAGCAGCGTCGTCATCGAGCCGCGCGCCGGTCGCGCCGAGCGGGTGGCCGAGCGCGATCGCGCCGCCGTTCACGTTGACCCGCGCCAGGTCGGCGTCGAGCTCCTTCTGCCACGCGAGCACGACCGACGCGAACGCCTCGTTGATCTCGACGAGGTCGATGTCGGTCGAGCGCTCATGCCGGCCTTCGGTCGAGCGCGTGACGCGTCGCCGGGATCGGCGCGGTCAGCATCCAGCACCGGATCGTCGCGCGCGCACCGATGAGGTGGTGGATGCGCGCGCGCGGCGTCAGCCCGTGGCGTCTTCACCGCGCGCTCCGACGCGATCAGCAGCGCCGCCGCGCCGTCGGAGATCTGGCTCGACGACCGCGGCGGTGAGGCGCCCGCCCGCGCGACAGCGGCTGCGAGCGTCGCCATCTTCTCGAGCGTCGTGCCGCGCGCGGCGCCTCGTCGCGCGCGGACGTCGCCGAGCGGCGCGATCTCGCGGTCGAAGCGGCCCTCGTCGATCGCGCGCGAGCGCGCGCCGGTGGCTCTCGAGCGCGAACGCTCCATGTCCGCGCGCGAGCATGTTCCACTTCTCGGCGATCATCTCGGCGGCGCGGAACTGCGAGACCTCCTGCGTGCCGTAGCGCGCGCGCCAGCCCTGCGAGCCGCGTGAACGGGTCCGGTGAAGCCGTAGCGGCTCGCCGGCGAGCATCGCGTGCGCGATCGGGATCTGGCTCATGTTCTGCACGCCGCCCGCGACGACGAGGTCGCTGCGTGCCGCTCATCACCGCCCTGCGCCGCGAAGTGCACCGCCTGCTGCGACGAGCCGCACTGCCGGTCGACCGTCGTACCCGGGCACGTGCGTCGGGCAGCCCGGCCGACGAGCCAGCAGGTGCGCGCGATGTCGCCGGCCTGCGGGCCGATCGTGTCGACGCAGCCGAAGATCACGTCCTCGACCGCGTCCGGGTCGACGCCGCGTGCGCTCGATCGAGCGCCTTGAGCACGTGCGCGCCGAGGTCGGCGCGAGTGCACCGCACGCGAGGCCGCCCCCGCGCTTGCCGACCGGCGTCCGGACTGCGTCGACTGATGTATGCCTCGGCCATGGACGTGCTTCTCCATGTTGCGCTCGAACGTGCGGTCCGGGCCGGTCGCGCCGCGATCGTCGAACAGCAGGCCCTGCAGCGCGTCGGTGCGAAGCGCTGCAGTCGCCCCAGGCGCCGGTCGAGCGACCAGGCGCGCCGCATCCAGATGTGGACGTCGCTGCTCCCACGTGTAGCCGATCGCGCCGTGCGACCTGCAGCGCCGGCGCGCGCCGCGCAGCCGCGGCCGTCGGCGGCGGCGACCTTGGCCATGCGACACGGCCGCCAGCGGCGCGCGCATCGAGGTAGCGCACGCGCGCGAATCGGCGCGCGTAGACGACCGGCCGCGCGAACTCGAGCTTGACCTGCACCGTCGGCGAGCGTGGTGCTTGACCGCCTGGAACGAGCCGATCGGCACGCCCGAACTGCGACGCGCTGTCTTCGCGTACTCGACCGCGATCGCGATCAGCCGATCGCACGACGCCGAGCAGCGCTGCGCGGCCGCGTAGACCGCGCCGCGGTCGAGCGCGCGATCGGCGAGCCGCGCAGGCGCCTGCGCACCGCCCGCGATCCGGGTCTCGGCGCTGCGGCTCGCATCGACGCTGCGACAGCCGCGCGCGCGCGCGATCGATCGACGGCTGCGCGTCGAGCGACATCGGCGTGCGCTCGACCGCGTGCAGCTCGTCGCGTCGGCGCAGACGAGCCAGGTGACTGCGACGTCGCGTCGTCGACGAACAGGCTGCACGGATGCCCGACCGCCACGATCGCCTCGCCGGACGCTGCGCGCGCTGCAGCCAGCGCGGCGGCCAGCCTCGCCGCCGAGCTCGGCGATCAGCGGCGCAACGCGACGCGCGCGCGTGCTCGATCAACCGGCTCCGGCGAGCGCGGCGCGCCCGACCTCCTCGCACGAGCAGCACGAGAGTCGACTGTCGCGACAGACCCATGACCGCCCGCGCGCCTCGGGCGCGAGCGCGCCCGGGCAGCTCCGATCTCGAGCGATGCTGCGACCAGAGTCGGGCGTGCGACCCGTCGCTGCGCCCGTCGAAGCGCGCACCGCGATGGAGGCAGGCGACACGCACGTCGTCGAGGAAGTCGCGGAACGCTGACGCCATCATTCGCTGCTCGTCGTGAACGCGAAATCCATCGCTTCAGCCTCGCGGCAGACCGAGGATCCGCTCGGCGATGATGTTGCGCTGGATCTCGTTGGTGCCGGCGTAGATCGGGCCCGAGAGCGCGAACAGATAGCCGTCGAGCCAGCTCGCCCGACGTCGCCGCGCACGCGGCGTGCGCGCGGGCAGCAGCTCGGCCGCGCTGCGCCCGAGGATGCGCAGCGCGGTCTCGTGCATGCGCAGGTCGAGCTCGGACCAGAAGATCTTGTTGAGGCTCGCCTCGGCGCCGATCTTCGCGCCCGCCAGCAAGCCGCGACGCCGTCGCGATAGGTGTCGAGCGCGTAGGCTCTCGGCCTGGCTCCAGCATCCACGCCTGCGCACGCTCGCTGCAGCGCGAGGCTCGCGCGTCGCGCGTGCCGCGCGGTACAGCTCGACGAGCCGGCGCGCCGTCGCCTGGAAGCGCGCCGGGCTGCGCAGCATCAGGCCGCGCTCGAAGCCCGGCGGTCGCCATCGCCACGTGCCAGCCCTGCCCTTCGCCGCCGAGCCGGTTCTGCGACCGGCACGCGCACGTCGTCGAGGAACACCTCGGCGAAGCCCGGCTCGCCGTCGAGCTGCATCGGATGCCGCACCCGTGACGCCGGGCAGGTCGCAGCGGCACGAGGATGAAGCGTGAGGCCCGTGGTGGCGCTCGCTGTCCGGATCGGTGCGGAACATCCCGAAGCAGCCAGTCGGCGAACGCGCCGCGCGACGACCCAGGTCTTCTGGCCGTTGAGCACGTAGTGCGTCGCCGTCGCGAACGCGCGTGGCGCTGGATGTCGGCCATGTCGCTGCCCGCGTTCGGCTCCGACCAGCCCTGCGCCCAGATCTCGTCGCTCGCGCGCCATCTTCGGCAGGAAGCGCGCCTTCTGCTCGCGGCGTGCCGAACTCCATGATCGTCGGGCCGAGCAGGAAGATGCCGTTCTGGTTGACGCGCCGCGGCGCGCCGGCAGCGGTAGTACTCCTCCTCGAAGATCAACCACTCGACCAGGGTCGCTCCGCGTCTGCCGTACTCCACTCGGCCACGTGATCATGCCGAAGTCGCGCCGATGCGAGCAGTGCGCTCCCACGCGCAGTGCTGCTCGAAGGCCCGACCTCGCCTTCGAGCGTCTGCAGCGGCTGCGCGCGGCACGTGTGCGCGCATCCATTGCGCGCACTTCGGCGCGGAACGCACGCTGGGCAGCCGTGTATGCGAGGTCGATGGCCACGTCGAGTCTCAGTACTTCGCGGTGCCCTTGTGATCGACGAACGCGTCGCGCAGCTTTCTGCGAATCCGGGTGCAGGTACATCTCGAGCGTGAAGCCCTGCTCGAACCGGTAACCGTGATCGACGTCGCGCGGCTCGAGGCCGTTCAGCGCCTCCTTCGCGAGCACCAGCGCGCTTCGCGGCTCTTCGACGCAATGATCGCCGCAAACGCACGCGCTTCGCCGTGAGCAACGCCGCGCGCTGGCGCGACGCTTCTCGACCGCGCCGAGGCGATAGGCTTCGAGCAGCCGGGATGCGCGCCGCCAGTGAAGAACGCCGCGCGCACCTTGTGCAGCGGCAGCATGCGCGAGCAGGTGCGGGCGCCGCCCATCGCGCCGCGATCGACCTCAGGCAAGGAGAAGTAGCGCCGTCATCAGCCGCGATGATCGACGTCGCTTGCGCCGCAGATGCCGATGCCGCCGCCGATCACGAAATCCGTGGACGGCCGACACGACGGGCACACCTCGGCGCTGCGAACGGCGCTGGAACGTCACGGAAGTTGCCGCGGTTGAGCTCCACGATGCGCTCGGGGTGCTGCCTGCATCTCGCTGATGTCGACGCCGCCGCCAGAAACCCTTGCCCTCGGCGCGGATCAGCACGCAGCGCACTTCCGGGTCGCGCGCGACGGTCGCTGATGACGATGCCGGCCGAGCTCGTTCCAGCCGTCGCTGTCGAGACGCGTTGACGGGCGGATGATCGAGCATCGATCTCGCCGATCCGTGTCCTGGATTTCGGTACGGATACGGCCACGATGCGCTCCTGCGCGTTTGTCGAGGCGGCGCTGCAGCCCGGTCGCGAGGCGTGCGCCGAGTGCAGCCAGGCGCTCGCGCGCCTCGCGCACGATCGCGTCGACGAGTTCTGCACAGCTCGGCAGGTCGGCGAGCCGGCCGGCCACCAGACCGGTGGCGAGCAGCGCCGTCGCTGCGGCTGACCCGGCGATCATCGAGCGCTGGAACATCACGCGGCGCGATGGCCGCCATCATCGACTGGCCGAGACTCATGTTCGCCGCCGTGGCCCATCTTGCTCGCGCGGCCGACAGCATCTCAGCCGACGCTGCGCTCCGGTGAGGCGTCCTCGAGCTGAGCGCGCTCGAGATCGCGAGCGCGCAGCATGCGCAGGCGCCCGGCCCGCTCGAGGCGGCCCAGCGCCTCGTTGCGGATCATGCGCTGCGGCATGCCGTCGACCTTGGTCGTGACGCACGATGTCGTCGGTGCGTCGCGGCGCGTGTAGCGCTTCTTCGTCGCGTCGGGCACCGGGCAATCGCGCGTCATCAGGAAGCGCGTGCCCATCGCGATGCCGTGCGCACCGTACGCGAGCGCAGCGGCGAAGCCCGCGTCCGTCCGCGAAGCCGCCGGCGGCGACGACCGGCACCTTGACCGCGTCGAGCACCTGCGGGCAGCAGCACCGTGCTCGCGACCGAGCCCGGTGTGGCCGCCACCCTCGCCGCCCTGCACGACGAGCATGTCGACGCCGAGCTCGACCATCTTCTTCGCATGCTTGACGGCACCCGACCGTCGGCACGCAGCGGATTCCGGCGTCGCGGAAGCGCGCGATCATCTTCGCGGTCGGGTCCGCGACCGAAGCTCACGGCCGTAACCTTCGCGCTCGATCAGGATCTCGACGATGCGATCGGCACCGGGCTGGAACATGTGGAAGTTCACGCCGAACGGACGGCTCGTCATCGAGCGCACGCGATCGATCGCCGGACCGACTTCTCGTCGACGCTCATCACGGCGGCCGCGAGGAAGCCGAAGCGCGCCCGCGTTGCACGAAGCCGCAACGAGCTCGGGCCGCGCGACCCAGCCCATCGCGGTCTGGATGATCGGATAGCGGGAGCCGAGTTGTTCGCAGACGGCGGTGTTGCAGCGGATCGCGCATGGCCGCTCGTCAGGTGCGTCCGGCGGCGGGCGGCGCTCGGGCGGATTTCGCACCGTCGCGCGCAGCCCGTGCGGGTCGAGCCGGCGGATGATCTCGAGCTGCTCGACGGTTGGACCGGGTGTCGTGGGAGGTTCGGCGCCTGATCGAGCGGAAAGCCGGTCGCGCCCTGGACCTGCTCGAACGTGACGCCTGGGTGCAGCGACCGCACGCGGATCGCGTGGTCGGCGCCGCCGAAGTCGAGCACGCAGAGATCCGTGACGATCAGCCGCAGGTCGACGTGGTCGCGGCTCGCGCCGTCGCGGCCAGCGCTTCGCGTTGTAGCCGACGCCGCCGACGATATCGACTTCGCCTTCGACGAACACGCGCTTGTTGTGGCTGGTCACGAACATCGAGTTCGCATGACAGGTGCTGTTGCCGGGCAGTCCGCGCATGCCGAGCATCTGCACCTTCGGCTTGCGCAGGTCGCCGATGCCGGACAGGTTGGTCTGACCCCAACGGTCGATCTGGATCGGGCCGATCATGACATGCCGGCGACCGGCCCAGACACAGTCGAACACGCGCCCGAACCCCATGTAGCCCGAGTGGCGCGGACGGTAGTCGCCGCGCGGACCCAGCGGGACGGGCTCTTCGACGAGGTAAGCCTCGGCATCGGTCATCAGCAGCTCTGGCGAGTGCGTGAGCTTAGCGAGGCTCGCGCCGAGCCGTCGGCAGCGATGCCGATGCCCGATGCCAGCACTTCGCCGTTGTCGCGCCACGCCTCGGACGCGGCGACGACGAGCAGCTCGGCCAGTGAATAATCTGCGGCGTTCGTCATGGCGCTGGCACTCAGAACACCGGCAACGGCAGCGCGCAAGCCGTTCGCGACCGCCGACCTTCGCGCCGGTACGTCGTCTCGGACCCGGCGAGGAATTCGCTGCGTAGCGCTTCCCAGCCGCTCGTCCTCGCCGTGCCGCGGCCGTAGTAGCGCTTGAGGTGCTCAGGTCCCATCCGTAGCTCGGCGGGTTCGACGTCGGGTGCGCGCCGAACGGCGCGTGCACGACGCCCGATGACGAAATAGCGCTCGAACGTGGTTGAGCCGCGCGTCCTCGGGGTGCGAAAGGTCCAGCCGATCGACGAGTTCTTCGCAGGTCACGTAGCAGCTCGTCGAGGCGCGCGCGTAGTGCTCGTCGAAATATGGATCGGGGCCGAGCGTCTGCGTGTTGCCGAGCCGGTCGGCGCGGTCGACGTGCACGAGCGCCGCGTCGAGCTCGATCGCCGGCATCGCCAGCAGCACTCCGCCGTCGTCGTACGGCGAACGCACGGTGCGAAACTCGGGGTTCATCGTCATGACGTCCGTGCCGAGCCCGACGCGATGTCGGCAGGAACGGCACGCGCATGCCGGCCGCGCTAGAGCCCCCACTGCAGCAGGCTCCTCGTCCAGCTCGTGCGCTTCGATCGCGCCCGCTTCGCGCGCCTTGCGAAACCATGGCTCGACCGGGATCGCGTCGAGCGAGACGAAGCCGTAGATGGACCTTGCTGACCTTGCCGGCCGCGCAGAGCGATGCCGACGTCGGGGCCGCCGTACGAGACGACGCGTCAGGTCCTTGAGCGGCGAGCGCAGGATCTCGCGCACCGAGCGGCCATCGGCTTGCGGCGCGGACCCCAGCCGCCGATGCCGATCGTCATGCCGTCGCGCAGGCGCCGACGGCCTCGCGTGCACTGAGCGCCTTGTCGAGCATCGACGCTCAGCTCGTCGCCGGTGGCGGCGACCAGCGATGCGCCCCAGAGATCCGGGATCAGGCTATGCGTGGGCACCCAGGTCTTCCAGTCGGGCTGCAGACCGCCGCAACCGAATCCTCGAGATCGAATCCGCCCGGGGTCTGCACGCAGAACGAAAGCATGAAGTCGTTCGAGCGCTTGCCGAACGACGACGAGATGTGCGCGCCCGCTGCCATGCAGCGATCCAGCGCAAAACCGACGTCGTCTGAGCGTGCGCGCCTCGAGCATGATGCATACGCAGCCGCTCGGCGACGTGCGCCCATCAGCGCGAGGCTGTGGTGGCGCGGGTTGTCCGCGTGCAGGAAATAGATGCCGGGAGCTCAGGGTCCGCCGTGATCGGGCCCATCGCAAGCCACACTCTCGTCGGTGTCGCCAAAGCCGAGGTGCTGCTTTAAAAAGCCCGGCTCGCTTGAGCTCGGGCGCCGGGCAGCGCACGACGTGCCCTATGCCCATGTCGCCAGTCACGAAACCGGAGAGACCCCTGCTCGACGCGAACGGCGCGTAGTCGTAGGCACGCCCGACGTAGAGCTCGAGCCGATTGCCGGTCGGGTCGGCGCAATGACGCGAGCCGCCGCACGCAACGCTGCATGGCCCGTCGACCGCTCGGTCGGACCTCGACGCCCGCTTGCGCAGCCGGTCGATTGCGGCTTCGAGTGCAGCGTCGTCACGGAACCCCAGCCGGCGCTCAAGCGATTCGCGGGGCCCTTCACGATGAGGATCCGGAACGGCCGCTCGTCGACGCGAAGCTGCGGCGCTGCCATCAGCGCCGCCGGGGCCTTCCGGGAGCCCCAGAACGTCGACAGCGAACTTGCGCCAGGCCGTGGTGTCCGGCGCCTCCACGACTCACGTAGCCGAGCGAACTGACCCCCATATGCACCGTCCTGCTGTTGTACCTGCGCGGGTTTGCCGCGATGCAAAACCACGCGGCACATTGCGAGATTAAATTCTCTGAGTGGTCTCAGGCAAGCGTAATTCGTTTTTTTCGACGCCTAGAATTACGCACACGAGCGTTTTGAGCGCAACCGTGGCGAGGCGACCCGCCGCTGTCGGCCGTCGGGACGTCTCGCAACATCAGGCTCTGATTTACGCTATCAGCGGGTCTATAGTGAATCGGCTCCAAGGATCCGCCATTCGTAAGCGAGTTGTTTACGAATCCAGAGCCAAGCGTCGGTTGCGGGTCATCTGTAGCGGAAATGCAACACAACCGGCGCGGTCGTGTGCCGCCCGCCGGGCCGCGAGCCAGGCCCGGCACTTCCTGGGCATCGTCGAGGGGACCATGGCGAGGATCAACGCGCAGCACTGATCGTCCGGGAACATCGGCACCGACCTGATGTTCAAGGCGCTTGCGCAGCGAGTGGATCCAGCCGGTCTGGATGGTCGGCATCGATGCCGCGTCCGACGGTCTCGCGAAGGCCCGCGAGCACGGTCGTCAAGACCACGCGCCGACGGCGTCGACGGGCTTGCTGCCGCACGTCGCAGCCGACAACGTGCAGATCGCCTTCGACGCGACGCAGCGCCTACGTGCATCCGCGAGAACGCGCGGAAGCTCGCAGGCGCGCGGCGTCGTGGTCGTCGACCTGACGCCGGCGCGCGATCGGCCCGTACTGCGTGCCGCCGGTGAACCTCGCCGCAGCACGTCGGGCAAGCGCGAGATGAACGTCAACATGGTGAGCTGCGGCGGCCAGGCGACGATCCCGATCGTCGCGGCCGTGGCGCGCGGTGCAGCCGGTCAGCTACGCGCGAGATCGTCGCCACGGTCGCCTCGCAAGTCCGCCGGCCCGGGCACCCGCAAGAACATCGACGAGTTCACGCGCACCACCGCGAGCGGCATCGAGAGGGTCGGCGGCGCCAAGCGCGGCAAGGCCATCATCATCCTCAACCCCGCCGAGCCGCCGCTCATCATGCGCGACACGGTGCACTGCCTCACCGAGGACGCGCCCGGACGAGGCGGCGCATCACGGCCTCGATCGCACGCGATGATCGCCGAGGTGCAGAAGTACGTTCCCGGCTACACGCCTCAAGAACGGCCCGGTGTTCGACGGCAACCGCGTGTCCGATCTATCTCGAGGTCGCAGGGCTCGGGCGACTACCTGCCCGAGTACGCCGGCAACCTCGACATCATGACCGCGGCCGCGCTGCGCACCGCCGAGATGATCGCCGAAGAGATCACGAGCGGCCGGTTCGTCCACAGCCGACGCGGCCTGAGACGAGGAGACGCTCATGAACCTGCACGGGCAAGAAGATCACGCTGCACGACATGTGCCTGCGCGACGGCATGCACCCGAAGCGCCACCAGATCAGCCTCGACGCAGATGGTGGCAGTGCGCCAGCGCTCTGACGCGGCCGGCGTGCCGCTGATCGAGGTCACGCACGGCGACGGGCCTCGGCGGCGCCTCGGTCAACTACGGCTTCCCGGCGCACAGCGACGAGGACTACCTGCGTGCCGTGATCCCGAAGCTCAAGCGCGCGAAGGTCTCCGCGCTGCTGCTGCCCGGCATCGGCACTGTCGAGCACCTGGCAGCCGGCTCACGACTGCGGCGTCGGCGACCGATCCGCGTCGCGACCCACTGCACCGAGGCCGACGTCTCCGAGCAGCACATCGCGCGCTCGCGCAAGCTCGGCCTCGACACGGTCGGGCTTCCTCGATGATGGCGCACATGGTCGACGCCCGATGAGCTGCCGTCAGCAGGCGAAGCTCATGGAGAGCTACGGCGCCAACTGCATCTACTGCACCGACTCCGCCGGCTACATGCTGCCCGGACGACGTGACGGCGCGCATCAGCGCGTTGCGCGCGCGGCCTCAGTCCGACACCGAGATCGGCTTCCACGGCCACCACAACATGGCGATGGGCATCGCGAACTCGCTGGCGGCGATCGAGGCGGGCGCCAGCGCGCATCGACGGCTCGGCTGGCGGGTCTGGGCGCCGGCGCGGGCAACACGCCGCTCGAGGTGTTCAACGCGGTCTGCGCACCGCATGGGCATCGAGACCGGCGTCGATGCGTTCAAGCTCATGGACGTCGCCGAGGACCTCGTCGTGCCGATGATGGATCAGCCCGATCCGCATCGACCGCGACGCGCTCATCCTCGGCTACGCCGGTGTCTACTCGTCCTTCCTGCTGTTTGCCAAGCGCGCGCGGCGCAAGTACGGCGTGCCTTCGGCCGACATCCTGGTCGAGCTCGGCCGCCTGAAGACCGTCGGCGGCCAGGAAGACATGATCGCGGACCTCGCGCTGAACCTGTCTCCGCGCGAGGAAAGGCAGGATGAGCGCCACGCGAACGGCGGCGTCACCGGACCGCGGTGCAACGTGCCGCTCAGATCGCACGCGCGCGCGCTCGTGCGTTGACGCCGCAGTCGGCTCCGGGCTTGCAGGCTCCCGCGGCCGACCTGCACGACCAGATGGCGACGCTGCCGCACGAAGGCGCGCTCGATCCGAAGCGCTGGCGCGACTTCCTGGAGCTAGCTCGGCCGCGAGCTCAGGGGCAATTCGGCGACGCTGATCCTGCGCTCGCCGACGATCCGGCGAGACGGGGCGCTGTACACGTGGGGCGGATCGGCCGAAGCGACTTCGCAGTATTCGAGCCGCTACTTCGCGACGGACCCGTTCGTGCAGCTTGCCTGACAAGCAGGTGATGACGCCGCACGACTTTCGTGCCGCCCGCACAGCTCGAACGCAGTGCTTTCTTCACCGACTACCTCGTGCCCTGGGACTCGATCTACCACCTCGGCGTCGACCTGCGCGACGAGGGTCGGTATTACGCGCGCCTGCGCGTGAGCCGGGCCGCGTCGCGCCGGGAATTCCTCTCCGCGGCGGAGCGCTCGGTCGTCGAGCGGCTCGTGCCGCACTTCGACAATGCGATCCGCACGCGTGCCGCACTCGATGCGGCGCGCATGGGTCGCGCGGCGTATGCGGAAGCGATGGGACCAGCTCACGCTCGCCACGCTGATCCTCGACGCGAGCGGCCGCGTGGATCCACGCGAACGCGCCTGCGCGCGAGCTGCTCGACACGCCGGACCGGATCTCGCTGTCGGGCGACCGCCTGAGCTTCACGGAGCCTGCCGACGCGAAGCGCTTCCGCGAGGCAGCTCGAGCGCGCCATCGATGCTCGACGCGTGATGCAGCCTGGCGTGGCTGGAAGCGCTGCGCGTGCGGCGCGCGCTCGGACCGGGGCAATTCTCGATCATCGTGCGGCCCGCGAGCGCCGCGTCTCGGCGCCGAGGAGCCGACGTTGAGCTCGACAGTCGCCGTGTTCATCAGCGCGGAGACGAAGCGGTCCCAGGCGCCGCCGGTCGACACGGTGCGCAAGCTGTTCGACCTCACGCGCAAGGAAGCGCAGCTCGCGATGTGCCTGACGAACGGCCGGAGCCTGCGCGAGGCCGCGACCGACCCTCGACATCACGCTGAACACGGCGCGCGCCCACCTCGAGATCGATTTTCGCAAAAACCGGCATCGACCGGCAGGCGCAGCTCGTGCGCGCGATCCTGCGCAGCGTCGCGGCGCTTGGCTGATGCCGCACGCGTCGACTTCCAATCCAAACAATCAATCCCGAGGGACCCCCATGTCGCATCGTCGTGCGCTTGCCTTCTGCGTGTCCGCTGCCCTGTCCACGCCGCTCTCGTCCGCGCTCGCCGAGGAGTCGTCCGGCGCGCTCCGAGACGATCACCGTGACCGCGCAGCGCGTCGAGACCGACATCCAGACGACGCCGATCGCGGTCAGCGCGCTGTCGGGCGACTACCTCACGCAATACTCCTACGATCGCGTGACCTCGCTCGAGGGCGCGGCTCCAAACCTCAATTTCTCGGCGCAGCACCGGCGGCGCGTCGTCGCAGGTCAGCGCGTTCATCCGCGGTGTCGGCGAGTTTGACTTCCTGCTCACGACCGACCCGGCGGTGGGCCTCTACATCGACGGCGTCTACCTCGCCCGCACGTTCGGCTTCGAACCTCGACCTCGCCGAGCCGGAGCGCGTCGGAAGTGCTGCGCGGTCCGCAAGGCACGCTTTCGGTAAGAACAACATCGGCGGCGCGATCAACGTCGTGACGCGTCAGCCCGAGGGCGATGGGCGTATCCGCGCCGAGCTCGAGTACGGCAGCCTACAACTCCTGGCGCGCGCTCGTGAGCGCCGACATCGGTCTCACGGACAACCTCGCGCTGTTGCTCACGGCCGGCGGCAAGCAGTCCGACGGCTGGCAGGAGCGGCCGGGTGCCGACGGCGGCGAAGAGGACCGTGCCGGCGCGCGCGCGGCACTGCGCTGGACGCCGAGCGATTCCTTCGAGTCGACGCTCGCGCTCGACTACGTCAAGCAGGACCAGATCAACTACCCGAACGTCATGGTCGAGTTCGACGGCACCAGGCCGTCCGCCGTTCGCTGGCGCTCTTCAACGCCTTCGTCTCGCCGACCGAATCCCGTGCTGCACGGCCGAACACCGACATCGACAAGAGCGGCGTGCCCGAGGGCCTGCTGCCGCATGACGACCTCGAAGACGTGGGGCGCAACGTGGTTCAACACCTGGCAGTTCGGCGGCGGGCTGCAGCTCAAGTCGATCACGGCATACCGCGACATGGAAGCGCTGTTCGGTCGCGACGGCGACAACTCGGCGCTCGACTACAGCGGCGACGTCCACGACGAGGACCAGGACCAGTTCAGCCAGGAGCTGCAGCTCGCGAGCCAGGGCAACGACACGTTCAACTGGATCGTCGGCGCTCTACTATCTCCGCGAGAAGACGCGCGACCAGACGCGCCTCGTCGTGACCGCCGACGGCCTGTTCGACTCGCTGCACGGCGCTCGCGCCGTTCGTCGACCTCGACGATCTAGCCGACCCGCTGCGTTCATGCTACTTCGCTCGGCGCTACGCGCTCGACTTCACGGTCGACTTCGACAACCACCAGACGACGACGGACTACGCGGCCTACGCGCATGGCGACTGGACCTTCAGCCGACCGCGTGGCACCTCGGCGTCGGCCTGCGGTACACGAACGAGGAGAAGGAGTTCACGCAGACGGCCACGCGCGTCGCGAGCCAGACGCCGCTGCTTGATCGCGGTCGACCCGTATCACGGACGAGCCGATTCTGACCGGCCCGAACGGCGAGAATCTGCTCGACACGCCGAGCCCGGCGTGCTCCGACCTCGACCTGAACGGCGCGTTCAAGTGCAAGTCCGACTGGGACAACGTCTCGGGCGACGTCACGCTCGGCTTCGATTTCACCGACGACGTCTACGGCTACGCGCGCTACAGTCGCGGCTTCCGCAGCGGCGGCATCAACGGCCGGCCCATCGCGGTCTCGCAGGTCCAGGACTACGATCCCGGAGTACCTCGACAGCATTCGAGCTCGGGTCTCAAGACGACTGCTCGCCGACCGCCGGCTGCGGCTCGAACGCAGCCGCGTTCTACAACAAGTACAAGGACATCCAGGTGCTGCTGACCAGAGGATGCCCAGGTCGCGATCCAGAACGCGGCCAAGGCACGACGATCTGCGGTCTCGAAGTCGACCTCGAGGCGCGGCCGGTCGACGAGTGGCTGATCCACGGCTCGCTCGGCCTGATGCACAACGAGTTCGACGACTGGTCCGACGACATCGGCGACTACACGCGATCGCAAGATGCGCAACGCGCCAGAGACGACGCTTCAACCTGCTGACCGCCTACGACGATCGCGGTCTCGTCGTCGAAGCTCACGCCGTGGGTCGAGGTCCAGTACCGCGACAGCGATGTTCCTCGACGGCGAGAACACGCCGCAGCTCGAGTCACCGTCGCTCACGATCCTGAACGCGGGTGTTCGCTGGACGCTGCCGAACGATCGCCTGGCAGTCTCAGGTGCGCGGCTCGAACCTGACCGACGAGCGCGAGCTCACTGGCGGGTTCAACGGGCCTCGTTCTTCGGCTACGTCGAGGGCTACTACAACCCGCCGCGCCAGTACTGGGTCAGCGTGAACTACCGCTCGAAGTAGACGAGGGGACGCTACCCTTTGATTCGAGCACGCTCGCTTTCGAAAGGAGACGTCGCCCCTTTGCGCGAAAGGGTAGCGTCCCTCCTCCCTCAGTCGAAGTTGGCCTGGCCGCCGTCGAGCGGGATTGTGGCGCCGGTCAGGTAGCGCAGGTCCGAGCTCACGATCGCGACGACGGCGCGACCGATGTCGAACTCGCAGTCGCCGATGCGACCCAGCGGCACCGACTTGAAAAAGGTCGGTGCCTCGGGGTCCGATCTTGGTCCAGTACTCGAGCGCGGGCGACAGCGCGAGCGGCGCGATCGAACTGACGCGGATGCCGTCGGGACCCCACTCAGCCGCGGCGGCGCGCGTCAGCGCGCGCACACCCTGCTTGGCGACCGCGTACGCGCCGTAATTCGACGAGTCCCAGCGCACGGCTGCCGAGGTCGCGAGGTTGATGATGTCGCCGCCCGCCGCGCGCCTTCATGTGCGGATGACACGCGCGCATGAAGCGGAACGACGCGAGCGGCCCCGACTCGATGCCGCGCACTGAACGCCTTGTCGTCGAGCGCGAGCAACGGCCCGAACGCGCCGTCGTAGGCGTTGTTGACGAGGATGTCGATGCCGCCGAGCGTGTCGACCGTCGTCGCAACCGTACGTCTCGACGTCGTCGGCCTCGAACACGTCGCATACGACCGGCAATGCCTGGCCGCCGCGCTCGAGGATCCCGCGACAGGTGTCCTGCAGCTTCGACTCCGTGCGCCCGGCAACGACCACGGCAGCGCCCTCCGCCGCGAGTGCGTACGCAATCCCCTGGCCGACGCCCTGGCCTGCTCCCGTGACGATCGCGACCTTGCCCCGCAGCCGGCTCATCGCCTCAACCCGCCTTGGCGACGGGTGGCGGCACGCGCTTCAGGTAATGCGCGGTCAGGTTCGGCATCTTTTCGAACTTCTCGACTTCCTCGTCAGAGCCGCTCGTAGGTTGACTCCGCGATGCGCCACTGGCCGCGCTGGCTGACGGTATTTGTCCCGGTAAAGCGCGCTGCCGGTCGTGCGGATCTTCTCGGCGAGGTTGATGAAGACGTCGGTCAGGTACCAGGTCCCGGTGGCCGTCGTGTCGGTCAGCACCTCGATCTCCGGGTGGTGTCCGGTGTGACACGCAACCGCATTCTGCATGGAACGACTGCGCGATCGACTCGATGATCTTGTCGCGGCCCTGCATCTGCCAGCGGTAGCTGCCGCCGATGTAGTCGACCCTGACGTCCTCGGTGAAAAGCTCCTCGAGCGCCGCGATGTCGCCCGTGTCGATGCTGCGCCAGTACCGGTACTTGAGCTGGCGGATCTTTTCGATGTCTTCGAGACGCAACGACATGTCGACGTCCTCCTGATGGGTGAGCGACCCGCGGCTTGTCATGCGCAGACCGCGGGCTCGCGTGAACTCGTCTATACGGGTGGTCGAGTATCGCGAATTTTGCATTAAGCTTCCGCGGAAATCATCGTTCATCCGGGTAACCTCGCCCTTGACCGACACGCTCGAACTTTTCCGCGAGCCAACCCTGTCCCGCTGGATCGGGTTCCGCGCTGGGATTTCGACACCGACGTCGTCGTCGTGGGATTTGGCGCGGCCGGCGCATCCGCGGCGATCGAGGCCGCCCGAGCGGGCGCGCGAGTGCTGCTGTTCGAAGTTGCGAGCGGACACGGCGGCACGTCGGCGTTGTCAGGCGGCGAGATCTACCTGGGCGGCGCACACCGATCCAGCGGGCGGCTGGTTTCGAGGACACGGCGGACGACCTGTATCGCTACCTCGTGATGGCCGGCGGCCCGAACGCCGACGCGGCGAAGGCGCGCCTCTGTGCCGACCAGAGCGTCGAGCATTACCGCTGGCTCACGGCGCAGGGCGTCGGAATACAAGGGTCTCGTACATTGCGGAACGCTGCATCGAGCCGTCGACCGACGACTGCCTGATCTGGTCCGGCAGCGAGGAGGCTCTGGCCGTTCGTCGACGCAGCGCGGCCCGCGCCTCGCGGACACTGCCCGAAGTTCATTGGCATGGGCGGCGGACGCTACGTGATGGACGTGCTCGCGAAGCGCGTCGAGCAGGCGAACGTGCAGGTGCGCTTCGACGCCCGTGCGCTCGCGCTCGTGGCCGACGCATCGCGCCGCGTGCACGGTCTCGTTCTGCGCATCGACGGCGAGCCGCGCTTCGCGCGCGCGCGGCGTGGCGTGATTCTGTGCACGGGCGGGTTCGTCATGAATCGCGAGATGGTCAAGCGCCACGCCGCGTGGATGCTGCGCTCTGCAGTTTCCGATCGGCACCGTCGACGACGGCTCGGGCATCCGACTCGGCATCAGCGTCGGCGGCGCGGCCATCAACATGAACGAAGGCTTCACGACCGTCCGTGGTATCCGCCCGGCTCGCTCGTCAAGGGCATCTTCGTGAACGGCCAGGGCCAGCGGTTCATCAACGAGGACTGCTACCACGGGCGCGTCTCGCACTACGCGATGCAGCAGACGGGCGACCGCATCTGGCTGCTCCAGGATCATGCGACCTACGCGACGGGCGAGATGCAGGCGCTCGCACGCATCGAGATCGGCGCGGCCGGCGAAACGTGGGACGAGGTCGAGCGCGAGCTCGGGCTGCCGCGTGGCACGCTCGTCGAGACCGTCAGCGTGTACAACCGCGGCGCCGCGCAGGGCGAAGACCCCCTGTTCCACAAGGCGCGCAAATGGCCCGAGCCGCTCGACGAGCCGCCGTTCGTCGCGCTCGACTGCCGCATCGATCATTGCTTCTATTCGTCGTTCACGCTCGGCGGTCTCGACACGTTGCCGACCGGCGAGGTGCTCGACGAGGAGCGCAACGCGATCCCGGGTCTCTACGCCGCGGGACGGACGGCGTGCGGCCTGCCTCGCTGGGGCGAGGGTTACAGCTCCGGGATGTCGCTCGCCGATGCAACGTTCTTCGGGCGCCAGGCGGGCCGCACGAGTGCGTCCGCCTGAAGGGTCATTCGGGCCGTGGGCGCTGATTGCGGGCGGCTCCGAGGGCGTCGGCGCAAGCTTCGCGCATCAACTGTGCGTCGCGCGGCGTCAACGTCGCGCTCGTCGCGCAGGCCGCGGGACCGCTCGAAAAGACCGCTCGCGAGATCCGTGCTGGCCACGGCGTCGAAGTGCGCACGCTCGCGCTCGACCTGACCGTCGACGAGGTCGTCGAGTGCATCGACGCGCTCTGCAGCGACCTCGACGTCGCGACGCTGATCTGCAACGCCGGCGCCGCACACGGCGTCGGCGCGTTACTCGATCAGCCGGTCGACGAGGCACTGCACCTGGTCCGGTTGAACTGCATCGCTCCGGTGCGGCTTCGTCCATCACTACGGGCGCCGCATGCTGGCGCGCGGCGGTGGCAACATCATCCTGATCGGGTCCAGCGCCGGCACGTCCGGCGGTGCAGGCGTCGCCGCCTACTCGGCGTCGAAATCGTTCGTAACGACGCTTGCAGAAGGCCTCTGGTACGAGCTCGCACCGAAGAACGTCCGCGTGCTCGGGCTCGTGCTGGGAGCTCACCCGCACGCCGGCGATGGAGCGCGCCGGGTTCCGGCCGGGTGGCGTGGTTACACCGCCGACGACCCGGACGTCGTCGCCGCGCGACCGGTCTCGAGCAGATCGGCAACGGTCCGGTCTACGTCATGCCGAGCCTGCAACCGCACCTCCGAGGCGGCTGCAAAGCTCACGCGCGCCGAGCGTGTCAAGGCGATGAGCGAGGCGACGCTCGCATTGCAGAGCCCGGCCGAATCACGCCGAACTTCGTGACCCTGCTTTCGAACTAGCGCGACGGCGAAGCGCCCTGGAAATCTCGCGGAAGCGACGAACGAGGCTGCGGGCTTATTCCCCGCCCGGCAACAGTCAGAACTTGACCCCGACATCGATGCCGTACGTAAGTGGCACCATGAACGACCCGACGACCGTGCCGTTCGAGAGATCGCGCGCGAGAACTCAAGCTCGTCTTCGTCGAGCAGGTTGCGGCCCCAAAGCGACACACGCGCCGTCATTCCACCGGTTGGGATGTCGTTCCACGCGATGCGTGCGCCCACGTCCGTCCGAGCACCCATCGTCACGGCCTTGTCCAGCGCATAGTCAGCGGACTCAAGGTTGATGCACCCAGTCGGAGTCGTCGTCGAGCCGACGGGGCACAGTCCTGGATTCGCGTCGTCCTTCCATGCGGCATCGACGCGGAAGCTCAACCGGCTGCCGTTGGTGAACTGCGGCAGCTCGTACCGCACGGCCCCGTAAGCATTGCTGCGCGGCGCGAGCGACCCGCATGTTCGAGTCGAAGTTCTTGTCGACATAGCCGTAGTTCGCGGTCAGTGTGAGGCCATCGGTCGGCATCGCGGTCAGTTCGAGCTCGAATCCGGTGTCCGTGGACTCACCCGTGTTGACGATCAACGTGCCGGTCTGCGGGTGAACGTCAGCGCCTGCAGGTCCGTGACCTCTGAGCGGAACACGGCAGCATTGAGACGAAGCCGGTTGTCCATCAGGTCCGACTTCAGACCGATCTCGTACGACAGGTTTTTCTCAGGGTCGAAGGCCTGGCCGCCGAGGACACCGCCCGAAAGGTGCGCCGTGCTGACCTTGCCGTAGACGTTGACTGCCTCGTTGAACGCGTAGCCGAGCGATACGTCCCAGTCCGTGTAGTCGAAGTCCGCGTCGAACTTCTGGTTCGTGATCGCCGCCGCGCGCGTGATGGATTCCTCGCGAGTGTCCTTGGTGTAGCGGACACCGGCGCCCGCAGTCAGCGCCTCGGTCACCTTGTAATCGACACGTGTCCATAGACCGCCTTCGATTCGTTCTCCGCGGAGCCCTTGAGCAATACGTAAGTCGATGTACTTCGTTCAGTTACGTATTGCTCATCCGGCAGGGTGGTAATGAAAGAGCTGTCTATCATATGCCATTCTTCTTTGTGTTCTGAAGTTTTTCTGTCTTGTATGGAATAAAGCACAGCGCCACTTTCTCCTACGGTAAAACTTCCGAATTCAAGTAAATATATTCGGAGTAGGAACATTTTCTTCTGTACAAGTCTTTTTGATCGTCTTTACGATTTCATTGGTGATGTAAGCGTAGTCGTAATCAAAGTGAACGGAAGTTTTAATGGGCCATCCGCCGCCGATGTCAATGCTGTCAAGATCGGGACAAACTTTTTCATCTCGCAGTACTTGTGAATAAAACCCGAAAGCGGCTCACTCAGTAATAGGAAGTGTCGCGCATGCCGGAATTGTAAACAAGTGCAACATCTTCAATTTAAACTTAGGATTGGCTTCGATCTTATTTTTGTAAAGATCCATCACATCGTTGTAGCGTATGCCAAAGGCGTGATGATAAAATTCAAACTTGAGTTCTTCATCTGCAGCAAGTCTTATTCCCAGTTTACATTCGTTTTGATGGATTTTTCATATACATCTATTTCCCCAAGATGGTCAAGGATAGGTATGCAGTTTTGAAGCCGTCATTGATCAGTTCTGATATGTACTGGGTATAAAGGGTCTTTTCAAAAAAACCATTGCATAAGATGAAAGTGTCTTTGAAATATTCCTTCTTTATGAAGTACTCTGATAATCGGAATATCGTAAGCGGAAGAAGTTTCAATATGAATGTCGTTTTTAAGTGCCTGCTCCAAAACAAATTTAAAATGAGAGGATTTGGTGCAATAGCAATAAAGTATAGGTTCCCTCGTAATGATTGTTTCAGTGCGTCGTTGAATAGCTTTTGGCTTTTTGGCATCTGCGAAAGTCTATTTTAGGCGGAGTAAGTCAGCTTTAGTGAGATTGTGCCATATTGTTTCACGATGTCCATAAGCGGCACATTGTTGAAATGCAGCTCATTATTAATTACTTTAAACTCCTCGGTAAGGGAAGAAAAAGGTTTGTTCAATCAGGTCAATATATCTATCCATCTGTACTTAAGATTATAGTGCAATATTGCTATAAGAATTATAATCTTTGCAACGGATTTTCAACGACAAATTCACATTTTAGAGTCAAACCTTACAATACGGGTAATAATTTAAAGAAATGAATCTGGAGGGAATAGCATCAAAGAAGGGATCAGGAGGCGTTTAGAACTGTTTATGCACCGACTTAAGTCGGAAGGAGCCAGGTTTGCAACCCACCAATCAAGAATTTAGAGGAAGCTATACTTTTGTGACATTTTCCTTTGCAAAGTCACCAAAAATCACATCGGAGAGGAATCGGGTAAACTTATAGAGAATATTTAAAGACCAATGTCAGCGAAGTTTCTGACATAATGTGGTGAAAGGTTTCCTGAATATTTCCATCTCAGACGGGAACATGGCTAAAGTTGTTTCCGTGAGACAATGGCAAAAGATTTTGCGCAGCTTTCCAATACAGGAAGGTGGCACGTAGAATATTCATCACCCCAATACCAACAAACCTTCACTCGGACACTTGAGAAAATAATTTTCTGGGCTTTGCTGTGTGTCTGAAATATTGAAGGCAAACGGTTATGAAGTTGTAAAAGCAAATTTGATGTGAAACAGGGGAATTCGCTGTTTGTAATCCATGCTGGCTTATCAGGAAGTTTGGCAAGGGTGAGACTCCGAATGGAATAAAAGGAGATCCATCTTTTGTAGGAAGTATGTGATGTATGACAAGAATTTAAAAGCAGGCAGAGTTAAAGAACAAAGGATTGTCAGGAGGAAGAGGCGGGAAGCAGGCACCCATATTGGCAGAGGCACAGGAGATGTTGAGAGTGGGAAGAAGGTGACAAACAAGCAATACGTAA
>ERZ1370068.10990-contig-9642_pt1 | contig 46285 bp, 42 predicted proteins | sample MGYA00561227_ERZ1370068 | MGnify/ENA primary metagenome ERZ1370068 (study PRJEB38410, sample SAMEA6850437) | metagenome | study: Metagenomic assessment of the ecological functions of the soil: analysis of the soil microbiota associated with the... | reverse complement strand
GTAGTACTTCGTTCAGTTACGTATTGCTCGAGTGGCTCTACCCGGTCGCCTTCGAGCTGAGCCCGGGGCGCCGCGAGCGCCGGGCAAGCGCCGCGCTCAGGCCTCTGCCGGTCGTGCTGGACACAGCGGCTTGCCGATCGCGCCGGCTGCGTCGCTCGACCCGCAACCTCCTGCGCGCCGCCGGCTTCCTGCCGTCGTTCCACGCCTTCGCGCCTGCTCTCGATGCTGCTCCGCCACGACTTCAAGCGCCTCCGGCGACCTCGCCTGCCGCACGGCACCCTCGTCGTCCACGCGCCGCGCGCACATCCGGGGGCGTGCGCCGGCACGCCATCCGCCGGCACCGGCGCGCCCGCCAGCGGTGCCGCTCACCGGCGCGCGCCCAGGCCGCGATCGTCGCCTGGGCCGGCCGCGTCACGCGCCTCACCGAGGCGCGCGCCGACAAGGAAGCTCGCCGGAAGATCGCCGTGCCGGTCGGTCGCGCCGCGCGCGATGCGCGGCACGATCGCGTCGCCGCGCTCGTCGGCGTCGCCCACTGGCTGCCCGGCCGGCGATGACGCCGCTGCAGTTCCGAGGCGCGGCACGCCGCCGCCTGGCAGGAAGCGACCGACGCCGCGCTCGCCTGACCGCGTCGCGCAAGCGCGAGGCCGGGCGCCGGCCGACCGCGCCCGCGTCGCGAGCGCTCTATCGCGCAGCCTGCGAGCGCCTCGCGCAGTCGCCGAGTCGCGCTGCCTATCGGTCACCGGCTGATCCGAGCGCCTCGAGGCGCGCTCACCGCGCGCGGCCACCAGCTGATCTACCGCCAGGCCGACTTCGGCCTCGCGACAGGCTCGCGGCGCCTCTTCCTGGTCGACTTCCCGACCGCGGTGCGCGCGCACCGCCTGGCAGATGCCTGGTCGCGCTCGATCGCCTTCGCCGGGCCGCTCCTCGTCACCGGCGTCCTCGCCTATCTCGATCCCGGCCACAGTCCTCTCGGCTCCACGACGCCCGCCGCGGTCGAGGCAGTACGAGCGCCAGATGTACCGGCGACGCCGACGGCCCGATCCGGCCGGCGCGGCGCCGCCTCGGACTGGGTATGTTCGGCGTTCTACATCGCCAGCAACATCGGCATCGCGTTCCAGTGCTTCGCGGGCGGCCTCTTCTTCGGCGTCGGCAGCCTGTTCTTCCTCGCCTATCAACGGCGTGGTCGATCGGCGAGCATCGCCGGCTACCTGACCTGGCGCGGCTTCGGCGAGAACTTCTACTCGTTCGTGGTGACACACGGCGCGTTCGAGCTGACCGGCGCATCGTCCTCGCCGGCGCGCCGGGCCGATGCTCGGCCACGCGCTGCTCTCCCCGGCCGACGCAACTCGTCTGCGCGCGCTCTCGAGCACGCGGCGCGTGGCGCCATCGTCATCGTCTACGGCATCACCGCGATGTTCGCCATCGCCGCCGCGATCGAGGCATTCTGGTCGTCGGCGCGCTGGGTCCCGGCTGCCCGTCAAGTATCGGCGTCGGCGCGGCGTGCTGGCTCGCCGTCATCTGGCCTTCGTCTCCAGGCCGGCCGCGGCGCGGCGTGCGCGCATCGAAGGTCGACGCGATCCGCCTCGACCTGCGTCCGCGCGCGCATGTCCGAGGCGCGCCGACCTCGGCGTGCGCGCTCGTCTCCGCGCCATCTGCGTCTCGGTGCTGACGAGCTGCGCGCCGTGCTACGCGATCGTGCTTGCTCGTTGCGCCGCGCGCGATGCTCGCAGCTCGGCGTCGCCTGGTCGGTGCTGACGCTGTGGTCTGGCTGAAGCCCTGGCTCGATCGCTCCGATCCTGTTCGTCCTCGCTCGCGGCGCGTCTTCGGCGAGGAGACGCGCTTCGCCGACGTCTGGGCGGCGCGTCGGCGCCGTGGCTGGCAACGGCCTGCTCGGCGCGCTGACGATCCGGCGGTCGCCTGGCGCTCGTACGGCGCCGTTGCTGCAGCTCGAAGGCCAGCGCGGCAAGGCGCGGCGCCGCCAGCGCGTCGCGCCGCATCCTCGGCCCGCACCGCGGCGCCGCGCTGGCGATGCAGACCGCAGTTCGCGGCTCGATCGAGGAACGCGCTGACGCTCGGCTCTGCTCGCGCGCGCTGTCGTGGCTGGTGCCGGTGCAGACGATCGGTCGTCGCGTGGCTCGCGCTGCTGAGCGAGCGGCGGCGTCATGGCCGACCGCCGTCGTCCTGACGCTCTGCTTCGCCACCGCCGGCGGTGCCGTCGTCGAGCCGTTCTTCGTCGGCGCCGGGCTTCGCGATGTACCTGAACCGGCGCGTCGAGCTCGAGGCCTGGGACATCGAGCAGGAGTTCCGCGCTTGCCTTCGCGCGCTGAGCGGCCGGCTCGACGGCGTCGTGCGCGCGGCGCATGGCGGCTGCGTTCTCGCCGGGCGACGCGCGGCCAACCTCGTCTGCGCTGACACGCGGCGCCCGCGATCGCCTGCCGCAATGCTGCAACGCCGCTGCCGCCGCTCGACGCCGCCCGGTCGAGGCGGCGGCCCGGCGGTGCGCGCCGATCCCGATCTCGGCGGCACCACACGGGCACAGCCGACGCTTTCGCGACCGAGCCGAACCGCGATCCGCCGACGCCGCCGCTGCCCTGGCTCTGCGTCGCGCTCGCCCGCTGGCTCGCCAGAGCGGCCGCGTCCTGGTCTGGCTGCTCCGCCGCGATCGCGCTCGCCGTCGTCCTCGTCGACGGCGCGGCGCTGGCTCGCCGTTCACGGCGATCGCGATCGGCACGCGCGGCGCACGCCTGCCGAGCCACGTGCGCGAGCTCGACATCCGCCCCGAGGCCTGCCCGCCGACATCGGCGCCGCGGTGCGCGAGCTCTGGCTCGCCGGCGAGCGCCGCGCCGCGCTTCGCTGCTCTATCGCGGCGCGCTGTCGCGGCTCGTCCACTCGTACGCAGGTCGCGATCGGCGATGCCAGCACCGAGGGCGATTGCGTCCGCCTCGCGCGCGCCGCGCTGCCGCCGCGCGCGCGGTTTCGTCACCGCCCTCGTGCCGACGCCCGGCAGCTCGCGGTCTACGGCGGCCCGGCCGCTCGCGACCGAGCACGTCCTGCGCCTGTGCGCCGACTTCGACCGCCTGCTGCCGGCACGTCGCGCGTCGCCTGCCAGCGGCGCGGGCGGAGCCGGCGATGACGCCGCATCGGCTGGTTCCTGACGGCGCTGATCGCTGGCGGCTCGTCGCCGCCCTGATCGCCGTGGCTCATGCGCTCGATCGAGTGGGTCGAGGTCGACGTTCCCCGATCCCGCCGCGCGGCGAAGCGTGCGCGATCGCTTCTACGTCGCCAAGCAGCTCGCCCGCCGACTCGGCGCGTCGGTGACGACGGTGCGCGACCTCGAGCGCCTGCCGCCCGTGCGGTGCGACGCTCGTCATCGGCTCGCGGCGCTGGAGCATGTTCCCGGGCCGCGAGCGCAGCGCTGCGGCGCTGGATCGACGACGGGCGGCCATCTGGTCGTGCTGCAGAGCGCCTGGTCGGCCGAGGGCGACACGCCGCGCTGGGTGCCGATGCGAGGCGCGCCCGTTGCGCCGCGATGGCCCGGCGGCGTGCGGCAGCGGCAGCCAGGCGGCCGCGCAGCGCAGCGACGGCATCCAGCGTCACCGAGTTCTCCGACCTGCTCGCCGGGGCAGCCGTGCGACGACTTCGTCGAGCCCGACTGGATCGACCACGCCTTCGGCGCGGCGCGCCACTATCGCCTCTGCGGCCAGCACGATTCGCGTGCCTGCACGCCGGCGCGCCGACGTGGCCTGCTCAGGAGCAGCGAGGGCGCCGTCGCCGCGCGAGTCGGCTACAGGCCGCGGCGACATCACCGGCTAACGCGCTCGACGGATCGTTCGACAACCGCAGTGCTCGTGCGCGACGACGGCGCCCTCGCGTTCGCGGCGATGCTGCAGCTGCGCAGCGCGGGCGACCGGTCTGGTTCTTCGACCGAGGAGACGCGCGCGCCTGCTGTCGCTGCTGTGGGACCACGGCGCGCCGGCGCTGCTGCTCGCCGGGCGCAGCGATCCTCGCTCCTCCTCTGGCGCAGCGGCGCTCGCTTCGGCCATGCCCTCGCCGACGCGGCGCGGTCGCGCCGCTCGGTCGGCGAGCAGGTCCGTCGCACCGCCGCCTTCATCGCCGCCGGCGGCGGCGTCGCGCTTGCATCGGGCGAGCGTGCGCGCGCTCGAGGAGGAGCGCGCGCCGCTCGATCGCAGGCTACGCGGCCTGCCTCGGCCGCGCGAACGCGCCGAGGCGATCGCCCGCACGACCCGCGCCGGACGCGGCGTCGCTGGCGCGGCGATGAGCCCGCTGCAGCGCCCGGACCGGCACCGTCTCGCCGCCGCGATCGCCCGGCCTCGAGCGCGCCCGTCGCGCCACTCCGTCCGGATCGCCGCCGATCGCCGCGCCGCCCTTCTCCTCCGACCCGAGCCCCCATGAGGCACGACCACGACCACCGCCCCTTCAGCCACGCCGCCGAGATCCTGCAGCGCCTGCGCGACGAGATCGGCCAAGGCGATGGTCGGCCAGCGCGACGTCGTCGAGCAGGTGCTCGATCGGCGCTCGTCGCCTCCGGCCACGTGCTCATCGAAGGCGTGCCCGGCCTGGGCAAGACGCTGCTCGTGCGCGCGCTCGCGCAGGCGCATCGCGCTGGCGCTACGCGCGCGTCCAGTTCACGCCCGACATGATGCCGTCCGACATCACCGGCCACGCCGTGCTCGACCCGCGCAGCGGCGCGGCAGCATGCGCGTGCGTGCGCGGGCCCGGTGTTCACGCAACATGCTGCTCGCCGACGAGATCAACCGCGCGCCGGCGAAGACGCAGAGCGCGCTGCTCGAGGTCATGCAGGAGTACCAGGTCACGCTCGAGGGCGAGACGCTCCCGCTGCCGAAGCCGTTCATGCGTGCTCGCGACGCAGAACCCGGTCGAGACCGAGGGCACGTATCCGCTGCCCGAGGCGCAGCTCGACCGCTTCCTGTTCAAGATCGAGATCGGCTATCCGATCGCTCGCGGACGAAGTCGGCGATCGTCGTGCGCGACGACGCACGGGCCAGGCCGGCGACGCAGCTGCCGCTCGACGCCGGTCGCGCCAGTGCATCGACGACGCGCGGCTCGCTCGTGAACCTGCAACGACCTCGCCTCGCGCGTCGCGCGTCGACGAGCGGGTCGTCGACTACGCCGTGCGCATCGTGCCGCGCGACGCGCGAGCTGGCCCGGCCTCGCCGCTCGGCGCGGGCTCGCGCGGCGCGCATCGCGCTGGTGCGCGCGCGCGCGCGCCGCCGCGCGCTGCTGGCCGGCGCGACTTCGTCACGCCCGACGACGTCAAGCGTTGCGCCTGCCGCGCCCTGCGCCACCGCGTCTGCTCGCGCCCGATCGCGCAGCTCGAAGGCCGGCGCGTCGACGACGCTGCTCGCGCGACCTGCTCGACAGCGGTCGAGGCGCCCGCGGCTGTGAGCGGCGGCGTCGACGCCGCGCAGCTCGTCGCTGCACGATCCTGCCGACGCGCGCCGTCGTCGCCGTCGTCGCGGCGCTTGCCGCGGCGATCGCCGCTGGCGCTGGCTGCCGCTGTGGCCTGGCGACGTCGCGCGGCGATCGCGATCGCCGCCGCTGCTGCATCGCGGTCGCCGCTGATCGACGTCGGCGAGCCGGCGCGCTGCGAGCGCCGCGCCGCTGCGCTGGCAACGGCGGCTGCCGCGACGCTCGCCGTCGGCGTGTCGTGCCGCGTCGTCGAACGGCAGCCTCGTCAACGAGGAGCCGCGCGCGCTGGCGCGTCGCGCGCTGTTCGATCGCATCGATGCGCTCGTTCGACGTCGACGGCCTGCCGGCACGGCGGCGTCGTCGCGCGCCGGCGATCGCGCCTGACGCTTGCGCTACGAGGTGCCTGCCGCGCGCGGCGCGGCGCAGACGCGCTTCGCGCCCGCCGAGCTGCGCGTGCGCTCGCTGCGCTCGGCAGTAGCCTCGACATGCGCATCGCCGCGGCGACGCCGCGACGCTGCGCGTCTATCCCAACTTCGCCGCAGTGGCGCGCTACGCCTGGCTCGCGCGGCGACCACCGCCTCGCCGAGATCGGCATCAAGACGCTATCCGCAGCGCGGCAGCGGCACCGACTTCAAGCAGCTCGCCGAGTACCGCGCCCGGCGACTCGATCCGCCACATCGACTGGAAGGCGACGCTGCGCCACGGCAGGCCGATCGTGCGCGAGTTCCAGGACGAGCGCGACCAGCGCGTCGTCTTCCTGCATCGACTGCGGCCGCCGCATGCGCGCCGACGAAGGCACGACGCGCGGCGCGGCCACGGCAGCCACTTCGACGAAGCGCTGAATGCGCTGATGCTGCTCGCCTACGTGGCGCTCGGCAGGAAGGCGACGCGGTCGGCGCGATGACCTTCGGCGCACCGCGGCCGGCAGCGAACGCCGACTTCGCGCCGCGCAAGGGCGAGCCACGTCGCTGAACGCGCTGATCGGCGACGCTCTACGACATCCGAGCCGCGCGCCGACGCACTCGGACTACCTGACGGCCGCGGCCGGCGCTGATGCAGCGTCCAGCGCAGCGCGCGCTGGTCGTCGATCCTGACCAACTTCCGCGACGAGGACAGCGCCGAGCTCGGCCCCCGCGCTGAAGCTGCTGCGCACGCGCCACCTCGTGCTGCTCGCGAGCCTGCGCGAGCGCGTGCTGCGCGAGATGGCCGAGCAGCCGCTGGTGGGCGACGCGACGCGATCGGAAGTCGCCGGCGCGCACCTGTTCGCGCAGGCGCGCGACGAGCATTCCGCCGCCTCGCCGCGCGCGACGCGTGCGACGTCGAGCCCGAGCACTCGCGGTCGAGCTCGTCAACCGCTACCGCGCGGTCAAGCGGCGCAGCTGCTCTGAGCCGCGCTTGCGGAGGTCGTCGCGTACGAACGTCGGGCGTGGGCCGGAGCGACCGGATGCCGCCGCCGCCCTGTCGCTCCGACCGCCGCGTGGCAAGACATTGATTACTCGATGCAGGCAGGTGCCCGTTCGCCCGCTAGCCGGCGTCTCGGTACCGCTCGCGCACGAACGCGAGCAGGCTCGCGTCGTCCGCCGTGCCGTGGCCGGCCTCGACGGCGGCAGCGAACGTCGCTGCTGCAACACCACCGGGCGTGGCGCCGCGCCCGCGGCTGCGGCCATCTCGATCCGCCAGGCTGTCCTTAGCGAACGGGGTCGTGTGGGCGCGCGGCGCGGGGAGTCATCCGGCACGATCGCGCGCCGCAGTACGGTCGCTGCCGATCCAGCTGCCCGCTCGAACGCTCGATCACGGCGAGCATCTGTGCCCAGGTCGAGGCCGACGCGCTCGGCAAGCGCGATCGCCTCGGCGGCGCCAGGTGACCGCCGCGAGCAGGTTGTTGACAACTGGCGCGCGCGCCGTCGCCCGGCCGCTCGCCGATGCGAAACACCGGATCGGCGAGCGCGTCGAGCAGCGCACGGTGGCGCTCGAACGCTCGCGTCGGCGCAGGCGACCATGAGGCTCATCGTTTCCGGCACGCGCGCTGCCGGGCCGCCCGGTATCAGCGCATCGATCGCGTCGATCGACAGCTTCGCGAGCCGGGCGGCGATCGCCTCCGTGCGCGCCGGCGTCGTCAGGCAGAGCAGCACGCATGCGCCCGGGCGCAAGGACGCGGCGCGGCGCCGTTGGCGCCGAACACAGGACTTCTTCGCTCTGCGCCGTCGACGACCGCGACGACGACCGCATCGCACAGCGCCGCGAGCGCAGCGGGCGTCGCCACGGTCGATGCCCCGGCATCGACCGCGAGCGCCTCGCGCACCGGATTGATGTCGCGCACGTGCACTTCGCGGCAGGTTCGAGCAGGCGCGCGCCATGGCGAGACCCATGTTGCCAACGCCGACGACACCGACTGCTCGCGCGCATGCGTCGGATTGTGGCGACGACGGCACGCGCCGCCGCGCGTCACGCAAGCATCCGCGCAAACCCGCGCACGACCGGCCGGGCGCGCAAGAGACGATGACGCGCAACGACAAGAAGCGCTGCCCCGCGGCGGGCTGACCACGGGAGGACGGGATGGACGAAGCCAATCGGTTCGCGCCGCCGGCACGCAGCGGTCGACGACGTTGCGCTCGCGCACGGGGGTCCAGCCCGTCCGCCTCTGGCCGCCAGAGCGGCGCATCGGACGAAACTCCGTCTGCTCGCCTACGGGCTCGGCGTGCGTACCACGTCGCCTACCTGGCCGTGTCGGCGGCGCTCGGCGCGTTCGTCGGCTGGCGAACCGCGGAGCGACCATCGCCTCTGTACTCGGCATCCTCTCGTTCGTCCTCTACATTGTGGCGGCGACTGTCCTGCTGATCCAGCGCTCGCACGACATGGACCTTTCCGGCTGGTGGACGATCGCGGCGTTCATTCCGCTGGTCGGCCTGCTCTGGGTGTTCAAGGGCGGAACGCGCGGGGTCAACCGCTGGGGCGCGCCGCCGCCGCCGAGGCGGCCTGGCGGTTCCGCATCTTCGGATTGCTCCTGCCGATCGTGTTCGTCGTCGCCATCGTCGCTGCCGTCGCGCTGCCCGCGTACCAGGCCTACAGCGTGCGCGTGCTGGCGGCGCGCCACGCTGACCACCGATCCGCAGCGCGCGGTCTCAGCCGCGCGGATGGTGCCGTGCGTGCAGCTGCTTCCAGCCGCTCGCGCGCGACGTGGGTGTAGATCGTCGTCGTCGAGATGTCGGCGTGGCCGAGCAGCATCTGCACCGCGCGCAGGTCGGCGCCGTGGTTGAGCAGGTGCGTCGCGAAGGCATGGCGCAGCGTGTGCGGCGAGAGCGGCGCGGCGATGCCGGCGCTGCAGCGCGTGCGCCTTCGACCAGCTTCCAGAACATCTGCCGCGTCATCGGCCCGCCGCGCGCGGTGACGAACAGCGCATCGCTCGCGCTGCCCGGCCGAGGATCGCCGCGCGCCTCGCGCAGGTAGCGCTCGAGCCAGCGCAGCGCCTCCTCGCCGAACGGCACCAGCCGCTCCTTCGCGCCCTTGCCGGTGACGCGCAGCGCGCCGTCGGCGAAGCCGACGTGCACCGTCTTCAGCGTCGACCAGCTCGCTGCACGCGCAGGCCGCTCGCGTAGAGCAGCTCGAGCATCGCGCGGTCGCGCAGGCCGAGCGGCGTCTCGACGTCGGGCGCGGCGAGCAGGCGCCTCGACCTGCGCTTCGCTCAGCGTCTTCGGCACGCGCAGCGGCTGGCGCGCCGAGTCGAGCTTGAGCGTCGGGTCGGCGTCGCGCAGGTGCTCGCGCACCGCCCAGCGGAAGAAGCGCTTGAAGACCGTCAGGCGCCGGTTCGCGCTGGTCGCGCGCGCTGCCGGCGTGGCGCGCCAGCGCGTACGGCGCGCAGGTCGGCTCTCGCTCGCCTCGATGCAGCGCACGGCCGCTTCGCGCGTCGAGCCAGTCGGCGAGCAGCGTCAGGTCGCGCCGGTAGGCGGCGAGCGTGTTGGCGGCGAGGCCGTCCTCGATCCAGAGCGCGTCGACGAAGCGGTCGATCGATGCGCGCTGGCTCGGCATGCCGGCGTCGCACGCCGCCGCGCTCTACTCGAGCTTGAGCTTCTGCGCGCGACGACCTTCTTGTAGACCTCGAACTCGGCCGCGATCTGCGCCGCGAACTGCTCCGGCGTGTTGCCGACGATGCAGCGAGCCGGTCTCCTCGATGCGCTTCTTCACGGCCGGATCGTCGAGCGTCTTCTTGACCGCGTCGTGGACCTTGTCGACGACCTCCTTGGGCAGGCCCTTCGGCCCGTAGATGCCGTAGTAACGCCATGCCGGTTGACCGGCTCGAGGCCGACTTCCTTGAAGGTCGGGACGTTCGGCAGCACGCGCGAGGCGCTGCGGCGCGGCGACGACGATCGCGACTCAGGCGGCCGTCCTTGATGAAGGGCAGCGCCGACGGCAGGTTGTCGAAGATGATCGGCACCTGGCCGGCGACCGTGTCGTTCAGCGCCGGGCCGGCGCCGCGGTACGGGATGTGCGTGATGAAGGTGCCCGAGAGGTTCTTGAACAGCTCGGTCTGCAGGTGGCCGATGCCGCCGGTGCCCGAGCTCGCGTACGCTGTACTTGCCCGGGTTCTTCTTCAGCTCGGCGAGGAAGCCCTTGTAGTCGCTTGCGCCGGAAAGCTCGGGTGCACCGCGATCACGTTCGGCGTCGCCGCGACGTTGATGATCGGCGTGAAGTCGGTCAGCGGGTTGTACGGCGATCTTCGGATTGATCGCCGGGTTGGCCGGCGGTCGTCGAGACCGTCGCCATGCCGAGCGTGTAGCCGTCGGGCGCGGCGCGCGCGATCTCGGTCGCGCCGACCGAGCCGCCGCCGCCGGCCTTGTTCTCGACGATCATCGTCTGGCCGAGCGCGGCGCCGATCTTCTCGACGACGACGCGCGCGACGATGTCGGTCGTGCCGCCGGCCGCAACGGAACGATCGGGCGGACCGGCTTTGCTCGGATACGGCCTGCGCCGCACCAGCGCCGGTGTGGCCGCCGCGAGCAGCGGCGGCGACGCTGACGAAGAAGGATTCGGCGGTGCATCGAGCGGTCTCCGGAGGATCGGCGTGGACTGAGACGAGGCGCCGAGTCTAGGCGAAGCCCTCGCAGGCACGCGCTTGCGAAACGCCGCCGGTCGACTTCGTCAACGCCTGCCGCGCCGCCTGGCGCTCCGACCACGCGGCGAGGAACGCGAGCGTCACCGCCGATCCGTTGCGCCTCGGCGAGGCCGCTCGCGAACAGCGCGCCGACGTCGGCGTTGAATTCTCGGCGCCGGCGAGATCGCTCAGGCTGCGAAAGCGCGATGTAGGGAACGCCGTTGACGTAGCGCGACGTGGGCGAGCGCCGCGCGTCTCCATGTCGACGCGTCTGCGCGCCGGAGCTGCTCGAACAGGTAGCGGCGATAGGCGGGATTGGCGAGGAACGCCGTCCCGAGACGCCGCGCCCGCCGACGACGACGCGTCGGCTGCGCTGCCGACGCACAAGCTTGCGGGTCAGGCGCTGCGCCCGACGCGCGCGTGGCCTTCGGGTCCGCATGTGCGCCAGCGCCGGCGCGATCGTCCTCGCGACGGCGAGCATCGCCGGGATCGACGCGATAGTCGAAGCACGAACTCGCCCTCGGGCCTGCCGCCGGCCGCGTCGCGTGGTTCTCGCGCATGAAGAGGCCGTCGCGGCGCCGCCCGGCAGCGTGAGCGGCGGCGCGACCGGCCCGTCGGCCGCGGCGATGCGCAAGGCCGAGGCACGACAGGTCGCCCGGCGCGCCGCACGGCGCAGGCAGCGAGGCGTCGTGGCTGCCAGTACACTCCATCGGCATCGCCCACGCCTCGGGCACGAGCACGTCGCCGACGTGATGCGACGGGTCGATGCCGCCGGCGATGCCGCTCATCACCAGCCGCTCGATGCGGAAGTGGTCGAGCAACCGCTGCGTCGTCATCGCCGCGTTGACCATGCTGACGCCGCTCAGGACGATGACGACCGCGGTTGCCGCGCAGCGACGCCGGTCGTGAAGCGGTTGCCGTTGATCGTCCAGGCTGCGCGCGCGCGCGTCTCGCGCGACGAGGATGTCCGCTTCCGCGCCGAACGCCGAGACGATGCCGATCCGCGGCGTGCACTCGCTCAGGCAGGCGCGGCGCGCGCGCGGCGCCGCGCGGCGCGGCACGTGCGCGAGCACGAGCGCGAGCGCGACGCAAGCGGCTGGTAGGTCATCGACCGCTCCGGAGGCGTCTGCGCGCGCCAAGCCTTCGAGGTTCATGCCGGCAGCGCGTCGACGCGGCGCGCGCTCGCCCTGGCGCAGCGCCCAGTCGATGTGCTCGCGCACCAGCGGCGCTGCGCGCTCGCGCGCCGCGCCGCGAGCGCGCGACGATCGCGGCATCGCCGCTCGCGCGCAGCGCGTTGCCGAGGCGCGACCGCGAGGTTGCGCTGCCAGCGCTCGAAGCCGATGCGGCGGATCGCGCTGCCTTCGGTCGTCGCGCAGGAACGTCGTCCTCGCTCCAGGCCCAGAGCGTCGAGCAGCGCGCGGCGCGTCGAGCGCCGGGCGGACGTCGAAGTCGGCGAGCGGGCTCGCGCTGCGCGAACTTGTTCCACGGGCAGACGAGCTGGCAGTCGTCGCAGCCGTAGACGCGGTTGCCGATCGCGGCGCGCAGCTCGACCGGGATCGCGCCCGTCGGCTCGATCGTCAGGTACGAGATGCAGCGGCGCGCGTCGAGCTGGTACGGCGCGACGATCGCCCGCGTCGGGCAGACGTCGATGCACGCGCTGCAGCTGCCGCAGTGCGCCCGACCGGCCGGCGTCATCGGGCAGCGCGCAGGTCGACGAAGATCTCGCCGAGGAAGAACATCGAGCCGGCCGTCGCGGTCGAGCGCGAGCGTGTGCTTGCCGCGCCAGCCGATGCCGCTCCGCGGCCGCGAGCTCGACCTCGAGCACCGGCGCCGAGTCGGTGAAGACGCGGTGGCCGAACGGGCCGATCGCCTCGGCGAGCCGGTCGGCGAGCTCGCTGCAGGCGCTGCGCGCAGCACCTTGTGGTAGTCGCGGCCGCGAGCGTAGATCGGAGACCGCCGCCGCGCCGGCTCGGCCAGGCGCTGCCATTCGATCGCCTGCCAGCCGGCGCTCGGCCGTGCGCGGCAGGTAGTCCATGCCGCGCGGTGATCACGCTCAGCGTGCCGGCAACGAGCTCGGCCGGCCGCGCGCGCTTCATGCCGTGCGCCGCCATGTAGTCCATCGTCGCCGTGAAAGCCGTTGTCGAGCCATGCGGCGAGCCCGGCTCTACCGAGCGCAGATCGATGCCGGCGACGCCGATCTGGGAAAATCCGAGCGCGCGTCCCCACGACCGCAGCTGCTCGAGCAAGGTCGCGCCGTCGAGAGGAAGAGGTTGGCCCATTGGTGTCGTCGCCGCCGTCGATTCTAGAAACGCGCTTCGCGCGCCTGGCCCGACGAGGCCGCGTGCGCCGCCACGCGCCAGGAGCGCCGCCGCCCATGACGCGCTGCGCGACGCGTTCATCGAGCTGCACGGCCCGCTCGGCGCCGGCAAGACGACCTTCGCGCGCCACCTGCTGCACGGGCTCGGCGTCGCCGGCACGATCAAGAGCCCGACCTACACGCTGATGGAGCCGTACCGCGCCGGTGCCGACGCGTGGCGGATTCGAGATCGCGCACTGCGACTTCTACCGCTTCGACGATCCCGCAGGAATGGGAGGACGCCGGATTTCGCGACGTCTTCGCCGCCCGGGGCTGAAGCTCGTCGAATGGCCCGAGAAGGCGGCCGGCCTGCTGCCCGCCTTGCGACCTGCGCGTCTCGATCATTCCGCGCGACGGCGGCGACGCGCGCGGCGCGCTTCGAGGCGCTGCAGCGCGATCGGGCGGGAGCTGCTGCCATGACTTCGCGCCGCGCAGGCGCTGGCGCGCATGGGCTCGCTCGTGCTGCTGCTCGGCGCGCGCGAGATCGCCTGGGGCGCAGCGATCGTCGCCGGTGCGCGTCTGGCCGGCGGCCGACTACACGCGCGTGACGATCGAGTCCGACGCCGCCGCTGCAGCGCACGCCACTTCCTCGCCGCCGCGCCCGACCGGCCTCGTCATCGACGTCGACGGCCTCGAGCTCAGCCCGCAGCTGCGCGAGCTGGTCGGCAAGGTGCGCGCCGACGACCCGTACATCGCCGGCGTTCGCGTCGGCCAGAACCAGCCGCGCGTCGTGCGCCTCGTCATCGACCTGAAGCAGGCGATCGCGCCGCGAGCTGTTCGCGCTCGCGCCGGTCGCGGCGTACCAGCATCGGCTCGTCTTCGACCTGCATCCGACGCAGGAGCGCGATCCGCTGCTCGAGCTGATCCGCGACAAGGAGCAGGCCGAGCAGAAGGCCGCGCAGGCGGTGCAGGACGCGCTCGGCGAGTTCATCGGCCGGGTCGGCGCCGCGAGCCGGCGCAGCGCCGGCACCGCGGCGCGACGGTCGCGGGCGCGGCGCGCTGCTCGCCGTCGGCGCTCCCGGATCCGACCGACGCCGCGCCGGCGCTGCCGCCGCCGCAGCTCGCGCAGGCGAAGATCGATCGCCTCGTCGTCGTCGCGCATCGACCCCGGCCACGGCGGCGAGGACCCGGGCGCGATCGGGCCGAGCGGGCTGCGCGAGAAGGACGTCGTCGCTCGCGATCGCGCTGCTGCTGCGCGACCGCATCAACGCGAACCCGGACATGCGCGCGATGCTGACGCGCGACGCCGACTTCTTCGTGCCGCTGCACGAGCGCGTCAAGAAGGCGCGCCGCGTGCAGGCCGACCTGTTCGTCTCGATCCACGCCGATGCGTTCATGAACCCCGAGGCGCGCGGCGCGTCGGTGTTCGCGCTCAGCCGAGCACGGCGCGACGAGCAGCGCGGCGCGCTGGATGGCCAACCGCGAGAACGCCGTCCGACCTGGTCGGCGGCGTCGAACCTCAACGCCAAGGACGAGACCGGTGCTGCGCACGCTGCTCGACATGAGCACGACGGCGCAGATCAAGGACAGCCTGAAGCTCGGCGGCGAGGTGCTCGGCCAGATCGGCAGGGTCGGCAAGCTGCCACAAGGGCAGCGTCGAGCAGGCCGAGCTTCGCGGTGCTGAAGGCGCCCGACATCCCGTCGATCCTGGTCGAGATCGGCGTTCATCTCGAATCCCGGCGAAGAAGCCAAGCTGCGCGATCCGGAGTACCGCGCGCAGCTGGTCGAGGCGCTGGCGACCGGCATCCAGCGCTACTTCGCACGCAACCCGCCGCTCGCGCGCTCGCGTCAGCTGCTGCGCGCCAGTCATCCTGAGCGCAAGCGAGGATCTCGATGCCGCGTCGTCGAGGTTCTTCGCTTCGCCAGACGACGACGTTGAGAAGACCCATGCTGCACCCCGACGCCCGCGCCCTGATCGATCTCATCGCCGAGCGCAGCCTGCCGCGCGATGCACACGCTGACGCCGGTCGACGCGCGCGCCTTCTACCGCGACCGCCGCGCTTCACGCAGCCGCGCCGCGCCCGAGGTCGGCGCGCGTGCGCGACACTCAGCTGCGAAGGCCCGCACGGCGCGATTCCGCTGCGCATCTACCGGCCGCTCGGCGCCGGCGCGACGCGGCGAGCAGCGGCGCTGCTGCCGGTGCTCGTCTACTACCACGGCGGCGGCTGGACGATCGGCGACCTCGACACGCACGACGCGCTGTGCCGCGAGCTCTGCAACGGCTCGGGCGCGCGTCGTCGTCGCGGTCGACTACCGCATGGGGCCCGGAGCACCGCTTCCCGGCCGCGGTCGACGACTGCTTCGCCGCGACGCGCTGGGTGCGGCGCGCAGGCGCGCCGAGCTCGGCGTCGACCCGGCGCGGCTCGCGGTCGGCGGCGACAGCGCCGGCGGCAACCTCGCGGCAGTCGTCGCGATCCTGGCGCGCGATGCCGGCGACCTGCCGATCGCCTACCAGCTGCTCATCTATCCGGCGACCGACATGCGGCGCGCGCCACCCGTCGCACGCGACCAACGGGCAGCGGCTACGTGCTGACGACCGAGACGATCACGTACTACCACGACCACTACATCGCCGACCCGGCGCACGACCTCGACTGGCGCGCCTCGCCGCTGCTGCACGCACGACCTGCACGGCCTGCCGCCGGCGCTCGGTGCTGACCGCCGGCTTCGACCCGCTGCGCGACGAAGGCCTCGAGTACGCCGACGCGCCTCGTCGCCGCCGGCAACCGCGCGACCTACGTCTGCTTCGAGCGGCAGATCCACGGCTTCATCACCATGGGCAAGGTGCATCGACGAGGCGCAACGCCGCCGGTGACGCTCTGCGCCGGCAAGCTCGCGCGCGCGCCTCGCCCGCTGAGCGTCGTTCTCAGCTCGGCCGACGACGGCTTGGCCGCAGCGCTTGGCCTTCTTGCGTGCTCTTCTTGACCGCGTGGCCGGTCTTGCGGCCCGGCTTCGGCGGTTGCATGGCCGACTTCGCGCCGGCCTGGGCGTCGCATGCCCACCTGGCGGCCCGCTGCCGCGCGTGACCGACCTCGCGGCCGGTTTCGCGCGGCTGCGTGGCCGACCTCGCGGCCGGCTTCCGCGCGGCGTGACCGCCCTCGCGGCTGGTCTCGGCGACGGCGTGACCTGTCTGCGGCCCGGCTTCGGCGACGGCGTGGCCGGTCTTGGTGGCGGCCGACGACGCGGCTCTGGCCGACCGATCTCCGCGGCCTGGGCGGGGACGAGGCCGGCGAGGAGCCAGCGCAGACGGCGGCCAGGGACAGACGGATCAGCATGGGTCGGTTCTCCTGCCGGACAAGGGTGTGAGATGGCCGCAACGCCCCGCGCGGTACAAGCGCGTTGACGGCGTCGCCGCGCGCGGGCCTGCAAAGGCGGACAATCGGCGTCTGCGGCGCGGCCGCCGGTGCGGCCGCCAGGAGCCGTCCGTGAAGACCGCCGTCCTCTCCCTCGTCATGCGCCGTCGCCGATCGTCTGCCGCGGCCGCGCTGTTGTCCGCTGCCGCCGCGCTGCGCGGCGCGCTGGCGGCGGCGGCTGGAGCGGCGCCGGCTGGCGGTGGCGGCTAGCTGGACGGCGGCAGCCACTGGCAGGCGGCGGCCACTGGCACGGCGGCTACTGGCACGTGCGGCCACTGGGCACGGCGGCTACTGGCCCTACTGGCCGTTCTGGGGCGGCGTCGGCCTCGGCATCGGGATCGGCGCCGTCGGCTACTACGGCGGCTACTACGGCGGCTACTACCCTTACTGGAGCTCCGGCTGGCCCTACTACTACGACCGCTCCCGTCGTCGCCGCACCGACGCTACGGTATGGTCGATGCGCGACGCGCGTCGGGCCAGCCAGTGCCGCAGGCGTCGGCGCGCGCCCGAGCCGATCTTCTATCCGAGGAACGGCCAGAGCGCCGAAGCGACCGAGTCACGATCGGCGCGAATGCAACCGCTGGGCGACGACCCAGAACGGTGCGATGGCCGATGCCAGCATCTTCCAGCGCGCGACGTTCGCGTGCATGGAAGGCCGCGGCTACACGGTCAAGTAGGCGCGCGCGTCGCGCGAACGCGGGCGTGCCGTCGCGCCCGCGTGACCGATTGCGCGTGCGTCGCGGCTTCGCGCCGAAAGGCGCGCACGTGCATCACCGGCGCTGGCATAAATCCGCTGCTGACGTCGCGCCGCGGGCCGCGACGCGATCCGCCGGCAATGCACCGGCGCCTGGGAGTGGCAATGACCGCGACGAGCCCGAGGAACAGTTCGAGAAGACCTTTCGCCTCGTCTGCCGCCTCGACGATGCCGACATCGACTACGTGCGCGACACCGCCGAGTGGATCCGCCGCTGCGTCGGCCGCGTGCTCGCGCTCAATCCGTCGGCGACGCGCCAACGACGTCACGCCGATCGTCGTCGACATGAGCACCCGCGGCCGCTGGCGCCTGATGCGTCCGGAGAACGGTCGGCGAGCAGCTCGCGCTGCCGGCTGCGCCGACACCGGGCGAATGAGTCCGCTCCGCGCGGCATCGCTGCCCTTCTGCGTCGGCGCGCTGCTCGCAGGGCCGTGCGCCGGCGCCCTGCCGCCGCGTCGCAGCTCTACAAGTGCGTCGACGGCGGCCGCACCGTCTACCAGCAGCAGGCCTGCTCGGTGAGCTCGCAGCCCGAGGCCGCGGCGAGCGCGCCTCGCACATGGCGGCGAAGGCGAGCGCGCCGGCCGCCGACGTCGGCATCGAGCGCGCCGCGCAAGATCAGGCCGTCCTTCGCCTGCTTCATCCGCGCCCGCCACGCCCCGATGAGGACGAGCAGGCCGGGATCAGGATCGCGCCCCAGATGATCTTGTCGAGGTTGCTCCTTCACCCACGGGATGTTGCCGAACAGGTAGCCGGCGAGCGTCGACCGAGCCGATCCAGAGCGCGCCGCCGGTGACGTCGTAGAACGTGAAGCGGCTGCGCGTCATCTGCGCGACGCCGGCGACGAAGGGCGCGAAGGTGCGCAGGAACGGCATGAAGCGCGCGGCGACGATCGTGACGCCGCCGTAGCTTCTCGTAGAACGCGTGCGCCTGGTCGAAGGCCTGCTTGTTGAACCAGCGCGAGTGCTCCCAGCCAGAACACGCGCGGGCCGATCGCGCGGCCGATCGCGTAGTTGCTCTGGTTGCCGAGCACGGCGCGCGACCCAGAGCAGGCACGATCACGAGCGGCAGGTTCATCAGCCCGGCGCGCGCACATCGCGCCGACGACGAAGAGCAGCGAGTCGCCGGGCAGGAACGGCATCACGACGACGCCGGTCTCGATGAAGATGATCGCGAAGAGCAGCGCGTAGACCCAGGCGCCGTAGGCGCGCACGAAGGTCGCGAGGTGGACGTCGACGTGAAAGACGAAGTCGAGCAGCGCGAGCCGATTGGGCATCCATTGGCGACCGATTATCGCGCGGTCCGGCGTCATCCGAGGCCCGTGCCGGGCGGCTAGCGGCGCCGGCAGCCGGCGCGGCGTCGTCGAGCGCGGCGACCGTGTCGAACCAGGCGGCGAGCTCGTCGCGGGTGCGGCGCCACGCATCGACGCCGGCCAGCGCCGCTTCAGCTGGTTGGCGGCCGCGGTGCAGCTGCCAGAGCAGCTCCTCGGCGAGCGCCCAGAGCTCGATCCGCAGCGCCGCGTCGCTGCCGACGTCGCCGGCGATCGCCGGCAGCTGCTCGCGCGTGACGCCGGCGTCGTAGAGCATGCGCTGCAGGGTCGCGTTCTGCGCGTCGACCGAGCGCGACCAGCGCCGCCTGCGACGCCGTCGAGCGCGCGGCCGAGCGCCTCGCTCGACGCGCGCCAGAGCGCGAGCACGTCGGTGAGCTGGAGCAGGCGCGCGACCAGCGCCGTCGGCGTCGATGCCCTCGGCGTCGCCCGCCTCGGCGCGGCGACGCGAGGAGGCGGTGGACGGCGGCGACGTGGCGCGGCGTCGTAGCGGCGCGGGTTGATCCGCAGCAGCAGCGAGACGCGCTGCTCGGGCAGGCCGGCGCGTGCCGTCGAACATCGCGGTGACGACCTCGGCGAGCGCGAGGACGCGGCCGAGCGGGCTGATCGCGTCGCCGGCGAGGCTCGCGCGGATAGCCCGAGCCGTCGAGCCGCTCGTGATGCTCGACGATGGCGCGGACGATCTCCTTCGAATACTCGGCGAAGCGATCGACGAGCATCGACGACGTCAGCGGATGGACGTAGACCGGCCGCAGCTCGTCGCCGCTCAGCCGCTCCTCCGAGTCGAGCAGGCCGGGGCGATGTGCAGCATGCCGAGGTCGTGCAGCAGGCCGGCGACGGCGGCCTCGCGCACGGCGCGCTGGCGCCGCCGCTTTCGCGCACGAGGTGAGCGCAGAGCAGCGCCATCAGGATGCTGTGGTCGAACAGGCGCCGGCCGCGTCTCGCGCGCCAGCGTCAGGTGCAGCGCGACCGGCTTGGCGAGGCGGACCGCGGCGACGGCGTCGAGCACGACCTTGCCGGCGGCGCCTTCGGGCACGACGCGCGCGAAGAACGGCCAGCGCGCGATCGCGCGCGCGCGCCGCCGCCTCGAGCGATGCCGCCGTCGACGCCGGGGCCCGGATCGATGCACTCGTCGAGCGGCAGCGAGAGGCGGTGCGAGACAGGCGGTCGTACAGCGCTCTGGTCGATCGTCACGCCGCCCTCGAGCAGCTTGATTCCCTGCGCGTTGTAGATCGGCTGCGAGGTCTTGACCTCGCGCCTGGCGCCGAGGTCGGCGACCGCCTGCACGAAGGCCGGCGCGGCTTCGCTGCCTGCTTCTAATGCCGCCGGCGCGACGCTGTCGCTCATCGCGGGGAAGCCTAACACGAGCCGCGCGTCCCGGCTGCCCGACGACTGCGGGCACAGTGCCGCAATCGCGCAACTCTGCGGCCGCCGAGGTCGGCACGGCGACGTCGCGCGGAACCGGCGCGCTTTCTACAATGCGGCCGATGAACGCCGTGCTCGAGCCTCGCGTGCGCCGGCCGATCCGCGAGCTGCCGAGCGAGCTGATCAGCCAGATCGCCGCCGGCGAGGTCGTCGAGCGGCCGGCGTCGGTCGTGCGCGAGCTGCTCGACAACGCGATCGACGCCGGCGCCGACCAGCATCGCGGTGCGCCTGACGGTGGCGGCGGCATCCGCGCGATCGTCGTCGAGGACGACGGCCACGGCATCCCGGCCGACGAGCTGCCGGCGCGCGCTGCGCCGCCACGCGACGAGCAAGATCGCCTCGCTCGCCGAGCTCGAAGGCGTCGCGACGATGGGCTTTCGCGGCGAGGCGCTGGCGGCGATCGCGTCGGTCGCCGACGTCGCGCTCACCAGCCGCACCGACGACGCCGCGCACGCGACGCGGCTCGATGCGCACGAGCGGCGAGCTCGCCGCCGCGGCGCGCAGCGTCGGCACGACGGTCGAGGTGCGCGAGCTGTTCTTCAACACGCCGGCGCGGCGCAAGTTCCTGAAGACCGAAGCGACCGAGCTCGCCCACTGCGTCGAGGCGGTGCGCCGCCATGCGCTGGCGCGGCCCGACGCTCGCCTTCGCGGTCTGGCACGACGGCAAGCGCGGTCGCGCGCTGGTCGCGCGCGAGCGCCGGCGCGCGCACCGCCGACCTGCTCGGCGCCGACGTTCGTCGAGCACAGCCGCGCCGTCGCGCGTCGACCTCGGCGGGCTGCGCGATCGCCGGCCGCACCGGAACGCCCGAGTCGGCGCGCGCGCGCGCCGACCTGCAGTACGTCTACGTCAACGGCCGCCACGTGCGCGACAAGCTGATCGCGCACGCCGTGCGCGCCGCCTACGACGACGTCCTGCACGGCGGCCGCCAGCCGGCGTACCTGCTGTTCATCGACGGTCGCGCCCGAGCGCGTCGACGTCAACGTGCACCCGACCAAGATCGAGGTGCGCTTCCGCGACTCGCGCGAGGTGCACGAGGCGGTGCGCAAGGCCGTCGGCGCCGCGCTCGCCGCTGCGCCGGGCGCGCGCGCGGCGCACGACGCGGCGCCGCGCCGCGACGCGCCGCCGCGTGGCGGACGGAGCGGCGTCCGCGCAGCGGCCGCTGCGCTGGGCCGAGTCCGCCCGCCGGCGACGACCGCTGTCGCGCGGCGGCGCGGAGTCGCCGCCGTGGCCGAGTCGGCGCGGCACGTCGCCAGCCGCGACGGCACGACGCGACGGCGCGCCCGGCGACGCGCCGACTGGCCGCTCGGCCGCGCGCTCGCGCAGGTCGCCGGCACCTTCATCCTCGCCGAGAACGCGCAGGGCCTGGTCATCGTCGACATGCACGCCGCGCACGAGCGGATCGTCTACGAGCGCCTGAAGGCGAGCCTCGACGGCGCGCGCGCCGGCCGCAGCAGCCGCTGCCTGATCCCGGCGACCTTCGCCGCCAGCGCAGCCGAGATCGCGACCGCCGAAGCGCACGCCGACGACGCTGCGCACGCTCGGCCTCGACCTCGCGCCGCTCGGCAGCGCCGACGCTCGCGCTGCGCTCGCTGCCGGCCGCGCTCGCCGGCGCCGACGTGCGTCGAGCTCGCGCGCGCGCGTGCTCGCCGAGCTCGCGCAGGTACGGCGCGAGCGAGCGTCATCGTGCGCGCGCGCGACGAGCTGCTCTCGACGATGGCGTGCCACGGCGCGGTGCGCGCCAACCGCGCGCTGACGATCGCCGAGATGAACGCGCTGCTGCGCGACATGGAGCGCACCGAGCGCGCCGACCAGTGCAACCACGGCCGGCCGACCTGGCGCCAGATCACGCTACGCCGAGCTCGATCGCGCTGTTCTGGCGCGGCCGATGACCAGGCGCGTCCCGCGCCCGCGGCCTGCCTGCGGCGAACGCTGTCATCGCCGTCGGCGCCATCGACCGTCGGCCGCCGACACCGGCGTCGCGCGTGTCGAAGCGGATGAGCGAGCTCGGCCTCGCGTCGCGCCGCGAGGCCGACGAGTGGATCGCGCGCGGCTGGGTGCGCGTCGACGGCCGCGTCGTCGCCGAGCTCGGCTCGCGCGTCCTGCCGAGCCAGCGCATCACGATCGACGCCGCGCGCGCGCAACGCAGCAGGCGCAGCTCGTCACGGTGCTGCTCAACAAGCCGGTCGGCTACGTCAGCGGCCAGGCCGAGGACGGCTACCAGCCGGCGCGTCGTGCTCGTGACGCCGCGATCGCCAGTGGCGCGAGGACCGCTCGGGCATCCGCTTCCTGCGCGAGCACCTGAGCGAGCCTCGTCCCGGCGCGGCCGGCTCGACATCGACTCGGTCGGCCTGCTCGTGCTGACGCAGGACGGCCGCGTCGCGCAGCCAGCTGATCGGCGAGGACAGCGACGATCGAGAAGGAGTACCTCGTGCGCGTCGCAGACGCGCGGCGGCCGCGCCGCTGCCCGACGGAGCGCTGGCGCTGCTGCGCCACGGCCTCGAGCTCGACGGCGAGGCGCTGCGCCCGGCGCAGGTCGAATGGGTCAACGACGACCAGCTGCGCTTCGTGCTGCAGGAAGGCAAGAAGCGCCAGATCCGGCGCATGTGCGAGGCGGTCGGCCTGCAGGTGCTCGGCCTCAAGCGCGTGCGCATCGGCGCGGTCGTGCTCGGCGCACTGCCGCCGGGGCAGTGGCGCTACCTGCGCGCTCGACGAGCGCTTCGTCGCCTGCGCCGGCGCCGGCGCGCTGGTGCAGGCTGATGTGGCCGCCGAACAGGCCGAGCAGGCCGATGATGATCAGGATAGATCGCGACGATGAAGTTGAGCAGGCGCGGCACGACCAGGATGAGGATGCCGGCGATCAGGGCGACGAGCGGGCCGATGGCGAGGGTTAGGTTCATGCGCGATGTCCTGCGAGTGGAGTCGGCTCCAGAGCGCAACCTCGGCGCCGAGCGCTCGCGCGTCGTCATCGGACAGGGTGTCGGCACGCGCCGGCCGGTCGCCGGCGCGGCATGCCGCTACGCTCGGCGGATGCCCAGCATCCCACCGTCGCCGATTTCTGCACGCCGACGCTGCCAGCGCCGATGAGCGCGAGCGCGCGCTCGACTACGGTGCTCAGCCTGGCCGGACCGACGGCGTCAGGCAAGAGCGCTGCCGCGCTCGCGATCGCCGCGGCGCTCGCGCCGCGCCAGCGCGTCGAGATCGTCAGCGTCGACTCCGGCCCTCGTCTACCGCGGCATGGACATCGGCACCGCCAAGCCGAGCGCGCGCCGAGCGCGCGCGGTGCCGCACCACCTGATCGACATCATCGACCCGACGCGAGCGCTACTCGGCGGCGCGCTTCGTCGCCGACGCGGCGCGGCTGATCGGCGAGATCCGCGCGCGCGGCCGCGTTGCCGCTGCTGGTCGGCGGCACGATGCTGTACTTCAAGGCGCTGTTCGACGGCCTCGACGCGATGCCCGCGGCCGACCGCCGAGGTGCGCGCGGCGCTCGACGCGCGCGCGCGCGCGCACGGGCTGGCCGGCGCTGCACGCCGAGCTGCGCGCGCGTCGACCCGCCGACGGCGGCGCGCCTGGCGCCGAACGACAGCCAGCGCATCCAGCGCGCGCTCGAGGTGCTCGGCAGCGTCAGCGGGCCGGCCGCTCGTCGTCGTGGCACAGCGCCGCCGGCGCGGCCGCACGCCGCCGCTGATCGCGCTCGAGCCGCGCGACCGCGCCTGGCTGCACGCGCGCATCGGCGAGCGCTTCGACGGCGATGCTCGACGCCGGCTTCGTCGACGAGGTGCGCCGGCTGCGCGCACGCGGCGACCTGCACGCCGCGCTGCCGTCGATGCGCTGCGTCGGCTATCGCCAGGCGTGGCACGGCGCTCGACAGCGGGCGACCTGCGACGGCTCGCGTGCAGCGCGACCGCCGCGACGCGCCAGCTCGCCAAGCGCCAGCTCACCTGGCTGCGCGCGCATGCCGTGGCGCCAGGTCGGTCGCGTGCGACGCAGCCGACGCCGATCGCGCAGGTCGTGCGGCTCGCCGCGGCTCGCCACGCGAGGAGTCGGCTTGGCTGATGCCGTTGCTCGACGATCGCGCGGCCTCGCCAAGCGCTACGGCGCGAGCACCGTGTTCGCGCGGCGTCGACCTCGTACGTCGGCGCCGGCGAGTTCGTCGCCGTCGCTCGGCGAATCGGGCGTCGGCAAGTCGACGCTGCTCAACTGCATCGCCGGCCTCGACACCGTCGACGCCGGCTCGCGTGCGCGTCGCCGGCACCGACATCCACGACGCTCGGCGAGGCGGCGCAGGCGCTGTTCCGGCGCGACCACCTCGGCTTCGTGTTCCAGGCCTTCCACGTGCTGCCGCACCTGACCGTCGGCGCACAACGTCGGCCTGCCGCTGCTGCTGCCAGCACGCGCCCGACGCGCGCGCGCGTCGCCGCGATGCTCGACGCGGTCGGCCTCGCGCGGCTTCGGCGCGCGCTTGCCGCAGACGCTGTCGGGCGGCCAGCTGCAGCGCGTCGCGATCGCGCGCGCGCTCGTGCACCGGCCGCGGCTCATCCTCGCCGACGAGCCGACCGGCAACCTCGACCCGGCGACCGCCGAGCGCGTGCTCGACGCTGCTCGTCGAGCAGGTGCGCGACGCACGGCGCGGCCTGCCTGCTGGCGACGCACTCGCGCGCCGCCGCGGCGCGCGCCGACCGCGTGCGTGACGCTCGACGCCGAGCGGCGATCGTCGACACTGAGCGCGCGCCCTGCGCTGCGCCAGCTGTCGTGGCCCGAGCTGCGCCACCACCCGTGGCGCACATCGCGGCGCGCTGCTCGCGGTGATGCTCGGCGTCGCGCTCGCGTTCTCGGTGCAGCTGATCAACGCGTCGGCGCTGCGCCGAGTTCGGCGCCGCCGCTGCGCGTCGGTCAACGGCGGCGCCGACTTCGACGCTGCGTCGGCCAGCGCAGCAGGCTTCGACGAAGCGCTCTACGAGCGCGTCGCGCGCGCATCCGGCGGTCGCGCGTCGCGAGCCCGGTCGTCGAGGTCGACACCTACGCGCTTCGATGCGCGACGGCGAGCGCGTGCCGATGCGCCTGCTCGGCATCGACGCGCTCGTCGTCGCGCCGCTCGCGCCGGCGCTGCTGCCGCGCCCGCGCGCGGGCGCCGACCGGCTGGTCGGTGCTCGATCCCGGCGCGGTCTTCCTCAACGCCGCCGCGCGACGCAGCGCCTCGGCGGCGCGGCGACGACGCTGCGCGCTGCAGACCGCGGCCGGCGCGTCGCACGCTGCGCGTCGCCGGCAGCGTCGCGCGCCGGCGGCCTCGCCGCTCGCCGTCGATCGACATCGCCGGCGCGCAGGTCGCGCTTCGGCATCGCTCGGCCGGCTGAGCCGCATCGACGTGCGCCTCGCGCCCGGCGCCGACCGCGCCGCGACGTGCTGCGCGCGCTGCGCGCTGCCCGCCGGCGTGCGCGCCGCCGCGCCGGAGCGAAGCGAGCGAGCGCGTCTCGAACGTCTCGCGCGCCTACCGCGTCAACCTCACCGTGCTCGCGCTGGTCGCGCTGTTCACCGGCGCGTTCCTGGTCTTCTCGATCCTCGTCGCTGTCGGTCGCGCAGCGCCAGCCGCAGCTCGCGCTGCTCGGCCGTGCTCGGCCTGACGGCGCGCGAGCGGCTGCGCGCTCGTGCTCGCCGAGTCGGCGCTGCTCGGCGCCGTCGGCAGCGCGCTCGGCCTCGCGCTCGGCACGGCGCTGGCCGCGCTCGCGCTGCGGCTGCTCGGCGGCGACCTCGGCGGCGGCTACTTTCCCGGCGTCGCGCCGGCGCTGCGCTTCGATGCCGCGCGGCGCCGTCGGCTACGGCCTGCTCGGCGTCGTCGCCGCGCTCGTCGGCGGCTGGCTGCCGGCGCGACGGCGCAGCGCATCGCGCCGGCGCAGGCGCTGAAGGGCCTCGGCATGACGGCGACGCCGCGGCGCGCCGCGCGTGGCTCGGCGTCGCTGCTGCTCGCGCTCGGCGCGCTGCTCGCGACTGCTGCCGCCGGTCGTCGAGATGCCGCTCGCCGCCTACGGCTCGGTCGGCGCTGCCTGCTGCTCGGCGGCATCGCCTGCGTGCCGGCCGGCGTCGGCGCTGCTGCTCGGCGCGTCGCCGAGCCGCCGCCGCGCCGCTCGCGCTGCTCGCGCGTCGAGCGCGCACGCCACCAGCGCGCGCAGCGCGACGATCGCGGTCGCCGGCGTCGTCGCGAGCCTCGCGCCTGTCGGTCGCGCTGACGGTGATGGTCGCGAGCTTTCGCGACGCGGTCACGCGCTGGCTCGACGTCGTCCTGCCGCGCCGACCTCTACGCGCGCGCGCGCCGTCGCCGGCGCGCCGGCGACGCGGCCTGCTCGACGGCTGCCCGAGCTGCGCGACGCGCGCGATCGCCGGCGTCGCTGCGCGCCGAGGCGCAGCGCGTCGTCGCGCGTCGTGCTCGATCCGCGCCGGCCCGGCGGTCGCGCTGATCGCGCGCCGCATCGGCCGACCCGGCGACGAGCGCTGCCGCTGGTCGGCGAGCTCGTCGCGCGCGCCGGCCGGCGCGACCGCCGCGTCTACGTCAGCGAGGCGATGGTCGAGCTCTACGGCGCGCGCGCCGGCACGACGCTGACGCTGCCGCTGCCCGACGGCAGCGCGCGCGACGTGTTCGTGCGCGGCGTCTGGCGCGACTACGCGCGCCAGCACGGCGCGATCGCGATCGACGCGCGCCGACTAGCGCGCTGAGCGGCGACCGGCGCATCAACGACATCGCGCTCTGGCTCGCGCCGGCGCGAGCACGCGCAGTGCGGCGCGCAGCTGCGCGCACTCGCTGCTGCGACGCGAGCGGCGAGCTGGCCGGCGAGGCGCTGCTCGAATTCGCCGCGCCGCGCGAGATCCGCGCCATCTCGCTGCGCATCTTCGACCGCAGCTTCGCCGTCACCTACTGGCTGCAGGCGGTGGCGATCGCGATCGGCCTGTTCGGCATCGCCGCGAGCTTCTCGGCGCAGGTGCTGGCGCGGCGCAAGGAGTTCGGCCTGCTCGCGCACCTCGGGCTTGACGCGCGCGCCAGGTCGCTCGCCGTCGTCGCGGCCGAAGGCGCGGTCTGGACCGCGGTCGGCGCGCTGCTCGGCCTCGTGCTCGGGCATCGCGGTCAGCGTCGTGCTGGTGAAGGTCGTCAACCCGCAGAGCTTCCACTGGACGATGGAGCCTGCTCCTGCCTGAGGTTCGTCTGGCGGCGCTGTGCGCGGCCGTCGTCGCGCGCGGGAACCATCACCGCGTCGTTCGCGGCGCGGCGCGCGGTCGGCGCGCAGAGTGTCCTGGCGGTGCAGGTGAGGACTGGTAGACAGCACGACAATGCCGCCGTGCAGGCGGCCGGGGCATTCGATGAAGGTCTTGGTCGGAACCGCGTCCTGGAGCGACAAGTCGCTCGGTCGCCTCGAAGAAGTTCTATCCCGAAGGGCGTCAGCACCCCGAGGGCCGCCTGCGCTTCTACGCGACGCAGTTCCCGCTCGTCGAGGTCGACACCTCGTACTACGCGATCCCGCTCGCGCAGACGGCGCAGAGCTGGGCCGACGCGCACGCCGGCGCACTTCACGTTGAACATGAAGGCGTTCCGGCTCTTCACCGGGCACGCGACGTCGGCCGAGCGTGCTGCCGCCGGACCTGCGCGCCGAGCTGCCGCCGACGCGCGCAAGGCGAACTTCTACTTCAAGGACGTGCCGCCAGAGCCTGCGCGACGCGCTCTGGCAGCGCTTCAAGGAAGCGCTCGAGCCGCTGCGCGCATCCGGCAAGCTCGGCATGGTGCACTTCCAGTTCGCGCCCTGGCTGCTGCGCAACCGCGAGCGGCCACGCGCACGTCGCCCATTGCGTCGAGACGATGCGCGACTACACGGTCAGCGTCGAGTTCAGCGAACAAGCACCTGGTTCGACGACGCCCATCTTCGGCCAGACGCTCGCGTTCGAGCGCGAGCTCAACGTCGTCCACACCGTCGATCGACGGGCCGCAGGGATTCCACAACAGCGTGCCGCCGGTCTGGGAGTCGACCCACATCGACTACGCGCTCGTCCGCCTGCACGGGCGCAACCACGAGACCTGGAACATCAAGGGCGCCACGGTCGCCTCCGGAGCGCTTCGACTACGACTATCCTGACGCCGAGCTCGAGGCGATCGCCGCCCGCGTCGAGCGGCTCGCGCCGGAGACCTTCACCACGCACGTCGTGATGAACAACAACAACGAGGACCAGGGGCAGCGCAATGCGGCGACCCTGATGCGGATCCTGCGCGCCGGCGCGAGACGCGGGTGCCCAAGCTCGTCGCGCGCGACACGGCGACTTCTGCCGGCGCTGCGCTTCAGCGCGGGCGAGCTCGTCGGAGCAGTCGGAGTGGGTCACCGACAGCGCCGAGTGAGGCAGGCGCCGAGCGCGTGCGCCGACGGCGACCTGACGAATCCTTGCCGATCATGACGCAGCCGAATGCGCATGGCGTTTGACGTGGATCAATAAGCCAGCGACGATCAGCGCACGAGAATGAATGCCAACTGGTTCTCGAGGAGAAATGTAAGGCGGATGAGCGCGGACGCCACGCTGCACTGCCGTTCGTGAGCGGGGCGCGGCACGAGTGCGCCTCCTTCCCTGGGCCGGACCATGTTGAATTGGCTCCTCCTCCGTCCGGTCGACGACCTGGAGCTCACGGTCCGTTCCCTGAAGAGCCTGAAGGCCGAGAACATCCACTCCATCTCGCGACCTGACCCAGCGGACCGGAGAACGAACTGCTGAAGACTCCGAGACTCGGCCGCAAGTCGCTCGACGAGATCAAGGAGTGCTGGCCTTGCGTGGGCTCACTCTCCGTTCGCACTTGGAAGTCGGCCGACTGGAATCCTAGCCAGGAGTGACTCGCGGCTCAGCTGCTCGCTTCTTCTCTTCGCTCAGCCTGCGCTCGTAGCTCGGCGATCATCTCGCGAGCCTCGTCGCCTTCGGGAATCGGCCTGCCGCTGTCGCGCCACTCGACCGCCGACTTGAAGCCGTCGAGCCTGCGCCTGGCGGCGAAACCACAGGCCCTCCGGGTTGTGCCGCGTGATGCCGTCGAACACCGTCGCCAGCGTCTGCGCCTGCTCGAGGCCCGGCGGTCAGCATGACCTGGTTGACGACCAGCTTGTGCATCGCCAGGTGCGAGCGCGGCACGCCGGCGATGCGCTCGGCGAGCGCATCGGTCGCGGCGTCGAGCTCGGCGGCGGGCACCGCGATGTTGGCGAGGCCCCACTCGGCCGCCTGCGCGCCGCTGATCGGATCGCCGGTGAACATCATCTGCTTGGCGCGCGCCGGGCCGAGGCGAAAGGTCCACATCGCCGTCGTCGGGCAGCCCCAGACGCGGGTCGGCATGTAGCCGATCTTCGCGTCGTCGGCCATCACCAGCAGGTCGCAGCAGAGCGCGATGTCGCTGCCGCCGGCGACCGCGTAGCCGTGCACCTTGGCGATCGTCGGCTTGGCCGAGCGCCAGAGCGCCATGAAGTCCTCGGTGTGGCGCTTCATGACCGCGTAGTCGACCATCGAATCCCAGGGCTGCTTTTCCTGCTGCAGCGGATTGTCGACCCTGGGCGTCGCGCGGCGCTGTCCTCGGCGAGCACGACCAGGTCGTAGCCGGCGCAGAAGGCGCGGCCCTCGCCCTCGACGACGATGACGTGCACCTCCTCGTCGGCCTCGGCCCACTCGACCGCCGCGCGGATCTCGCCCGGCATGCGGCTGTCGATCGCGTTGAGGCGATCGGGGCGCGTTCAGGCGCAGCCGGGCGATCCGCGGCCGCGTCGGCATCGTGCTCGATGCCAGGGCGCTGAACTTCGGCATAGATCCGGCATGCCGGCGTCAGTTGCGCGGCGAAGCAGTAGATGCGCGCGTCGCCGCCGGTGGCCTTCGAGCGCGTCGAAGCTGCAGCCGCGCGACTGGTGCGACGAGTTCCACGACTTCGCCGGCGCGCTCTCGTCGAGGCCGGTGCGATCGCGGTGGCCGACCATCGCCGCGCCCTCGCCGCTCTTGGTCCAGTTGCCGCAGGTCGTGTCGACCGCGCCGGCGATCGCCGTGCCGTCGGGCTGCGAGCCGGTCAGGATGTCGTGCATGTTCGGCGTGTCGCCGCGGCCGTTGACGACCGTCGCCCTTCTCGGTGAGCGCGGTCTGCTTGTTGAGGTTGTTGGCGCCGTGCAGCTCGGTCACGTTCTTGGCGACGACGACGCCCTTGGCGTTGCGCCACGGGCCGGTGCCGATGCGGTCGCGCGCGTTGACGGCCGGCTGCGCCGGCCGCGGGCTGCGGTGCTCAGGTAGGCGCGCCAGGTCGTGGCTGCCGGCGCCGGCGGCGGTGGCGAGCGGCTGCACAGAGCTGGTCGGCGCCGGCGAGGCCGCCGAGGTCGGCGCCCTCGCCCCGAGCCCGTGCTCGAGACGAAGAAGCTCATGTCCCGGACTCGGATCGCCGACCCATCGATGCCGGCGCAGGCGGCGAGCACGGACGGTGGCCGCGGCGGCCGACGAGGCAGCGACGACGATGGAGCGAGTGGCGAAGCGTTTCATCGGAGTTCTCTTCTTGTTGGCAATCGGGACGCGCGCGCTGCGGCGCGCTGCGCAGCTGCGGGCGGCCAGACTAGTGCGAAACGCGCGATGACCCTTCAAGCGGCGTTGCCCGATGGCATCGGCACGAAGCGGACGCAGCAGGCGCGCATTCGCCTGTGCGATCCTCGTCGCATGCTCTCGCGCCGCACCTCGTCCTGGCCGCGCTCGGCGCAGGCGCGCGTCGTCGTGCTGGCGCCTCGCCGCCGACCGGCGCGGCGATGGCGTACCGACATTGGCGCTCCGCTTCCCGCGCGACTTCGGCGCCCATCCGCGAGTCGCGCATCGAATGGTGGTACGTCACCGGCGCGCTCGACGGCCGGCGGCGCGCACCTGGGGCTTCCAGATCACGTTCTTTCGCGCCGCGACCGGCATCGCCGGCGCCGACGCGAGCGCGTTTCGCGGCGCGCCAGCTGCTGTTCGCCCATGCCGCGGTCACCGACCTGCGGAGCGACGCCTGCGCCACGACCAGCGGCATCGCGCGCAGCGGCTTCGGCATCGCCGCGGCCGCGGTCGCGACACGGCGCTCGTGCTGCGCGACTGGCGCCTCGACGCGCAGCGGCCGGCGCGGACGCGCAGCCGCTACCGCGCCGCGCGCCGCGCAGCGACAGCGCCGGCTTCGCTTTCGACCTCGAGCTCGCCGCGACGCCAGCCGGTGCTGCTGCAGGGCGAGCGCGGCGTCTCGCGCAAGGGCCCGCGACGCCGCGCACGACGAGCCGCTACTACAGCGAGCCGCAGCTCGCCGTGCGCGGCACGCTCGCGATCGACGGCGAGCCGGTCGCGTGTCGCCGGCCGCGCCTGGCTCGACCACGAATGGAGCGACGCCTACCTCGACGCCGGACGCGGTCGGCTGGGACTGGATCGGCATGAACCTCGACGACGGCGGCGCGCTGATGGCGTTTCGCATGCGCCGCCGCCGACGGCAGCACGCTCTGGGCGCGGCGGCAGCCATCGCGCCCGCCGGCGGCGCGACGCGCGACTTCGCAGCGTCGGCGAGGTCGCGCTTCGCCGCCGGCCGGCGCTGGATCAGCCCGGCGTCATAGGCGCGCTATCCGGTCGAATGGCCGTGTCGCGACGCCGGTCGGCGTCTTCGGCGTCGCGCGCGCTGCTCGACGACCAGGAGCTCGACAGCCGCGCCAGCACCGGCGCGATCTACTGGGAAGGCCTGTCGCAGCTCGCCGACGCCGCCGGCCGCGCGCGTCGGCCGCGGCTACCTCGAGATGACCGGCTACGCCGCGCGCCTCGTCGCTCTGACGAGCCGATGTCGCCGCGACGGCGCCCTCAGTGCGCGCCGGCGGCGTCGACGGCGACGTTCTTCGCCGGCTTGAGCCGCCCAGACGAGGACGAGCAGCGCGACGAAGAGGACGCTCGACAGGAAGAACAGGTCGTTCGACCGCGAGCGTGTAGGCCTGCTGGTCGATCATGCGGTTGATCGTCGCCAGCGCCTGCGCCGGGTCGTAGCCGCTCGCGCCGAGCTGGCTCAGCGCCGCCGTCGGCCGCGCTGTTGCGCGTTGTTGATGCCTCTCGGCGAGCTCCGCGTGGTGCAGCGCGGCGCGGTTCTCCCACACGGTCGTGAAGATCGAGGTGCCGATCGCGCCGGCGGTGATGCGCGCGAAGTTGCTGCAGGCCCGCCGCGGCCGGCATGCGGCTCGGGCGTCAGCCCGGAGAAGATGATCGCCTGCAGCGGGATGAAGAAGAACGCCATCGCCGCGCCCTGCAGCACGGTCGGAATCAGGATGGTGTCGAAGTCGGCCTGCGCGTTGAAGTGCGAGCGCATGCCAGCAGCACGAACGCCGAAGCCGAGGAAGGCGACCGTCGCGAGCTTGCGCGGATCGATCTTGCGCGACGTTCTTGCCGACCCACGGCGAGATGATGATCGCCAGGATGCCGACCGGCGCGGTCGCCAGCCCGGCCCAGGTCGCGGTGTAGCCCATGTACTGCTGCAGCCAGAGCGGCAGCAGGACGACGTTGCCGAAGAAGAGCCGTAGGCGACCGACGAGCGCCGAGCGTTCCCATCGAGGAAGTTGCGCCGCGCGAACAGGCGCAGGTCGACGATCGGGTGCTCCTCGGTCAGCTCCCAGGCGAGGAAGAAGGCGAAGCCGACCACCGCGACGACGGCCAGGACGACGATCTGCGTCGAGCCGAACCAGTCGAGCTCCTTGCCCTTGTCGATCATGATCTGCATGCGCGCCGACCCAGAGCACGAGCAGCGCCAGGCCGACGTAGTCGAACGGCAGCCTTGCGCGAGCCCGGGTCGCGCTTGCGGTAGATCGACCAGGTGACCGCCGCCGCGATCAGGCCGACCGGGATGTTGATGTAGAAGATCCACGGCCACGAGATGTTGTCGGTGATCCAGCCGCCGAGCAGCGGACCCGGCGACCGGCGCGACCAGCACCGTCATCGCCCACATCGCCATCGCCGTGCCCGCCTTGGCGCGCGGATAGCTCGACAGCAGCAGCGTCTGCGAGAGCGGGATCATCGGCCCGGCGACGAAGCCCTGCAGGACGCGGAACGCGATCAGCATGCCGATGTTCGGCGCCAGGCCGCACAGCCACGACGCGATCACGAACAGCAGGATGCTGGCGACGAACAGGCGCACCGGGCCGAAGCGCTGCGTCAGCCAGCCGGTGAGCGGCACCGAGATCGCGTTGGCGACCGCGAACGAGGTGATGACCCAGGTGCCCTGCGACGGGCTGACGCCGAGGTCGCCCGAGATCGCCGGGATCGAGACGTTGGCGATCGACGAGTCGAGGACGTTCATGAACGTCGCCAGCGACAGCGCGATCGTGCCGAGAACGAGCTCGGCGCCTTGCAGCGGCGCGGTCTGCGGCGTCGCCGCCGCGGGCGCGCGAGTGCCCGCGCCGGCTGCCGGCGCAGCGAGGCTCGCGGTGGCCATCAGCGGGTCGGCGACGGGGGCCGAGCTCCGCGCGAGCGTCGGCGTCGCGCGCGGCGCGCGCGCCGCGGTCGGCGCGCGTGCGTCGGCGCCGACACGCGCGGCCGAGGTTGGCGGCGATGATCTTGCGGCACCTCGGCGTCGGCCTGCTCGTTGCCGCGGTCGAAGACGCTGGTCTGCGCGCGCGCCGGCCGCTGCGCGACGCTCGGCGAGGACGCGTCCGTCGGTGTGGCTGACGTCGACCGTGGCGTCCATCGACAGGCCGACGCGCAGCGGATGCTCGGCGACCTCTTCGGATCGAGCGCGATCCGCACCGGCACGCGCTGCACGACCTTGATCCAGTTGCCGGTCGCGTTCTGCGCCGGCAGCAGCGCGAAGGCCGCGCCGGTGCCGGCGCCCAGGCCCTCGATCGTGCCGTGGTACGTCACCTTCTTGCCGTAGACGTCGGCCTCGAGCTCGACCGGCTGGCCGATGCGCAGGTTCCTGAGCTGGCCTTCCTTGAAGTTGGCGTCGACCCAGACGCCGCTCGAGCGCGATCACCGAGAGCAGCGGCGCGCCGGCCTGGACGCGCTGGCCGAGCTGGACGCTGCGCCGCGGCGACGTAGCCGTCGACCGGCGCGACCAGCTCGGCGCGGCTGCAGCGCGAGGTACGCCTCGCGCACGCGCGCCGCGGCGCGCAGCACGTTCGGATGCTGCTCGACCGGGATGTTCTCGGTCAGCGACTGGTTCGAGGCGAGCTGCTCGCGCGCCGCCTCGGTCGCCGATTGGGCCGCCGCGAGGCCGCTCTTGGCGGCGGCGAGCTGCGCCGTGACGTGGTTGAACTCTTCCTGGCCGACCGCGCCGGTGCGCACCAGCGGCGCGCGCCGCGCGACGTCGTCCTGGCGCGCAGCACGTCGCTCTGCGCGCGCGGCAGTCGGCTTCGCGCGGCGGCGATCTGCGCCTTCAGCGAGCCGTTGTTGACGTACAGTCGTGCGCACTCGCGCACCGCTCTGCGCGAGCTGCGCCTCGGCCTGCTCGAGCGCGACCTGCGCGTCGGCCGGGTCGAGCCTGACCAGCGACTGGCCGGCCTTGACGAAGTCGGTGTCGTCGGCGTTGATGGCGATGACGGTGCCCGCGACCTGCGGCGTCACCTGGACGACGTTGCCCTGCACGTAGGCGTTGTCGGTGCTCTCGTAGTGGCTCAGATAGAGCCAGTAGTAGACGCCGTAGCGCAGCGCCGGCGAGCACGACCGCCAGCGCGACGCCGCCGAGCGCGATCTTGCGCTTGGCGCGCGGCTTGCGCGGCTTGCGCGGCGCGGCGGCTGCGGTCGCAGCGGCGGATGCTGGACGACTCCGAGCGCGTTGCGGCGGTCGCGGCACGGCGAGCGGCGGTGCGCAGTCGCTCGCTCTTCTTCGGCGAGGCTCATCGAAAATCTCCGGGAAACTCTTCTGGCTGTATCGGGATTCGCAGGTCGGCGATCGGCGCGCGCTTCAGCGCACGCGCGCCGGCGCTCGCGAGCTTGCGCTTCGGGCGGCGCGACGTAGCCGCCGCCGAGGGCGCGCACGAGCAGCATCTGCGAGTCGATCGCGCGTGCGCGCAAGTCGGTCGTCAGGCGCCGCTGCGCGATCACGTTGCTCTCGGCGTTGAGGACGGTGAGGTAGCCGCCGAGGCCGGCGCGGTAGCGCTGCGTCGCCAGGTCGTAGGCGGCCTCGGCCGACGCCTGGGCGGCGGCCTGCTCGCTCTGCTGGCGCACGACCGATCGGGTCGAGCTGATCTGGTCGGCGACGTCGTGGATGGCGTCGACGAGCGTGGCGTTGTACGGTCTCGACCGCGAGCGTCGAGGTCGGCGGTGCGGCCGCGCAGGCCGGCGCGCAGGCGGCCCGGCGTCGAAGATCGGCAGGCGGATCGCCGGGCCGATGCCGTACTGCTGGCTGCCGGCGCTGACGAGCCGTATCGAGGCCGAGGCGTCGACAGGCCGACGAACGCGATCAGGTTGACGTTGGGATAGAACTGGGCGCGCTGCGCGGCGACGTCGCCGGCGGCCGCCTCGACGCGCCAGCGCGCTGGCGAGCGACGTCGGCGCGGCGGCCGACGAGATCGGCGGGAACGACCTCGGGAATGGCGACCGGGCGCAGCGTCGTCAGCGTCGGCGCGAGCGTGTCGAAGCGCTGCGGCGGCTCGGCGAGCAGGCAGCGAGCGCATGACGCGACAGCGCGATCTGCTCCTCGACCGCTTCGATCTGCTGGCGCGTCTCCGGGCGCAGGCCTTCGCTCTGGCGCAGCTCGACCGCGGTGTCGAGGCCGGCGGAGACGCGCTGGCGCGTCAGCGAGAACATCTCCTCGCGCTGCGCGAGCGCGCGCTGCAGGACCTCGCGCTGCTCGACCGCACGCGCGAGCTGCACGTAGGCGCGCGACGTTGACGGCGAGCAGGACGCGCGCTGCGTCGGCGTCGGCGCGCGGCAGCGCGCTCGACGCCGATCGCGGCGTCGAGCTGGGCGCGGTTGCGGCCGAACAGGTCGAGCTCCCACGAGCCGTTCAGCTGCGCGGTCGCGGTCGTCTGCTTCGAGCCGGCGAGCGGCGGCGGATAGAGGCCGTTCTCGGTGAAGCGCTGCCACGTCACGTCGAGCGCGCCGGTCAGCTGCGGCCCCTTCGGCGGCATGCGCGGAGTCGACGCTGGCGGCGCGCGCGCGGCGCGCGCGGCGGCGACGCGCAGCGTCGGCGAGCCGGCAGTCGGCGCGCTCGATCAGGTCGGCGAGCACCGGGTCGTCGAAGCCGCGCCACCAATCGGTGGCGACCGGCGCGACCGCGACGGCCGGATCGGCACCGAACGCCGCCGGCGCGCCAGCGTTGCCGAGCGCTCGATCCCGCGCGGGTTGGCGCAGCCGGCGAGCGCCATGCACGATCACCGACGCCAGCGCGACGATCGCCGTCGTCATCGTCCGCGCCACCGCGCCCGCGGCGCGCCGGGACGCTCTTCACAGGCCATTCATTCGCCGGTCCTCGTCTCGGCCGCCTCGCCGTTGGCGACCATTCGCCTCAGCATGTCCTTCAACTGCGACCCATTCCGTCTTCGAGAAGCCCGCGAGGTGCTCGTTGAGCACCTGCGCGAGCACGATCGGCACCTCCTCGGCCGCGACCTCGCCTTCCGGCGTGAGCTCGACGCGAACGACGCGGCGGTCGTCGGTCGAGCGTCGCGCCGGCAGAAGCCCTTGGCTTCGAGCCGATCGAGCAGGCGCGTCATCGCGCCCGGATCGCTCTGCAGTCTCGCGCGCCAGCTCGGCGACCGTCGTGGCGCGGCGGCTGCTGCAGCATGAAGAGCGCGGCCCACTGCGCGTGGGTGATGCCCTTGGGCTCGAGGCGACGGTCAGCCGCCTGGGCGACCGACATCAGCGCGCGCTTTCATCAACCAGCCGACGCTTTCGTCGGCGCAGTAGCCGGCCGCGCGCGTAGAAGCGAGCGGTTCGGGACCGGCGGCGGAGGCGGTGTGACGAGCCATGACCGTGAATATACATGCCTAGACAATGATTGTCAAGGCTCCCATTGACCGAGGCCGTCATTGCCCGTGCTTTATTTGCAGAGGCTCCCATCCTCCTACACTTTGCGGCCCGTGCCGAATGCCGTCCTCGTCGCCCGCGCTCGTCGCCGCTGCGCGCAAGCGCCCGCGGTCGCGACGCCCGCAACGTCCGCTCGCTCGGCGGCCTGCTTCCCTTCGTCCGGCCCGTACCGGGCGCCGGTCGTCGCCGCGGCGCTCTTTCTCGTCCTCGCCGCGGTCAGCACGCTGGTCTTTCCGATCGCCCTGCAAGTCGCTGATCGATCAGGGATTCATCGCCGCCGACCCGGGCGCGCGCGTGATGGCGCTGCGCGAGCACTTCTTCGCCCTGTTCGCGGTCGGCGTCGCGCTCGGCGTCTTCTCGGCGGCGCGCTTCTACATGGTGAGCTGGCTCGGCGAGCGCATCACCGCCGACCTGCGCAACGCCGTCTACGCGCACGTCGTCCGGCCAGAGCCCGCGAGTTCTTCGAGACGACGCAGACCGGCGAGGTGCTGTCGCGCCTGACGACCGACACGACGCTGGTCCAGACCGTCGTCGGCTCGAGCCTGTCGATGGGCCTGCGCAACACCGGTGATGGGCATCGGCGCGATGGCGATGCTGATCGTCACCAACCCGGTCGTGATGACCCAGGTGCTCGCGATCCTGGTGCTGGTCGTCCTGCCGTCGCGCTCTACTTCGGCCGGCGCGTGCGCGGCCTGTCGCGCGCGAGCCAGGACCGGATCGCCGACTCGAGCGCGATCGCCGCCGAGGTGCTGAACGCGGTGCCGGTGGTGCAGAGCTACCTGCAGGAGGAGCGCGAGGCCGACCGCTTCGCGGCCTCGACCGAGCGCGCCTTCGGCACCGCCGCGCGGCGCTCGCGGATGCGCTCGTTCCTGGTCGCCTTCATCATCAGCGCGACCTTCGGCGCGCTGCTCTGGGGCCTCGTACCAGGGCACGCAGGCGGTCGTGCGCGGCGACATCAGCGCCGGCCACCCGGCCAGACCGTCGTCTACGTGATCATCCTGGTGAGCAGCGTCGCGGTGCTGTCCGAGGTGTACGGCGACCTGCTGCGCGCCGCCGGCGCGACCGAGCGGCTGATGGAGCTGCTGCAGATGGAGTCGCCGATCGTCACGCCGGCCGCGCCGCAGCCGCTGGCGACGCCGGTCGCGGGCGCATCGGTGCGCTTCGACGACGTCACCTTCCGCTATCCGTCGCGGCCGCAGCACCCGACGCTGGCGCACTTCAACCTCGCGGTCGCGCCCGGCGAGACGGTCGCGCTGGTCGGCCCGAGCGGCGCCGGCAAGAGCACGGTGCTGCAGCTCATCCTGCGCTTCTACGACGTCGAGTCGGGCGCGGTGAAGGTCGATGGCGAGCGCGTCGACCGCGTCGCGCTCGACGCGCTGCGCGGCCGGATCGGCATCGTCCCGCAGGACAGCGTGATCTTCTCGACCGACGCGATGGAGAACATCCGCTACGGCCGCCCCGACGCGAGCGACGACGAGGTGATCGCAGCCGCGCGCGGCGCCTTCGCGCACGACTTCATCAGCGCGCTGCCCGAGGGCTACCAGACCTTCCTCGGCGAGCGCGGCGTGCGCCTCTCGGGCGGCCAGCGCCAGCGCATCTCGATCGCCCGCGCGATGCTCAAGAACGCGCCGCTGCTGCTGCTCGACGAGGCGACCAGCGCGCTCGACGCCGAGGGCGAGCGGATGGTGCAGGCCGCGCTCGAGTCGGCGATGCGCGACCGCACGACGATCGTCATCGCGCACCGCCTCTCGACCGTGCAGCGCGCCGACCGCATCGTCGTCCTCGAGGCCGGGCGAGATCGTCGAGACCGGCACGCCACTGCGCGAGCTGATGCGCGCGCGAGGCGGGCTGTATGCGCGGCTGGCAGCGCTGCAGTTGCCCGCTGAAGGCCTTCGCTGAACGGGACGAACGGATCGGTCACGGCGGCGTACGCCGAGCCGCATCGGCCTTCCATAATCGAGTCCATGCAGACCACCACGCTCCGGCTTCGCCCGACGCCGCCGAGCGCCCGATCCGCTCGCAGTACGAGGACTTCCTCCGCCACGTCCGCGACCACGGCGTCGCCAAGGCCGACCGCACCGGCACCGGAACGAAGAGCGTGTTCGGCCACCAGATGCGCTTCGACCTGCGCGAGGGCTTCCCGCTGGTCACGACCAAGAAGGTGCACCTGCGCTCGATCATCCTCGAGCTGCTCTGGTTCCTGCGCGGCGACGGCAACGCGCGCTGGCTGCAGGAGCGCGGCGTCACGATCTGGGACGAATGGGCGCGCGCCCGACGGCGACCTCGGCCCGGTCTACGGCGTGCAGTGGCGCTCGTGGCCGACGCCCGACGGCGGCCACATCGACCAGATCGCCGAGCGTCGTCGAGCAGCTCAAGGCCAATCCCGATTCGCGCCGCATCATCGTCAGCGCCTGGAACGTCGCCGACGCTCGCCGAAGATGGCGCTGCTGCCGTGCCACGCGCTTCTTCCAGTTCTACGTCGCGCCGCGCCACGGCGACCAGCGCGCGCCCGGCTCAGCTGCCAGCTCTACCAGCGCAGCGCCGACATCTTCCTCGGCGTGCCGTTCAACATCGCGAGCTATGCGCTGCTCACCCACATGCTGGCGCAGCAGTGCGACCTCGACGTCGGCGACTTCATCTGGACCGGCGGCGACTGCCACATCTACAGCAACCACGCCGAGCAGGTCGAGCTGCAGCTCTCGCGCACGCCCTACCCTTACCCGGTGCTCGAGCTCGCGCGCCGGCCGGCGTCGATCTTCGACTACCGCGTACGAGGACTTCGCGGTCCACGACTACCAGCACCATCCGGCGATCAAGGCGCCGGTCGCGGTCTAGGCGCGGTGTCGACCGCGCCGCTGCCGCGCGGAGCGTGGCGCAGTTCACTCCGAAATCCGCGCCGCCCACTGCCACGCGGGCGGCGCTACAGTGGCGGCGATGAGCAGCAATTTCCTCGCGCCCACGGCGTCGGAGCTCGAAGCGCGACTGGGGCACCGTGCTCAACGACGAGTGGGCGACCGACGTCGTCGGCGGCGACTACGCGCCGATCGTCCGCCGCTTCGGCCTCGGCGCCGCCGCGCGCAGCGCGAGGCCGTCCTCGCCCGCTTCGGCCTGATCCCGCCGACGGCCAAGACGGCGCGATCGCCGGGCTCGACGCGTCAACGCCCGCTCCGAGACCGCGGCGACGCGCATCGGCGTTCAAGAACGCGTTCGCGCAGCGCCAGTGGTGCATCATCCCGGCGCAGTGCCTCTACGTGCCGCACTACGCCGAAGGATCGAAGCGCGCCGAGCGCTGGCGCATCCGCCGCGTCGACCGCTCGCCGCTCAGCATCGCCGGCCTCTGGGACCGCTGGGTCGACGAGAACGGCCGCGACGATCATCAGCTTCGCGATGCTGACGATCAACTGCGACCTGCATCCGCTGCTCGCCGCTTCGACCGCCGCCTCAACGACAAGGGCGAGCCGACCGAGAAGCGCACCCCGGTGCTGCTCGCCGAGGAAGACTTCGACGAGTGGCTCGACGCCTCGCCGGGCGCGCGCCGATCTACTTCGGCACCTTCGGCAAGGACGACCTCGACGCCGAGCCGGCGCCGTCGGCGACGCGTCGCGCGACGCAACTGATGCCGCTCGACACGACGATCTCCGACTTCTGAGGTCGGCCGCTCGGCGCTCACGCGCCCTTCGACTTGGCGTGCTCCAGCTCGGCCGCTTCCTCGGGCCCGAGGTAGTGCTGGGTCATCCACTGGCGCTTGGCCAGCTCGATCAGCCCTTCGGCTCGCGCTGCAGATCGAGCTCGGCGAGCCTGGAGCGAGAAGCGCCGGATCCATTCGCCCGCGTCGCGCGGCCGCTCGCGCGCCAGCCTGGTCGGCGCGGTGTGCGGCTGGTCGTCGAACAGCGCTTCGAGCTCGTCGGGCGAGCTTCGGTCACCTCGAGGCCATTGAGCAGATCCCACGACGAACGCACATAGCTCGACGGCTGCAGCTCGTCGGGCCCGGGCTGAGCCGCGCGGCTTGGCGGGCCTTCTCGTCCGCATCGACGAATTCCCCGGAGGGGCGACTCGGGGGTCATGCGCCAGACACGGCGATGTCGATCGGGCTTGTCAGACTTTCTCATCGGTTCAGGTGTCAGGGCGGCTCGGGCGGTGAGCCCTTCGCGCCGCCTTCGAGGAGGTGCCTCGACGCCGGGCGCCTGAGAGCTCGCGATGCGAAGATAAGAGTCGTGCCGGCCGCCGTCCAGAGGGTCGACTCCGGACCCCGCGGCAAGCAAGGTGTTTGGCCGAGGGACAACCTCGCCAACGAGCCGGGTTCGAGCCCGGCGAGCAGCGGCCGCAATGCCCACAGGCCGAGCAGCGGCCCGGGAACCATGGGATCCACATCGCCGCCGATCCCCAGGCCGGCACGGCACGACTGAGGACCAGGATGCTCGCCACCGTGATCAGGAAGCCGATGCCGTCCTGCGCCACCAAGCGCGCTGCCCAGCAGCTGCGGCGGCGTAGAATCCGCGATGACAGCGCAGAGAACTGCGGCGAGTCGGCGACGACGCAAAGCCCCAGAAGAAGAGCGCGGCGACGCGCAGGCCGAGTGCATCTTCAGGTAACAACGGATACAGAAGGCACATCAGGCCCGAACCGGCCAGGGCGAGCGCGGCGACGCGTGCGCCGCCGATGCGCCGGCTCCACTGCCTGCCCAGACGCAGCCGACGCCGCCGGCGGCGATGACGGCGAAGCTGAGCAGCGGACCGAAGGGCGCTGCCGCCGCGGTGCGCGCCAGCGCGACCGCGATCGGCTGGCACAACCACGGCAGCACGCTCCAGAACGCGTAGAGCTCCCCACATGTGGCCGAAGTAGCCGAACGCCGAGGCGCGAAAAGCCGGCACCCGAAACACCCGCCAGACCGCGCCTGGGTCGCGCCGCGTCGCCGGCGCCGGATTGTCGCGGCGGCGCTGGGCGAACGGGCCGTCGCCGAGAAAGGCGACGAGCGCCGCGCCGACCAGCGCGAGCAGCGACGACGCGGATGAGGACCGCCTCCCAGGGCCGAGCCGCCCGCTCGCGCGCAACGCGTGCGGCATCGCGGTGCCGAGCGTGAGCATGCCGACCAGCCAGCCGGAGCGCGGCCGCCGGCCGGGCGCCTGACCCATTGACGATCATCTTCAGTGCCCAGCGGGTAGATGCCGGCCAGGCAGAGACCGACGGCGAAGCGCAATCAGCCACGCCGCCGGGTACTCGACCTCGGGCAGCGCGAGCGCGACGTTGGTCGCCGCGCTCGGCGACGCAGCTGGCGGCGAAGATGCGGCTCGCGCCGAAGCGATCGGCGAGGCCGGTGGCCGCGAAGGCGAGCGTGCCGGCGATGAACCTTAGCTGCGCCGCGGCGATCAGCCAGCCGAACGCCGCGCTGTCGATCGCGAGGCGCGCCATCAGCCCGTCGGCGGCGCCGCTCGGGGCTGAACCAGAGCGAAGTGCCGAGCCACTGCGACAACACCACCGAGGCGCGACCGCCGCGCGCCGGCGGCGCGCCGCGGCCGTCAGCTCAGTCGAATGGGTCAAGCGCCTGCGCCAGGTCGTCGATCAGGTCGTCGCCGGCTGCTCGAGGCCGACCGAGACGCGCAAGAGGCCTTGCGGCGTCCGGCTCTCCGGCCCTTCGATCGAGGCGCGATGCTCGATCAGGCTCTCGACGCCGCCGAGGCTGGTCGCGCGCGTGAAGAGCTGCGACGCGGGCCGCGACCGCCATCGCCGCCTCCTTGCCGCCGCGCACCTCGAACGAGAGCATGCCGCCGAAATCGGCCATCTGCCGCTTCGCGAGCGCATGGAACGCGTTGTCGGGCAGGCCCGGGTAGTGGACCGCCGACACCTTTGATGGGCCGCGAGGAACGCGGCCACCTTCATCGCGTTGGCGCAGTGCGCGCGCATCCGCAGGGGCAGCGTCGGCAGGCTGCGCATCACCAGCCAGCAGTCGAACGCGCGACGGCACGGCGCCGCCGCAGGGCCTGCGCGCGTGCGCAGCCTGCGCGAACGCCTCGCTCGTCGCGGGCGCGACGATGGCGACGCCGCCGAGCGACGTCGCTGTGGCCGCCGAGGTACTTGGTGGTGGAGTGCATCGACGATGATCGCAGCCGAGCTCGAGCGGGCGCTGCAGCGCGCGGCGAGGCGAACGTGTTGTCGGCGAGCGGCGCGCGCGCCGCGCGCGATGCGCGATGTCGGCGCACCGCAGCGATGTCGACGCGCACTGGATCAGCGGGTTCGACGGCGTCTCGATCCAGACGATCCGGGCGTCGTCGCCCGCAACGCCAGGCGGCGAACGTCGTCGAGCCGCGTCATGTCGACGAAGGTCGCTCCTCCGACCCGCGCTACTTCGCGAACAAGTGCTTCGCAGCATCGTTGGCGGTGCCGTGGTAGATGTCGCGGCGGCGGCGACGTGACATGGACGCAACCGGTCGGGCAGGCCCCTGAGCGACCGCGCTGTCACGGCGGCGAGGCCCGAGCCGAACGCGGCGGGCAGCGGCGCCAGTTTCTAGGGCAGCGAGCGCGGCCTCGAGGCCGTTTCGGCTCGCGGTTGCGGCTGCAGCGAGGCAGACGAAGCCATGCGGAAAGCCGCCAGCGGCGCGCTCGAAGGTCGTCGAGAGGTGCGGATCGGCTCGCGACGGCGCCTGTGGACGGGTCGACGCCACGGCCGGCGTGGACGGCGAGTGTCTCGGAAGCGAAGGGGCTTGGCGGTCTTCATGTGGACGCGACGATACCGTGCCCTGCGCGGACGCGGGCGGGCGCCGACCCGCGGGCTCTCACGCGGCGGCGCGTCGTCGCGTGCCGCAAGGTTTTACTCGTTGCGGGCGATGACGAAAAAATCGGGGTCGTCTTCCACCGCGCAAGCGGGTTTGCCATCGCCCCAGGCGAATGGCCCGCCTGCGGCTGCCCCGCCAGCGCGCACCGGCCTGCAGCCACGCAACGACGCGGCTGCGGCCCGGCCGGGCTCGCTTGTGCACACAGAGTTTTCCACCGAAATTGTTGAAACCGCGGCGGAAACCCTTTTGCCGTGGAGCGCGGCGCCGCGCCGACGTGGCCCGGCCGGACGGTTCGTGCCGGCCGACTTAGACTGGGCAGCGATCGGCGCCGCGCCACCGCGCGAATCGCGATCGGCAGCGACGCGGAGAACGAAGACGAACGACACCGACCGGCTGACGCGCCAGATCCACGAGTTGCAGGGCTCGATGCTGGCGATGGAGTGCTTCGTCAACCTCGCTCACCGAGGCGCTGGAGCAGCGACGCGCGCGCGTCGTCGTTCAGGCGTTCTACGCGAGCGCGAGTCGACGGCGTGTTCCGCGCCGCCCCGATGGCCTCGGACCGCGCCGGAGCCGACGGTGGCCGCGTTCGAGCGCGACGTCCAGCGTGCCTCAACCTGCTCGGCGAGCCGCCCGTCACCGCGAGCGATGCTTCTGAGACGCTGCCGCCTTGCGGCGCCGCGTCAGCCGATGCAGGTCCGAAGTTCTTCCCGGTACGCTTCGCTCGCAGAGCGCTCTGGTCGGCGCGCTCGAGCGAATCCTCGATCCGCTCGGCCATGCGGTAGCCGGTGACGCCGGCCGGAGAAGGGGTGACGAAGATCTGCTCGTCCTTGTGCAGCGAACACGCTGCTGGTGAAAGCGATCTCCTGCAGCCGCGTCAGCACCCGCTCGCCCCTCGGCCGCCGGCGTCTCCGGCAGGAGGTACGACTGAACCCTCTGCCGCCGTAGGCGCGACCCGGTCGGACGGCCTGAGCGTCTTGCTCACGATCGCGCGAGCGACTTCAACGCCTCGTCGTTGCTGTGGTCGAGCTCGTCGTTGAGCTTTTGAAGCTGTCGATGTCGATGCGCCGATCGAAAGCCGCTGCCGCTGCGCTCGAGGCCCTGCTCGGATCTCCGAACGCCTGCATCAGGTCGCGCCGGTTCGGGTGATCTGCGTCAGCTGGTCGGTCGAGACTTCGTCCGAGAGCCGCTTCATCTGTCCCTCGAGTTGGGTCACCCGCCTGCTCAGGTCGGTCGCCTGCTGTGGCTCTTCCTGCAGGCTCCTGGTGGCTCGCCGGACGAGCCATCGCGCACCGGCCCGGCTCTCGGCGACCATCTCGCGACGACGCGCTACCAGTTTCGAGCGGAACTGGATTCCTCGACCGGGCGATAGCGCAGCGCGACGCTCTCGTGGGAAGCTGCCGGGGCCTGAGCTGAGCCGCTGAGCTGGCGTGAGCATCTGCGCTATCAGCGACTGATGGGCGTCGCGCGCGTCGCTGCGCTCGCCGCGCACCCGGCATATGCTGCTTGCGCGCGTTGATGCAGCACAGCGCTCGTCAGGCGCGATGCCGCGGGCTCAGGCCTTCGATTTTGATCCGCACTGCCTGCACCGGCCTGACCCAGCTGCCGTCCTCGGTTGCGGCCGGTCAGGCTCGCGGTCAGCCGGCAGAGCTTGCCGAGCTGGTCGAACAGGTGATGGCGGTGCTGCAGGACGCGCTCGACGCGACGCGCCAGGCCTTCGACGTCGGCGGCATGGCGGCGCAGCGTCCTGCCGTCGAAGCGCGCGACCAGGCCCGGCGAGCTCCTTGGCGAGATCCTTATTGGCGCTGTCAGCCGGCAGCGCCCAGGTTGCAGCGCAGGCCGAGCGCGAGGGCGCGACGCGCTCCCATGCCGTGCTGGCAGCGTCAGACCCGTCCCCACTAGCGGTGCTGGCAGACGCCGCGTTGGCGGCTTGCCCGCATCGGCCACTCTCCCTCACGGTGTACCGGCCGCGCCGGCAGCGTCGAGCGCGAGCGGCTGCGTCGACACGGCGCGGCATCGCCGAGCGCCACCGGCGTCGCCGCCGAATCGCTCTCCCAGCTGCTGATTTGCCCGCGAAAGCCGCTGCTGCAGCTTCTTCGCGTCGCTGCGGCCGCCGGCGGAGACGCGCTGGATGTTCTTCTTGCGCCGTGCCGGCGTCCAGTTGTGGCCGCTTCGCTCGATGCCCCGGATGATCCGCTCGATCAGGGTCGCAAGCGCTTCCGTCGAATCAGGTGCAGGCTCTCCCGCTTCCTGGCGATGGCGCCAGGTTCTGGCGTGGGCTCGAGCCGCTCGAGGGCGAGGCGATGGCGCCGCGCCTTGGCGATCAGCGCGTGGTCGGTTGCTCGGTTCTTGGCAAGCGGCGAGGGGCGCGTCAGGCTCATGGCGATCCGGTCCGGACGACGCGCCAGGTCAGCTTGCCGATCGGCTTGGCGCGACTGCGCCTGGCGCGGCGCGCGCTGGCTTCGGGCGCGTCGCCGTAATATCGCCTGGGCCGGATCCCAGGGCGCTTTCGGCAGCACGGCCCGCTGCAGCCAGCGCTCGAGCGTCTTCCGGCGGCTGCGGCTTGCTGAACAGGAAGTTTCTCCTGCATGATCCCGTAGCCGAGGCGGCAGACTCCACCCGCGCAGGTTCTCTGACGCTTCCGGCGATCACGCGCAGGCCGAGCGAACGCGCCAGGGCGATGATCGCGTGACCACCGCCGAGTTTGCGGCGTCATGCCGAGGTCGCGCACGAAAGAGCGGTCGTGATCTTGAGCCAGCAACACGTAAATCCGAACGAAGTACAC
>ERZ1370068.6509-contig-5488_pt1 | contig 46292 bp, 77 predicted proteins | sample MGYA00561227_ERZ1370068 | MGnify/ENA primary metagenome ERZ1370068 (study PRJEB38410, sample SAMEA6850437) | metagenome | study: Metagenomic assessment of the ecological functions of the soil: analysis of the soil microbiota associated with the... | reverse complement strand
ATCTTCACCAGCCCGCAGGCCGCGGCAAACGTCGGCACGCCCTCGGAATACCTTTACATCCGACGCAGCTGTACGAATCGGGCGCCGAGCTGCTGATTCTGATCGTGCTCCTGGCAACCGAGCGCCGCGGCCGTCCATTTCCGGGCCGAACGTTCTGGCTCTACATGATCCTCTACGCGATCTCCCGCGCATCATCGAGTTCTTCCGAGGCGATCCGCGCGGCGTCATCTTCGGCGTCTCGACATCGCAGTTCATTTCACTGCTCCTCGCGCCGCTGGCCATCGCGATGCTGATCTGGCTGTCGCGGACAAGGCCGGAAGCGCCGCAGCGGAGTGCCGCGCCGGCGCAGGGTCGCCGCGTGATTCGTGGAACCGCTCGAATTCTCGGTCTGCTCCTGAGTTCGACGGACAGCGCGCTCGATCGATTCCTGGTCGCCGGTCCTCGCCGACCACTCGAGGTCGCAGATTCAGAAGCTGATCGAAGACGGCCACGTGCGCGTCGCCGCGCGCGAGGCGCGCTCGAACCTCGCGGTGCGTGCGGGAGATCGCGTCGCCGTCGACCTTCCCGCGCTCGCACGCCGGCCTCCGTCCAGGCCGAGGCGACGCCGCTCGAGATCCTTCACCAGGATGCCGGACATCGTCGTCGTCAACAAGCCGCCGGGCATGGTCGTGCACCCCGGCGCCGGGCCACGCATCGGGCACGCTCGTCAACGCGCTGCTGCACCACATCTCCGACCTCAGCGGCATCGGCGGCGAGCTGCGGCCGGGAATCGTCCACCGCCTCGATCGTGGCACGTCCGGCGTGATGGTCGTCGCGAAGAACGATGCCGCGCACCAGGAACTGTCGCGGCAGTTCCAGGATCGCGAGGTCGAAAAGGAATACATCGCGCTCGTGTGGGGCGTCGTGACAGGCCGGCCGGCGTATCGATGCGGCGATCGGCCGCGATCCGGTCCAACCGGCAGAAGATGTCCGCACGGTCGCGCCGCGCGCGCGAAGCGCGTGACGCGAATCACGCGCGCGTTCCACATGCCAGGCCTGACGCTGTGCCAGGTCGCGATTCACACCGGACGGACGCACCAGATTCGCGTGCATCTCAGCGCCATCGGCCATCCCATCGTCGGCGATGCGCTGTACGGCGGCGTCCACCGCCGCGTGCCCGGCGACATTCGCGCGGTGACGCGCCTGCAGCGGCCGTTTCTTCACGCCGCGAACGGCTCGCGTTCAAGCACCCGCGCGACGGCGCGGCGGATGGAATTCACTGTCGGCCTGCCACCGGACCTGCAGGAAGTGCTGGACGCGCTGCCGGGATGGCGCGACCGCGGAAGAGGACTGACATGGACAAGCCTGTCGTGCCGCATCAGATCCGGAAGGTCTTCGAAGGGACGCGTCTTCTCCGTCGTCGTGGAATCAATCACCGACGCAGAAGGGCGGACAGATGGACGTCGAGATCGTGCAGACATCCGGGCTCTGTCGTGCCTCATTCCCGATGACCGGACGCCGGCGCAGATGCGTCCTCGTTCGCCAGTATCGCCACGCAATCGGCCGATCGGCGTGGGAGCTGCCGGCAGGGACACGCTGGCCGAACGAGGAGCCGACAGAAGGCTGGCCGCCCGTGAGTGCCACGAGGAGATCGGCTGGTCCCGTCGAGCGTCTCGAGCCGCTGGGCGCATTCTTCCCGACGCCGGGCTATTGCGATGAGGAGATGAACTTCTACAAGGCGACCGGGCTGCGTGAACCCGGCGCCGGATGACGAAAGCCGAGCAGGACGAGGACGAGGACATCGAGAAGCGCGCGTTCAGCGTCGGACGAGATCCGCGTCGATGATTCGCTCGGGCGAAATCATCGATCTGAAGACGGTGGCGGGTCGTCGGCTGCTCAGGGCGGGTCTACAAGATCCGCCGCTACTGGGGCGCGGGCAGCATGCGACGTTCGGTCTTCCGGTCGTCCGCCGGCGGCGACGGCGCGGCAACAGCGCGAGCAGCAGCACCTCGTCGACGCTCGTGCACGTAGTGCACCGTGAGCTCCCGGCGGAGCTCTTCGGTCAGGTCCTCGTTGACGTTCTTCTCGTTCTGGCGCGGCAGGATCACTTCGCGGATGCCGACGCGCCGCGCTGCCAGCACCTTCTCCTTGATGCCGCCGACCGGCAGCACGCGGCCCGACAGCGTGATCTCGCCGGTCATCGCGATGTCGCCGCGCACCGGGCGGCCGCGTCAGCTCCGACGCCAGCGCGGTCGACCATCGTCACGCCGGCCGACGGGCCGTCCTTCGGAATCGCGCCGGACGGCACGTGCAGGTGGATTTCGGCGTCCTTGAAGAAGTCCGGATCGACGCCGTAGCGTCGCGGCGTGCGCGCGGAACCACGACAGCGCCGCGCGCGCCGACTCCTTCATCACGTCGCCGAGCTGTCCGGTCAGCGTCAGCGATGCCGGTGCCCGCCATGCGCGACGCCTCGATGAACAGCACGTCGCCGCCCGCCGGCGTCCACGCCAGACCGATCGCGACGCCGGGCTTCTTGCGTCCGCTCCTCCATCTCCTCGTCGAGGAAGCGTCGGCGCGCCGAGCAGCTCGACGACGACCTCGGCGCGTGATCGTCGAGCGGCGTCTCGTCGCCCTCGGCGCGGCGGCGCGCGGCCTTGCGGCACAGCGCGCCGATCTCGCGCTCGAGGTTCCGGACGCCGGCCTCCCGCGTGTAGCCGCGGATCACCGAGCCGCAGCGCGTCGTCGGTGATGCGTCAGCTGCTCGGGCGTCAGGCCGTGGTTGGTGATCTGCTTCTGGACGAGGTGATCGCGCGCGATCGCGAGCTTCTCTTCCTCGGTGTAGCCGGGAATCTCGAGCACCTCCATGCGATCGCGCAGCGCCGGCGGAATCGGATCGAGGACGTTCGCCGTCGTGATGAAGAGCACTTCGGACAGGTCGAACGGCACGTCGAGGTAGTGATCGCGGAACGTGTACGTTCTGCTCCGGATCGAGCACTTCGAGCAGCGCCGACGCCGGGTCGCCGCGGAAATCGGTTCCGAGCTTGTCGATTTCGTCGAGGATGAAGACCGGGTTCTTCGACTCGGCGCGGCGCAGCCCCTGGATGATCTGGCCGGGCAGCGCGCCGATGTAGGTGCGGCGATGGCCGCGGATTTCCGCCTCGTCGCGCATGCCGCCGAGCGAGACGCGCACGAACTTGCGGCCGAGCGACTGCGCGATCGAACGCGCCAGCGACGTCTTGCCGACGCCGGGCGGCCCGACGAAGCAGAGAATCGGCCCCTTCACGCTCGGGATTCAGCTTGCGCACCGCGAGGTATTCGAGGATGCGGTCCTTCGCCTTCTCGAGCCCCGAGTGATCGGCGTCGAGCGTCTGCTTCGGTCTTCGGCAGGTCGATGACTTCGTCGGTGCGCTTCTGCCACGGCAGCGCGACGAGCCAGTCGAGATACGTCCGCGAGACGGTGAATTCCGCGGCGGCCGCCGGCATCTTCGACAGCCGATCGAGCTCGCGCAGCGCTTCCTTCTTCACGGCCTCCGGCATGCCGGCCGCTTCGATCTTCTCGCGCAGCTCCTCGATCTCGCTGGGTCTGGTCGTCGCCTTCGCCGAGCTCCTTCTGGATCGCCTTGAGCTGCTCGCGCAGGAAGTACTCGCGCTGGTTCTTGCCGACCTCGGACTGCACCTGCGACTGAATCTTCGACCCGAGCTCGAGGACCTCGAGCTCCTTGATCAGGCATCCGGTTCAGCGTGTCGAGCCGCGCGCGCACGTCGAGCGTCTCGAGCACTTCCTGCTTGACCGGCGTGCTGATGGTCGTCAGGCTCGAGGCGATGAAGTCGGCGAGCCGGCCGGGCTCGGTGATGTTGGCGGCGAGCGTCTGCAGGTCGTCGGAGAGCAGCGGCGACAGCGACACGACCTGCTGGAAGTTCGTGCTTGATGTTGCGCAGCAGCGCGTCGATCTCGAGGTGCTCCGCGTCGGCGCCGGTCTCCGGCGCGCGGCTGACGCGCGCGCGCAGATACGGCCGCGACGTCGTGACCTCGTCCAGCTGCAGCCGCGCGAGCCCCTGCACGATCAGGCGCAGGCTGCCGTCGGGCAGCTTGAACATCTTGTGGATGTGGCTGGCCGTGCCGACGCGAATACAGATCGTCCTGCTGCGGCTCCTCGACAGTCGCGTCGCGCTGCGTGAAGACGCCGATCAGCTTGCCGCCGGAGATCGCCTCGTCGATCAGGCGGACCGAGCTCTCGCGCGCCACGGCGAGCGGCATGAACGAGTTCGGAAACAGCACGGTGTCGCGGAGCGGAAGAATCGGAAGCTCGTCCGGGACGTTGAGCGGCCGATCGGTTGAGAGTTCTTCGACCTCGAGCGGTTCGTCGCGGTCACTCATGGTGAGAGCCGGTCCGCGCCGCGATCAGGCGGCGCGGAACCGGCGTGCAGGCGCGTTTAGTTGGACATGTCGAAGAACAGCGCGGACGACCCGCTCTGCGCGCGCCAGCGCGCGCTCGCGCTGCTCGGCGTTCTCGCGCGCCTCTTCGCAATCCTTGCAGCGGACCGCGAACGGCAGCGCCCGCAGCCTCGCGTCCGGGCGATCTCGTCGCCGCACTCGAAGCAGTTGCCGTAGGTCCCTTCGTCGAGACGGCGGAGCGCTTCGTTGATCTTGTTCGAGCGTCTCCGACTTCATCTGGATGAGCGCGAACTCGATGTCTTCCTGGATGTCGACCTCGGAGCTCTCGCCCTGGTCGAGCACATCGCGCTCTCTTGCCACTCTCGGCCCGCACGTCGCGAATTTTGCCCTGAACCTCGCTCAGCAACTCGCGGCGGCGCTCCTCGAGCATCTTCTTCAGTTCGTTATAGCGGCTCGGCCTTGCGTCGCCGCCTTCGTGCTCTTCGTCGTCGTCGCCATGATGCCTGCCGCTCCTTCCAACGTCACCCTGCAGCGCGGGCGACCGTACGTTGGCGCCCCGTCACTGCAATTGCAATGCCCTCTTAGACTGCTGTTGACGCCCAAATGGTTCCCAGCTGTTTGTTACTGACAATCGAGCTCTGCCGCTGGGGCCAAGTCATACGCACAACTATCTATAAACAAATGAGTTAAGCGACAAAATCGAGCCGACCGACTACTCCTCGTTTGACAGTCATGCGCTTTAGACGCCGGTCACGGCGCGCAGGCTCGTGTCACCTCTCACGGACGCGCGAAAGATCAATCGATTGTTGCGGAAATGCCTCACCGGGCCGTGCCGCCGGTAGCTGGACATCAACGCACGAAGGCTTCTGGGGGAACCTCGAGAGCTCGACGACGAAGTCGGATGTGATTGTCGATAAATCGACAACTTGCTCAAGTTTGCGGCTGAACAGCGAGCTCGCGCTCGTGAACAACTACTGAATCAATCGGCTGCTCACGGAGTAATTCGGAACAATTCCACGTTCAACGAGGCAGATCGCCGCTGCGCCTGCTGCGCGTCACGCATCCATTTCTCATACAGTCGCAGCACGTCGGAGTTCGACGCGAGCGCGCTGCGCTCGCTCACCTCGCTGAGAACATCGCCACGCATGCCGAGAACTTGCCGGCAAGCTCGTCGAACACATCGCCGAACGCCGGGTCGCCGCGCCGTCGCGAGCGACCCGTAGGCGCACTCTCCGAGCTGGATGTAATAGTCGACATCCACGAGGCTGCGCGCGAGACTGTCGGCGAAGAAGCCCGAGATGAAGAGCGAGAGGTCGCCGACTTCGCGGAGGCCGTCACGCTGACGGCTGCCGCCCGCCTGCAAGCGCGCGCGCGAACCGGACGCCGAGCGGTTCGTCGGAAGCGCGCAGCCGATGATCGATCGAGGTGAACGAACCCGGTGAGCAGGTTTACGAGGTAGAACGATGTGAGATCGCGCACTGGCGACATGCTGGTGCTCCATCGCCGTTTCGACCAGTTCCTTGAGCTACTCCGCCGGCGATTCATTTCGAACAAGCGCCTCGGCCATGTTCCTCCCGCACCGGCGCCGCACTCGCACCGGTTGAAAGTGCAAGGGATGTTCCTCAGGATTTCGGGGAGAAATCGGAACAAAATTATAATGCGAAACTGACGAGATGTCCTGTCCTCTTTGCCAGTTCACGGAAGGAGCGCCGCGCGTGTCCCGGCGCTGCACCAGAACGATCTGCGCCGGTCTGCTGCGGCACCAAGCGACTCACGGAGATTCAGTGTCCCGACGACTGCGTGTACCTGACTTCGGCGCGCGAGCACCCGGCGGCCGTCGTCAAGCGGCAGCAGGAACACGACGTCGCGATTCCCGCTTCCGACGCATCCAGGGTCTGACCGAGCGGCAGTATCAGCTCTTTTTCCTCTTCCAGTCGTCGATCTGCGCGGCACACGCCCGAAGGCTTCACGCGTCTGCTCGACGATGATGTAGCGGAGGCGGCGGCGGTGCCGTCGCGTCGACGCTCGAAACGGCGGCGCGCGGCGTGATTTACGACCATGCGGCGCAGTCGCTCGCCCGCGCAGCGCCTCGCCACGGAGATGAAGACGATGCTCGCCGACATGCGGCAGCAGGGTGCGACGGTCTACGACCGCGAAGCGGCCAGTCGTCCTGCGGGCCATCGAGAAAGGAGCCCGCGAGACGCGGAACGTCGAGCCTGGCGACGCCGCGTACCTGACCTTGATGGCGCGGCTGCTTCAGCGCAAGCAGTGCCGGCGCGCAGCCGCCGCCAGCCGCACCGCGTTCGTTGATCATTCCCTGACCATCAACTACAATTTGTCGTTTGCGCCCGGTCCGCCTGGGCGCATCTATGCCGGATTATCTAGAGGAAATCATGGCCAAGCGGTGTGCAATCTGCGGAAGGGACCAGTCGTCGGCCGGACGATCTCCCATGCCCATAACGTCGGGCCCCGGCGTTTCGAGCCAAACCTTCAATCAGTGAGGGCGCTCATCAACGGCGCGACCAAACGCATCCGGGTGTGCACCCGGTGCCTGCGTTCGGGCAAAGTCACCAAGGCGGCCTAGGGTGCGGCAGGCGGTTTCGGCGCCCAACGCGGCGAAACCGATCGGTCCATACAGCCCCGCGATCCGCGCGGGCAACCTCCTCTTCATCTCCGGACAGGTCGGCTTCGATCCCGCGACTGGCGCGCTGATCGACGGCGACATCTCGGCACAGACCGATCAGGTCATGCGCAACATCGGCGCGCTGCTCGAGGCTGCGGGCACCGACTTCGCGCACGTCGTGCGGACGACGGTGTTCCTCGCGGACATGGGTGAGTTCGCGACGATGAACGAGGTCTACGCGCGGTACGTGGTCGATCCACCGCCGGCGCGCTCGACCGTGCAGGTGGCACGCTCTCCCGCGCGACGCGCGCGTCGAGATCGACGTCATTGCGGCGTCGATTGATTAACGCGGCCTAAGGGCGCGCCGCTCAACGGTCCGCCGCCTGCATCCGCGCTACGCACGGCGGTTCTCTCGACGCCCAGCACCCCTGCACGCCTTTGATCGACTTGATGACCCGCTCGAGGTGTTTCACGTCGCTGATCTCGACGGTCATGTCGATGCGCGCCTGGCTGATCGTCGCCGGTGCGCGCCTCCATGTTGGTGATGTTGGTGTTGATGTCCGACACCTTCGCGCTGATCTCCGCGAGCATGCCCTTGCGATCCTCGACCTGCATCGTCAGGCGCACGGTATACGGCGCCTGGTCCGACGTCGTCGTGTCCCACTCGACGTCGATGCGGCGCTCGGGATCGAACATCAGGTTGAGCACGTTCGGGCAGCCGGCGGCAGTGGACCGACACGCCCTTGCCGCGCGTGATGTAGCCGACGATCTTCTCGCCGCGAATCGGATTGCAGCACTTCGCGCGGAACACCATGATGTCGTCGGTGCCGCGCACCTTGATCTTGTCGCTCGTCGCGCCCGGGCGCAGCACGCGCTTGACGACCGAGACGACCGCGGAATCGGCTGGCCGTTCTTTCAGCTGACCGCCGGGCACGGCCTTCTGCAGCACCGTGCGCGCCGACAGCTTGCCGTAGCCGATGTGCGCGAGCAGTTCGTCCGGCTTCTGCGCGCCGTACTCCGCTCGCGAACTTCGCGAGCTCGTCGCTCTCGAGCACGCGTCTTCGGATTGAGATCGAAGCGGCGCGCCTCCTTGTCGAACAGCCGGCGCCCGAGCTCGATGCTGCGCGTGCGCTCTTCGCCCTGCAGCACGTGCTTGATCTTGTTGCGCGCGCGCGAGCTGACGACGAAGCGTCAGCCAGTCGCGGCTCGGCTTGTGCCCGGCCTGCGTGATGATCTCGACGATGTCGCCGTTCTGCAGGCGGGTGCGCAGCGGCACCATCTTGCCGTTGACGCGCGCGCCGACGCACTGGTTGCCGACGTCGGTGTGAATCACGTACGCGAAGTCGACCGGCGTCGCGCCGCGCGGCAGCGATCGGCACCTCGCCCTTCGGCGTGAAGATGTAGACCTCTTCCGGATAGAGGTCGATCTTCAGGTTCTGGAGGAACTCCTGCGGATCGCGGACCTCCTGCTGCACCTCGAGGAGCTGGCGCATCCACTGGAAGTAGCGCTCGTCGCGATGGTCGCCGACGCGGCCTTCCTTGTATTTCCAGTGCGCGGCGATGCCTTCCTCCGCGCGGCGGTGCATCTCCTCGGTGCGGATCTGCACCTCGAACGGAAATGCCGTGCTCGCTGATGACCGACGTGTGGAGCGACTGGTAGCCGTTGGGCCGCGGCATCGCGATGAAGTCCTTGATGCGGCCCGGCACCGGCGACCACGTCTGGTGAATGATGCCGAGCGCCGCGTAGCAGTCCTTGACCGACTGCGTGATGATGCGCAGCGCGACGAAGTCGTACACGCGCTCGAGGTCGATCTTCTGGCGCTTCAGCTTCAGGTGGATGCTGTAGAGGCGCTTGATGCGGCCGTCGAGCTGCATCACCGGGATCTGCGCCTCGTCGAGCTTGCGCGCGAATCGTGCCCGTCAGGTCGTCGATGACGGCCTCGGCGTCTTGCGCTTCGCTTCGACCTTCGCGCGCAGCGCCTCGTAGCGCCTTCGGCTCGAGATATTGGAACGACAGCTCCTCGAGCTCGTTCTTGACCTTGCTCATCCCGAGCCGGTTGGCAATCGGCGCGTAGATGTCGAGCGTCTCCTGCGCGATCTTGACGCGCCGCTCCTCCGGCAGGTGGCTGCAGCGTCCGCATGTTGTGGAGGCGGTCGGCGAGCTTGACGAGGATGACGCGGATGTCGTCGACCATCGCCAGCAGCATCTTGCGGAAGTTCTCGGCCTGGCGCTCCTCGCTCGACGAGAACGGGATCGCGCCGATCTTGGTGACACCTTCGACGACGTGGGCGATTTCAGGGCCGAAGAGCTCGGCGATACGCTCGGGCGTCGTCAGCGTGTCCTCGACGACGTCGTGCAGCAGGCCGGCGGCGACCGCCACGACGTCCAGTTTCATGTCGGCGAGCAAATCGGCGACTTCGAGCGGGTGAACCAGGTAGCGGCTCGCCGGAGTGGCGGACCTGCCCCTTGTGCTCGAGCGCCGAGAAGACGTAGGCCCGCCGCAGCAGCTCGAGGTCGGCCTCGGGACTGTAGCTTCGAACTTTCTCGAGCAGCGTCTCGAAACGAATCATGGGAAATGGTGTCTAACGGTAGGGTAGCGCGAGCCGGGAGCTGCCGCCATCCTCATGATAGGAGTGGGGTTGAGGGGGTCAAGGAAACCGCGCGGGAACCGCTTGACTCACTGGAAAACGGATAACTATACTGGCGCGCTCACGAAATCTTCGGCGGGTAGCTTCACCCGCCTATACGGCCGCGCAGCGCGCGGCTAACAGCAAGGGGTTACGATGCGGAAGTTTTGTCACAGAGCGTCCTGGTCGCGGCGGTCGCTGCACTCGCCGTGGCGGCAGCTGGATGCAGTCAATATAACGGCCTGAAGGCCAAGCGGACGTTCCGGGACGCCAACGGCCTGTATCAGTCAAACGACTACAAGGTCGCGGCTACGAAATATGAGCAGGTCACGGCGCTCGACGAGAGCACGCTGCACCAGTTCCATCTCGAGCCGGCATATTTCTTCCTGGCCAACAGTTACGACAACCTGTATCGGTCGGCGAAGAAGGGCGACGCGACCAACGACTCCTACATGGCGAAGGCGGTCGAGTTACTACAAGAAAGATGCGGAGTTCGATCCCGATCCCAAGATGAAGAAGCTGTCGCTGCAGTATCTGGTCGCGGCCTACGGTCCCGACAAGTTGAACGATCCGACGCAGCAGGAACCGATTCTTCAGCAGATGATTCAGGTGGACCCGACCGACCCGGCCAACTACTTCTACCTGGCCAACATCTACGAGCAGAACGGCGACTACGAGAAGGCCGAGGAGCAGTTCCTCAAGGCAAAGGAAATGAAGCCGAACGAATCGACGGTCTACACGACGCTCGCCGCCTTCTACGACCGGCAGGGCGAATTCGAAAAAGACCATCAATGCGTTGAACGAGCGGGCGCAGCACGAGCCGAACAACCCCGAGGCGCACCACGTCATCGCGACCTACTACTGGAACGAGGCGTACAAGAACTTCAAGCTGCCGGAAGCGAAGAAGAAAGATGACGTGCAGGCCGGTCTTGGTGAAGTCGACAAGGCGCTCGCGCTCAAGCCCGACTACTTCGAGGCGCTCACCTACAAGAACCTGCTCCTGCGGTCGGAAGCGCTCCTCGAGAAGGATCCGGCCAAGCAGCAGGCAGCTGATCAAGCAGGCCGACCAGCTCCGCGACAAGGCGCAGGAGCTCCAGAAACAGAAGCAGGCCGCCGCGCCGCGCCCTCCAAGGGCTGACCGTCGGCAGCGCCACGCGCGCACGACAAAATCGCCACGAAAGGGCCATTCCTCGACGGGAACGGCCCTTTTTCCGTCGTAGAATTTTCGCCACCACGCTTGGCTCGAAACGTTTACGCTTCCGTTTCGAAACTTTGATACGCTTCGACCGCTGTCCGTCGCGCACAGCAAATCCTTCAGGTACACCGTTCAGGAGAAAATGATGAAAGCGGTCTCGAGAACCCTGGTTCTTCTCGTATGTAGCGCTGTCTCGTGTGGCCGATCGGCCATGCCGCCGCGCAAGGAGTCACGACCGCCTCGATCACCGGGATCGTGCGGGATTCGCAAGGCGGAGTCGTGCCGGGTGCCACCGTCACGGCCGTCCACACACCCGTCCGGCACGTCATGAGACCGTCACGCAGGGCGACGGACGCTTCTTCATCCCGGCATGCGCATCGGCGGCCCGTACAAATTAACCGCCGCGCTCTCCGGCTTTACTCCTGAGACGCAGGACAACATCAACCTCACGCTCGGCGTCGCGCAGGACGTCGAACTTCACGCTGCAGGCTCGCGGCGGTTGCCGAAACCGTTGAAGTGACCGCCAACGGTGGATCCGGTCTTCGCGTCGAGCCGCACCGGTGCGGCGACGGCGATCTCGCGCCAGGATATCGCCGAGCTGCCGACGGTTTCCGGTCGCATCAGCGACCTGACGCGCCTGACGCCGCAGGCCAGCGGCAACAGCTCGTTTGCCGGCCAGGACAGCCGGCATGAACAACATGACGGTCGACGGCTCCTACTTCAACAGCTCGTTCGGCCTCGGCGAAGGACAGCCGGGCGGCCGAACCGGCGTCGCGCCGATCTCGCTCGAGTCGATCGAGCAGGTGCAGGTCAGCGTCGCGCCGTACGACGTCCGGCAGGGCAACTTCATCGGCGCCGCCGGTCAACACCGTCACGCGCAGCGGCACCAACGCAGCTCACCGCGTCCTTCTATCACCGGATGCCGCAACCAGGACTTCGTCGGCACCGAAGCGCGCAGGGCTCGCGGTGAACCCCGGCACCTTCACGTTCCGCGACACGGGCGTGCTGGGGCGGCGGTCCGATCGTCAAGAACAGGCTGTTCGTGTTCGGCAACTACGAGAACGAGAAGGCGAGCGCTCCGCTGCACACCTTCGTCGCCAATACCGGCGGTCAGCCGGTCGGCGGCAGCGTCAGCCGCGTGCTCGCCTCGGATCTCGACACCCTGAGCGCGCTATCTGAAACAGAACTTCAGCTACGACACCGGGGCATACCAGAATCTGCCCGCCGACACGCCGGCCAAGCGCTACCTGCTCAGGAGCGACTACAACCTGAACAACAGCAACAAGATCAGCTTCCGTTACAGCCAGCTCGACTCGAGCTCCGGAAAGATCCTGTCGGGCTCGACATCGGCCGGTCTCGGCCGGCACGCTCGGCACCGAGCTTCCTGACCTTCGCAGCGCTCGAACTACTCGCAGCTCGAGAACTATCAAGTCGGGCATCGGCGAGTGGAACTCGGTCCTCGGCAGCACGATGTCGCAACAGCGCGATCGGCGGCTATACGACCAACAACGAGAACCGCGGGGACCCGGGCAAGCTGTTCCCGTTCGTCGACATCCTGGCGGCGGACGGCACCGCCTACGCGTCGTTCGGCACCGAGCCGTTCACGCCGAACAACGAGCTGCTGCTACCACACGTACCAGTTCAAGGACAACGTCACGAAGTTCAGCGCCAGGCATTCGCTGACGTTCGGCGGCACGATTCAGCGCTACGAGTCGGACAACTCGTTCTTCAACTGCTGCAAGCAGGGCGCGTATGTCTACAACTCGCTGCAGGACTTCTACGCGGACGCCAACGGCTTCCTGGCGAACCCGAACCGCACGTCATCGCCGATCACGCCACGCCGCTACCAGGTCCGCTGGATGAACATCCCGGGCCTGGACAAGCCCGTCCAGCCGCTGAAGGCGTGGTACGGCGGCGGCTACGCGCAGGACGAATGGCGGCCGGCGTCGAACGTGACGGTTACCGCGGGGCTGCGCTTCGACGTGCCCGCGTTCGACAACACGACGACCTACCCGAATCCGAACGTCGACGCGCTGACGTTCCGCGACGAGACCGGCGCGGCGGTGCAATACTCGAGCGGGCATCCTGCCGGATCGCAAGATCCTGTGGTCGCCGCGCGTGGCTTCAACTGGGACGTCGCGCAGGATCAGCAGAAACGCAGGTGCGCGGTGGCACCGGGCGTCTTCACCGGGCCGCCGCTCTACGTCTGGATTTCGAACCAGCTCGGTCAGCACCGGCGTCCTGCACGGGCTCGACTCGCTCGACAGACTCACCACGACGCGGCCGTTCAATCCCGAATCCGAGACACGTTACAAGCCGAGCGAACGTGACCGGCGCGCCGGCGGCCAGCTACGAGTTCGACGTCACCGACACCGAGCTTCAAGTTCCCGCAGGTCTGGCGCACCAACCTCGCCGTCGATCGCCGGCTGCCCGGCGGCATCATCGGCACCGGCTGAGTTCGTCTACAACAAGGACATCAACGGCATCTACTACCTCAACGCCAACCTGCCGGCGGCGCAGTCCGCGTTCACCGGCGTCGACGCGCGGCCACGCTGGAGTGGGCAGTCGTGCACCGCTCGATCGCGCCAGCCCTGCGTGACCAGGATCAACAACGCTGCGGCAACGATGGTCACCGCCGCCTATCGTCGATGAAGAATCAGAGCGTCGGCCGCTCGTGGAACCTCTCCGGCATCGCTGTCGAGGACGCTCTATCACGGCCTCACGATGAAGGGCGCCTACAGCTACGGCGATGCGACGGAACACGATCGATCCCGGCTCGACGGCGTCGGCATCGTTCGGCTTGCAACGAAATCGTGCGCGACCCGAACAACGCTCCGGCCTGGGCGGTCGCAGTCCGCGCAGGGTCACCGCGTGTTCGTCCAGACGTCGTACAGCCGCTCGTATTTCGGGCTTCGCGGCGACGACCATCTCCGCCTTCTGGGAGGCGAGGCCGGCGTTGAATGCGCCGAGGACGGTCTCAGCACCACACGCCAGCTACGTCTTCGCCGGCGACATGAACGGCGACGGCAGCTCCGGCAACGACCTGATCTACATCCCGAAGAACACGTCGGAGATGAACTTCCGTGCACGTTCACGCCAGGCAAGCGCGAGACGTTCACGCCCGAACAGCAGGCGCAGGCGTTCGAGGCGTACATCAACCAGGACACCGTATCTCAGCAAGCACCGGGGCGAATACGCCGAACGCGGCGGTATCTTCTATCCGATGCAGAAGCGAATGGACCTGAGCATCGTGCAGGACGTCTTCAACAACATCGGCGGCAAGCGGAACGCCGGCCAGTTCCGCATCGACTTCACGAACTTCGGAAACCTCCTGAATCACAACTGGGGCGTCAGCCAGCGGCTGGTCGTGCCGATCACGCAGGCATACGGCGCCCAGATCCTCACCGACGTCCGACCGTCGATGCGCAGGGCCGCGTATCACGCCTGGCGGATGGCCAGTGGCCAACAACCAAGCTCGGTGACGCAACAGCTTCCAGCAGCGAACACGGGCCTGTCAGCGACGTCTACCAGTTCATGCTCAGCTTCCGTTACTCGTTCAATTAGGGAAACCGAAGCGCGGTCCCATACGGGCCGGCGCTGGGCAACCAGCACCGGCCCGTTTCCGGGCAGAAGGCCGCCGCAGTAAAATAATCAAGGCACCGATTCGCGACGAACGGTGACCCGTCGTGTTCGTTCATCTTTCGAGGAGGACCTGATCCATGCGACAGTACCCAGCACGCCCGCCTTCGTCCACCCGCAGCTCTGCACGCCTCGCCGCCGTTCGGGCGTCTGTGAGGCCCTATGACGAATGTTCGTGACTTCGCCGCTTTCAAGGCCGAGCGACGCAAGATCTCGATCGTCACCGCCTACGATGCCTGGTCCGCTCATCTCGTCGAACGTTCCAAGGTCGACGCGATTCTCATCGGCGATCTCGGCGGCGATGGTGATGCACGGCCACAGGACGACGGTCCCCGCAACTGTTTCGCTGATGGCGCTGCACACGGCCGCCGTGGCGACGGGCGACGACCGACACGTTTCTGATCGCGGACATGCCGTTCCTGTCGTACCGCCAGGGCGTCCGGTCCGCGATGCGCGCCGTCGGGACGCTGTTGAAAAATGGCGCTCACGCCGTGAAGCTCGAAGGCGTCGATGGAAACGAACGCGTCATCCGGCAGATTGTCGAGTCCGGTGTTCCTCTTATGGGTCACATCGGAATGACACCACAGTCGGTCCACCAGTTCGGCGGGTTCCGCGTGCAGGGACGCCGATCGGAAGACGCGGACAGGATTCTCCGTGAAGCTCACGAGCTTGAACGTCTCGGCTGCTTCTCGATCGTGCTCGAATGCATCCCCGCGGAGCTCGGAGGCCGCATCACCTCGGAGCTGACGATACCGACGATCGGAATCGGCGCGGGTCCATGCACGGACGGACAGGTCCTGGTGCTGCAGGACCTGTGGGGAGTCGGCAGCGAACATGCGCCGCGATTCGTCCGGCGCTATCTCGATGGCGACGCCGTGCTGACCGACGCCTTGAACCGCACAACGACGACGTCAAGGGCGGCCGCTTTCCGGATTCGACGGAAAGCTACCGTGATCGTGCAGCCGTGATCCTCGCGCTCGACGTCGGCAACAGCCACGTGTTCGGCGGCATCTTCGAAGACGGCCGATTGCAGCTGCAGTTTCGAGGACGTCGCGTCCGTCCGCGGCGTCGGACGAGCTCGGGGTTTTTCTACGCGGTGTCGTGCGCGAGAACGGGCACCGATCCGTCGCGCATCAACCAGATCGCGATCTGCTCCGTCGTGCCGGAGATGCTGTATTCCTGCGGAGCTGCTGCCGGAAGCATTTCGCCGTTGATCCGTTTATTCTCCAGGCCGGCGCCCGCACGGGTCTCAAGATTCGATACCGTAATCCCGCCGAAGTCGGACCCGATCGCATCGCCAGCGCCATCGCGGCCGTGCACCTCTATCCAAATCAGAACCTGATCGTCATCGACTTCGGAACCGCGACGACCATCAACGTCGTGAACGGCAGCCGCGAATACCTGGGAGGAACGATTCTGCCCGGCCTGCGGATCGCGATGGAGGCGCTCGAAAAGAACACCGCGCGGCTGCCGACCGTTGAGATCCTCCCGCCGCACGACATCATCGGACGCTCGACCATCGAGAGCATTCAATCGGGGCTCTATTTCGGCACGCGTGAAATGGTCGCCGGGCTCACGCGGGAAATGCGCAAGGCCGCATTTGCCAGCGAGAGCTCGGTGGTGATTGGGACCGGTGGCTTCGCACGCCTGTTCGAACGCGAGAGGCTCTTCGACGTGCTGATTCCCGATCTCGTGCTGCTTGGCCTCGAACGCGCGCTCGATATGAATGCGGATGGCAGCCGGCCGTGGACCCTGCCAGAGCCGCACGGCGACGTGTAGGACCACACCGAATGTCCCAGCCACGGACACCCTCGAGGCAATCTGTGCGGATTTCGTTTCTTGTGCGAGTGTACCTGTGCGGAACGCCCACGAGTGTGCGCGGGCGCACGGGCCGGTGCTCCGGGGCCGAATTCGAAGCGATTTTCGGAACATTTCGAGCGAGCATGCGGCACCAATCCTGCTTCTGTCCGGTCTGACCGAAAAGGTTATGGAGAACACTTCAGAACAGATGTCCGGAACAATCCTGGTCGTCGACGACGACGAAGGCGTCCGCAACGTCCTGTCGCGGTGGGTGGCGGATATGGGCTATGCCGTCAAGACGGCGGCCGATGCCGACACGGCGCTGGACATCATGCGCGAGTGCCCGATTGATGTGGCCCTCTGCGACGTGCGGATGCCGGGACATGACGGCATCTGGCTTCTCGATCAGGCGGGTCGGCTCTGTCCGGAGATCGCCCTCGTCCTGGCGACCGGATTGACGGAGATGGACCCGATGGTCACGCTCCGCCCTGGCGTGGTCGGCTACCTCGTGAAGCCGTTCAACCGGGACGACCTCGCCAAGGTCATCGTCCGGGGCCTGGCCGAGCGCAAGCGCCTCCAGGCAGAGCACCGGTCGCAGCCTCCGCGAATGCTGTCGGCGGGGATGCTCGAAGGCTTCGTGATCTCGAGGGGATAACCCTCCGAAAATAAAAAGGGCCGTCGCGAGACGGCCCTTTCATGTACGGAACGAAGACGAGCGTTACGCGCCCGGGGGAGTCCCCGCGCCGGCGCCTTTCCTCATCCCTTCCGTAACGATCCCGACCTTCTCGACACCAGCGCCCTTTGGCCGCATCGATCACGTTGACGATGTCGCCGTAGCGCAGCGCGCCGTCGCGCGCTGATGAACATCGTCTTGTCCTTGCGATCCTCGAAGATGGTGCGGAGCTTCTCTTCGAGCTCGTTGAGGCCGACGTCCTGGTGGTTGATCGAGATCTTCTTGTCGGCCGTGTATTCCAGCACGATCTGGCTGATCGTCGTCTGGTTCTGCGGCTGGTTCGTCTCCGGCGGCAGGTTGATGTCGAGCCCCTTCTGCGACAGCGGCAGGGCGGCCATGAAGATGACGAGCAGCACGAGCAGCACGTCGATCATCGGCGTGATGTTCATGTCCGCGTTCGGCTGCGGGACTCGAGCCCTTGAAGACCGTATCGGCGCCGTAGTGCTTGTGCGCGTGGGATGCCATTACTGGCCTCCCTGCGACAGCGCGCTGGCGGACTTGCTGTCGGTGATCAGGCCGACGTCCTCGATGCCGCTGGCGCGCAGCGTGTCCATCGCGTCCATGATGGCGCTGTAGGGCGCGTCCTCATCAGCCTTGATGAGAATGAGCTTTTCCTTTTTCGTCTCGAGGATCGCCTCGAGGCGGCTGCGCAGCTCCTCTCTCCGGACCTCGACGCCGTTGAAGCCACGTCGTCTTGTCGGCCTTGATGCCGAGCGACCGTCTGGTCCTGCGTCTCGGGCTTGCTCCGCGCTGTTGACGGCGATGGGCAGGCGGACGTCCACGCCCTTCTGGAGCAGCGGGGCGATGATCATCATGATGATGAGCAGCACCAGCATGACGTCGACGAGCGGCGTGACGTTGATGTCGGACTTGACGCCGCGTGTTGCTGCCCAGTTGCATTGACATAGTTACGACTCCAAGTCGATTCGTGATTGGCGATTGCGATTAGTGATTGACGATTGGGTCGCCAGCAACGCGGGCCCGAATCACCAACCACTCATCATAAATCGCGGATTGCCTACCGCCGTCTTCTTGATGAAGTAGTCGACGAGCTCCGACGAGGAGTTGTCCATCTCGACGTTGAAGTACTCGATGCGGCTGGTCAGGTAGTTGTAGAACCAGACCGCCGGAATCGCGACGAACAGACCGAGCGCGGTCTCGACGAGCGCTTCCGCGATACCGGCCGACACGGCGCCGATACCGCCCGAGCCGGTCGAGCGCGATGCCGACGAACGCGTTGATGACGCCGACGACCGTGCCGAGCAGTCCGACGAACGGTGCCGTCGAGCCGATCGTGGCCAGCGTGCTGACGCCCTTCTTCAGGTCCGTACGCGGTCAGCGCGGTCGCGCGCTGAATCGAGCGGCGGACGGTGTCGAGCACGTCTTCACGGTTCAGCGCTGAGCCGCCCGTCTCCTGCTGGAACTGATATTCCTGCAGGCCGGCGAGCACGACCTTCGCGAGGTGGCTGTAGCGGTAGTCCTTCGACGCCGACAGCGCGATGGCTTCCTTCAGACGGCCGTCCTTGAGGTGCTTGGCCACCTGCGGCGCATACAGCTTCGACTGCTTGCGCGCCTGGTTGTAGGTGTAGATGCGCTCGATGGCGACACCGACCGACCAGAACGACATGATGAACAGGATGACGGCGACCGCGATGCGCGATGCCGGACATGTTCTGGGCGATGTCGATGAGGTTCAGACCACCGGCCCCGCAGCCTGCGCGAAGGCCGGGGTGCTGAGCGCCACCATTCCGAGCCCGGCACATGCGATTCGTGCAATTTGACGCATCTTGCTCACTTCCATTACTGCATCCTCCGCTGGTAGAGAAACTGGCGTGTAGTCGTTGCCTGGTGGTTGTTTAACTGAGCGTGAACTGGACGGTGACCGTCATGATGACCGGCACCGGGACACCGTTGAGCAGCGTCGGCGTGAACTCCCACTGCTTCACCGCATCGAGCGCCGCCGCGTCCAGCAACGGAATCGAGCGCAGCACACGCGCGTCCTGCACCTTGCCGTTGGGGCCGATCGTCGCTTCGATAATCACGACCCCTGCACGCGCGCCGACTGCGGCGATCGGCGGATAGACCGGCCGGACGTCCTTGGTCTTCATGGGCGGCTTGATGTTGCCGCCGACGCGCACCGGCGCCGCGTGGCGGTGGCGGAGGCGGCGGCGCTTCCGGAATGCCGCCGATGACGCCGCCGACCACGCCGCCGGCGAATGCCGCCGACGCTCGCTGGCGCGCTCGAAGCTCGTGTCCGGAGGCTCGGGAGCGATTTCACGCGGCGCCTCGATCGGCGCCGCCGCCGGGTTGACTTCGACAACCGGCTTGGGCGCCGCGGCCTGCGGCGGCGGCGGCGGCGGTGGTGGCGGCGGCGGCGGCGGTGCCGCTGCGAACGCCAGCATCGAGGGCGGCGTCGGCAGCACGTCGGCTGCCATCAACGGAATCACGATCAGTGCGAGCACCGCCACCGTATGCACCGCAATCGAGACCGGAACCGTATACCACTCGCTGGCTTCCGACCTTGACCGTGGGATCGACGATATCGCGGAACATATCCTTTGGCACCGGCACTTAACCCTCCTGCAGTCGCTTCCTGCCAACCTCGGCCGGCAAAGGCGGCCGATTATAGCTATCGCAAAAATGGGTGTCAACGAAACGCATCGGCCATCAATCCAGTGATGGCCGACAGTGAAGTTAGACACCGGTTCTTCTAAAGTGCTCCCCGGTTGTAGGGGCAAAGACCGGGCATTTTATACCGGTTCTCCATAAGCGCAACAGGTAATCCATAAGTTGCGAGCAGCGCCCTAATGCGCCCCTGAGCCGATTCGCATTCCGTAAAACGAGGCGATACACGAACACGATGGAGATCGCCAGAAATGCCGCCGCCAGGCGCGTGGCTGACGGTGCGTCCCGGCCTCGACTGCTCAACCTGACCGCCAGCGAGACCGCAAGGAGCCCGAAGCAGCGTCGTGAACTTGATGACCGGGTTCAGCGCGACCGACGACGTGTCCTTGAACGGATCGCCGACCGTGTCGCCGACGACCGTCGCGGCGTGCAGCGGCGTGCCCTTCATCTTGAGCTCGACCTCGACGATCTTCTTCGCGTTGTCCCAGGCGCCGCCGGCGTTCGCCATGAAGATCGCCTGGTAGAGACCGAAGAGCGCGATCGAGATCAGGTAGCCGATGAAGAAGAACGGCTCGACGAACGCGAACGCGAGCGTCGCGAAGAAGACGGTCAGGAAGATGTTGAACATGCCCTTCTGCGCGTACTGCGTGCAGATCTCGACGACCTTCTTGCAGTCCTCGACCGATGCCTTCTCGACGCCTGTCGAGCTTGATGTTCGCCTTGATGAACTCGACCGCGCGGTAGGCGCCGGTCGTGACCGCCTGCGTCGACGCGCCGGTGAACCAGTAGATCATCGCGCCGCCGGTGATCAGACCGAGCAGGAACGGCGGGTGCAGCAGCGACAGCTTGTCGATGTTCGTGCGTCAGGCCCTGCGTCGAGCGCCACGATGATCGAGAAGATCATCGTCGTCGCGCCGACGACCGCGGTTCCGATCAGGACCGGCTTCGCCGTCGCCTTGAACGTGTTGCCCGGCGCCGTCGTTCTCCTCGAGGCAGGTCCTTCGCCTTGTCGAAGCTCGAGCGGTGAAGCCGAAATCGCGCTTCAGCTCGTCCTTGACGCCCGGGATCGTCTCGATCACCGACAGCTCGAACACCGACTGCGCGTTGTCGGTCACCGGTCCGTACGAGTCAACGGCGATCGTGACCGGACCCATGCCGAGGAACCCGAAGGCGACGAGGCCGAACGCGAACACCGCCGGCGCGAGCATCAGCTCCGACATGCGATGCGCTCGACGCGCTGACGCAGTAGCGCGATCGACATCAGCGACACGATCGCTCAGCCCGAGCCAGTAGGCGCTGAAGTTGCCGGCGACAAAGCCCGCCAGGATGTTGAGCGAGGCGCCGCCTTCCTGCGACGCGGTCACCACTTCGCTGACGTGGCTCGACTCGACCGAGGTGAACACCTTGACCAGCTCCGGGATGATCGCGCCTGCGAGCGTGCCGCACGTGATGATCAGTCCGAAGCTTCCACCAGAGCGTGCCGTCACCGAGATCGGGAATCAGCAGCCGCGACACGATGAAGGTCAGGATCACCGACACGATCGAGGTGAGCCACACCGAGCGACGTGAGCGGCGCTTCGAAATTCATCTTCGTCGCGGTTCCGTAGCGGCCTTCGCGATCGCCTCGTTGAGCAGGTACGAGCCGCCGCTCGCGATGATCATCATGACGCGCATCACGAAGATCCAGACGAGCAGCTGCACCTGCGTCGCCGCTCGCGGCACCGGCGAGCAGGATGAACGAGATCAGCGCGACGCCGGTGACGCCGTAGGTCTCGAAGCCGTCCGCGCGTCGGGCCGACCGAGTCGCCGGCGTTGTCGCCGGTGCAGTCCGCGATGACGCCCGGGTTGCGCGCGTCGTCTTCCTTGATGTTGAAGACGATCTTCATCAGGTCCGGCGCCGATGTCGGCGATCTTGGTGAAGATGCCGCCCGCGATGCGCAGCGCCGCCGCGCCGAGCGACTCGCCGATCGCGAAGCCGATGAAGCACGGGCCGGCGTAGTCGCCCGGGATGAAGAGCAGGATGAACAGCATGATCAGCAGCTCGACGCTGATCAGCAGCATCCCGATGCTCATGCCGGCCTGAGCGGAATCGCGTAGACGCGGAACGGCTTGCCCTCGAGGCTCGCGAACGCCGTGCGCGAGTTCGCGATAGGTGTTCACGCGGATGCCGAACCACGCGACGCCGTAGCTGCCGAGCGATGCCGATGACGCTGAAGAGCAGGATGATCGACAGCGTCGCTCGCGACCGATGTGCCGGGATCGGATTCAGCATCCGAAGTAGCCAGACGATGATCACCGCGATGAAGAGCCCACAAGATCAGCGATGAACTTGCCCTGCGTGATCAGGTACGTCTTGCAGGTCTCGTAGATCAGCTCCGAGATCTCGAGCATCGACCGGTGCACCGGCAGGTTCTTGAGCTGGTTGAGAATCACGAGGCCGAAGAGGATGCCCAGCGCGGCGACGCCCATCCCGCCCAACAGCAACGTCCGGCCGTTATAGCCGCCGACGTCCACCTGCTCCAGATCCGGGCAGCACCAGGCGCGCCTCGCCGCCTCCCGTGCGCTCGGCCTGCGCCGCGGGTGCGCCGGCCGGCTCCGGCTGCTGCGCGAGCGCGCGCGACGGCATCACCAGGATGGCGGCCAGCAATGCCAGCAGCGCCACTGCAGGCGGCCGGCTCCTCTCAATGATCCAGTCGTCGGTCTCATTCGTCCTCTCAGCTGTGTAGAGCGCCCTTCACGGGGCGCCAGAACCTGATGTGATGCGTCCCGGCAGCGACATCCCGCCGGTCAAGAAAATGCGGATGCCCTCCTCGACGGTGACGTCGGGATAGAAGCGCGCGGTCCCGCGGGTATAACACGATGTCGCCCAGGTACAGGTGATTGGTCGGCACATAGACCGCAATCAATGCTTCGAGACCCCGTCCGCGATCGACGGTGAATTCCTTGGTCAGAAATCCCATCACGAGGCCGCGGCGCTCATCCTCCACCATCACGACACGCTTGAAACCGTACTCGTTGTCCGGCGAGAAGGCCGCAACCAGCTGCCTGACCGGCGAGTAGATCGTCTTGAAGACCGGTACTCGCGCCAGCCACTGCTCTGCGCGTCCCAGGATGCGGCGACCGATCACGTTGGTCGCCACGCGTGCCGACCAGCAGAACAAACAGCAGCATGATCAGGATGCCGACGCCAGGCGCGGCACGTCCCACCAGCCGGGTCGCGAGCGGTGCCGTGAAGTCGTCAATGATACCGAAGATCCACACCAGGGCCGCAATGCTGATGACCAGCGGGACCGTGACGAAGAACCCCGCGATGAAAGCGGCGTCTCAGCCACTGCCCGATTGGATCGCCCGCCACCGCCTATCTCCAGCCCGCCGCCAGTGCGGCGAGGATGGCCATTCCGACCACGATTCGATACCAGGCAAACGGCGCAAAGCCCGAGCGGCGGATGAACGCGAGGAACGGCCGCACGACAAGCAGCGACGCGACAAACGCCATGACGAACCCGATCGCGATCTCCAGCGCGCGCTCGGGCGCCAGCGAGCTGCGCACCTCGAGCAGGTCGTGCCCGAACGCGGCGGCCATCGTCGGAATCGCGAGAAAGAACGAAAACTCCGCGGCCGCCGGGCGATCGAGTCCCATCAACATGCCGCCGACGATGGTGGCACCGCTGCGCGACACGCCTGGAACGATCGCGAGCATCTGGCAGAGTCCGACGCCGAGCGCGCGTCCGACCGGGGTGTGCTCGGCGTTGAGAATCGTCGGGATCCGGACGAAAGCGCTCGACGATCAGCATGACAATGCCGCCGGCGATGAACGAGACGGCGTACACCGCGGGCGTCTCGTAGAGAACGGACTTGACGAAGTTCGAGAGCAGCGCGCCGGCGACGAGCGCCGGGATCGACGGCGACGAGGATCATCGCGGCGAAGCGCCTCGCGTCGGGTCGGACGGCAGGCCGGCGAGGACGTGCAGGATTTTCACGCGGTAGAGCCACACGATCGCGAAGATGGACCCGAGCTGGATCATCACGGTGAAGACGCCCATTGGATCCTGGAATCCGAGCAGCTTCTCGCCGAGCAGCAGATGCGCCGTCGACGACACGGGCAGAAATTCCGTCAGGCCTTGAACGACACCGAGAATCGCGGCGAGAAAATACGTCAATCGACGGGCGTCGGGGCCACCTTCAGGCGGCCCAACCTATGAAGCTCGTGCCTTGCGCTGTGATTTCGACTTGCGCGCCGGCGCAGCAGAGGCCGCGACCGGGCGCCGCCGTAGACAGCTTCGACGGCTTGGTCCGGCGCCAGAACGTCACGATGGCGGCTGCGACGAACACGCTCGAGTACGTGCCGGTGATGATGCCGACGATCATCGTGAACGCGAACCCGTGCAGCACCTCGCCGCCGAACAGGAACAGCGCGATGGCCGAGAGCAGCGCCGTGCCGGCCGTGATGACCGTCCGTCCGAGCGTCTGGTTGATCGAAATGTTGATGACGTCGTTCAGCGATTCGCGGCGCATCTTCCGCATGTTCTCGCGCACGCGGTCGAAGATGACGATCGTGTCGTTGGTCGAATAGCCGGTCACCGTCAGAATCGCCGCGATGACGTTGAGCGACAGGTCGTAGCGGAAGAACGCCAGGAACGCGAACGTCACCAGCACGTCGTGCAGCGTCGCGATGACCGCGCCGACGGCGAACGAGAACTCGAAAGCGGAACGCGAGGTAGGCCAGGATGCCGATGAGCGACAGCACGAACGCCCAGATGCCCTTCTGCGTCAGCTCCTCGCCGACGGCCGGCCCGACGATCTCGGTGCCGACGATCGTTGAAGTTTCCGAGATTCGCCTTTCGCAGCGCGTTCTCGACGTTCTGCGCCGGCGGCGCTGAGCGACGCGCCCTGCTCCGCGCCGACCTGCGGCACGCGCACCATCACCTGGCGCTGCGACGGATCGCCGTACGTCTGGACGACCGCGTTCTGTCCGCCGCCCGGGTAGTTCTGGTTGAGCGCGCGGCGGACCGATGTCGACCGACGGCGTCGTGGTCGAACTGCATGATCACCGACGTGCCGCCGGCGAACTCGATGCCCTTCGGCACGCCCTTGGTGCAGATCGCGACGAGGCCGGCGAGGATGACGACCCACGACAGCGCGACCGCGTGCCATCGCCACCGCAGGAAGTTGTAATTGGGATTGGTGAAGATATGCATTGGCTACTCGTCTCTAGATCGACAGCGTCGCGACCTGCTGCTGATGGCGCGGCGGCGACCAGCGCCAGCTCGAACAGCGTCTTCGACACGAAGGTCGAGGTGAACAGGTTCGAAGCCAGTCCGATGATCAGGGTGTACGGCGAACCCGCGAATCGGTCCGGTTCCGAACTGGATCAGGAACAGCGCCGCGATGAGCGCCGAGATGTGCGTGTCGAGCAGCGTGAGGAACACGCGGCTGAAGCCGGCGTTGATCGGCCGCGCGCACGCCGCGCTGCGCCTCGAGCTCCTCCTTGATGCGCTCGAAGATCAGCACGTTCGAATCGACGCCGATGCCCATCGTCAGCACGAAGCCGGCGATGCCGGGCAGCGTCATCACGGCGCCGATGTACGCCATCAGGCCGAGCAGGATGACCAGGTTGAAGATGAGCGCGACGACCGCGTTCACGCCCGACAGCTTGTAGTAGATCAGCATGAACATCGACGATCAGCACGAGGCCGACGATCGAGGCGTCGACGCCCGAGCGAATCGAGTCGGCGCCGAGGCTCGGCCCGATCGTGCGCTCTTCGAGGTAGGTCAGGTTCACGGGCAGCGCGCCCGGACTGGAGGATGAGCGACAGGTCGTTCACTTCGTCGCGCGAGACGCCGGTAATCTGACCGTTGTCGGTGATGCGCGACTGGATGGTCGGGGCCGACATCACGCGGTTGTCGAGAATGATCGCCAGGCGGCGGCCGATGTTCGACTCCGTCACCGTCGCCGAACTTCCGTCGCGCCTTCACCGCTCAGCGTGAAGCTGACGGCCGGGAGATTGTTCTGATCGACTGAAGGCCGGGCGTTGGTGATGTCGCGTCCGCCGACGGCGGCCGCGCGTCGGACCATGTAATAGACCGTGCCGCCGCCCGTGGTATCCGCGGAGCCCGGGATGATCTCCATCCCCTCCGGCACCTGCCCGGCCTGCAGCAAGTCCTCACGCGTAGTCGCCGGACCGCCCTCGACGATCTTCAGCTCGAGCAGTCCGGTCGACCGGATGATTTCCTTGGCGTGCTCGACGTCGGTCACGCCGGGCAGCTGCACGAGGATCTGATCCCCGTTCTGGCCCTGTTCGGCGATGCTCGGCTCGGCGACGCCCAGCTCGTTGACGCGCCGCTCGATCGTCTGCCGCGCCTGGACCACCGCCTCCTGCCGCAGCGTGTTCTGCACGTTCGGCTTCATGTTGAAGGTGTAGCTGCCGTTGGTGCCCGGGCTGCGATCGAAGTTCGTCGCGAGATCGGCGGCGGCATCGCGGAACGCGGCGTCCTGCGCCGGCGGAATCGCCTTCGACCCGGATCTGCGAGATCGACGGCATGTTGATGCTCGTCACCGGAATGTTCCGGCGTGCGCGGCGTCGTCGCGCAGCCGCTCCATCTCCTGCTCGGCCTCGAGGCGGATGCGCATCGTCTCGCTGCACGCGCAGCACGAGGTGGACGCCGCCCTTCAGATCGAGACCCAGCTTGAGCTGTTTCTGCTGCAACCACGATGGTGACGGGAGATGGTAGTACGACGCGAGAATCGGATAGACGCCGACGCCCGCGAAGATCGACGAGCACCGCGACGATCGTGATCACCTTCCAGCGAATGTTCTTGTTCATGACGAGCTACCACTAGCCTCTGGCGCCACGGGCTCCTGCCCCTGGTAGCCCGACGATCGCGTTACGTGAGACGTCGACGCGCACGCGCTCCGCTATCTGGAGCTGGAGTGCCTGGTCGTTGATCCTGGTGATCGTGCCGTAGATGCCTGCCGGACGTCACGACCTTGTCGCCTTCCTTCAGACCCGCCAGGAAGTCCGCCACCTTCTGCTGCTTCCGCTTCATCGGCAGCAGGATGATGAAGTAGAAAATGGCCAGGACGAGCGCGAAGGGCAGCAACTGCACCAGCGCACTCGGCGCGCCCTGCGAAGGCGCAGCCATAGCAATGAGGAACATCGAGGTCATGAATCGAGCGACAGGCGGGAAGCCGAGCGAAGAAACTCCTGCCTGAATCTGTCGAACGTCCGAAACGATATAGCGTCCCTGATCCTCCGCATCGTGTCAAGGTAGAAGCTGAGATTATGCAACGTGTTAAGGGCACCCGCGGTCATTTCCCCTGCCATATAAAGATGCCGCAGATACGCGCGCGAGTGGGTGCGGCACGTGTAGCAACTGGCATGCGGGATCGACGGGGCCATCGTCTTCGGCGTACCGCGCGTTCTTGATGTTGATCCGCCCTTCGCTGGTGAAGAGCTGTCCGTTGCGCGCATTGCGCGTCGGCAGCACGCAGTCGAACATGTCGATGCCGCGGGCGACGCACTCGACGAGGTCCGCCGGCGTGCCGGCGCCCATCAGATACCGCGGCTGGCCTTCCGGTAGCCGTCGCGCAGTGTCCGCGACGACCGCGTACATCAGGTCGATCGGCTCGCCAACGCTCAGGCCACCGATCGCGTAACCCTCGAATCCGATGCCGACGGTCGCGGCGGCGCTCTCGATCGCGAAGATCCTGGAACACGCCACCCTGGACGATGCCGAACTGCGCCTGGCCGGGATTGGTCGCGCCGACGTCAGTCGCACTGCCGTCGCGAATCTCGAGCAGACGCTGCGCGCGGCATCGTCGCCGCCCAGCGGACGGAACGCTCCATCGAATGCGCCGCCTCGTCTCGGGACGCGGGATACGCCAGGCACTCGTCGAGCACCATCGCGATGTCGGACCCGAGGCGCGCCTGGATATCGACCGCCGCCTCCGGCGTCAGCAGGTGCGCGCGATCCATCGAGATGCGAGCGGAAGTCGCGCGCCTTCCTCGGTGATCTTTCGGCGATCGGCGAGGCTGAACACCTGGTAGCCGCCGCTGTCGGTGAGGATCGGATGCGGCCAGCCGATGAAGCGGTGCAACCCTCCTCGACGCGCGATCAGCGGGTCGCCGGGACGCAGGTAAGAGGTGATACGTGTTGCCGAGGATGATCTGCGCGCCCGCCTCTTCGAGGTCGCGATGGCGCATCGCCTTGACGCTCCCTGCGTTCCAACCGGCATGAACGCGGGCGTCTGAACGACGCCGTGCGGCGTATGGAACTCGCCGAGGCGTGCGGCCCCGTCGGCGCCGAGTAACGCAGAAGCTGAATCCGTTGGGCACGCTACTATTAGGTTCAAAGGGTTCAAGGGGTGCAACTGGTTCAAAGGTGCTGTGAAGAAACTTCGCGTTGGCGTTATCTACGGAGGCCGGTCAGGCGAGCACGAGGTGTCGGTGGCCTCGGCCGCATCGATCATCAAGTATCTCGACCGGAGCCGGTATGAACCGGTGCCGATCCGCATCGAGAAGGACGGCCGCTGGACGCTCGCCGACAAGGCGCCAACCGCAATTTCGGCGGCGGACGTCATCGAACATGTGCGTCTCGAAGCGGCACGCCCCGCTCGCCCGGGCCGCGAAGCACACCTCGTGGCGCATCCCGGCGAGGACACTGTGCTCGCCATCGAGCGGCGTCCGGCGGAGTCCCAGGTCGATCCGAGCGGCGCCGCGACGGTGACCGGCGTCGGGCTGGATGTCGTGTTTCCCGTGCTGCATGGTCCGTACGGAGAAGACGGCACCGTTCAGGGGTTGCTCGAGCTCGCCAATGTCCCGTATGTCGGCGCCGGTGTGCTCGGCTCCGCGGTCGGCATGGACAAGGCGGTCATGAAAACGCTTGTTCATCGCCGCGCGGCCTGCCGGTCGGCCCCTACCTCGTCGTCCTGCGTCCGGAATGGAATCGCGGATGCGAGGTGCCCTGTCGAATCGCGTGACGAAAGAGCTTGGCTATCCGGTGTTCGTCAAGCCGGCGAACCTGGGATCCAGCGTCGGCATTTCGAAGGCGAAGTCAGCCGCCGACCTCGGAAGCGCGATGGAGCTGGCGCTGCAGTTCGACCGCAAGATCGTCATCGAGGCGGCGGTGTCGAATGCTCGCGAGATCGAATGCGCGGTGCTCGGCAACGACGACCCGCAGGCATCGGTGCCCGGTGAAATCATCCCGTCACGCGAGTTCTACGACTACGAAGCGAAATATCTCGATGAAGGCTCGAAGGCGGTGATACCGGCGGCGTTGACCGACGCGCAGGTGCGCGAAGTCCAGCGCCTGTCGATTGCGGCCTTTCGCGCAGTCGACGGCGCGGGCATGGCCCGCGTCGACTTCTTCATCGCGGGCAACAGCGGAAACATCTACCTCAACGAGGTGAACACCATCCCGGGTTCACCACGATCAGCATGTTCCCGAAGATGTGGGAAGCCTCGGGGGTCTCCTACAGCGAGCTTGTCGATCGACTGATCACGCTCGCCCTCGAACGACACGCCGAGAAGCAGCGGCTGCGCACCAGCATCACGTGAGCAGGACGCTGCGGCCGGCGCTCGCCTGCGCGATTGTCCTGTGCGTCGCCGGTGTGGGCCGGCGCGTTTGCCGCGCGCCAGCCTGCGCCGGCCGAGGGCCTGACGGGCGAGGTGCAGCTGCTCCGCGCCTACGACGCCATCTTCGATGCTCGCTTTGACGACGTGCCGGCCATCCTGGCGCGCACCTGCGGGCCCGCGCCGGCAGAAGCCTGCCAGCTGCTCGCTGCCGTAACCGTGTGGTGGCAGATTCAGCTCGATCCGGCGAGCCTGGCGCGTGATGCGTCGTTCCAATCGAAGGTCGATGCGGCGATCGCGGCCGCGGACGCCTGGACCAAGCGCGAGCCGCAGCGGGCGGAGGCATGGTTTTACCTGGGCGGTGCCTACGGGGCGCGAGCGCAGTGGAGGGTGCTGCGCGGCGAACGCCTCGGCGCCGCACGCGACGGCAAACGCATCAAGGAATCACTCGAACGAGCGCTCGTGCTCGATCCCGGACTCAGGAGGCGTAGCTTGGCATCGGCCTCTACCACTATTACGCCGCCGTTGCGCCAACGGCCGCCAAGATGTTGCGGTGGCTGCTGCTATTACCGGGCGGAGACAAGACCGAAGGGATGCAGGAGATGCTGCGGGCGCGCGAGCATGGCGCGCTGCTTCGCGACGAGGCCGATTACCAACTTCAGGTCATTTACCTGTGGTGAACAGCAGCCGCAGCGCGCGCTCGACCTGCTCATGCAGCTGCGCGATCGCCACCCGAGGAACCCGCTCTTCCCGCAACTCATCGCGCAGGTGCAGGACGTGTAGCTCCATGACCTCACCGGCAGCCTCCGGACGTGGCGATCGCTGCTCGATGCGGCGCGCGCCGCGTCGCGTCGCGTATGCGGACCTCGCTGAAGTGCGCGCGAGGCTCGGCATGGCGTCGACGCTGGACCGCCTGAACGAGAGTGATGCCGCCATCGAACAACTCCGCGCGGTCATCGCGATGAAACCGCTCGCGCCGTTCGGTGCATACGCGCAGGCGCAACGTGAACTCACGCGGTTGCTCGCGCGCTCGCGTGCGGCTCGCTGAAGTTCACCACGAATTCAACCGACACTTGACTTCGGAGACACGAATGAGCGTGTCACGGTGGGCGGGATTTTTGACAACTCGCGCGCTTTTATGCTTGACAGGAAAAAATCTCACCCATAATCTACATCTGGTATGAGGGTGGATGGCTCAGCCCACCAGTAGTGACGACCAAGCGGTTCGTCGGAGGCTGAGTCACAACAACCTGAGGAGAAAACAATGGCGAAGAAAGCTGCCAAGGGCGGCAAGAAGAAGGCCGCGAAGAAGCGGTAATTCTTCCGCTTTGACCTTTCGGGGTGCTCGATGAGCACCCCATTTTTTATCCGGATTCTTATCGAGATCGAGTTGTTGCTCTCTCCTGATTCGCGCATCGCGAGTCAGGAGGTAGCCCACGAAGCGAGGTCGCCGAACGCCGGGCCGACGTGCCAGGCGGCAGAGTGCGCCGGTGAGAGGCTGCCCCGCAATCCACCAGTGAAGGGAGGAATCCTCAATGGCGAAGAAGGCTAAGGGCGGAAAGAAGAAGGCGGCGAAGAAGAGGTAAGTTCGCTGCTCGCCTAAAAGGGGCGCTTTGGCGTCCCCTTTTTCATGCATCTACGTCTACCGTCTGGCGGTCTACCGCAACGTCGTCCCATCCCAGATCTGAACGCGGCGGATCACATCCCACGGCTGAATCCGATCGACCACCTCGATGCCGTTCACGACACGGCCGAACACGGTGTAGCGCGCATCGAGGTGCGGCTGCGGCGAGTGGGTGATGAAGAACTGGCTGCCGCCCGTGTCCTTCCAGTCGAGCGCCATGCCAACGGTGCCGCGCAGGTACGGCAGCTCGTTCAACTCGTCGCGAATCGTGTAGCCGGGACTGCCTTCGCCGTCGCCCCGCGGATCGCCATCCTGGACGACGAAGTCAGGCACCACGCGGTGAATGGCGATGCCGTTGAAGAACCCTTTGTGCGCCAGGTCGATGAAGTTCGCGACCGTGAGCGGCGCGTCTGCAATCGCCAGCTCGATCTCGATGGCACCGCGGTCCGGTCTGGATGAACGCGTGCGGGGAAAACTGCGGCGCCACCAGGTACTGCCGCGTCGCTTCGTCCATTGGGCGGACGGGCGCCGGCCGCATCGCGGTTGCGGTGTCGGTGACGCCCTGGTCGCGCAGCAGCGTTGCCGCCTTGATGCGCAGCGCCCAGTCCTTATCCTGCAGGGCCTGTTGCAGCATCGGACGTGCGGTCGCAGGATCGAGCGTGTTCAAGGCGGTGAGGATCGCGGCACGGGCGACGTAGGTGCTGTCGCCTTCCGTCGCTCGATAGGCATCGACGAGCGCCGGCACCGCGCCGGCCACTTTCATCTCGGCCAGTCCTGCGGCAGCCGTTTCCCTGACCACGAAATCGTCGGCCTTCAGCCGGTCGGTAAGGATGCGCTGAGCGTCGGGCGCCTTTGCGGCAACCAGCGCTCGCAGCACGGCCGGGACGACCCGCTGATCGCGATCCTCGAGCATCGACACGAGACGCGTCCCGCCCTGCGCGCCGGGAAGCGTGGCCAGCGCCTCGGCCTGGGCGACGCGCACCGTCCAGTCGCGGTCGGGATCTGTGCCGGACAAGGTCGTCAGAAATGTTTCCGCGTCGATAGCCGCCAGCGCACGGATCGCAGCCGCGCGGATGGCTGGCGCGCTGTCGGACATCAAGTCGATGACGAAATCGAGCGATTCGGGGCTGTGCATGGCCGCCAGCGCGTTGGCCGCCTCGAGGCGGAGCGTTGGATCTCCTCGCCCTCCGCCAGGATTTTTTCGAAGATCGGCCGCGAGGCGGTGTCCCGGATCGCCGCGAGCGCGCGGACGGCTTCGATCACGATCGCCGGATCGCGCTGCCGTCTCGTCACGATGTCGCGCAATGCGGCGGCGGCGTTCGGCGCCTTCAGCGCGCCGAGGCCGCGCGCCGCGAAGGCAGCGGTAAACCGTCCCGGCGTCGGAAGCAGCGCAATCAGCGCCGGAACCGCGCGCGCGTCACCTGAACGCCCGAGCGCGTACGCAACGGGCCACCACGTCGACACGGGTGCCCCGTTCGCATCGAGGACGCTCGACGCGATGCCGTCGTACGACCCGAGCCGCACGAGCGCGTATAGTCCGAGGCGTGTCGCCTCGACGGGCGGCGCCAGCGGCCACGCGAGATCGTCCGCGGCGACGTTGGTCAGCGCTCCGCCCTGGATCAGCCCCTTGACCATTGCGGCGATTGCCGGCGCGTCTGTCTTGTCGCCGATCGTGCCGAGCGCTTCGGCACCGCGGCCCTGGACGACTGGATCGCTGTCCTTTAGCGCCGTGAGGAGCGCAGGGCGCGCCGATGGATCGCCGATGAGTCCCAGGGCGAACGCGGCCATCTGCCGCACTTCGACTTCCGAATCGCCGAGCGCCTGCTGGAGCGCCGGAATCGCCTCCGGCAGCCCGACGCGTCCGGCCGCGAGCGCCGCGCGGCGCCGCGTTCGCGCTTCTTGGTCAGCGATCAGGCGCAGCAGATCGGACGGCGGCGGCGGTGCGACGATGGCCGGCCGGCCTTTCGTGGCGGGCGCGAGGATCACCGGCGGCGGCGGATTCGGATCGCGGAGAATCCGCTGATCCTCGAGCCGCAGGATCCACCCAAGCTTTTCTTCCCAGGTGACGACGGGAGGCTGTGACCGCTACGGGATTTGGAGGCGCGGTGGCGCACGATGTCAGCGCCAGCGAAACGCCCAAGGCCCAGAGCTCGATGCGCAAGGCCCAACGCCGTCGCCTGTATCGGGCATCGGGCATTGACCATTGAGCGTTGAGCATTGGCCGATAATAGCATCCGCCCCATTTGATGCCCTTTCAATACATCGCTATCGAAGGACCGATCGGTGTCGGCAAGTCGTCGCTTGCCGAGCGCATCGCCACGCGTCTCGATGCAACGGTCGTGCTGGAGGAAGCGGACAATCCCTTCCTCGCGGATTTCTATGCCGGACGCGCCGGCGCAGCGCTCCAGGCGCAGCTGTTCTACTTACTCAATCGTCATCGCCAGCTGGCGGGACTGCAGCAAGGGAATCTGTTCTCACAGGCGACGGTGTGCGACTACGTTTTCGACAAGGACAAGATCTTCGCGTATCTGAATCTCGACGATAACGAGCTGTTCATCTATCAGCGGCTCTACGATCTGCTCGCGAAGGACGTTCCGCCTCCCGATCTGGTGATCTATCTGCAGGCGCCGACCGACGTGCTGGTCCGCCGGCTGCGTGACCGTCGCGAAGGATCCAGCGCGCGAAGCCGTCGATCCAGATCCCGATTACGTGCGCGAGCTGAACGAGGCCTACCAACATTTCTTCTTTCACTACTCGGCAACGCCGCTGCTGGTCGTCGAAACGTCGCAGCTCGGCCTCGACGCGGGCGATGAGGCAGTGGATGACTTGATCCGACAGATCCGGACGATGAACCGGGGCACTCGCTACTATGTCCCGAGGACGTAATGAATTAGGCTAATCTCCGTCAATGGCCTGGTTCAAGAAGACCCGGAAGCCCATCGAATCGTCGGGCGAGAAGCCAAGCCGGGTTCCCGAAGGGCTCTGGGTCAAGTGTCCTGGCTGCTCGCAGATCATCTACAACAAGGATCTCGATAAGAACCTGCAAGTCTGCCCGAAGTGCGCGCATCACTTTCGAATCAACGCGGCTGAACGGCTGCAGGCGCTCTTCGACGCTGGCGAGTGGACTGAGTATTTCCCCAACCTCACCTCGAACGACCCGCTCAAATTCACCGACACGAAGCCGTGCACCGGACTCGACTCAAGCGACACCATCTCGAAGACCGGGATGCGTGACGCGATCGTCATCGCGACCGGCAAGCTCGATGGCCTCGACGTCGTCGTCGCGGCGATGGAGTACGCTTCATCGGCGGCAGCATGGGCGTCGTGGTCGGCGAGAAGATCACGCGGGCCATCGAAATGGCGCTCGAACGACGGCAGCCCGTGATCATCATTTCGTGTTCGGGCGGCGCCCGCATGATGGAAGGCGCGCTGTCGCTGATGCAGATGGCGAAGGTCTCTGCCGCGCTGGCGAAGCTCGATCGCGCCCGGCTTCCGTTCGTCTCCGTGCTCACCGACCCGACGACCGGTGGTGTGACCGCGAGCTTTGCGATGCTCGGCGACCTGAACATCGCCGGAGCCGAAAGCGCTGATCGGCTTTGCCGGACCGCGTGTCATCGAACAGACGATTCGTCAGAAGCTGCCGGAAGGATTCCAGCGAAGCGAGTTCCTTCTCGAGCACGGGATGCTCGATCTGATCGTCGATCGCCGCGAGATGAAAGCGACGCTGGCGCGCGCGCTGCGGTTCATGGGCGCGCAGATCGCGCCCGTCGAACAGGTGCCTGTCAGCGCTGCGGGAATGTCTGCGACTGTGCTGACACCCGACACCTGACACCTGACACCTGAAACCTGCCTCTTTGTTGGAGCGTCTTTTCGCGCTCGAGACCTTCGGCATCAAGCTTGGTCTCGAGAACATCCGGCACCTGTGCGACGCGCTGGATCATCCTGAACGCACGTTCCTCTCGCTGCACGTCGCGGGAACCAACGGCAAGGGATCCGTCACCGCGATGGTTCACGCCGCTCTCGTCGCGGCTGGAATCCGCGCCGGGCGCTACACCTCGCCACACCTCGTTCGACCTCAGCGAGCGGTTCGTCATCGGCGATGCGCCTGTCGACGACGACACCCTGGACGATGTTGCACGCGACGTCCTGGACTGCGCCGATCGCCTGCAAGAAGACGGGGTGATTCCCGCTCCGCCGACGTTCTTCGAGGCGACGACCGCGATGGCGCTTCGAGATCTTCAGACGCGCGCACGTCGAGGTCGCGGTGATCGAGGTCGGCCTCGGCGGACGGTTCGACGCGACAAATGTGCTCGAACCGCCGGTCGGCGCCATCACGTCGATTGCGCTCGATCATGAAGCAGCATCTCGGACATGCTCTCGAACAGATCGCATTCGAGAAAGCCGGCATCATCAAGCCGGGCATGACGATCGTGTGTGGAGCGCTACCAGATGTCGCGATGGACGTGGTCAAGGGCGTGGCTGCCGACCGCGGCGCCCGGATCGTGGAAGCCGCCACGCATGCGCACGTGCGCAGCGAGATGGAAGAAGGACGCGCCCGCGTCACGATCGAGACGCGGAGCGGACGGTACGGGCCTCTGCTGCTCGCGCTTCGCGGCGAACACCAGGTCGGCAACGCCGTCGTAGCCGTCCGACGTGCTCGAAGCGGCGCGCGAGAAGGGGCTGGATATTCCGGCAGCCGCCATCACGCATGGGTTTGAAACCGTCGAATGGCCGGCACGTCTCGAGCTGCTGCAGCTCGCGGATGGTTCGCGCGTGCTGCTGGACGCCGCTCACAATCCCGAAGGCGCGCGCGCATTGCGTCAGTACCTCGCCGCGTGGCATCCCGAACGACCGGTGCTGGTGATTGGCGTGATGCGCGACAAGGATGCCGATGGCATCCTGCGCGAGCTGCTGCCAGTCACCTCTTCGGTTATCGCGACGGCGGCCAGCACGCCGCGCGCGATGCCGGCCAACGAGCTCGCGGCGCGCGTCACAGCTCTCGATGCCGGCGAGGTCTGTCATCGCATCCGCCGACGCCGCAGCACGCGATCGACACGGCGCTGTCGACGAGCCGAACGGTATGCGTGGCGGGATCGATTTTCTCGCCGGCGCGGTCCGCGAGCGTCTCTTGCGACGCCGACGCGCATAGCGCGAACGCGGACGAACGGCGTGATATCCTGCGGTGATTCCATCAGATCAGACGTGTATCCCAAGGCAACCAAAGGTTTTCTGCTGTCATGCGTCGCGTGTTTGTGGGCTGCCGCCGCACTCGCACAAACGGCAGCGCCTCCCGCGCCACCGCCGCAGACCACGCAGGCGCCAGCCGAGTCCGGCTCGTCATCGCCCGCGAGCATGCCGCTCGGCGTCACGAATTTTTCCAGCTGGAAGTTCGAGCGCGTCGGCGATCATCTGCACCTGATCAATCAGGCGGCGATCGAAGGACCCAATCTCAAGTTTTTCGCAGACGACATCGACCTGTACGAGGACACGCAATCGCGTGGTCGCGAGCGGCAACGTCGTGTTCACCAATGCCGACGGCCGCATCTCCGGCCGAGCGAGCTGGAGTTCGATACCGCCACCGGCATCGGGACCTTCTACGACGCGTCGGGGATCATGTCGCTCGGGGCGAAAGCCAGCGCGAACGTCGCCGCGTTCGGCGGCCAGGATCCCGATGTCTATTTCTACGGCGCGAAGCTCGAGAAGCTTGGCGCGCGGAGATGCCGCATCACCAGCGGCGGCTTCACGACGTGCGTCCAGCCGACGCCGCGCTGGGAGGTGACGAGCGGCAGCGTCGTGCTGAACCTCGATGATTACGCCATCGCGCGCAACACGCTGCTGAAGGTGAAAGGCGTGCCGATGATCTACCTGCCGGTCGTGTATTACCCGATCCAGCAAGAGTCAGCGCGCGACCGGCTTCCTGCTGCCGACCTACGGCACCTCCACGCTGCGCGGCCAGTCGATCAGCAACGCATTCTTCTGGGCGATCAACCGCAGCCAGGACGCGACGTTCTTCCACGACTGGTTCACGCGGGCAGGCATGGGCGAAGGCAGCCGAATATCGCTACATCGCCGGCCTGCAGTCGGCCGGCAACGTCCGCCTCTATCGATTCTCGCAGCGCGAGAACGCAGTTCACGCAGTCGGCGACACGCTCGCTGCCGGCAAAGACCAGCTACGAGTTCACCGGTGCCGTGACGCAGGCGCTCGGCGGCGCCGCGCGTGCGCGGATGCGGCTCGATTACTTCTCCGACGTGCTGACGCAGCAGCTGTACCAGCAGAACATTTACCAGGCGTCGCGGCGCAACCGCATCATCGAGGCCGGCGTGAGCGACGCGTTCGGCCCGCTGTCGACGACGCTGCTCTACCAGCGGAACGAGACGTTCAACGACCAAACCAGCTCGTTCCTGTACGGATCGACGCCGAGGGTCAGCGCGCTGCTCGCGCCACAGCAGCTGTTCGGCGCGCCGATCTACGCCTCGATGAACAGCGAGTATGCGTATCTGCCGTGCCGAAGCGCTCACCGAGCGGCGTCGCTCACGCAGGACAACAGCCTGTCGCGCGTCGATGTCGCGCCCTCGCTGCGCGTGCCGCTCTCGCGCCTGACGTATCTGTCGGTCAACACCAGCGCGGCACATCGCACTGACCTATTACTCGCGCGAGCTTCAACGAGCGTGCATCTGCCGGTGGACGACTCGCTCATCCGTGACTACACGCAGCTCCGCACCGAACTCGTCGGCCCGGTGTTCACGAAGATCTGGGATACGCCCGGCAGCGGGTATGCCGAGCGCATGAAGCACGTGATCGAGCCGGCGTTTACCATCGATTACACGACACCGATCAACAACTACAAGCAGACGCCGCTCCTGACGGACACGTCCGACTTCGTCGTCGGCGGCACGTCGCGGTTCACCTACGGGCTGACGAACCGTTTGATGTATCGCGGCAAGACGGTCGACGGCGTGCGCGGCCAGACGCGCGAGTTCGTCACCGTCGGCCTCCAGCAGACGCTACTACTCGAATTCCGAGTCGAGCCGATACGACACGTCGTACTCGAGCTCGAACACCAGTCGGCAAGCCAGTCAACCTGTCGCCGGTCGCCCTGACCGTGCGCGTGTCGCCATCCGCAAGGATCGACGCGCAACACGCGGCTCGAATACGACGTCTCCGGCCTCGCGTCTCGCGGTGCTGCGGCGTCGGAAGCACGGTCATCAGCTGGCCTGAGCTCCGGCAGCCTGCAGTTCAGCCGCCAACATCTGATCGCGCACGTCGCAGCCGAGCACGCTACTTCTCCGGGTCCGACATCCCTCCGCTCGCCGAACGGCCACTTCACCGGCACCTACGCGCTGAGCTGGGACCTCACGCACTCGACCATCGTCACGCAGAACGTGATGGCGACCTACATGGCGCAGTGCTGCGGCCTGCAGTTGGAATTTCAGAAGTTCCACCTCGTGTCGTCGGCGCCGATTCGCGTCGGATCGCCGGTTCAACGTGTCGTTCGTCCTGGCTGGCCTCGGCACCTTCTCGAACTTCTTCGGCGCGTTCGGCGAAACAGCCTGCGCTGACGTCGTGAAGGGACTGATTCTCAGCGGCGGCAAGGGCACGCGTCTCCGGCCGCTGACCTACACGAGCGCCAAGCAGCTCGTGCCGGTCGCCAACAAGCCGGTGCTGTTCTACGGCATCGAGGCGATCGCCGAGGCCGGCATCCGCGACATCGGCATCGTCGTCGGCGACACGCAGGCGGAAATCCGCGCGGCCGTCGGCGACGGCTCGCGCTGGGGCGTCAGCGTCGACATACATCGAGCAGGATGCGCCGCGCGGGCTCGCGCACGCGGTGAAGATCAGCCGCGACTTCATCGGCGACGAGCCGTTCGTGATGTACCTCGGCGACAACCTGCTGAACAAGGGCATCACCCAGTTCGTGCGCGAGTTCGAGCCGCGAGAAGCCGGCGGCGCAGATCCTGCTGACGCGAGTGCCCGATCCGCAGATGTTCGGCGTCGCCGCAGCTGCGCAGACGGCAAGGTCGTCCGCCTCGTCGAAAAGCCGAAGGAACCGATCGGCGACCTCGCGCTCGTCGGCGTCTACATGTTCGGCCCCGAGGTGTTCGAGTCGGTCAACCGCATCAAGCCCAGCTTCCGCAACGAGCTCGAAATCACCGACGCCATCCAGGACCTGATCGATCGCGGCCTCGACCGTGCGCCCGCACATCGTCGACGGCTGGTGGAAGGACACCGGCAAGCTCGAAGACATGCTCGAGGCCAACCGGCTGATTCTCGAGACGTTCGAGCGGCGGATCGACGGCACCGTGGACGCCGAAAGCCGCGATCGAGGGCAAGGTCGTCATCGAGACGGGCGCGGTCGATCGAGCGGTCCGATGATCCGCGGCCCGGCGATCATCGGCGCGGCGCGCGGATCGTGCACGCCTACGTCGGGCCGTTCACGTCGATTGGCAACGACGTCGAGATCCAGGACTCGGAGATCGAGCACAGCATCGTGCTCGAGGGGTCCAGCGTGCGCGACCTGGCCAACCGCGTCGATCGACAGCCTCATCGGCAAGAACGTCCGGATCTACCGCGAGCCGGTCAAGCCGAGCGCCTACCGGTTCATGCTGGGCGACAATTCGGAGGTCGGCATCAGATGGTGACGCAATGGCCGTAGACAAACCGACGCAGTACACGGCGACGATGGCCAAGCCGCCGCGCATCGACGGCGTCAAGACCAAGCCGCTGCGCGTGATCCCCGACGAGCGCGGCTGGCTGATGGAAATCCTCCGCGCCGACGACGCGGAGCTCTTCACGAAGTTCGGCCAGACGTATGTCTCCGCGACCTATCCCGGCGGTCGTCAAGGCCTGGCACTACCACCGCCAGCAGGTCGATCACTTCGCCTGCGTCGCGGGCATGGTGAAGCTGGTGCTCGTCGACACGCGTCCGGACTCGCCGACCAACGGCGCGATCAACGAGTTCTTCATCGGCACGCAGAACCCGATGCTGGTGCAGGTGCCGAACCTCGTCTATCACGGCTGGAAGTGCATCAGCACCGAGATCGGCGCTCGTCGTGAACGTGCCGACCGAACCGTATCAGCTACGCCGAGCCCGACGAGTACCGCCTGGACCCGCACGACACGCTGCCCTACGACTGGACCCGCAAGGATGGTTGAAGTCCTCGTCACCGGCGGCGCGGGGTTCATCGGCAGCAACTTCGTCCGCTACGCGCTGGCGGCGCACGCGGACTGGCGTGTCACGACGCTCGACAAGCTGACGTACGCCGGCCGGCGCGAAAACCTGCACGACGTGATGTACGCACCCGCGGCACGCGTTCGTCCACGGCGACATCGGCGACGCGACGGTCAGCGGCCCGCTCGTCGAAGCGTCCGAACATCGTCGTGCACTTCGCGGCGGAGACGCACGTCGATCGATCGATCATGGCGCGGGCGAGTTCATCAAGACCGACGTCGAGGGGACGTTCGTGCTGCTCGAAGCGGCGCGCCGCGCGACCGCGCTGCGGCGATTCGTTCAGATTTCGACCGACGAGGTCTACGGCAGCGTGGCGACCGGCGCGAGCCGCGAGACCGACGAGCTCAAGCCGCGCAACCCGTATTCCGCGAGCAAGGCCGGCGCGGACCGCCTCGCGTACAGCTACTGGGCCACCTACGACGTGCCAGTGATCGTGACGCGCGCGTCGAACAACTACGGACCGTACCAGTTTCCCGAGAAGGTCATCCCGCTGTTTGTCACCAACGCGATCGACGACATCCCGGTGCCGCTCTACGGCGACGGCCGCAACGTGCGCGACTGGCTGCACGTGCTCGATCACTGCCGCGCCGTCGATCTGCTGATCGACAACGCGCACCAACGGCGAGGTCTACAACATCGGCGGCGGCAACGAGGTCGCGAACGTCGACCTGACGCACCAGATCCTGGACGGCGTCGGCAAGCCGCGCTCGCTCATCAAGCCGGTCGCCGATCGCCCAGGCCACGATCGGCGCTACGCTCTCGACACGGCGAAGCTTCGGGCGCTCGGCTGGGCGCCGCAGGTCCCGTTCGACGAGGGCCTGCGCGAAACGATCGAGTGGTATCCGAGCCGAACCAGTGGTGGTGGCGGCCGATCAAGGAACAGGATCCGGCCTTCAAGTCGTACTACCAGGCGCAGCACGAAACACGCCGCTGACGTGCCGATTCTTGTCACCGGCGCCGCCGGCTTTGCCGGCAGCTATGTCATCGAGGCGCTTGCCGGTTCTGGCGACACGATCGGGTGGACGCATCGCAGCTCGCCGCCGGGTGAGGTGGCGCCGCTTGCCGCGTGGGAGCGTGTGGACCTGCTCAATCCCGGCGAGGTGCGCGACGCGATAGCCCGCATCAAGCCGTCGGCGGTGATTCACTGCGCGGGCGCGGCGAACGTCGCGCACTCGTGGCGCGACACGCTGACGCCGCTCTCCGTGAACGTGCTCGCGACCCATCATCTCTTCGACGCGCTGCGGCGCGCCGGCGCGCGCGTGCCGCGTGATCGTGCCCGGTTCCGCCACCGTCTACGGACCAGCGTCCGCGGCGCTGACGGAAGAGAGTCCTGTCGCACCGTCCAATCCGTACGCGGTCAGCAAGCTCGCGCAGGAGGATCTCTCCCTGCGAGCCGCGCGCGAGACGGCGTCGAGGTGATCGTGACGCGTTCGTTCAACCACACCGGCCCCGGCAGAGCGCCGCGTTCGCGGCGCCGAACATGGCGAGGCAGATTGCGCAGATCGAGGCGGGACTCGCCGAGCCCGTGATCAAGGTCGGCAACCTCGCAGGCGCAGCGCGATTTCACCGACGTCCGCGACATGGCGCGCGCCTACGTCGGCCTCGTGCAGACAGGGAACGCCCTCAACCATCTACAACGTGTCGTCTGGCGTGCCACGCGTGATGCGATCCGTGCTGGATGCGCTCATCGCGCGCGCGCGCGTGTCGGTCCGCGTCGAAGCGGATGAGGCACTGATGCGGCCGAGCGACACACCGCTGGTGCTTGGCGACTCGACGAGGCTGCGTGAGGCGACGGGCTGGCAGCCGCACATCTCCTTCGATCAGACCCTCGACGACCTGCTGAACTACTGGCGTGGTGTGATCGTCGCCTGAGCCGTTTGCTCGTCACGGGCACTCCTGATGCTTGGAATGCCCCGTAAAGGAGGCAGCCAATGCGAATACTGAGAGCGATCGTCGTGCTCTCCGCCGTGGTGCTGCTGTCTGGTTGTGCCACATTGCAGAAATATCCGGCGTTCGGCGGCACCGCCGGTGGCGGCCGTCTGCTGTTCTGACGACCGGCAGGGCGCTCACAACGTCTTGCCACCGTCGGGACGATACATGACGGCTCAGCCGAAGGCGACACCGAACGCGCAGCCCGTCCACTGAGGCAGGCGGCATCACCCGTGCTTTCCTCTTCCGTTTAGAAGTGGAGGAGGGAAAACTATGCGCATATTTGCGGTGAGCGTCTTCCTGACTGCGGCGATCGTGTCCGCAGGCTGCGGGCGCGACGAGGAAGTGTCCAACGCCGTCGCCCCCGGCGCGGACGATTACGAGCGCCACGGTCCAGTTCCAGGACCGCGATCACGGCAAGGATGCGGACAGCGGCGTTGACGTCTGGATCCTGCGCAACAGCTCGAACGAGATGGCGCATCTGCACAGCTGTCTGGCGTGAAGTTCGACGACCACGCATCGATTCCGCCGATGGGTGTCCCGATGTCGGGAACCTTCTACAAGACCGACCTCAACGACGCGCAGCTCCGCATCCGTCTCGCGCCCGATGGCGCCGACGACTGGAGCTTCGAGCCGTGCCGCGCGACGGTCACGTTCTCGGATAACACGAGCCGGTCCTACGCGTGGCCGCAGATCATGCTGGACCGTTCCCATCCGGAAGTGACGCTGAGCTTCTCGTCCGCAGTCCAGAACCCGTAAACAAAGGGGCTTGACCGCAGGGGCGGTCGATCAAACAGGATCGCTGGCGAACAAAGAACGAAACAGCCAGCGATTCTCCATGGAAACCGCACCACTCTTCCTCGATCTCGGCAAACCCAAACCGACCGTCCGGCAGGTTGCCGACCTGGTGAAGTGCCGGCGGCGCGGACGCGCTGACCGAAGCGATTCGCCGCGCCGACGCCGCGAGTACCAGGAGGTGCGGTGCCGCTCCGCGCTGAACCAGGTCAAGGGCATGCCGTTCGAGTGGACGCTGAATCCGTATCGCGGCTGCACGCACGGCTGCCACTACTGCTACGCGCGGCGCTACCAGACGCAATTCGAGCTTCGCGCTCGGACGACGAGTTCGCGTCGATCATCCTGGTGAAGACGAACTTCGTCGAGACGCTTCGCGCGGAGCTCGATAAGCCGTCATGGGAGGGCGACTACGTCGTCGTGGGCGCGGCCACCGATTGCTATCAGCCGATCGAGGGTTATTACAAGCTGACGCGCGGGTCGCTCGAAGCGCTCTGCGAACATCGAAATCTGACCGGACATCATCACCAAGGGACCGATGATCGTGCGCGACACGGATGTCCTGCAGCAGATCACCGCCCACGCCGCCTGCAACGTCTGCATCAGCGTGCCTCGCGTGGACGAAGATGCGTGGCGGCAGCTCGAACCAGGAACCGCGCATCCGATGCAGCGGCTGAGGGCGGTGCGCGAGCTCGTTGACGCCGGCATTCACGCCGGCGTGCTGATGAACCCGATCGTGCCCGGCATCACGTCGAAGCCGGCACTGCTCGAGCGGACGGTGAAGGCGATCGCCGATCACGGCGCGCAGTTCGTCGGCTGCAATGTGATGTTCCTCGAAGGTGGAACGCCGCGACCACTTCATGCGCTGGCTGCAGCAGGAGTTCCCGGAGCTGGTCGACGGCTACCAGGCAGCTGTGCGCCCGCAAGTGCACGCGCCGACCGCCTACCGCAAGGACGTGTCTCAGGGCTGATTGCGGATGCTGAAGAAGAAGTATGGACTCGCCGGCCGGCGCATTCCGGACGAGGACGAGCAGCCGCAGGAGAAAAAGGCCAGGTGAAAACCTGGCCCTTCCGCTGCTAGACGTGAGGATCGCACGTAAATTCGCTTTACACGGCGATCGCGTTCTCATCCTGACGCCGCCACGAGGCGCGGTCCGACCGCCTCGACCTCGATCTTGTCGTCGCGCAGCGTGCACCCGGAACGCGTTGGCTTCCTTCCAGTGCTGGCTGAGCGGCAGCTTGATGCGGTCGTCGATGACGCGCTTCAGGAACCGCGCGCCGTACGCCAGGCTGTAGCCGTCGGTGACCAGCTTCTCGAGCGCCTCCGGCTCGACGGTCACGCGTCTTGTTGAACCGCTTCAGCGTCGCCGTGACCTGTTCGATGTAGCTCAGCGCGATCTGCGCGAACCTCGTCCTGCGTCAGCGGCTGGAACAGCACCACCTGGTCGATGCGGTTGCGGAACTCCGGCGGGAAGCGCCGTTCGAGCTCGCGATTCACTTCGCCCTGGATCTGCTCGATCGGCGATCTGTCCCGAGCGGAACCCCATCGGGCTGTGTCAGCTTCCGGAAATGCTCCGAGCCGGCGTTCGACGTCATGATGACGATCGCGTCCGACAGGTAGACGCGCTTGCCGCGTCCGTCCGTCAGCCATCCTTCGTCGAACGCCTGCAGGAACAGGTTCAGCAGGCTCGGGCTCGCCTTCTCGATCTCGTCGAGCAGCACCACCGAGCACGGGTTGTCCTTCAGCTGGTTGGTCAGCAATGCCGCCGCGCTCGCTGCCGACGATGCCGCGCGGCATGCCGATCAGCTTGTCCACCGACACGCCGCCGTCCTGGTACTCGGACATGTCGATGCGGATCATCTTCTTCTCGTCGCCGAACAGGAACTCGGCGACCGCCTTCGCGAGCTCGGTCTTGCCGACGCCCGTCGGGCCGAGGAACAGCAGCACGCCGTCGGGCCGGTCGAAGCCGTCCTTCAGCGGGCCCTTGTTCAGCACGAGCCGGTGCGCCAGCGCGCTCGACCGCCTTCTTCTGGCCGATGACGCGCGTGCCGAGACGCTGCTCGATCTCCTTGAACCGGTCGCCGACGTCGCGGAACACCATGTCCTCCGGGATCTGCGCCGCGTGCGAGATCACCTCGACGACGTCGTCGCTGGTCGACTTCCCAGCGCCGATCGATCTCCGCGCGCACGGCGGCGGTGTCGAGCCACCCGATGACCTTGTCCGGCAGATGCAGGTGGCGCTGGTAGCGCGGCGACATCTCGAGCGCCGTCTCGATCGCCTCGTCCAGCAGGCGCACCGAGTAGTTGCGCTCGAGGCGCGGCCGGAGGTTGTAGAGGATCCGCCGCGTCTCCTCGATCGTCGGCTCGTCACACCTGCACGGTGCGGAAGCGGCGCGCGAGCGCCTCGTCTTCCTGGATGTATTCCTTGTACTCGCTCAGCGTGGTCGCGCCGATCATCCGGACCTCGCCGCGCGCGAGCACCGACTTGAAGACGTTGGCCGCGTCCGACGGCGCGCCGAGCGCCGAGCCGGCGCCGACCATCGTGTGCGCCTCGTCGACGAACAGGATCAGGTTCGGCCGCTCCTTGATCTCGCGGATGACGTTCTGGATGCGATCCTCGAACATGCCGCGCAGCATCGTCCCGGCGACCATCGTGTTCATCTGCAGGTTGACCACCTGGCAGTCGCGCAGGCGGACCGGCACGGTGTCCGGCTCGAACTCGATGCGGCGCGCGAGGCCTTCGACGATCGCGGTCTTGCCGACGCCGGGCTCGCCGATCAGCATCACGGAGTTCGACGCGCTCGCGGTGGCAGAGGATCTCGAGGACCTGCTGAATCTCCTGGTCGCGGCCGTAGACCGGCGCGATCTTGTCCTGGCGCGCGAGCAGATTCAGGTTGGTCGCGAAGTGCTTCGAGGAACGGCGGCAGCTCGAACCGCTTCTGCAGGCGCTCTTCGCGCAGCTCGTTGTCGCGCATCCGCGTCGCGATGCGCGGTGACGAGCACCTCGGGCTCGACGCCGTGGCGACGGATGATGGAGACCGGCACGCCCTGCGCTTTCCTCGAAGATCGGCCGAGAACAGATCGGACGACTCGATGGTCTGGCGGCCGCGCGCGGCTCGCCTGGTGAAGCGCCAGCTTGAACGACAGAAGCTCGCGGCCGGCGCCACGCGGAGCTCGCGGCCTGCGAAGGTCGGCGCGGCAGCACGCGCAGGTGCTCCTCGAGCGCCTGCAGGATCTCGTGAGGGTTCAGCTCGAGGTCGCGCATGACCTGTGAGAAGGTGTCCCATTCGACCTGCGCGAACGCGAGGAAGATGTGTTCATTGGTGAAGCGAGGGCATGATCGCGCCGTCGTGATTCCTCGACCGCCCGGATCGACGACGCGCTGCGCCGATTCACCAATCTTGCTCTGATGCGATATCACGAAGTCGTCCACGCCAGCGTCGCCTCCTGGACCTGCATCCCTTGCGGTTGCGAGTCACTCTGCGACGAGCGTTTCGCTAAATACGTAACTGAATCAGGGCAAAT
>ERZ1370068.5051-contig-4090_pt1 | contig 46296 bp, 63 predicted proteins | sample MGYA00561227_ERZ1370068 | MGnify/ENA primary metagenome ERZ1370068 (study PRJEB38410, sample SAMEA6850437) | metagenome | study: Metagenomic assessment of the ecological functions of the soil: analysis of the soil microbiota associated with the... | reverse complement strand
TACGTATTGCTGACACTGCGCGGCGGGCATCCTCCGGCGTTCACGATCCGGGCGAAGTTGTCCGCCGCTATAGTTCACGAAGATGCACCTCGCAGTCGCGCGCCGAGCCCGAACCCGGTCACGTTGCCGATCGTGTTCGAGCCGCCGAGGGCGTTCGTGTGCTCGACCATTTGCGTGGCGGTGGCCTGGTGCGTCGTGGGATCGATCACCAGCCGCAACGACCATATCCGCCGCGCGCCGTAGTCGGCGAAGAAATTACCGCCCGAAGAAACCCACGCCGAGCGCCGCGCCGCGGTAGAACGACCGCCGCCCGTGATGCAATTGCCGGTGGTGTGGGAGTCATCCGCGATCGGATCCCCGTCAGCGGCGTGAACGCCGGCGGCGTCGTCGTGACGTTCGACGTGAGCGCCCTCGCGATTGCGCCAGCCGTAGTTGCGGCCGCCGACGCCCGAACGGCTCGTAGTCGATCTCCTCCAAGCGCGTTCTGTCCGACGTCGCCGATCACGATCGCGCCCGTGCCGCCGCGCGACGGATCGTCGAAGCCGTAGCGCCGGAACGGATTCCGCAGGCCGAACGCCCAGATCTCGCGAGACAAGCCCGGCGTGGCTCGACGAACGGGTTGTCCGATGGGCACGCTGTAGCCCGATCGGGTGCGCGTCGGGCACGTTGACGTCGATGCGCAGCATCTTGCCGAGCAGCTCGCTGGGGTTCTGCGCGCGATGATCGGGATCGTTCGCCGCTGCCGCCGTCGCCGAGGCGGAATGTAGAGGATAGCCCGTCCGGTCCGAACGCCAGGTCGCCGGCATTGTGGTTCGCGAACGGCTGCGGGATGAACGCCAGGCCGCCGGCCCACCGCAGATCGAATCGCGAGGCAGGATCGGCGACGCAGCGGATTCGCATCCGATCGGCGGAAGCGCGCGACCACGGTGTCGCCGTCAGGCTTCCGCGTGTAGTTCACGAAGAAGCGGCCGCTCGTCGCGTAGTCCGGCGCGAACGCCAGGCCCGAGCAGGCCGCGCTCGCCGCCGCTCAACACGAGCGTGGTCAGATCCAGGAAATCCGTGGACTCGAGGGCGCCGTTGCGGACGACTCGGATGCGCGGCCGCCCTGCTCGACGACGAACAGGACGTTGGCTTGCGTGGGATCCTGGACGACGGCGACCGGCGAGGAGAGGCCGGACACCACCAGCACCGAGGAGAGCTGCGCGAAGGCCGGTGAGACACCGAGCCACAACGCAATCGCACACAAGCGGATTGCCCGCATGACGATGACCTCGGGGGAAGCGGCCTTCAGTAGTACTTATCGGGCGCACGAGGCCGCCGAGTGCTAGTGGGGACTGTCCCCTTGCGCCAAGCGGGGACAAGCCCCGCGTCGACTGCCCGACCTACGCCAGCGCTTTCCCGTACAGCGCAGAGCAGCCGGCTCCACGCCTTTTCCGCGGCCTGCGGCTCGTTGTAGACGCCGGAGTCCGGCGGGCACCAGCCGTGCGCCGCGCCGGTGTAGACCTCGATTTCAGCCGGCAGGTTGGCTTTCGCGAACGTCTCCTTCAGCACGTCCTTCTCGGTCGGCGCACGCTGATCGTCGTTGGCGGCGATCGCGACCAGAAACTGCGCCTTCGTCTTCGACGCCTGAAGATGCGGGCTGTTCGGCGTGCTCGTGTCACCAGGCCGCCGCCGTGGAACGAGGCCACCGCGCCGACGCGATCGCGGCACTGCCGCCGCCGTGCGGAACGCGATCGGACCGCCCATGCAGTAGCCCTGCGTGCCGATCTTGCGCGTTCTTCGCGCACCGACGGCTGCTGATCCAGCCAGCGCGATGAACGCCTTCGCGTCGGTCATCTGCGTCGGTCTCGCTGCAGCGCCCTGCGCCAGCGGGCGGAGCGTCGGCGATCGGCGTTTGCCGCGCCGTTGTCGGCGGTCGGCGCCTTCTTCACGCGATAGAACGGATTGACCACCAGCACCGAGTAGCCCGATTCGGCGAGCCGCTTGCCCATCTGCCGGAACGCGGGACGCAGGCCGAAGATGTCGGGCCAGACGAGCACGCCGCGCGCGCCACGCCGCTCGACGGATGCACGAAATAGGCGTCCGCAGGTGCCCGTCCGGCGTCGTCACGGTGACGTCCGCCTCGGCCACATCCGCGGCGTTGGCCACCGCAGGCAGCGCCATCGCCACGCCGGCCGCGACGCATGACCCCGAACTGGCGGCGCGTCACCTGGCCGAGCGCTTCGAACTGCTGCCGGTCGTCCTCGAAGTGATCCTGATCGCACATGGCTCGTCCTCCCTGACGCCCGATTCGACGCTATTCCGTCGCAGCACCTTGTCGCACCACTGCATCGAGGCCTGACGAAATCTTCGGCGTGGCTTGAGCGCAGCGCCGTCGCCGCGGCAACGGTTGCGGCAGGCAGCCCCAGCAGCAACGAGAGAATTTGCGTCGCATCCTGCACACCTCCCGTGAGCGAAACGAACCGGGGCATTCCTACTCCCTGCCGATTCGGACACGCCTGCATCCCCGAAGAGCAGGAACTGAAGTGCTGCTCCACTGAGTGCAGGTGCCGGACACCGGCACTCGGGAACCTGTGCCACAGGACTTCGGTCCCGTGCGTTCAGAAGGCCATGACAATATCCGTCCCTTTCATTCGTCTACTCCAATAAGTGCAGAACGGCCTGCCTCGACCGAGCGAATCGCGCCTCGCAGCCCGCGAAGGCCGGGGAACAGAACCAGCGCATCGCGGAAGTCGTGTGCGGGAACGGCCCCGTCTGCTCGATTTCATCCGCCGCCGCGTGCCCGACCCGCGGCGACGCCGAGGACATCCTGCAGGACGTCTTCTACGAGCTGGTGGAAGCCAACCGCCTGCTGATGCCGATCGACCACGTCACCGGCTGGCTGTTTCGTGTGCGCGCGCAACCGCATCACCGATCTGTTCCGCAAGAGGTCGGCCGGAGCCTCTTCAGCGACGTCCGTCGCTCGGCGGCGAGGACGGCGAACTGATGCACGATGGAGGACCTGCTGCCGTCGCCGGATGCCGGGCCGGAAGCTGCGCGCGTTCGCGCGACGTGTTCTGCTCGACGAGCTCGAAGCCGGCGCATCGACGAGCTGCCGGAGGAGCAGCGCGACGTGTTCGTCGCCCATGAGATCGAAGGGCACAGCTTCAAGGAGATGGCCGCCGAGACCGGCGTGAGCATGAACACGCTGCTCTCGCGCAAGCGCTATGCAGTGCTGCGACTGCGCGAGCGGCTGCAGCGCATTCACGACGAGTTCATCGGGAAGCGAGGGGACAACGTGAGACGACGGCGTTGGATCTTCTTCGTGCCGCTGGCAATCGCGGGGTTCGTGGCGTTCATCATCGCCGGCGGCGTGATTGTGCAGTTCCTGTGGAACTGGCTCGCGCCCGCGCTCTTCGGCTGGCACGAGATCACCTCTGGCAGGCGCTCGGGCTGTTAGCGCTGTGCCGGATCCTCTTCGGCGGATTCGGCAGGTGTATGGCGGGCCGCGTTCCAGGTCACCGCCGCCGATGGGAGGAGCGATGGGAGCAGATGTCCCCGAGGAGCGTGAACGGCTTCAGGCAGGGCATTGCGCGCCGCTGGGACCTCGGCGCCGCAGGCGCCGGAGCACAAGGGGGCCTGAGCTGGCTTTCGAGAGTGACAGCTCGTGGCCGGGTGGTCTAGGGTGTCGCCCCAGGAGCTGACCATGCTGACGCGAGCCACGCGTGCCACCCTCGCTGCCACGTGCCTGGCGCTGGCCTCCGGCCACGTGCAGGCGCAGAAAACGGCCGCCGGATCCGCTGCCTTCCGTGGCCGGATTCCTCAATCCGCCCAACGCCGCGCGTCCGCGCGTCTGGCGGCACTGGATGGACGGCAACATCACGGAAGGACAGGCATCAAGCGCGATCACCGAAAGTGGCTCCATCGTGTCGGCATTGGCGGTGTCAACGCTACTCGACGCCGCGCGCTCGGCGGCCAGCGGGTCGCCGACAAGCGCCTCGTCTGCATGACGCCGGAATGGCGGGACGCCATCCGGGCTATGCCGTGCGGACGGCCGACAGCCCGGGGCCTCGACGTGACCATCGCGGCGTCAGCGAGGCTGGAGCGAGACTGGCCCGGGCCGTGGGTGAAGCCCGCGGGACGCTGATGAAAAAGAAGCTGGTGTGGAGCGAGACGATTATTCAAGGCGGCGCGCCGCTGGCCACACCGCTGCCGCATCCGCCGATGGTCAACGGGCCGTTTCAGCGGGTGGTCCTGCCCGGAGATCCGTTCACCGGGCACGCGCCGATGAGGGAGACGTTCTACGCGGACGCGAAAGTGATCGCGTATCGGCTGCCGCGGACGCGGAGGACGGATGCGAAGCCGGAGAAAGTAACGATCGCGGGCGGGCCATCGACAGGGCGAGCCTGTCGGATGGCGTCATCGCGGAGACGGTGCAGCTTCCGAAGCCGTCGGCCGACTCACAGGCGTGGGTCCGGCCCGGGCGACTACGCGCAGCCAGTCACCATCCTTGCGGCGTCACTGTGGCGCTCGCCGCGCGTCCCCGCGGCTTCCTTCGACACCACGCCGCAGGCGCATCTGGAGGCGAGTGGCAGGCGGCGCCACGTTCAAGGCCGCGGGCCCGAATCACGGCACGGGCGCCGTTCAATCCAGAACACCAGCACTCGTTGAACCTGTAACGTCCGCGCATCTTCCGCGGTGGTCCTCGAGCCGCCGACTCCGACCGGTCCCTCTGCCGGCGCTCTCAGGCATAGCGCCGGGCGCCGCCTTCCGGGGCCGCCCCGGCGCAGAGCTGGCGGCCCTGGCGGTTTCCCGGTCTCCGAGCTGGTCCTGCACACAGAGCCTGTCCTCAACAGATTCGAGGAAAAAAGGCGGGCTCTTCGCGACGGTCGCCGACTACTACGCCGTGGCGACTCCGGCGATTGACCGAGCGGTCGTGCCTCGACGCGGCGAGGTAGCGTCGCCGGACCTCGCCTCGACGATGCGATCCGACGGCACGCCGACTGGACGCCACCCGCCGGCCGCTGGCGTGTCATCCGGCGAAGTGCTCGCTGACGGGACACCAGAACGGACCGGCGCCGGCGGAGAGGATCCGGCTTCGAGGTGGACAAGCCGAGTCGCAGATCGCGTCCGCGACTACATGAACACCTTCCTGTCCATGTATCCAGAAGATGCTGGGCCCCCGCTTTTTGGCACGCGAGGAGTGACGGCGACGCTGAGCGACAGCATCGAGGTCGGCGCACAGAACTGGACCGACGACATCCTCGACCAGTTCACGAAGCGGCGTGGCTACTGACCCGACCCGCACCTGCCGGCTGCTCACAGGCCACATCGTCGACAGTGCGGAGGCAAGCGACAAGTTCCTGTGGGACTTTCGCCGCACCATCGCGGATCTGATCGCCGAGAGCCACTACAAACAGGTGACCGACAGCGTCCACCAGCGCGGTCTCAAGACCTACGGCGAAGCGCTCGAGGACCATCGCCCCTCGCTCGGCGACGACATGGCGATGCGGAGCTACGCGGACATCCCGATGGGCGCGATGTGCGGACGATGCAGAAGGACGCGCCGCCGGCGGCAGCGTATGCGACGGACCTTCGCGGAGCCGCATCGGTGGCGCACGTCTACGGGCGGAAGCTCGTGGCCGCCGAGTCGATGACGTCCGCGCTGGCGCTTCTGGGACTTCGCCCCGCGCGACCTGCAGCGTGGCGCCGACGCCGAGTTCGCCCTCGGTGTGAATCGCATCGTCGTTCACAGCAGCGTGCACCAGCCGCTGCTGGGCAAGGCGCCCGGGCTCACGCTGTTCATCTTCGGCCAGACGTTCAACCGCAACGAGACATGGGCAGGGCAGGCGAGGCCGTGGGTGGACTACTCCGGCCCGCAACTCCTACATGCTCCAGCAGGGCCGGTTCCAGGTCCGACGTCGCGCGACTTCTACGGCGAGGAGGCGCCACTGACGGGGCTCTATGGCGACAGCGCCTGTCGCCGATGCGCCGGAGCACTACGGTACGACTTCGTCAACGCAGACATCGTCTTGAACCTGCTCAGCGTCAAGGACGGATGGCTGACGACGCCGAGCGGCATGAGGTATCGCGCGCTGCAGCTTGGGGAAGTTCGTCGCGGATGACGCTCGCCCGTGCTGAGGAAGATCGCGGCACTGGTGGGCATGCGGGCGCGATGGTCGTCGGCGCACGGCCAACGGGGTCACCGAGCCTGTCGGACGATCCTGCGCAGGAGTTCGCGCGGATTGCCGATCGCGTCTGGGGCTCTGGCAAGGTCACGGCACAGCCGATTGAAAAAGGCGCTCAGCTCGGTGAGCCTCGGCCCTGACTGCGAGGTCGTTGGCGCGACGAACCCGCCCGTCATGGCGCTGCACCGCCACCTGGCTGACGGCGAGGTACTTCCTCAGCAACCGCAAGGCCCAGCCGTTCAGCGCGGACGTCGCGTTTCGCGTGACCGGCCGCGAACCGGGTCATGGGACGCTGACCATCGGGTTCCCGCCGTCCACTGAGTACCGCATCGATGGCTCGCGCACTATCGTGCCGGTTTCCCTGGAGGCGAACGGGTCAGCGTTGATCGTGTTCAGAGGAAGAGCCGCGTCGACCGCAGCGCACCATCACCGCGCCCGTGGAAGCGCTGCTGCGCCACCCTCGACGGTCCGTGGACGGTCACGTTCCAGCCGGATCCGCGGCGCGCCGGCGATGCACGACATCAGCGGCTCGGATCGTGGACGGAGAGCAAGCTCGCCGGCGTGAAGTACTTCTCTGGCACGGCCAGCTACAAGACGACATGGAACTGGACGCCGTTGGGAGCCGGGCGCGTCATCCTCGACCTCGGCGAGTTCCACGAGCTGGCCGACGTGGTGGTCAACGGCAGGGCAGTGAAGACCGTCTGGAAGCCGCCGTTCAGGGTTGATGTGACCAGCGCGCTGAAGCCGGGAGCAACACGCGCTGGAGATCCGCGGACGAACCTTCTGGGTCAACCGGCTGATCGGCGAGCGCTCCAGCCGGAGGCGGAGAAAGTCGCACGCCCACCGTGTCCGCGCCCTACGACGCCAGCGCGCCGCTCCGGCCGTGCCGGGCTGATCGCGCACCGGTCCGGTGCGAGATCATCCGCCTGCGGTGAGCCTGTCGAATTGCGAATCTGACGTCAGCGTGCCACCTGTGGCACAGTGACTTCCCCGCAGTCCCAGGCCATCACGCGCAGCAGAGCACTACGCGGAGCACTACGCCGTCACTGATGAACAGAACTGAAGTTCTGTTCCACAGGTGTTCGGCGTCCTACCGCTGCCGTCGCCGAGCTGTCGGCTTTGGCGCGAAGAGCGCGTGCACGATGCGGTCGAGTCCGGCGAACTGGCCGCTGCCGGTCGTCAGGATGACGAGCAGCGCGCACGATTTCGCACGAGGTTCTTGTTCACGATCAGGTAGCTGCCCTCGGTGGGGATCGAGTAGAAGTAGCCGACAAACGGCGGGTTGCACAGGTAGAACGAGCAGGACGAAGCCGATGCCCGGCCAGGCTCGCGAGCCGCGTGAACAGGCCGAGGATCAGCAGCAGCGCCCACGATCGTCAGCCCCCACATCGTGATGAGGTTCACGTTGTCGAGCAGGCTGGGCTGGCGCGGCGATCGACCTGAACATCGCCGCGAACGGTCCGCGCGACGCTTTCAGGTAGCCCGCCGCCGACCACGAGGACGACGCTCAGCTTCGCGATGCCCTCGTAGAGGAAGTGCCAGCCGACGACGACCCGCAGCAGTGATGCGATCATCGCCGATCGCGGACCTCGCGTCTTCCATGTCGCCTGCTCCGGTCATATCTTGAAGTCCTCCGGCTTGAACGACAGCGGCGCCCTGCGCTTCGATCGGCCTCGTTGACCTTGAGCACGGCGACCGCCGTCTCGTAGGCCTACTTCCGCCGGGCAGTTGAGCGTCGCCTTGCCGCGCATCGCGTCGAAGAAGTTCTGCAGGTGCGGCTGGTGATACGGATCGCGAAGCGTCACCGGCACGCATGTGCTGATCGGGCGAGACCGACTCGCGCACGTCCGCGATCGCGCCTGCGTCGCTCTTCGGCTTCGCCTCCTGCTCCTTCGGCGCCGTCACGTAGCCCTTCTGCACCCACTCGTCCCAGGCCGGCGCGTTCGGGTCGCGATAGAGCTGAGCCCGGGTAGTTCACCTCCGACTCCGAGATGAGCAGCGTGCCCTGGTCGCCCATGAAGTTCTCGAAGTAGCCCTGGCTGCCGTTGGTCGTCTGCGTCTGGTAGTAGGCCTTCGGCGGCGCCGAGCGGCGTGTCGTAGTCGTAGACGACCATCACGGTGTCGTACCACTCGTGCGTCGTCGGGTCGTGATAGAGGTTGCCGCCGCTTGCCATCACGTGCGAGGGGTTCGCGCCGAGGAACCAGCTGTAGATGTCGATCTGGTGCGAGCCCGAGGTCGACGATCGGGCCCGCCGCCCTTGCCCTGTACCAGCGCCAGTTGCGGAACTGGTGCATGTCCTGAAGCCGATACTGCGTCAGCCGCGCCTGCGGGATCGACGTAGCGATCCGGGGCGCCGAGATCCGGGCGTCACGCGCGCGGTTCCACTGGCCGTTGACGGTGACGATGCGGCCGAGCAGCTTCGCCTCGCGTGATCAGCTTGTCGTAGCAGTGCAGGTAGCGCGGGTTCGAGCGGCGCTGGTGGCCGATCTGCAGGAGCTTGCCCGTCTCGCGCTGCGGCGACAGCACCATGCTGCGCGCGCCCTCGAGCGTGTTCGACATCTCCTTCTCGCAGTAGACGTGCTTGCCTGCCTTGAGGCAGTCGATCGCGTGCTGCGCGTGCCAGAAGTCGGGCGTCGCGATGATCGACCGCGTCGAGCTCTTTCTCCTTGTCGAGCATCTCGCGGTAGTCTTCGTACGCCGTTCACCTCGTGCTTGAACTTCTTGAAGCGTGTTGACGACCCGCTTCTGGTTACTCCGTCCCAGATGTCGCACACGGCGCGGAAGCGCAGCCCGGGGATCCGGAGCATCGCGTCGGTCAGCACCTGGCCCTGCGCGCCCGCGCCGAGACAGCGCGACGTTGATCTACCTGCAGGTCTGTCGGCGCCTCTGGCGCGAGCGGCGGCTTCCTCGGCTCTTGGTCTGCTGGTAACTCCGCTGCGTCTGCCACGCGTAACCGAACAGGCCGAGCGCGGGGACCGTGGACAGCCCCCTTCAGCACGTCGCGCCGATCGAGTTTTCGCGGTCGCGTCGGCGCCTTTCTTCGCGCCCTGCTCGTCTTCACCTGCCATCGGATGTCTCCTGAACGCTCGGACTTACGTCCCGCGCCATCGCTGCTCAGCACGCGCAACCGGAAGTATACCCGCCCGTGCGCGCAATTGTCACACCGTGACGTCCGTGTCTCGACGGAACACTGCCGCCGACAGTCCAGATCAGGAAGTGCACCACGGCGCGCTGATCGTCGTCCTGGCAGGATCCACGCCTCGACGCCGGGCTGTGCGCGCACAGCTCGGCGATCTCCTCAGCGTCGCAGCAGCATGAAGGCCGTGGTCAGCGCGTCGGCCACGGTCGCGGCGCGCCATGCGCGGCCGCTCGCGCCTGCTCGGCGCTCGCTCGGCCTCCGCGGCCGCGGCACCGCCACCCACGACGCGCAGCCGCCCGCGCATGCGGCTCGCCGCTGCGCGGATCGACGATGTGATCGTCCTTGCGCACGCCCGACGCGCCCGAGCGCGGTCTGGCGCACCGAGAGCCGCGCGAGCACGCGCGACGCGTCGCGCGGATCGCTCAGCGTCAACGGCCAGCCGCCGATGTCCGGCCGGCGGCTCGAGCGCGAGGACCGAGCTGAAGCCTCCGTGCACGAGCGATCGCTCGAGGCCCCAGTCCTCGAGCAGCTCCGCCATCAGATCGACCGCGTAGCCCTTGCCGATGCCGCCGAGATCGACCTGCACGCCGCGTCGTGCTCGCGCGCACGACGAGCTCGTCGGGGTCGATCTCGAGCGATGGCAGCCCGGTGCCGATCGAGACGTCGAACGCGCCGCCGGTCAGCTCGAACATGTGCCGCGCGATCACGAGGCACTCGAGCGTCGTCGGGAGTGACGCGCGTGTGCTCGCCGGCGGCGAGCTGGTTGATGCGGGTGATGTCGCTGTTCGGTTGGAACCGGCTCAGCTCGCGCTCGAGCCGGTCCACCAGATCGAAGGCTGCCTGCGCGGCCTGTGCGGCGCACTGCTCGTCGGGGTGGACGGCGTAGACCTCGCACACGGTCGCCATCGCCTCGTGCGAGAAGCGCCGGATGTCGCGCGAGCTGGCGCGGCCTGTCGATGCCGAGCCCGCTCGCGGTCGTCAGGAGTGGCAGTGGCATGCACGGCTGGAAGCGTCCGCCGAGCATGAAGCGGAGTCCAGTCCAGGCTACGCCTACGTCAGCGACCACCCTCACGGTAGTGGTGCTGGACGAACTGGTTGGCCTCCGCCACGTTGGTGACCTGCATGTTCGCGCCGTCCCACATCAGGCGCTGGCCGGGGAACCGCAGCGCCACGTTGCCGAGCAGCACCACCTCGGTGAACGGCCCGGCGTAGTCGAAGTTCGACGTGGCCTGGCCGTGCGTGCGGATCGCGTCGAGCCAGTTCTTCTCGTGGCCCTGCGCGCCCATCGGGAACGCGGGGCAGCGTCTTCGGCGGACGCGTGAAGGCGGTCATCGCGGTCTCGGGAATGAGGCGCGGGCCCTCCGAGTAGGTCTCGCACATCATCTTGCCCTTGTCGCCGACGAAGATCGTGCCCGACTCGGGCAGCTTCCGCTCCGGCTCGAGCTCGTCCGGCCGCTCCGGCAGGATGCCGCCGTCATACCAGTGCAGCTTGACCGGCGGCATCTCGCCGCGAGCGGGGAACGAGACGTGGATGACAGAGGCCGGCGGATAGCTGTCGCTGTAGTCGACGCGCTTGCTGGCCTGCCACCCCGTCGCGCCAGGGACGCTGAATGACGTTGAACGCTTCCGTCGCGATGATGCTCGACGGCGCGCCGAGCTTCAGGATGGTGCACGCCGCATCCATCACGTGGCACGCCATGTCGCCCATCGCGCCGGCGCCGAAATCCTGCCACGCGCGCCAGCTGAACGGGTGGTACGCCGGGTTGTAGGGCCGCATCGGCGACGGGCCGATCCACAGATCCCAGTCCAGCCCTCGGGCACCGGCGGCGTCGTCGGTCGGACGCGGGTAGCCCTGCGGCCAGATCGGGCGATTCGTCCAGCAGTGCACCTCGCGAATCGGACCGATCGCCCCGGCGTCGACCCATTCCTGCATCAGGCGAAGACCTTCGCCCGAGTGGCCCTGGTTGCCCATCTGCGTGACGACCTTGTACTTGCGCGCCGCCTCGGCCAGCGCCCGCGCCTCGCTGATCGTGCGCGTCAGCGGCTTCTGCACGTACACGTGCTTGCCGTGCTGCATCGCGGCCATCGCCACGACGGCGTGGTTGTGATCGGGCGTGGCGACGACCACGGCGTCGATGTCCTTCTGCGTTTCGAACATCTTCCGGAAGTCCTGGTGCATCGCCGCTTTCGGAACTTCGTCGGGGATGCCGTTCGTCACCAGCGCCGCCTTGGCGGCCTCGCTCGTGTCGCAGTCGCACAGCGCGACGATGTTGTCGCTCTTGGCCACAGCCATGAGGTTCGACGTGCCCATGCCGTGGATGTAGCCGACGACAGCGACGTTGACCGTGTCGCTGGGCGCCTGGAAGCCCTTGCCGAGCACGTGGCGCGGCACGATCGTCAACCCGGCAGCGGCGGCGGCGGTGCCCATGAACTTCCTGCGCGAATATCGATGAGGATGGCTGTTTCTCGTTGGTCATCGTCTGATCTCCGGTTCCTTCGTGCCCGTCAGGGCTGCTGAAACGCGGCCCGCACCGCCGAGGCCGGGCCGTCGGGGGACGGCCGGCCACACGGTCGCGCCAAATGTATACGAGGTCGACCATCGCGCGGGCAAAGTCGTGCCAGCGCAGCTTCGAGCCCGGCATGTCGTGCCAGGCCGGCAGGACCAGCTCGTACGAGGCCGGTCGCGGCGGGCCGGTTCGCCCGGGGCGACCGGCAACCGCAGGTAGCGCGCGATCAGCTCGACGTCGAAGATCCACGGGCTGCGGAACGGCGCCGCGAACAGCGTGGCCGTGGCCGCATTCACCCGGAGAATCTTAGCGCCACACTGGGTGTCGTACACGGGAAGGTCGAGGGCGTGCGACACGGCGGTGGCGAAACACCCGCCCGAGGTAGTGACGAGTGGCCTTCCGCCTGACGTCGCGGCCCATCAGGCATCACGCGGGAGCCGAGGACGAACTCGACGTCCGGGCGCACGCGGAGAACGGCGAGGAAGTCGTCGATCGCGCGGAGCGGGGTCGACAGGTCCGCGTCGAAGAACCCGACGAGCGCCGCGCGCTGCTCGAGCCCGGCGAGGATGCCCGCGCGCACGGCCTCGGCCTTGCCGCGGCGCGGCGAGTGACGAACGACGGTGATCGCCGCGGGCGCGGCCAGCCGCATCGCGCTCGAGCACTCTCCCGTCCCATCCGCGCTCCCATCGTCGACCATCACGAGATGGACGCCCGGATGCGTCGAGAGGAACTGAATGAAGGCCTCCGGCCGGAGGCGCGCCACCTCGTTGTGGCAGGGAACGACCAGGGCCAGTTCGGGGGCCGTCACGGGGCGCTCGGTGCCCGCCACAGTAGCGCAAGATCGGCTTGCTGCGCGAGGAACCGATCCCACAGCCCGCGCTCGACGTAGAGCGTCAGCACCACCTCGGGCCTGAGGCCGTAGAACTCCGACACGTAGCGGTCGCCGAGCGCGGCATCGAGCGCGGGGCGAACTCCATGGACGAGACGATGACCGGCGCCTGAAGCGCCAGCGGATCATCGGTCCTGGTCCAGTAACCGACGATCGGCATCGTCCGCAGGTACCACGGCAGCGGCCACTGTTCGTAGGGCGGCGCGATCACCGACACCTGCATGTTCGTCCCGTCCGGGTGCAGGGCCGCAAGCGTCGCGGATTCGCGCCGCCATGCGGACGGCGTCGGGCACGGTCTGCGCGTAGACGTACGGATTTCGCGGATCGGCGGCGTAGGTCACCGACGCGCGCCAGGCCTGCCATCCCAGTTGCGCTGAGGCCACGAGCGAAGGCCAACGCGACGCGCGCTGCGCCAGACGCGGGACGAGGTGACGTGGACCAGCCACGAGAGTCCCACGCCCGCGAGCACGATCGCGACGACGTAGAAGGGCAGCACGTTCCAGGGCGTCTTGTACGGAAGCGCGGAGAAGATCGTCGTGGCGATCAGCGACGTCACACGCGAGGTAGCGCGCCCAGAAAGCGCCTGACACCGTCTCGTCGACGACGCGCCAGTGCGCGCCATACGCCAGCAGGCGCAGCACGACTATCAGCGCCTTCGCTCCACCTCAGCCCGCCAGACGCTGAATACGCGAGCAGCGCCAGGTAGTAGTGCCACGGGTGCCCGTGGCTGGCCGGCTGCGTTCCGCGATCGAGGTAGGTGCTCGCGCCGCAGAAGCGGTTGCAGCACGCCCGCCGGATTGGTCAGGAACGACGAGTAGAACAGCGCGGCGACGATGCCGGCCAGCGCGACGCCAGGCATCAGGGTCGCGAGCGACGATCCGTGGCGGCGGGGCCGACTGCATCCCGTCGGGCCGTTCCGATCCCAGCGACCACCAGGCGATCACCGCCGCCGCGAGCGCCGCCGGCAGCACGATGATCGACGTCTCCTTGGTCGCGATCGCAAGGCCCGCCGCAATGCCGGCGACGAGCGACCACGTCAGGCCGCCGCCGGTCGCGACGCGTCCGACGCCGATGACGAACGCACAGCGTGAAGCAGGCGAACAGCGATTCCTGGATGAACATCCGCGAGTAGAAGACCATCGCGGGCGAGAGCGCCAGCAGGAGCGCGCTCGCGGCCACCGCCGTGCGTCCGATCCCGGCCGCCATCAAGCGGCAGCAGCAGGATCGTCGACGACGCCGAACGTCGGCGGTCACGCCGCGCAGCGTCTGTTCATCGAGCGAGGCGAGCGTGTGCTGCCCGCGGAGCCAGGCCGACGGGCAGCGTGAGGTAGTAGAGCGTGGGACCGTGATGGTCGCGGAAGTCGTAGCGGTACTCGCCGCGTTTCGAGCAGCGTGCCGAACTTGACCGCCTGGTTGGCCTCGTCGTGGTGCATCGGCCGCGCGTCCAGGCGGCCGAAGCGCAGGCAGCAGGCCGACGGCCAGCGCGATCGCGACGAAGGCGCCGGCGCACCGCGCGCGTCATTTCGCCAGGCCGTAGACCTCGACTTCGACGTAGTGGTTCAGATCGTTCGTCGTGTTGCCGTTCGAGGAGAGCCGGACGTAGCGGCCCTTCGCGCCCTTCGGGTCGAACAGCTTGCCCTCGGCGACCTCGATGTACTCCTTGTCCTGCCCGCGCCCAGCTTCGACGAGTTGTCGTGGTCGTTGTTGAAGATCGTCGTGACGCCCGTCTTGAACGCCGGATCGTCGGAGACCTGCACGATCGACGTCGCGGTAGACGCGCGCCTGGCTGTGATAGTGCCACGCGAGGATGGCAGAGAGCGGATGCGACGCGCCGAGGTCGATCTGCACCCACTGCGGGCCCGGCCCGAGCTCGATGAAGTAGCCGTCACCGCCCGACTTCTCGCCGTCGGTCACCATGTCGAGCTCGCCGATGACCGGCTGCATGTCGCTCGAGGTCACCGGCTTCTTCAGCCGACAGCAGAACGGTGCCCTTCGGGCACGTAGAACGGCGGGCGCGACTTGCCGGTGACCGTCTCGAGATTCGCGCTCTTGAGGTTCGTCGGCGTGCCGATGAACATCGGCTTGGGGAGCTTGAGTTTCAGCTCCTCCTTGGTGGGGTCGGGCTGTGCCGCCAGCGGCGACAGGGCAAAGACGGTCAGCAGCGAAGCAGTCAGGATGCGTCTGGTCATGCAGATCCTTGGGAAGAGTCCAATGACTCAATCCTACAATATCCACCTCGGCGATGATGCCCGGCAGCAAGCGGCGGGACGAGCACCAATTGATGACATTACGGGGCACTGCGCGCGATCGGTCCTGAAGCCGTTGACAGCGGCACTCGTCGCTGGTCGGGCTGCCTGGCCCCGCGGCCGGTCCCTGCTGCGGGCTCGGATCCGACGCTCGCCTCGGCATCGCCGACGACTCCTACACACGGCTGTGCACGTCTTCGGCGACAGCTACTCCGACATCGGCGCCGGCTACATCGACGGCAACGGCCCGACGGCGGTGGCGTATCTCGGCTGGCTGATGGGCCTGCAGGATCGCTTCGAGCCAGGCGCCCAACGCAGCCGGCAAGAGCCTCGTCTTCGCGGTCAGCGGCGCGGGTACGGGAGAAGGCGAGGGCCATCGCGTGAAGGAGGCGCTGCTCGGCTACGGGATGCTGAACCAGGTCCGCGACTTCGCGAGTCGCGTCAAGTCCGGCGACATCCGGTTCGATCCGCAGTCGACGCTGTTCTTCCTCGCCGGCGGCCTGAACGACGGCCGCCTTCGGACCGGATCAGACGATCGCCAACCTGCGGCGTCTGATCGAAACGATCCTCGCGAGCCTCGGCGGCCGGCACGTGACCCTGGCCCAACTGCCGACGAAGATCCCGCAATTCGCCGCCGTCGGCCTCCGACTCAATCCCGCGCTGCGAGCAGTTCGTCGGATCGAGAAGGCCGATCGGCTCGGCGTCGATCTCTGGATGAACCACTGGGGACCGGGATTCGACGACGTGATGGAGCACCCGGCGGCGCACGGCATCGTCGAACACGACGAGCGCGTGCGCGGGCCGGGCGATTGTTCGATCAGGGACCCGACGCCGGTCGGCGATCCGGCGCACGTTCTTCTTCTACCACGAGGGTCATCCCTCGACGGCGGTGCACCGGATCGTGGGAAAGAAGCTGTTCGAAGAACTCAAGGGCCATCCGCCGCGCTGGGACAAACAGGACTCGAAATAGATTCCCGGCTACGTAAACTGCCGGCACGGAATACTGCGGCCTTTGCTGGGCCCGACGACCGGAAGGAGTTTTGCAGAGTTCTTCCAGGTCTTGCGTCACTGCCCTCGCAGCCGGGCTGCAATCGCCTCGGCCATCATGCGAGCGGCGCGAGCGTTCGGATGCAGATCGCCAGGCAACCGCCATGTCGCGTCGGTCTCCACCAGCACGTAGGGCACGTGCGCCTCGTCGAGCACACGCCGCCTCAGCGATCGCTCCAACTCATCTTCCGGGCCGAGCTGCGGCACGACGACCAACGGCGTCGCGTGTCGCGCGCGCGCCAGATCGATGGTGGCCTGAGCACTTCCCGCGTCATCGTCGACGCCACGGTCCACGGTGTCGCTGCTGCGGTAGGGACGAGCAAGATGGCGAGCGAGGCCAGGCGCGAGCGTGGTTCCGCGCCGGCATCCATCGAAGCCCGGGCGCGAGGTGCGGCCGCTCGCGATCGAGGTTGCGCCCGAAGAGGGCAGTCATGAAGAGCGAGACGATCGCGACCGGACGCCGAAAGCGCGGCAGCTCCATCTGGAGCCTCAGAAACGCCTGGTCGGACCCGAAGCCGTGGACGGCAAGGTTCGCGCTCTGCACGTCCATCAGCCTGCCCACTTCGCCGGGAATGCTCTCGTCCCAGGTGAGACCCTCGCCGAACATCACCGACTCGCCAGTGAACAGAATCGTGGGGCGTTCCGGGTCCACCGGCTGGTCAACGCTCGGGACCCGATAGCCAGCCGGATCGATCGCGCACTCGACGCTGCGTCCGCCGATGGGGCTGCGCCCGGTGCGGTTCGGCACCAGCGTCCAGCCCAGTCGCGGATCGGGACGCCGCGCGCGGTTCCATTTCGTCCACCAGCCAGCCGATCGGGCGCATGTGCGTGAGGCGGAGCACGAGCTCGCCCGCGACCGACCGCCAGCAGGGCCGCGATGGCGATGGGGAGTGCGCGCGCCGGCGTGAGCGATTCCAGACGTCCGAACGCGCGGACGCACAACAACCACGAGCAGGACCCCGATTGCGACGATCGTGACCCTGACAACCGTTTCAACAGTCACGTACCATCGGCGAGGCAGGAAGAACGACGGCAGGACGTGCCGGTCGAGCCAGCGTCTGATTCGCGGCGAGCGCCAGGATCACGAGCGCCGCCCCGACGACTGCAACGGCGACCTCGGCGATCAGGCCGCGCCCGGGAGCGCTCGGCCATGCGCACGTTGCCGTTTCGACGCAAGGACTGGTCCACGACCGCATGATTATGTGAAACCGAGGGGCCCGATGCGAGCCACGTATCTGGACAGGATGATGCGGCCGGTTCACCGGTGGGTGTGGGGCGATCTCGACCGGCGCGTGCGCAAGCTGCTCGCGTTCGCCGAGGTGGAAGCCGACGGCGGCCGCGACATCCTGCGCGCGGCCGAGGTCACCCCAGACCCGCTGCTGCGGCGGCTCTACCTCGAACACGCGATCGACGAGCTGCGCCACGGCGATCTGTTCCGTCGAGCGCGGCGCCGCCCTCCTCCAGCTGCGCGCCGACGCGTTCGAGCGGCGCTGTTCAACGGCAGCCCGCTTCCCGGCGGCCACGGACTCGACGACCTGCGCATCGAAGGCGAGCCCGATCATCGGCTGCTCGCGCTTCCTGCACGTCGCGGAGAAGGCCGCCGCCGGCCGCTTCGCGATCTATCGCGATGTCGTCGGACGACGATCCGTCGACGCGCGCGATCTTCGAGGAGATCCTGCGCGACGAAGTGTTCCACATGAACTACACGCTACACGCAGCTCGCCCGCGTCTCGCCGCGAGTCGTACCGGCGGCACGTCTGGCGGGCGCGCGCCAGCCGTCTGTGGAAGCGATACCTGCGCGTCGCGGCGGCGGTGGCCGGCGCGCTCGGCGCCATCGTGCTCACGGTCATCTACTTCGTCGTGCTCCCGCCGTTCGCGTGGCTGGCCAAGCGCGCCGAACGGCGCGAGGCCGGCCGGCTGGCACCCGATTCGCACGGCGGCACGCGAGATCGCCGACGAGCCAGTATTGACATGAAGATCCTCGGCATCTCCGCGCACTACCACGACTCGGCAGCCGCGCTCGTCGTCGACGGCGTGCCGGTCTGCGCCGTGCAGGAAGAGCGCCTGTCGCGGCACAAGAACGACGCCGGCTTTCCGGTGAGCGCGATCGAATGGTGCCTGGACCGAGCGCGGGCTCGATCCGGCCGACCTCGACGCCGTGGTCTTCTACGAGCGCAGCATGCTGAAGTTCGATCGGATCCTCACCTGCGCGCTGCGGGCGCTTCCCGCGCTCGTGGCGATCCTTTCCGCAGGCCGATCAAGAACTCGCTCGGCGAAAAGGTCTGGGTGCGCGGCATCATCTCGTCGCACCTCGGCGTGCCGCGGCAGAAGATCCTGTTCACCGGTCACCACGCGTCGCACGCGGCCGCTGCGCTTCTTCACCGCGCCGACGCGGCGCGCAGCGCATCCTGACCGGCCGACGGCGTGGGCGAGTGGGCCACGCTCGACCGTCGGCCATGGCGAGACAGCGCGCCGGACGGCGACGGCCGATCATCGCTCTGCTGCGCGAGATCCGATTCCCGCATTCGCTCGGACATGCTGTACTCGACGTTCACGGCCTACCTCGGCTTCGCGGTGAACGAAGACGAGTACAAGGTGATGGGACTCGCCGCCTACGGGCGGTCCAACGCATGATCGAGCAGGTGCGCAAGGTGATCCGCCGCACGCCGGACGGCGCGTTCGCGCTCGTCCTGGACACTTCGAGTATCAGACGACGGCCGCGCGATCGTATTCGTCGCGCTTCGTCGACCTGTTCGGTCCGCCGCGCAAGCCGTACGAGCCCGATCGACGTCGAGACCGCCGAGGGCCGGCGCTTCGCCGACTGCGCCGCGAGCGTCCAGCGCGTGCTCGAGGACACGCTCGTGGAGATCGCACGCGCGCTCCGCCAGGAGACCGAGCTTGCCGGATCTCTGCCTCGGCGGCGGCGTGGCGCTCAACGGCGTGGCCAACGCCCGGATCCTCGCCGAGTCGGGCTTCGAGCGCGTGTTCGTGCCCGCCTGCGCCCGGTGATGCCGGGCTGCGCGCTGGGCGCCGCGCTCTATGCCGACCGCATCTACTTCAAGCAACCCAGACCGCGACGTGCCCGACCATCCGTTCTGGGGCCCAACGGTCGACGCCGCGGGAGCTGGCGCTCGCGGCGGCGCGAGGACGGGCAGTCACGTCGAGGAACTGGACGACGGCGCCGCTCATCGAGCGGGTCGCCGACGATCTCGCCGCCGGCCGCATCGTCGCGCTGGATGGACGGCGCCTCCGAGTTCGGCCCGCGCGCGCTGGGCCATCGCAGCCTCCTGGCCGCGCCGCATTCGCGCGAGATGCGCGATCGGCTCAATCGCGACATCAAGCGTCGCGAGGAGTTCCGGCCGTTCGCGCCGGTCACTCCGATCGAGACGGCCGACCGCTATTTCGAGCTGCCGCCGGGCGGCGCGCGGCTCGCGCGCTTCATGTCCGGCGTGTTTCCCGTGCGGCCCGAGTGGCGCGGCGACGCTGGCTGCCGTCACGCACGTCGACGGCTCGGCCCGGCTCCAGGTGCTCGAGCGCGACATGGCGCCGCGGTTGCACGCGCTGCTCCAGGCGTACGGCCGGCGCAGCGGCGTGCCGGTGCTGCTCAACACGTCGCTCAATGTGGCGGGGAGCCGATCGTCAATCGCGGCCTCGAGGGCTACTCCACGTTCCGCCGATGCGGCGATCGACGCGCTCGTGGCGGCGCCGTTCGTGGTCACGAAGCGTGCATCGCGCAGCCACCGCAGAGGAGGACGCCGCATGATCACGAAACGCGGCAGGATGCGCCGGCGTCTCGATCATGCTCGCGAGCGCCGGCGGGTCGACCGCCGATCTGATGCGCGGGCTTGTGGCGCAGCGATTCCGGCAAGCGATGGCTCGATCCCGCTGGCGGTGTTTCTGTGCCTGTTCGGCCTGATCCTCATTGTCGCGACGACGGTCGAGGCACTGGCCCCGTTCATCTACGCCATCTTCTGAGCGGATGGACGCGTTCCGGGAGCTGCTCGCCTGCCCGGCGTGCGGCGGGCCCGATCGCGGCGGACTGGTCGTGTCCGCGACTGCGGCCGTCGCGTGGACCGGCCCGACGGGATTCCAGACCTGCGCCTTCCCGGGGACGAGCGCACCGAAGCGGTCCGCCGCTTCTACGATCGCGCGCCGTTCCCCGGATACCCCGCGCGCGACACTCTGCAGGCGCTGCACTCGCGGGCCGATCGAAGCGTCTTCGCGCGCCTGCTCGATCGGGCGATTCCCGGAGATGCGCGAATCGTCGGACGTCGGCTGCGGGACCGGGCAGATGTGCCTGTACCTGGCACACGCCGACCGCGTCGTGATCGGCGCCGACCTGACGCGGGCGTCGCTTCCGGCTCGGCGCGGATGCGGCGCGACGGTTTGGACTCGAACGGGTCCTGTTCATCGAGACGGATTTGCTGCAGCCCGGGTTGGCAGCCTGGCTGCCTTCGACGTGGTGTTCTCGTCGGGCGTCCTGCACCACACGCCGAACCCGCGCGCCTCGTTCGGCCGGCTGGTGAAACTCGCCGCGGCCTGGAGGCATCATCGTCCTCGGGGTCTACAACGCCGTTCGCCCGCGTCCCGCTGCGGCTTCGGCGTGTGGTGGCGCGGGCGTCCGGCTTCAGTGCTGATCCCGTTCGATCCCGTGCTGCGAGACCGCGCGGCATGATCCTGAGCGGCGCGAGGCCTGGCTGCGCGACCAGTATCAACATCCGGAAGAGCATCGGCACACGATCGCGGAAGTCCAGCGCTGGTTTGCAGGAGAACCGAGATCGAGTTTCTCCGCACGTATCCGAGCGCCGTCTTCGACGACGTGTCGGACGAGTTGTTCGCCCGTGCCGAAGACAACTGGCGGCTCGAGAGCTGGCTGGCGCAAGTGGGCTGGATGTTCACACTCGGGCGCGAAGGCGGCTTGTTCTACACGATTGGTCGCCGACGCTGACCATCAGCCATGGCTCTACGACGCGTTACGCCGCGAGGGGATTCTCCCATTTGAGTCCAGGAATCTCGCGAAATCGCCGTCGCTCGACTGGAAGCGTCAGGCCGTGCTCAATCGCCAGCGCGGCGAGGTGTGCGTCCGGGACGAGCCGGCTCGTCATCCACGGCGCCCTGAGAAACCCGCCGATGATGGCTCGATGGCCATCGCCTGGGGCGGCGTCCACGCCGGCTCGCACTCGAGCCACTCCTCCACCTGGCGCCACGCTTCCGCAGCCGCGACGGGATGCCGGACGACAAGGGATTGGTGGCGAGACGGACGAACGCAAGCAGGGAGGGCCACGGCAGCCCCAGCGGCACGGTCCGTTGACTGATCGTCCAGCCACGCCTGCGCGCGCTCGTGCCCGCCGCCGCCCGGTTATGGCGTAGAGCAGGAGGTTCGCGTCCAGGAGGATCACGGTGGTGCTCGCTCCTCGACGCGCGACAACACCTCCTCGATGTTGTCGAGACTGCCGACGAGACTCGCGCCCGAGATCGAACCCGCGCGTGCGATAGGGCTTGCGCGGCGGAACGCGCTTCTCGAGCGAGGCCAGCCCCGCGCGGAGCACCTCGTTCACGACGGCCTTGAACGGGCGATCTTCGCCGCCGCGGTCAGCCTGGCCGCCACGTCATCGTCCAGCGCAAGGGTGGTCCTCATGCTGTGATGCTAACTGCTTTGATGTGCTGATGTCAAACTATAGACATCAAGATGTCACGCGCCTTCAGAGCGACACGTTTCAGCGCTTGCAGCTGATGGAGATGCCGGATCGGCTGGTGCGGTCGATGGTGGTCTCGTAGTTGGGCCGGGCGCGGACGTAATCGAGGAACGCCGCGATGCCGGCGAACGGATCGAGCGACGTTGTGGGCGGTGAAGCAGCCGCCGCTGGCCAGCCTCGGATCGACGTCCTTGAGCTTACCGCGGTACCACTCCTTGTCGGCGTCCGGAGAACACGAAGTCCCAGGGGCCGGGCAGTTGACGGACCAGATCGTGCGCGTCCCCGAGGCGGGCATCGACGAAGGCGTCGATCCCCGCTTCCCGGAAGTGCGCCAGCGCCTGCCGGTGTCGGTCCGCGTCGATCTCGATCGTCGTCAGCTTTCCTCCGGTCCTGCTCATCGCCCAGGCGATCCACGCGCCGAGTGGCCTGTTGACGTGCCGGATCTCGAGTCCGCGCGTGAAGCCTTTCCGGACGACGAGATCGTGCAGGACCTGGTTCGTCTTCGCACGGCACGTTGAGGTCGTGCCAGAGTCGCGCGAGCGCTCGAGGAAGGCGCGGACGCGCGCATCCCGCTCCGCGTTCGATCCGTGCGCGACTGCCCTGGTGTCTCCGTCGACAGCAGCACCAGGGAGACCACGGCGAGGCACGATGGGGCGATGGCGAAAGGCGACATGGCGGTCTCAGCGATTGAACGGATACTCCTGCACCCAATGAAACCCGCGGCTCAGCAGCAGAAACCTCTTCTCGTCGAAGCGGCTGGAGCTGCATGCGAACTTTACGTCCGTTCACCTCGCCGTCGAGGACCAGTTGTGATGGCGTGGGCCGCTCGAACGTGAGCGTCGACTTGCGCGATTCATCGTCGGCCTGGTCAGCGTCAGAGTCCGGTTGCCGGTATCGAAGGTCTGACCCAGCGTACGACAGCGGTTGTCCGTATCCCTGAACGGCCGCCAACGTCGGGGAGTCGAAGACGACGCGGCGCCAGCGATCGCGATCGCTCGTGAGCGGCGGCCGGACTCACCGTCGATCGACATCTCCTGACGTCCCAGATTCCGTAGAGCAGCGACTTTGGCGCGCCGGTGCTCCACTCGGCCCATGCCGTCCGGGCATTCCACAGGCTCAAGCCGTCATATACGCGCCGAGCACGAGTTGCCCGATCAGGAGCACGCGCTGTGCGCGTCGACTGTGCACGAGCGGAGGCTCCGACGCCGGGCCCACCGCGCGATTCGATGACAGACGCGCGGCCATGACGCATCCGGCGCAAGCAGGACGAGCGTCATCAGAATCAGGTGAAACGAGAACAGCTTCACCGGGACGTCGTAGGCCATGTTCAGCACGAAGACCTGCAGCGTCGCGGCAAGACCGACCAGCGCGCCAAGCGTAGTCAGCGAAAGGACGAACAGAAGGATGCCGGCCACCATCTCCAGCCTGCCGGCAAACCGCTCGCACGACGCCGGGCGCCGATCGATGACCACAACACGCCCATCGGAGAAGAGTCTCCGAACGGTTCGATGAGGCGAATCAGGCTCGGGGCCAGCATCTGCGCGGGGATGATCTTATGGCCCGTAATTCGCCAGCGTCCCGCCGAGCGCGAAGCGAAGAGGAACAGCCGAACCACTTGTGGAGACCCTCGTAGTGCGGCAGCTTTCGGTCGACGACGGACCAGGCAATGGCCGGCCACCGCCAGCATCAACAGGCACCACGCTTCCACCCAGTCGAACGTCTTGTCGCCGCACCGCTCCCGTGATCACGAGCGGCGCAGCCACGCCAGACTACGTGCGCGGCGGTCAGGCGACAACGTTCCGCATCAACCCCATCGCGCCGATCTCAGAACGTCGATGACTGGCAGCATGAGCAACGACCCCAGCATCTGGGTGAAGGTGACATGCAGCGAAGTAGAGGAAGAGAAACGGAACGCGATTCGTGCCGGGAGGCTCACTGCGGCGGGCGCGACACTCGCGGCGTCTGCCAGCGTCACACGATCTCGACGGTCGCCGGGAGGACGTCTAAGGACCAGACATCGATGGTGCTCGCGCTGACGCATCAGCGGCAGCGCACGCACTGGCTAGACGGTGGGCATCTTACCGCGGTTCAGAGCAGGAACGTCAGCACACCGGTGAGTATCAGCGCGGCCGCCCACAGCACATCGAGATTCAGCCACGCCTTCCGCAGCAGGCCGACTCCGACCTTCTCGAACACCACGATCGAGATGATCGCCGTCACCGAGAGATAGCCGGCTGCGTGCAGGCCGGTCGCCACGATCGAGGCCATGAACGTTCCGCCGGCTGTTGCGGGAACGTGACACGCGTGCGGCGAGGCGGCTTCGACCATGCCGACGAAACACCGGCACGACCATCAGCCCCGCGCCGTGCGCCGTCGCCATCAGGAACGACCACAGCGTCAGCCGCCGGAACCCGACGCGCATGCTGGCCCACCGCGGATGCCGGTGGCTGATCGAATCGCAGCGCGCCGAAGAGCAGCAGCCCCGCGCCGACGATCCAGCGCAGCACAGCCGGCCGGAAGGACCGCGCCGGCGAAGACGGCCACCGCAACGGCCGCGGCCACCGCCAGCGCGTGGCCGAGGCCGAGCGGCACGAGCGCCGCGATGACCGCACCGCGGCGCCGCTCCTGCAGGCCGAGCGCCACGGCGAACAGCCACCCCATGCCGGGATTGATGCCGTGAAACGCGCCGAGCGCCATCAGCATCGCTCCACGAGCAGACGTCGCCATCATGGCCGACTCCTCACGCGAAGCAGCATGAGTCGGAGCTCGCGTCGCCGCCTTCGAGGTGGACCTGGTGCGGCCGCATGCCGTCGAACTCCAGCAGGAAGTCGCGATCGAGCTCGATGCCCGCCGTTCTGCCGACGTTCAGCTTCGCCAGCCAGCCGTGGATGCCGTCCGGGATAGAACTGGTCGTCCCACGTGCGGTAGAGCGAGTTGCGTCACGTAGACGCGCCGGCCGTCGCGGCTGACCTCGACCATCTGCGGCGCGCCGTTCAGCGGCTGGTCCGGGAACGCTGGATGCGCTGTCGCCGCGCGATGCCGCCGATGCCGCACCGAGCCGGTCTCGACCGGGTTGAACGGATCGGAGACGTCGAACTGCTTCAACTCGCCGGTGCCCCAGCACGACACGTAGAGGAAGCGATCGTCGAGCGAGAGGTTGATGTCGGTCACGAGCGGCGGCACCGCGCCGAAGCCCTTCGAGCAGCGGCGGCAGCATCGTCGGCGTCAGCCGGCTCGGCGGGAATCTCGATGACCTTGCGGATGCGCCAGCCGCTGCCGCTGCGTCGCGGTGCCACACCCAGACCGACGCCGACAGATCCTTGAGGCTGGTGACGACGCCGACGAAGCCGTAGGCTTCCGTCGGATCGTGCGCGGGCCGCAGCTCGAGCGCCATCTGATGCTCGGGGCCGAGCTCGAGCTTCTGCAGCGTGCCGGCGCGTGTGCAGGTCCCACACGTGCAGCGCGTTGCCGCATATCTGCCGCCGAGCAGCAGCTCGGGATTGACGCCGTCCTCGACCATCTTCGGCGTGCCCCACTCGCTGGTGATCATCGTGTCGTGGCCGAGGTGCCACCAGAAGTCGTAGGCCAGGTACTGCGGGCCGCGATCGCGCTCCCAGGCGCCCTTGATCTCGAACGTCTCGGGATCGAGCACGAAGATGCCGCCCGGGCCATCGCCATCGCGTGTCGCCGATGCGCGTTGACGTAGATGCCGTCCGGCCCGCAGTGCGACGTGTGCGGGCCGGCTGTATCCGGTCTTGCGCCATCACCTCGTGCGGCCTCGATGACCTTCACGAGCCGGGGCTGGCGCGGATCGGGCTCGGTGTCGAGGATGTGGATGCGCGACGATCGCAGGCCGGGCACGACGAGGTAGCGGCGCTTCATGTGCGGGTGCGGCGAGTACGGGCACAGGCACGAGCTGCACGCGTTCCACCCGAAGTGGTGCAGCTCGTCGCCCGCGCCCGGCATGTCGACGCGCGCGGTCATGCTCCCGCATGCGCGTTCGAGCCGGGATCGACGTCGATCACGGCCATGGCGTCCTTCCCCTCGGCGGTCGGGGTTGAGGAGCGCGATATAGGCGAACGTTTCCGGCGGGCGGACATCGCCATCGTGGGGCTTGGATAAAAGGTTTGATCAGGCAGCAACTGCGGCATGACTGTGGTCCTCCGAACTCATGGGCTCGCGGACTACGGGTGCGGGCGGGCGCCGGAGTGGCTAGAATCGCCGTCGAAACCGTCGTCCGCGTCGACCATGGGATTAAGCCCCAGGTCCGCCGGCCGAGTCCTTTGAGCGTCGTTAGGATTTCTGACTTTTTCTGAAATCGTGCCGACCGCCCCTTCGACGCTACCAGTTCGGGCCATTTCGACTCGACGTCGCCGAGCGCAGGCTGCTCCGCGACGGCGAGCCCATCCCGCTGCGGCTGAAGGTGTTCGACACGCTGCGCGTGCTCGTCGAAAACGCCGGGCGACTGGTCACCAAGGAAGAACTGCTGCAGGCGGTATGGCCGGACACGGCGGTCGAGGAGAACAACCTCAACCACAACGTCTCGATCCTGCGGAAGGCGCTCGGCGAGAAAGCCGTCGGCCAGGCATTCATCGAGACGGTCCCGCGCGTCGGATATCGCTTCGTGGCGCCGGTCGAGCCGGGCCGTCATCGCACGCGCGCTACGAGCGGCCGCGCGCGACAAGGCCCGGCAGGAGATCCGCTATTGCACGACGACCGACGGCATCCGGCTGGCGTACGCGACCGAGCGGCAGCGGGCCGCCGCTCGTGAAGGCGTCGAACTGGCTCACGCACCTCGACTTCGAGTGGGAGAGCCCGATCTGGCGGCACTGGTGGGCAGCGCTGTCGCAGCACCACCGCGTCGTGCGCTACGACGAGCGCGGCAACAGGCATGTCGCAGCGCGACGTCGCCGACGTGAGCTTCGACACGTGGGTCAGGACCTCGAGACCGTCGTCGATGCCGCGGGACTCGATCGGTTCACGCTGCTGGGGATCTCGCGCGGCGCGCCGATCGCCATCGCGTACGCCGTGAAGCATCCCGAGCGCGTCAGCACGGCTGGTGCTCTACGGCGGCTTCGCCACCGGCCTGAATCACTACGGCACGCGACGCCGAGCTCGAGTCGCGCCGCGCCCTGTGCAGTCTGATCCGTCTCGGCTGGGGGCTGAACAACCCGGCGTTCTGCAAGGTGTTCACCTGCCGGTTCATCCCGCGTGCGACGCCCGTCCACGAAGCCTGGTTCGACGAGCTGCAGCGCGTGTCGACATCACCGGAGAACGCCGCTCACCTCATGCAGATCGACGATGACATCGACGTGCGAGCGCTGCTGCCGCAGGTTCGCGTGCCGACGCTCGTCATCCACTGCGACGACGACCACGCGGTGCGTCCGGAGCAGGGCCGCGAGCTGGCGGCGTCGATTCCCGGCGCGCGCTACGTGTCGCTGCCGAGCGCGAACCACCTGCTCATGGAGGATGAGACCGCGTGGACGCTCCTGCTCGAAGAGCTCGGGCGTTTCCTCGGATGGGATGCGCGGAGGACTGTCTGAATCGTAATTCCCTCGACGATTGTCGGATCCGCGGACCTCACCCGTTGCACATCGTGTCACTGCGGAGCGCCGGGAACCCGGAGGAAGTCAGCCTGAACGGGCGGAAGACATCTTGCACCGTCCCTGCCGCATGGCCGCGGTCCTTCTCGTCCTGTTTCTCGTGACGTTCCTGTTCGACACGAGGATTGGGCTCTTCTTCCTGGGCGTGTCGATCGTGATGCTCTACAAGGGCGGCGCCAGCAAGCGGCTCGCCGAGACGCGTGCGACGCAGTCTGAGCCGTTGCAGAAGGCGTGGAAGGATCCCTGGGGCACGGGCGACGAGCTAGTCCGCGCCCAATCTGAATCGCGCCGGCCCGGCTGGACTGCCTGAGCCGTTTCATTCATCCCAGCGTTCGTCCCATCGCGCGTGCGGCGGCAGTGCGCCGATCGCGATCGCCTGTGCCACACTTGTGTGATCCCGGCACACTTCAGATGCGCTTCACGCGCGACGCGATCCGGAGGCTTGTGATGGCAACAGTCGCTTCACCCACGCTCGGACGTCCGGTCTGGGTACGAGTTGATGACCACCGACATGGCAGCCGCCGAGGAAGTTCTACGACGCGGTGGTTGGCTGGACATCGGCGCCGTTTGACAACTCGCCCGACCCCTACAAGGTCTTCAGTCGAACCGGTCAGGTTGCAGGTCGCAGGCCTCATGACGAGGCCCAGCGGGATGAACATGCCGCCGTTCTGGTCGATGTATGTCGCCGTCCCAAGCCTCGAGGACGCCGTGGCACGGATCAAGCGACATGGCGGGAGCGGAGCTCTCCGGCGTGATCGACGTCCCGACGGTCGGTCGCATGCAGATGTTGAAAGACCCGCAGGGTGCCGCCTTCTACATCATTCAGCCGGCGCCAAAGGAGGCGAACGTCCGGAATCTGCCCCGGAGGTCGGCGAGGCCTCGTGGCACGAGCTGATGACGACGGACGCGGCGGCGGCGATGAAGTTCTACAGCGACGTCTTCGGGTGGCAGGCCACCGAGTCGGTCGACATGGGGCCGATGGGCGAGTACCCAGATGTTCAACCGGCCTCACGGCATGATCGGCGGCATGATGAACACGCCCCCGAGATGGCGGCTGTGCCGCCGATGTGGAACGATCTACTTCCGGGTGCCCGATATCAACGACGCCGCTGCGCGCATCAAGGCGAACGGCGGGACGATCACCAACGGACCGCAGGAGGTGCCAGGCGGCGACTGGATCGTCAACGCGGTCGATCCGCAGGGCGCTCACTTCGCACTGCACGCGAAGAAAGCGTGACCATCGTCTAAGACGTAATCATCCGGCACGAGGCGCAGCCTCAGTGCCGGATGGTTATCCGCCGGTCAGCGCCCGCCGCGGATTCTCGACGAGGATCTGCCTGATCTCGTCCTTCGTCACGCCAGCGTCCACGAGCGCGGGGATCAGGGCGGTGAACAGCGTCGTGTACGGCCGAAACTCCCGCCGCCCGGCTCGCCAACGTGATACCAGCCGGCGTCGTGCGACAGCGCAGCACGCGCCCGAGCAGGCCCTCCAGTCTTCATGTGCCGCACGAGCTCGACGTGGCGGCTGATGCTGTCTTCTGCCACGCCGTCGAACTCCACCCACGCGCCAGCTTTCGCAGCGCGCGTCTGGAATGACGCTTCGCGCTCGTTGTGGGCGTGGACCCAGATGAACGCGCCCGCGGACACGCCAGCGCGATCCAGCAGCTCGATCTCGGCCATCGCCGCGGCGCCCGTCGTCGTATGCGAGGCAATCGTGAGTCCCGTCGCACGGTGCGCGATCGCAGCTGCCCGCACGATCTTCGCGTCGACCTCGGACAGCGGCGCCTCGTCGACGCCGATTTTCATGAAGCCCGGCCTGATCGGCGTGCCGTCGATGCCGTGCTCGGCCTCGCGGACCCAGCGCGCGGCGAGCTGATCCGCGGTCTCGGTGAACGCGTGACGCGGCAGGTGCTTGTCGTTCGCCGCACCGTAGTAGCCGGTGTTGGTGAGGATGTGCAGGCCGGATGCGTCGGCCAGGCGCTGGAGCAGCCTGACGTCGCGCCCGATGTAGGCCGGTGTGCACTCGAGCACGGATGCGCAGCCAAGCTCGCGGACCTTCACGAGATGCGGGAGGGCGACCTTGAACGCCTGGTCGGGATCGTAGCGGCTCAGGTTGACCTCGCTGGCGCCGATGAAGTCCACGAGCACGTGCTCGTGCATGAGCGTGATGCCGAGCCTGTCGGCGGCGATCGGTCCGGTCACGCTCTGGACCACGCCAGGCGCGGCGTCCCCACGGCCGCGGGTCGCTGACGCGAGGAGTGCCGCGATGCCGGCGATCAGCTCGCGTCTGGTCACGCCCGCAATGATACGTGGGGACTGTCCCCCTTGGCGACTCACGGGGGGACTGTCCCCATGAGATCACTTCCACCGGATGAAGTATCAGCATCGCGTCCTCGGCCTGCTGGCGATGCTCTCGGTCATCACCTACCTCGATCGCGTCTGCATTGCCGTGGCTGGACCGCGCATGCAGGAGAGCCTGGGCATCAGCCCGCAGGCGTGGGGCTGGGTGAGCGGCGCGTTCTTCCTGTCCTACGGCGTGTTCGAGATTCCCACCGGCGCGCTCGGCGACCGGATCGGCCCGCGGCGCGTGCTGACGCGCATCGTCCTGTGGTGGTCGGCCTTCACGTCGCTGACCGGCGTCGTCACTGGCTACTGGTGGCTCGTGTTCGTCAGGTTCTGCTTCGGCATGGGCGAGGCCGGCGCCTACCCGAACGCCTCCACGGTCATCGCGCGATGGATCCCGCGAGATCGCCGCGCGCGCGCCTGGGGCCTCGGCTCTGGATGACGAGCCAGCTGGGCGCGGCCATCTCGCCGCTGATCGTCGTGCCGATTCAGGTCCGCTACGGCTGGCGCGCCTCGTTCTGGCTGTTCGGCATCCTCGGCGTCGTGTGGGCCGCGGTCTGGTTCGCGTGGTTCCGTGATTCCCCGGCGGAGAAGGCCGGCGTGACGCCGGCGGAGCTGCGCGAAATCGGCGTGGACGGATCGGGCGCCCACGGCGGCCTGCCGTGGAGCATGGCATTCCGCAACGCCACGTTCTGGCGCGTCGCGATCATCGGGACGTGCTACGTGAGCGTGATCGCGTTCTTCCAGTCCTGGCTGCAGACGTACTCGTTCGCGGCCACGGCTACAGCGAGTCGGCGCTGGTGCTCTCGTCGCTGCCGCATGTCGTCGGAGCCTGCGCGAACGGCCTCGGCGGCCTCGCGAGCGACTGGCTGGTGCGCCGGTACGGCTTGAGGACTGGACGCCGTGCGCTCGGCGCCTTCGGGCTGAGCCTGGCGGCGCTCTTCCTCACCGCCACGATCGCGACCACGAGCGGGACGCTGGCGCTCGTGTTCCTGTCCATCGCCTACGGGGAATCCTGGCGCAGCAGCCCAACCTCTGCGCGGTGTGCCTCGACATCGGACGCCGGCACGCGGGCGCGGTCTTCGGTTTCATGAACACGGCCTGCCAGGCAGCGGCGCTTGTCTCGTCGGTGCTCTTCAGGTACTGGCCACCTACTTCGGGAGCTACAACGCGCCGTTCGTGCCCATGGTGATCCTGCTCGGGTTCGGCACGTGGCAGTGGCTGAAGGTGGACCCGGAAGACGAAATACGTGAGTCGCCAGAGGTTGAACTGGTCAGCCAGGCCGCGATGTGAACGCTGTCGGAATCGACAGTCGCGTTCCAGTGTTACCCGATCGTTGCAATCGCGTGACACGGTTGTTGCACGAAGAACAGATGCTCGTCTGCCGGACTCGTTCCAGAGTTGCAGTCACTCTCGAGGAGACACAGACGATGCAGAGCAGACAGGTGATCTTCGCGGCGCTCGCCGCGGGCGTGCTGGCCGGCGCGGTTGGGTTCGCCCAGAACGGCACGCCCATCAATCCCCACTCGAACAACGCATTGACCGTCGCGGTCTACGGCGACCTGCCGTACGGCCTGACGCCGAGGCGATACGACACAGACCGACAAGACCCTGGCCTTCATCTCGACGATCAACGACGATCCGCAAGTCGATCTCGTCCTCCACGTGGGCGACATTCATTCCGGCAAGCAGTTCTGCACGGAAGCCTACGACCAGCAGATCTTCGACTTCTGGACCACCTTCAAGAACCCGGTCATCTACACGCCCGGCGACAACGAATGGAGCGACTGCCACAAGACGGCAGAGGGTGGTCATGTGCATGACGTACGGCAACCCCGTTGACTACGCGGACGGCGATCCGATCGCCAACCTCGATCTCGTCCGATCGATCTTCTTCGCCGATCCCGGATATGCGCTGGGCGGCGGAACAAGCGGGTGCTCACGCAGGCGCTGAACTTCGCCCACGATCACCCGGAAGACTCGGCCTATGTCGAGAACGTGATGTGGGAGCAGTCGAAGGTGCTGTTCGTCACGCTCAACGTGCCAGGCGGGTCGAACAACGACGCCGACAACTGGTTCGGCCTGGCCCGCACGCAGCCCCAAACCGACGAGATCGCCGCCCGATCGGCGGCCGACCTGCGCTGGCTCGATGCCGCGTTCGAACAGGCGGCGCACGACCACGTCGAGGCAGTGGTGATCGAATTGCAGGCTGACATGTGGGACCTCGACAGCAAGCCCGTGACCCACCTCGCCAACTACGAACCATTCATCGCGAGCATTGCCAGCCACACGGAGGCGTTCGGCAAGCCGGTGCTGCTGTTCAACGGCGACTCGCATCACTACCGCTCCGACAACCCGCTCCAACAGAATCAGGGTGCGTCTTCGAGGCAGGGTCCGACACGGTTGCCTGCAACTCGATCCCCGCGGCCGTGGACTTCACGCCGGACGCCTGGACGAACCACCCGAATTACAACGTCTCGAACTTCCACCGGGTCGTCGTGCACGGCAGCACGGGAGCCGTTTGAATGGAGTCCGCCTGACCATCAGGCCCGGCACGAACGCGCCGGCGGGATCGAATGCCTTCGGTCCCTTCAGCTGGGAGCGCATCCCCGCAGAGTAGAGGCACGACCGACTGAGTGCCGAAGCTGCCGTCGTGCTGAGGTGCTGAAGTTCAGTGCCGAGGTGCCCGCAGTGCCGAACTGGGTCCATCGGTCCTGGGTCCAAGTGCTCTCTTGCACCGGTGCGCTCTCAGCACCGGACTTAGGCACTGGCACTTCGAGTCGCTGGACTTCAGCACGCTCAGCACCGCAGCGCTAGACTTGTCACGTGAGCCAGCGTTCAGGCGCCTTCGGCGGAACCGCGCCACCGCGCTCGGCCAGAAAGCGCGCCAGCGCTTCCAGACGCGCCACCGACGTGGTCGCGGCCGATCAGCACCAGCGTCTCGAACAGTCCAGGGCTGACCGCACGGCCTGTCACGGCGATCCGCGCCGCGTGCACGAGCGCGCCGAACTTGATCCCGGCCTGATCGGCGACCGACCGCAGCATGCTGACTCGCTGGTGGCTTCGTCGAACGGCTCGACGCCCCGATAGGCGTCGGCGAGCGCGCTCACGTGCGCGGCCATGCCGGGTGCCGCCAGGTGCTTTGCGACCGCCGCCTGATCGTAGCCCCGTCCACGGGCGCCAGGAACGGCGCGGCCTGCGTCGCGAAGTCGCCCAGAGCGCCTGGCGCGCGGCACCAGCAGCGCCAGCACGCGGCAGAACCATTCGCGCCGCTCGCTGCAGCAGCGCGTCGGACCACAAGCCGGCGGCCTCCAATTCCGGACGGATGCGCCCGATCAGGTCGTCGGTGGACAGCTGCGCAAGGTGTTGTGCGTTGAACCAGTCGAGCTTCTCGGGATTGAAGACGGCGTTGCCGCCGCTGATGCCCTCGAGCGTGAAGCGCGCAATCAGCTCGTCGCGCGTGAAGATCTCCTGATCGCCGCCCGGGCGACCAGCCGAGCAGCGCCAGGAAGTTCACCATCGCCTCGGCGAGATACCCTGGCGCTCGTACTCGCGTCACCGACGTCGCGCCGTGCCGCTTGCTCAGGCGCTTCTTGTCGGGACCGAGGATCAGCGGCACGTGCGCGAAGCGCCGGCGTCGGCGCACCGAGCGCCTGGTAGAGCAGGATCTGCTTCGGCGTGTTCGAGATGTGATCGTCGCCGCGGACCACGTGCGTGATCGCCATGTCCACGTCGTCGCAGACGACCGAGCAGCTGGTAGGTCGGCTGGCCGTCCGATCGCAGGATGACGAAGTCCTCAATCGTCCGATGCTCTACGGTGATGGGCCCGTGCACCAGGTCGTTGAACGTCGTCCTGCCTTCCGGCACGCGCACCACGGACGGCGCGCGGCTCGGTGCGCCGCCTCGTGCTCCGCGATCTGCTCCGACGTCAGCGACAGGGCAGCGCCGGTCGTAGATCCAGCCTTCGCCCTTCGCTTCAGCCTCGGCGCGCGCGGCCTGCAGACGCTCCGGCGGTGCAGTAGCAGAAATGTACGCGTGGCCGCCGTCGAGCAGCCGTTCGGCCGCAGCGCGGTGACGGTCGAGCCGCCCGGTCTGGAAGTACGGCGCGTGCGGACCGCCGATGTCGGGCCCCTCGTCCCACTCGAGCCCCAGCCAGCGCAGGCCGTCGAGGATTCCGCCCACCATCTCCGGTGGACGATCGCTCGAGGTCGGTGTCCTCGATGCGGAGCACGAACGTGCCGCCGTGGCGGCGGGCGAACAGGTAGTTGAAGAGGCGGTCTCGCGCGCCGCCGACGTGAAGGTAACCAGTCGGCGACGGCGCGAATCGCACGCGAGGCGGCACAACGGGATTATTCCATGAGGCTTAGTGAGGTTGGGTGGGTTGAGGAGGCGAGCAGGCTGAGAGCGGTTGGGCTCCAGCCTTGCGCGGGGCTTGCCGCGAGGTTCCCCGGGGCCTTCCGGTGTACCGGTCAGCCATTGACAGGTATTTGTCAATATGACATGTTCTTGTCAATGGCGGACCTGACGCCGAAGGGGCCGCATCCTACCGCGAGATCGTGCACGGGAGCTCTTTCCGCCTGCGGGCGCTGCCTGCTCGAGTCGGCGTGAGCACCTGACGTGCGCCCGTCGGGCTGACCAGCGCGCGGTGGCAGATCCTGGGCGCAGGGTCGAGGAGGCGCCAGGCACGGTGTCGCACGTCGCGCGCGCAGCCTCGGGCTGACCAGGCAGGCGGTGCTCGAGACATCGGGCGCGATGGCGCGTGAAGGGCTGGTCACGTTTCTCCACAATCCCGCCCACAAGCGCGCCCGGCTGGATGACGCCGACTGCGAAAGCGCGCAAGGCGCTCGACTACCTGCGGCCACGCCAGCTGCAGGTTCGCGAACCTGATGGGCGCGCAATATTCCTCTCGACGCGCTGCACGCGACGCTCGACGTGCTAGAAATCGCGGGCGTTCATCGAGGCGAACAACAGGAGCCGGGAATGACGCTCAATCACCTCAACCTCACCGTCGCCGATCCCACCGAGACCAGCGCCTTCCTCGCGAAGTAAGCTTCGGCCTCCAGCCGCGCGGGGGCAACCTCGGGGATCCAGCTGCTCAACGACGACCGCGGCATGGTGCTCACGCTCATCAAGGCTCGACCGGAAGACAGGGTCGAGCGGGGCGCTCGGCCTTCCGGCTCCGCCGGGGCGCGCTTCGCGCGGAGGGCGCCGCCGACACGTCGGCGGCGGGGAGGGTGCTTAATGCGAGCAGCTTTCACATCGGCTTCATCCAGCCGTCGCACGAGCGCGTGAACGAGATCAACCGGCGGCTCAGGGACGACGGGTTCGCGGTGGATCCGCCGGCGCACCTGCACGGCTCGTGGACGTTCTACTTCACCGCGCCGGGCGGCTTCACTATCGAGGTATTGAGTTGACTATTTCAGCATTCCGGACACGAGCGGTATCAGCTCGAAGACCAGGATCGCGATGACCGTCAGCTCGAGGAACTCGCCCGGGCGATGCTCGACTGCTCGACGGCGAAGTGGTAGATGTCGTCGAGCGTGCGCAGCTTGTCGCGCACGTGCTCCTTCCAGCGCTCCAGCCCGAGCCGCGCGCCGGCCAGTGAGAAGACCCGGGCTGCGTAGATGTCGCCGACGAACTTCAGCGCGTTCTCGGTCCGGTCGAGCAGCTCGCGGATATCGATGAACAACGCGTGCACCTGCCGCGCGGCGCGTGTAGCGCCGGGCCTTGAACAGGTACGACCGCCGCTCCTTCTGCAGCTCGTCGTACGCTTCCCGAGCTCCACGTCCGAGCAGCTGGTCGTAGTAGCGGAACTGCAGCAGCTGCGAGTTCGCGAACTCGAGGATGTCCTCGGCGGCGGCGGCGCCGGCCTCGGTGTCGTAAATGAATGCCGCGTTCCACGCCGGAATCACGGCATCGTCGGCAAGATACGAGAGGCGGTTCTTCAGGACCGCGTCGATCTCCTGCGCGCTGAGCGGCTGACTCTCCTCCGCGAAGGAGCCGCGCGATGTCGCCGCCGTGCTGCGCGATCCAGCTCGTCGGCGGTGAGCGGCTGCTCGAGCGCGCAGACGGTGAAGACGGCATAGTCCTCGACGAGGAAGGCCTGGCGCGGCTTGTCGAGCGCCGTACTGGAGCCGGTCCACCAGACGCTGGCAGGCCGACGTCGTGTCGGCTTCGAGCCCGCGCGTTGTCCACGATCTGCAGGCCCGACGCGCGATGAGGTCCGGCCACGTGCCGGCGAACGCCCGGCTCAAGGCGATCGAGATTACGCCGTAGTCGTACAACGCGAACGCGGACGCGCAGCCCTCTGATCTCGGGCACATCGAAACACGGCGCCATCGAAGGTGAGCGGCGGCTGCTGATACTGGACGTAAGCAGGCGTGGCGGGCTTGGGCGACAGCTTCGCCGGGCTCGCGGCCTGTCCCAGGATGCCGGCGACCCGCTCGAGGTCGACCGCGTCGGCGACTTCGGAACAGATAGAACGCCGTGAGATGACCGTCGCGAATCATAAGTGCCTCGTTCTGAGCAGAACTCAAGTTCTGCTCCACAAAGTGTCCCTGTCAACCTCGCGCACCCTACGCACCTCGCGCACCCTGCGCACCCTGCGCACCCTGTCTGCCGCGTTGACCTCGACCGTAGGCAAAGACTACGATCCACCTGCCTCCCCACATGGTCGGTCAGCGGATCTCCCATTACCAAATCACGGAACGCCTTGGCGGCGGCGGCATGGGCGTCGTCTACAAGGCCGAGGACCTGCGGCTCGATCGCATCGGTCGCCCTGCAAGTTCCTGCCCGACGAATTGGCTGCGCGAGGCCGGTGCGCTCGAGCGCTTCCAGCGCGAGAAGCGCGCGCGGCCACGGCGCTCAACCACCCGAACATCTGCACGGTCCACGACGTCGACCAGACCGAGGGCAAGCCGTTCATCGCGATGGAGTTCCTCGACGGCCAGACGCTGAAGCACCGCATCAGCAGCCGGCCGCTTCCGCTCGACAGTCGCGCTCGATCTCGGGATCCAGATCGCCGACGCCCTCGACGCCGCGCACGCGCAGGGCATCATCCACCGCGACATCAAGCCCGCGAACATCTTCGTCACCAAGCGCGGGCCAGCGCGAAGATCCTGGACTTCGGCCTGGCCAAGCTGACGCAAGTCGGCCCCGGCGGCTCTGGTCGGCGAGCGGCATCGCAGCGCGGTGACGCGAGCTGGCGCTGACGACGGCCGGATCGGCGGTCGGCACCGTGTCGCTACATGTCGCCGGAGCAGGCGCGCGGCGAACAGCTCGACACGCGCACGGACCTGTTCTCCTTCGGCGTCGTGCTCTACGAGATGCTGACCGGCAAGGAAGCGTTCACCGGCAGCACGACGGCCGTGATCTTCCACGCGATTCTCGCGAACTCGCCCCCCTCGGTCCTGAGCCTCAACCCGGCGCTCCCGCCGAAGGCCGACGAGATCGTCCGGAAGACACTCGAGAAGGAAAGGGACCTCCGCTGTCAGACGGCGGCAGAACTGCGGGCCGACCTGAAGCGCCTGAAGCGCGACTCCGATTCCGCGCGATCGCCGTCGGCAGCTCCGCGAGCCAGCCGGTCGTGGCGGCGGCGTGCCCGGAAGAAACGCGGCAAACTCCTCGCATTCTCGCTCGTCGGCCTCTGTGCCGCGGCCATGCTCTTCGCGGGCGGCTGGTACACTGGGAAAGGGCGCGGAGCGAAGAGCCGCCGCTGCGCCAGCTCACCTTCCGGCGTGGCACGGTGCGCAACGCGCGCTTCGCGCCGGACGGCAAGACCATCGTCTACTCGGCGGCGTGGGAAGCCGACCCGCTCGAGATCTTCTCGAAGACCGCGGAAGGCCCCGAGTCGCGCGCGCTGGGGTTCAACGGTGCGGACCTGGTCGCGATCGCATCCACCGGCGAGATGGCGATCAGCGTCAACTACCGTCTCGTCGGCACGTATAATCGGCACGGGCACGCTGTCGCGCGCGCCGCTGGCCGCCGGCGCTCCGCGCGCGGTGCTCGACGACGTGCAGTCGGCGGACTGGTCGCCAGATGGCAGCAACCTCGCCGTCGTCCGCAACGTGAACGGCCGGACCCGGCTCGAGTACCCGATCGGCAAGTCTCTGTACGAGACCGGCGGGTGGGTGAGCCATCCGCGCGTGTCGCCAGACGGCACGACGGTTGCGTTCGTCGATCACCCGTTGCAGGGCGATGACGGCGGATCGATCTCGGTGGTGGACGCGACAGGGAAGAAGCGCGATCTGACCAAAGGCTGGTACAGCGTCCAGAGGCCTGGCATGGGCCAACAAGACGGAAGTGTGGTTCACCGGCACGAAGACGGGCGTTGCGCGCGCGCTGTTCGCCATCTCGCTCGCCGGCGCCGAACGGCTCGTGGCCCGCATCCCCGGCACCCTCACCCTGCACGACGTCTCCCCGAACGGACTCGTGCTGCTGGCGCGCGATACCTGGCGGCGCGAGCTGATGGGCATGCGCGCCGACGAGGCGAAGGAGCACAACCTCTCCTGGCAGGACTACTCGTACCCTGGCGGAGCTCTCCGACGACGGGCAGACGCTCCTGTTCGATGAGGAAGGCGAAGCCGGCGGCTTCAACTACGCGGTGTTCATCCGGAAAACCGACGGCTCCGGCAGCCGTGAAGCTGGGGCCGGCGCTCGCCGTGGCGCTCTCGCCCGACGGCAAATGGGTCATCTCGCAGACAACGACCGCGCCCAGCCAGCTCGTGCTGCTGCCGACCGGGCCCGGCGATGCCAGGCCGCTGACGCACGACTCGCTCACGCATGCGTGGGCTCCACTGGCTGCCGGACGGGCGGCAGCTCGTGTTCGCGGGCAGCGAGGGAAGGCAAGGGCAACCGGTTCTACCTGATGAGCATCGACGGCGGCGCGCCCAAGCCGATCTCGGGCGACGGCGTCGACGCCCTGCAGTTCGCGGTCTCGAACGACGGACACATGCTGGCGGGGATCGGGCCGGACGGCCCACGGGGTATCTGTGCCCCGATCGCGGGCGGCGACCCGCGCCGTATTGCCGGTTTCGAGGATGGCGAAGTGCCGATCAACTGGACGTCGGACGGCAAGGGCCTGTTCGTCACGAGGCCCGGCGATCGGCCCGCGCGCATCACGCGGCTCGACGTGACGACCGGGCAGCGCACGATGTGGAAGGAGCTGATGCCGCTCGACAACGCGGGCGTGCAGAACATCGGCCCCATCCGGATCACCCCGGACGGCAAGACCTACGTCTACGGCTTCCAGCGCCGCCTGTCGGATCTCTACCTGGTGGAAGGACTGAAGTGAACGCGAGCGGTGAGCCGCCGACTCGACGGCCAACCGCTCGCGATGCGACTGCGCGGCGGCTCAGTGTGCCGGCGGATGTCGTGCGATGGGCCAGAACATGCCCTTGTCGCCGGTGTGGCCAACGCAGATCAGCCGCTGCCCGCTCGGAGACGTCTTCGATCTTCGCCGGCTTGTTGTCCTTGGTGACGACGGTCTTCTCGTCGCACATCAGCTGCTTCCGAGCTTCGCCACCGGTGCCCTGGAGGACGATGGTCATTTTCTCCTTGTTGATGATCTCGACCGTCCCGGAGACTCTCTCTTCTGGCTTCTTCTTCTTCGCGCCTGGTCGAGATGGTGGCGGGCCCGACAAGAGCCACAGCCACGAGAACGGCCATCCCGACGAACTGACGACGGGTCATTGCAACCTCCTTGGGGTCCAATAGGCCTCTTTCCGACGTTGTGCCGCGCATACTCTAGCTGATCCGGGGTCGGCCGAACAAAGGGTCACCGTGTTTGCGAAGGCGCGAGACGGCATTCCCCGCCGAGAGCGACGCATTGAGCAACTGACGGACGCGAATACCCCCGGGCAGGCGGTGGCGTGCCATCGCCTCGAAACTGGCCGACGCAATGCACCCGCAATTGAGCAGTCCGGGTTGCCCCCGAACTGGCAGGGCACGATTCGCCGCTGGAGATCGGCGGACAGGCACTCGGTCGTTCGCGCAAAGGTGCACTCCGCCGGCGACGCGGGCGGTTGGGCGTAGGCCGCGAGCGCCCCGTCGAACATTTCCAGCTTGGGATGGCCGGACGCAGCGCGTCGAAGCTTCGTCGATGACCTGTTGGCGATCGGTCGGGGTCAGGCGCTCGGCTGAGAGTTCTCCATTGCTGGCGTACAAGCTGACCCAAATCATCCGCGTGTCGACGTTCGCCTGCCAGAACCGCAGGAACTCTTCCAGGTAACCTTCCCGACGGACCTGCTGGCGTGTGACCGTGCAGTGCACTGTGACCTGGTGGCCGGCGATGTGTTTGAGAACCCGATCGTAGGTCGCCGGGCGCGCCGCTGATCGTGCTCGGGCGCGAGTCCGTCGACGGACACGACAATCTGCAGGCGCCGAAGGCGTGCCCACTCGCTGGGAATCGGCCGCACGGCGCTGGTGACCAGCTGTGTGTGGGCTGTTGCGCGCGGCCAGTGTCGGGAGAATGGAGTTGAGCTCGCGATATCGGACGAGCGGCTCGCCGCCAACGATGGACACGTGAAGCGGTTTCTTCGAGGTTGATGAGGCTGATGAATCGCTCGACGGAGCTCCTCGCCGCGGGTAGTCCGAGAGGCCGCGCAGTGTGACGTCGCCGCCAAGGTGCGCGTCACCGAACGCATAACAGCCTGGGCACCGCAGCGGGCACTCTCAAGTGATCTCGACCGACAGGTTGGGCTGCCGTCCAGTCAGTGATGCGGCCCCACGCCTGCACGACGCCGCGGAAGATGTCGGATTTGGACGTCGGGCGATGCCGCCGCCTGTCACCGCGACATCAGTCGGCTCTCGCGCGCCGGCGAAGACCGGACTGGTTCATCGTTTCGGCCTGTCGACGTCAGCTGGCCTGGCGAGGATGGTCCGACCCGGCGCTGAGGTCGGCTGGTCGCGCAATCTCCGCCGAGACGGTGCACGGCTCTCTCGCGAAGAGCGGCGGCGTCCCGAGGCGATTGCGGGTTCGGCCACGGCTCCCGCGCGAGGCGCCCTGCGGTCCAGCGCGGCGATGAGCTCGCGCAGCCTGCCGCGCGACGTCACCGAGCGTCATCGCCATGCAGCGGCTCCGTCCGGGTCGTCCATCGTGCGCAGCTCGAATCGGATCGATCGAGAGAACTCACAGACCCTCCCAGGATGTGCTTTGGTGAGGGCTGGGGGCCGGAACGGGCCGCCGGGCTCAGAAAGCGCGAGGCCTCGATTATACGCCCCGCGCCCGGCAGAGCTCGGAGGGCCCGGCCCGCGTCGAGTAGGCCGTCCGCCGCCTTGCGATAGAATCGCACAAAATCGGATTTTCCCACGCGCTTTGCCGTCTGTAAGTTGCGGGCCCACTCTGGCCCGGTCCTCCTTATATCCTGCGTAGCCCCGAGTCGAATCCGCCCGGAACACTCGTGTTTCGGCCGACGCTGCTGCCGCCATAGCCGGCGACGCGTCTCACTCACCCGACAGCGCTGCTGGGAAACCGCTCTTGGGCACTCAAGGACTGTTCCATGTTTTCGAAACTCGGCCTCAGCCCCGCAGCCTGCGCCTCGCTGGCGCGGCTGGGCTATGAGACCCCACACCGATTCAGACTCAAAGCGATTCCTCCTCGTTCTGACCGGCGTCGATCTGCTGGCGCGTGCGCAGACCGGCACGGGCAAGACCGCCGCATTCGGCCTGCCGATGATCGATCGCCTCTCGACCGGAGCTCCGGCTCCGGCCGGCGCACGACCCGCGGCCTCGTCCTCGTCCCGACCAGGGAACTGGCCGTACAGGTGCATCAGGCGCTCGCCGGCGTACGCCGCGCCCACGCGCCTTCGCGTCGCCGCCGATCTTCGGCGGTGTCGGCATGGGCGGACAGATCCAGGCGCTGCGACGCGGCGCGGACATCGTCGTCGCCACGCCCGGCCGTCTCATCGATCACCTGCAGCGGCGAACGGTCGACCTCTCCGGCGATCGAGGTGCTCACGCTGGACGAAGGCGGATCGGATGCTGGACATGGGCTTCCTGCCCGCGCTCCGGCGCGTCGTTGCGGCGCTGCCGCGCCGCCGGCAGACGTTGCTGTTCTCCGCCACGCTGTCCGAGGGCGTCATCCGGCCTCGCCGCGGAGTTCACGCGCGACGCCGTGCGCGTCGGATGTCTCGCCCGCAACAGGTAGTCGCCGCGACCGTGACGCATCACGTGCATCACGTCGCCGTCGAGCGCAAGCGCGACGTGCTGACGCACATCCTGACGCAGCACGGCGTGGACCAGGCGCTCGTGTTCTGCAAGACCAAGCGCGGCGCGAACCGCGTCGGCGAGGACCTGGAACGCCGCGGCGTCCGCGCCGGCGTCATCCACGGCAACAAGAGCCAGGGCGCGCGCAGCCGTGCACTCGACGACTTCAAGACGGGTCGGGTGCGCGTGCTGGTCGCCACGGACATCGCCGCCCGCGGCCTCGACATCGCGCAGCATGCCGCTGGTCGTCAACTTCGATCTGCCGCTCGTCGCCGAGGACTACGTGCATCGCGTAGGGCGGACCGGTCGGCGCCGGACAGCACTGGGCGCGCGGTGTCGCTGGTGTCGGCGTCGGAATCCGGGCTTCTGCGCCAGATCCAGCAGGTGGTGGCGGCGCCCGCTCGAGCGCGTCGCGGCGCCCATCGTCAACGCGACGGAGAGCACACGCGGGCGATCGAGAGCAGTGCCGGCCCGGACGCACGCGGCTCATGCGCTCCCGGTCGGCGCGCGGCACCTCGCACGGGAACCGCGATCGGCAGTTCAGCGGAGGAAGACGCCACGCCGGCGCTCGTCGCCCGGTCGGCGCCGGCCGATCGTCAGCCGCGTAACCGACCACTAAGCCGTTGCGCAGCACCGCCGCCGGTCTCGACTGCCGCCGCTCGCCGGGCGGGCACCGAACAGGCGGCGCAGGCGCGCACCGCCAGCAGGATGCCCGCGTGACGCTGGCGAACGTCATCGCGTCGGCCGCCCCGATACCGAACAGCAGTGACGAGAGCAGCCGCGCGAGGAGCAGCAGCCGCGACCAGGCCGATCGCGACGCCGGCGGGCCACCACGGCCATGCCCTGGGCCGACGATGAGTCCGGACGACGCTGCGCGGCCGGCCGCCGAGACGCCACGCGGATCCCGATGTCCTTTCGTGCCGCTGGACGTGCGCACGCCATCACGCCGTAGATGCTGACCACCGACAGCAGCAGCGCCACCAGGGCGAAGCCCGCGACCAGTGCATCGAGAGCGATCGCGGCTGGTCGAGCGCCCGCCCGACGAGATACCGCGTCGACGGTCGCCACGTTCGCGGGCTGGGCAGCGTTGATCCAGATCGTGCACCGGCCCCGCCGCATGCACGGGCAGCACCGCTGCCGGATCCGTCGTCGTCCGCACGACGAGATAGCGGAGCGCGCGACGCCTTCGTCGATCGGCGTGATCCCGCGGCCCGGGATCGGCCAGTAAACCGCTGCCTCGCCCGGCCTCGTTCGAGGCTCGGCGCATTTTCACGCCCGCACCCACGACGCCGACCACCGTCGTCCACGGACATGCGGTGCAGCCGCCCTCCTGAACCGTTTGCCGGACCGCGGATGCATTGGGAAAGAACCGTGTGGCCCAGGCCCGTCGACGATGACGCGTTCGAGCGCGCGCGTGTTGCCGTCCTCGGCGTCGAAGGCGCGTCCTCTGTCGAATCGTCAGTCCCATCAGCCTGAAATACCTGGCGAGACGCGCCGAACCACGGCGCGTCACCGGCTGCGACTGGCCGGGCGCAGCGGGAAGTCCCCTTCGAGATCGAAGTTGTTGAAGTCGTCGCACGCTCGGGCGGCACGCCGTCGCCGAAAGCGACGGCGGCGACGCCTGGCAGCGCTTCGACGCGCGTCTGCAACTGATCCCAGTAGGCGACTTTTGACCTCGTCCAGGCTCGCGGCAGGTCGAGCCCGGGACGATGATGGAGCCTGGCGGATCAGGTTGCGCGCGTGTCGAAGCCGAGATCGACGTGGCGCGTGAGCTGGTGGAGGGGCCCACCAGCAGGAGTCCGGCGACAACGAGCAGCGGCGTCGCGATCGTGCGAACTGGCGCACCGACGAGGATCCGGGCGCAGGCGGCGGACCGCCACGGTGCCGGTCGAAGACCGCCCCCCGCGCGCGCAACGCTTCGTCGACCGGGGCCGCCAGCTGCCGCGCAGCGCCGGCACCACAGGCCGAAGAGCAGGCCGCTCGTGAGCGTCAGCGCGACCAGCATCCACCCAGCGGCCCCGTCGAGCGCGATCTCCTGCGACCGCGGGACGCCAGCCGGTGGCCAGCTGCGCAGTACACGCCGATGCCCGACCACGCCAGCGCGAGCCCGACGGCGGCGGCGCCGGATCGCCAGCAGCGCGCTCTCGGCGAGCAGGTAGCGGACGATGCGAGCGCGCGAGAGGCGCCGAGCGCGGTCCGCACCCCCAGCCTGCGGCGCCGGCTGCTGACCCGTGCGATGAGCAGGTTCGAGGCGTTCGTGCAGGCGATCAGCCACACGAACCCGACTGCCGCCAGGGCCAGCGCTCCTACCGGCCGCAGGTCGCCCGCGGCGAATGTCCGCAGTGATCGACCATGCTCCACGTCGCGCGGGAGTCCTGATACGAGCTCTTCCAGATCCCCGAACAAGCCTCCCTGTTGATTGCGTGCAGCTCGCCCGCCGCGGCGGCGCGATCCCCGACATCTGCCGTGATCCGGTGCCGCAGGCGGCCCAGGACCGTGATGAAGAACGGGCCCTTGCGCGTCGGCGCTGCCGCCCACTGCGCGGCGATGAAGAAGTGCTGGCCACGGTTCGAGCGGACCGTTCGATGGCGGCAGGACGCCGGCGACCGTGCAGTCCACGCCATCGAGTGTCACGGGCTTGCCGATTGCGTCGGCGCGTCCGCCGAGGCGTCTCCGCTGCCAGAAGCTCTGACTGACGATGACCGTCCGTGGACTCCCGGGCCGGCCGTCGGATTCGGTGAAGTCGCGTCCAAGGGCCGGGGTGATGCTTTTTCGAGCAGACCGCGCAGTAGCGTCCAGACACGATCCGGCCCGGTCAGAAGCCCCGGCCACCTTGCCGTCGCTGAACGCCAGCGCGCGGCTCTGGTATCCGGCAATGCGCTCGAACCGGTGTCTGGTGCGCGTCGAGCGCCTGACTAGTCGGCCACCGAGAAGGGGAACCTGTTCGGCGGCGAGTCCGTGTAGATCCGACGAGCCGTTCTGATCCGCATACGCAGCGGCTGCAGCAACGTCGCGTTCACGCGCCGAAGACACGTCGTCGCTCCGATGCCGAGGCCAACCGTCGTGCGACGATCGCGGAGCGTCAGCAGTCGCGCGCAGCAGCCTGCGCAGCCTGATGCGGAGATCCTGGATCGCGCCTCGTCGAGCAGCAAGCGCCGCTGCATCCCTTGCCCTTTTACCATGTCCTGTTGCCGGCAGTAGTCGCGTGCTCTGCAGGTCGCCGGAACTGCCGGATCGCTCCGCGCCGCGCGACATCGGCCGCAGCCCTCGAGCCTGGAACTCTCGCGCGCAGGTCGATGTGGACGCTCAGCCTGCTCACCGGACGACACCACCTCAGGCCCGCGGGGCGAAGGTGCCAGAACGGCCGGCGGCGGTGGTCGCGCCCAGACATCAGCGGAGGCGTCACGCCCCGGCGAGGACGGCTCTCAACCGCCCGCGCGTAGCGACGAAAGCCGGCGGCTATTTCTTCGGGCACAGGCGTGTGTGACCCGCGGGCGTCAGCGAGTAATAGCGGGCGCGCTGTTGTACTCGGATTTGTCGCCACTCCGCCTCAACGAGCCCTGGCGGTCGAGCCGGTGCAACGCCTGGGCATAGGGCCGCATCTCTACGTCAATCACCAGCGGATCGTTGGTTGACGAGCGTTGCGATGCCGCAGCCGTGAGAGCGGACCGGAGACGAGGGTGCCCCAGGACGAGTGGCGGGGTCGAGGCGTGCCTTGAACGGAGGGCCTATGCACTCCCTTAGACGGTGTACTGGGTAGCGCGGAGTTCCGGTCGGGCGGCAGGACCTCTGCGTTACAGGCCCACCAGATACTTGTCCCCGGTCGGGGACGGTACTGCCTCCGTCCTGCTCGATCGTGACGGCCATCCCCAATTGGCTGCGGGCAGGTCGACCAGGCGCTTTCGGAACAGGGCATCAACACGGCCTCTGTGTATCGGGTTTGAAAGAGACCCGCGCTGATTGGTGCGGGCTGCCTGGTGAGCACCCGGGAAGCTGATAGGTCTCGCCGGCGGGGGCCGCTGGAAGATTCGATGCGGTGAACACGAGTCCACGCGATCGGCTCCAGAACGCGCGCGCCGACGCCTGGGGCGCTCGTGGCTGACCCGCGAGGTCCATTCGCGGCAGGTCAGGCGCGACGAGCACTGCGAGCTGTGATGCGCATCGTCAGCGCGCACACGACGCAGGCGGCGATTTGCCGTGTCGCCGCGGCGGCGTCGATCCGTGGCTTCCGCAGCCTCAGCTCGAGCGCGCCGATTCTGGAGCGGAGAGTTCAGCGAGCATATGCCGGGCGCCGCCGCGCACGAAGTGAAAGCGGCAGCGCCGCAAGCCGCAGCGGCAGCGTGCGCAACCTCGCCTCGTGGCGATCTCGGCCCTTGGGAGTCGGCGCGGCTTTTTGAGAGGCGATCCTGAAACGGAGTGAATGACGAGCAATACGTAACCGAACGAAGTACAAC
>ERZ1370068.7190-contig-6121_pt1 | contig 46303 bp, 75 predicted proteins | sample MGYA00561227_ERZ1370068 | MGnify/ENA primary metagenome ERZ1370068 (study PRJEB38410, sample SAMEA6850437) | metagenome | study: Metagenomic assessment of the ecological functions of the soil: analysis of the soil microbiota associated with the... | reverse complement strand
TAGTTACGTATTGCTCTCCGGCGGTCGTTTCTGCACGGCGCAAGTTAGCGTTGCGCAAATCACGAACAAGGTGGCAGCTCCAGTGTGGGAGGGGCCTTGTGCCCCGAGGAACGGCAATCACACAGCATATCGGGGCACAAAGGCCCTCCCACATTGAAATGGCTTGCGGTCTCGATCTTTCTGGCAGCAAACAACCCGTGGATGCGCGTCTGCTGATCGACTCCGGAGTCCTGTTCTGCCGCTTGCCATCATCGGCTCTTCGTTGGCCTCTACATGGGCCGGCAGGAGTGGATCGTACTCGAGATTTCGCCCCCGGCGGTCGCCGCATTCCGTGGTGGGCGGTGCTTTCGCCTCCATCATCGCGGCCGGAAACCAGTGCCGGCACCTTTTTCGGCGCACCCTGGCGAAGGGGCTTTGCCCTGCGCAATTTCACCTACCTCCAGCTTGCGCTCGGCACGATCCTCGCGCGCATTCTCGTCAGTTACATTTTCATCAAGCCCTATTACGACTACAAGGTCTTCTTCGATCTACGAATACCTGACCGCTCGCTTCGGCACGCCGCTCCAAGAACGCCGCTTCGGCCGTCTTCATGATCACCCGTCTGCTTGCCTCCAGGGGCGCGGTCTTTACGTCGGCGCCATCGCCCTCGCCCTCGCCTACGAAATGATCAGCGGCGTTCGGCCGAGTCCGATGCAGACACTCTGGATTTACGTTCTTTCCACGGTTGCGATCGTCATTCTGACCGCGATATATACAACGTTTAGGCGGAATCAAAGCCGTCATCTGGACCGACCTCATCCAGGCTTCGATCATGTTCCTGGCAGCGCGCTGGTCGCGGTTGGGCTGCTTTACTTCTCCATTCCGGGCGGTTGGAATGAAATCGTCGCGCGCACGGGCGGATTTCATTTCCACGATTTCATCTACCACCGGGCTCGATCCGGCAAAACATGGCTGGCAAAAAATCGTCGCGATGTTCGGAATCGAATACACGATTTTTGCCGGCCTCTTCGGCGCGACTTTCATCACCATGGGCACGCACGGAACCGACCAGGACATGGTGCAACGAATGCTGACTGCGCCGGACATTCGGCGGAGCCGTCGCTCGCTCATCCTCTCCGGGCTGGCCGACATCCCGATCGCTTTCACCTTTCCTGAGCATCGGAATTTGCTCTGGGTCTATTACCAGGCAGTACCCCGGATCCGACCCTGTCGAAAACGCCTAACGAGACCTTTTTGTCATTTCATTCTCTACCAGATGCCTGTTGGTCTCCGTGGTTTGCTTATCGCCGGCATCTTCGCGACCACGATGGGATCACCTCAGCACCGCGTTGAACGCGCCTCGCGACCAGTTTCACCCGCGACTGGTATCAGCCCTATATCAATCCCGGCGCGACTGAGGCCCAAAGCCTGCGCGCCGTCCGCTGGGCGACGGTCGGTTTCGCCGTCTCCTCATGATCGTCGTCGCCTCCGCCACGTCCTATTGCGTGATTGTCTTGCCCAACGTTCGCATCATCCCGATCGCGCTTGGCATCTTTGGCTACACCTACGGCTCGCTTCTCGGGATTTTCTTTTGCGGAATGCTAACCCGCACCCGCGGGCTGCGACGCCCTCAACCCGCTCGCGATGATCGCCGGTTCACTCTTTCGTCGCACTGATCAACCAGCTTGCCTAACGACGTCGCGCGCTATCTTCGGCGCCAGGCTTTACCGCCGCCGACCTGGTTCCCGATCATGGTGATTCCCGTGGTGGATCTGCTTTGGGACGATCGTTACTTTCCTGGTGGCAATCCTGTTCCGGACGAGCGAGCGCAGCTCGCCATCAACCGCCACGGCGCTACTGCTTCGACGCGTTAGGCCCGTGTGTAGGGCGTGCCATTCTGGCCGCCCGGCGAGCTTCCCGGGGCGGCCAAGATGGCGCGCCCTACACGCTTGTCTTGGCGTCGGGGCCTATTGCAGTCACGGGTTCGCATGGCGCGCCCCCACGCGGTATCCCAGTTTGGCTGCCGCTCGACTGCAGACGTGGTTACAAGCTGTTTCGTCACCATCTGTGTGCGCCGGCCGTCGGCCAGCCTTAGAACAATCCGGAGGCGGTCTTCGGCGCCGATCCTCAAGATTCGGCGATCTGCACGCAACGACTGGCAACCCGTCGCGGCGGTAGTCATGCCCGACCATTCCTAGCACGCGCTCAGTTGGGCCGCGAGCGAGCCGCGATGCGAAGATCACGCAATACTCGGCCGGGTTGAAGCGCTTTGTGCGGCGCGAAACAAAGAGCGGCCTGGAAATGGCAGGACGGTGTTTTCGACCGGCTCTTGCGGCAGGAACGAATCGGCCGAATCGAAATGGATCTACATGCGGGAAAATCCCGTCCGCGCCGGGCTCGTGAGGCGTTGGGAGGACTGGCCATGCGCGATCGGTTATCACGTGTAGGGCGTGCCATCCTGGCCGCCCGGGGGTTTAAATTGCTGGCCCGGGTCTAAACTGTTTGCCAGACGGACCCAAATTCCCCGGGGCGCGGCCAGGATGGCACGCCCTACACGTCCGCGAGCCGAATTCCTAGATCGCGCATCTGCCGCGGGTCAACATCGCTGGGTGACTGCGACATCAGGTCCTGCCCACGGTTGGTTTTGGGGAAGGCGATCACGTCGCGGATCGATTCCGCGCCGCAGACGAGCATGACGAGGCGGTCGAGGCCGAGGGCGATGCCGCCGTGAGGCGGCGCGCCGAGACGGAAGGCGCGCAGGAGATGGCCGAATTGCTTTTCCGTTTCCTCGGTCGTCAGACCGAGGACCTCAGGCACATCTTCGCCTGCAAATCGCGTTCGTGGATGCGGATGCTGCCGCCGCCGATCTCAACGCCGTTCAGGACGACATCGTAGGCCTCGGCGCGAACTTCGCCGTAGCGCTTTTCCTCGAGCAGCGGACAGGTCCTCGGCTTTCGGTCGTGTAAAGGGATGGTGCATCGCGTTCCATTTGCCGGTCGCGCATCGCGTTGGAGGAGGGGGAAATCGGTCACCCAGAGAAAATCGAGCTGCTCGGCGTTCGTCAGGCGTTGAAGCTCGGCGATGCGCGAGACGCAGACGGCCGAATCAGCTTCGCAGGCGATTTCCCACTCGTCGGCCGCGAAGAGGATGAGATCGCCTTCTTCAATCTGGAGCCGGTCTCGCAGCGCCTGCTTCTCCATTCTCGGAAAAGAACTTCGCGATCGCCGATTTCCATTCCCCGCCTTCGACCTTGATTGAGGCCAGACCCTTAGCCCCGAATTTTTTCGCGAGTCCTTCGAGCTCGTTCATCTGGCCAGCGGTAATGCCGGCAAATCCTTTCGCCTTGATCGCCTTGATCACCCCGCCGCGATCGAGCGCGCCGCGGAAAACCTTGAAGGAGCTTTCAAGGAAGATATCGCTCAGCTCGACCAGTGGGAGAGCGAAACGTCGATCCGGCTTGTCGCTGCCGAAAGCGTCCATGGCGTCGCGGTAGCTCATCCGAAAGAACGGCGTCGGAACCTCGACGCCGCGCGCCGCTTTGAAAATCGCCGCCAGCATTCCTTCCGTCAGGGTGAAGATGTCATCCGGCCTGACGAAGGAGGCTTCGATGTCGATCTGAGTGAATTCGAGCTGTCGGTCGGCGCGCAGATCTTCGTCGCGGAAACACTTCGCAATTTGGAAGTATTTTTCCATCCCGCCGACCATGAGCAGCTGCTTGTATTGCTGCGGCGCCTGCGGAAGAGCGTAAAACTTCCCGGGCCAGATGCGGCTTGGGACGAGAAAATCGCGCGCGCCTTCAGGTGTGCTCTTGGAAAGAATCGGGGACTCGATTTCGAGAAAACCCTGACTGTCGAGAAAATCGCGCGTCGCCTTTGTGACTTGCGTGACGGATGCGCAGATTGCGCGCGAGCTCCGGACGGCGGAGATCGAAATAGCGATAAGTTAGCCGCAGGTCTTCGTCTTTGACTTCGCCTTCGATCGGAAAGGGAGGGACGTCGGAGCGATTCAGAATTTCCAAATCGTCGGCCACCACTTCGATTTCGCCCGTCGGAAGATTTGCGTTTGCCTGCCCGGTCAGTCGCGGCGCGACGCGGCCGCCGATTGAGATCACGTCTTCATGCCGAAGCGAATGCGCGCTCTTCGTAAGCTCGGCCGTTTCCTCCGGACGAAAGACGACCTGCGTGAGGCCTTCGCGATCGCGCAGATCGATGAAGATGACGCCACCGAGGTCCCGCCGGGAATGAACCCAGCCGGCGAGTTGGACCTTCTCGCCAATGTTGGCGGCGCGAAGGGCGTTGCAGTTGTGCGTGCGATACATGATGGCGAGCGGAGGGTGTCAGTTTGGGCAAGGGTCTATACGCGCAAGTCGTCCCGAATGGAAGGCAGCAAAGTCGAGGAATCCCTGAGGGATGCGTGAAGCGTCTTCGCGAAGTCGACCGCACGGAATACGGCGGGATCTGTCGACTTCGCTGCGCTCCGCTCAAGATGATAGAAGGCGCTTGAGCGCGACCAAGCAATTCCTCGTTCGGGACCAGCACTTCTTCGCGGTTAGTCAGCGTTTTCACTTTCACCGCGGGCCATTCGTCGCCGTAAAGCAGGGTCGACCCGGGCACCCATCGCTTCGGCGGTTTGGAATTGCTCTGCCCACTTTCGCCGGCGTGAGCGGATAATCGACGCGAAGGCCGGCATCGCGCAGTTGTTGCAAATCGCGGAGCGCATCAGGCCGGCGCTCCTCCTTCGCGACGACGAGGTAAATGTCGATTGCGCTTTGGTCGCTGACGAGATCGGCCAGCCGCGCGCAAGCTTGCCGGTGTCTCCCGGATCAGTTCACCGAGAACGACATCGCCCATCGCGAAGCCGACCGCCGGCAAGCGAGACTGCGCCATCGCTCAGCTGATGAATGAGGTTGTCGTAGCGGCCGCCACCCGCGATCGCGCGGAGTTTTCCTGCCCGATCGAAGAGCCTCGAAAACAACGCCGGTGTAATAAGCAGAGCCCGCGCACGATCCGAGATCGACTTTGACGAATTCTGCCAGGCCGCGCTGCGCAGGTCGCTCACCAGTTGATCGAGCTTATCGCTCCGTCCGCTTCCATCGAGAACTTCGAAAACTGGAGCGGCCAGTGATCCGAGACGTTCAGCGGTTTTCTCCCGCGGTTCGCGTCTCGCTTTTGTCGATCATCTGGAGCAAGCTCGCTCCAGCGATCTTCAGGGACATTCTGCGTCCGGAGCAGATCGGTCCAGAATTCGCGATCGCTCAGCCGAACGACTACGTCATTCGCGGTGAAGTCCGAAGGCGCGCAGCAGATCGATCACAGAGCGCAACCAGTTCGACATCCGCGGCGAGCGAAGCGTCGCCGATGATGTCGCAGTTGAGCTGATAATGTTCGCGCAACCGGCCGCGCTGCTGTTTTTCGTAGCGGAAACATTGCGGAATGGAGAACCACTTCGAGCGGTTTGCAGAATTCGCGTTCATGCGCTGCGACAACCCGGGCGAGAGTCAGGCGTCAGCTCCGGTCGCATCGCGACTTCGCGGTCGCCTTTGTCGGTGAAATTGAAAAGCTGCGCGACGATTTCGGGGCCGCTCTTTTTCTTGTAAAGCTCGGTCGGCTCGAGGACCGGGCCGTCCCATTCGACAAAGCCGTAGCGCGCGACAGACCTCGCGCCAGCGCGCGAAGATGACATTCCGAAAGGCGCAGTCGTCCGGCAAAAAATCTCTGAATCCGGGAAGTGGTTGCATGGCAAAAGGATAAGTCGGAGGCAGCTACCTAACGATGCAACCGCGACGTCGATCGCTTTCCGAATTGGAGATGAATAAAGGCCGGCTGGGACAAGTCGGAAATAGGCACGACGGAGACCATCCGTTCAACCAAACCAAAGGACAAACATGAAACAAAACACATTCACAAAATTATTGGCGGCCGGAGCCGCTTGCACCTTCGCACTTGGCACCGCTTTCGCGCAGGACTCCACCACGACCACAACCACGGCGGCGGGATCGACTACGGTGAGCACGAGCGCGATGGACGGCACCGGCACCATCACCACTTTCTCGCCCGACGGGAACATGATGACCGTTCGCACTTCCTCCAGCGCAGAGCCGATAACGTATTACTACACGCCGCAGACGGTTGTGGTCGACCCGACCGGCGCTACGTGGTGCAACTCTCGGCGCTGCGCCCGGACATGCCGGTCACCTACACCTATACGAAGGAAGGCGACCGCATGATCGTGACTCAAAGTGACGCTGCAAAAGCCGATCACCTATTACGAAAAGACGACGACTACGACGACCACGAATCCCTAACGAGGAGGACTGAACGTCTGATAAACATTGACGCCCGCGGATCGCGTATCCGCGGGCGTTTTGCTGCTCTTCGTTGGCAGCCGCGTGGCGGTGACCCCGGCCGACAGCTTCTAATCTCGCGTAGCCGTTCGGGAATTTTTGGTGCCAACGCCAGGCGCTTTCGATGATGGCGGGCAGGTTTTCAAACTTCGGCTGCCAACCGAGCTCGCGCTTAATCTTAGCCGACGCCGCAATCAGGCGTGGCGGATCACCGGGCCGGCGCGGCTTCTCGACCACCGGGATATCTTTGCCCGGTAACTTCGCGGCAGATGTCGATGACCTCACGCACGCTCGACCCGCCGCCTGTGCCGAGATTGTAGAAAGCGCTGTTCCTCGCGCCGAGTGCCAGGATGTGCGCACGGGAGAGATCGAGGATGTGAATGTAATCGCGGATGCAGGTGCCATCCGGCGTTTCGTAATCGGTGCCGTAGATCTCAACTTGCGGCTTTTGGCCGAGCGCGACTTTCAGGACGTTGGGGATGAGGTGTGTCTCGCAGCGGTGATCTTCGCCGAATTTCTCTGTCGCGCCGGCGGCATTGAAGTAACGCAGCGAGACGAACTTCAGCCCGTGAATCTCGTCATACCAGCGCAGGATTTTCTCGAACATGAGTTTCGATTCGCCGTAGGGATTGATCGGGCGCTGCGGGAGCGTCTCGTCGATCGGGACGCGTTCGGGCGGCCCGAAGGTCGCGCAGGTGGAAGAAAAGACCAACCGCCGCACATCGGCCTCGAGCATCGCGTCGAGCAGGTTTACGCCTCCTGCGACGTTGTTGCGGAAATATTTGGATGGATTCTGCATCGACTCGCCGACCAGAGCGTTGGCCGCGAAGTGCATGACGGATTCGGGTTTGGTCTCCTGGAGCGCACGGCTGATTTCCTCCCGGCGCGAGAGATCGCCGCCTACGAACGCCGCGCGCTCGTCAACCGCGCGACGATGACCTTCCGTCAGATTGTCGAAGACAACGACATCGTGGCCTTCATCGAGCAGGAGCTCGACGCAAATGCTCCCGATGTATCCCGCTCCGCCGACGACAAAGATTTTCATCCGCGGAAGGTGCGGCGGACCTCGCCGCTGTCAAAAGAAAGTCCGTCTAGAACTGCCGGAAGATCCGCGGATGCGTTCTTTGAAAGGGCGAGAATCATGCGCGCGGACGCGGGGATTTTTCTGCGTGGCGCGAGCACCTGAAGGCTTTTTTCCTTCGATCCCCATTCGATGACGTCGATATCGACCGAGCGCACGCCCCATTTCCTCATCGCCAGCCGGTTCGTCTTGTAAAGGTCGATCGTGCCCGTGCCGATGAGGGCGCTCCCGTAGTCGTCGATCTTGAGAGACATCGTCCGTCCCGACGATCCGGAACTTTGTCCCGAGCGGCCAGCGCGACCAATCCGACGCCGCGCTCATCACATTCTCGCCGGAAAGCGTCGTTCCGACGGCGTGCTGTTGCGACCCGCCGGCCTCGGTGTGGGTGTAGGCGGTCGTGCGCACTTTGCAGATACGCTGCGGCTTGCGCAAGCGGTGCTGGCGGTCCGGGGCTGGGTGGCACAACTCACGCCCAGCAGAGCGAAGGCGCTCGATTAACGCAAATCTCGGCAGGATCGTCATTGCGGCTGAAGCGCCTGCCTACGGGTTGAAGCGGGCGATGGCAAGCGGTAATTTCGGAGCCAGAATCATGCCTGCTACCGCCGCTGGCCGCGTCGCCATTGCCTCAAACGTGCTGCTCGACGGGCGGCTGGCACTCTTTCACGAAACGGAGAAGTGGCTGGCTGTGGCCGATTTACACTTTGGCTACGAGCTCTCTCAGCGGGCGGCCGGCCGGCTGGTTCCGCTCTGGGGGATGACTTCGATCGAGGCCCGGCTGGCGGAATTGCTCGATGAATACCAGCCGCGCCAGCTCATCATCCTGGGCGACCTGGTGCACGACGCTGCGCTCCGCCACGGCGGCGAGCGGGTTGCTCGCCCGGCTGCGCCAGCGCTGCGAAGTGACCGCCCTGGCTGGGAATCACGATCGCCATGTCGAGCCGACGTGATCGACTTCGTGCCGCGCTGGGAAACACCGGACTTCCTCTTTCAGCACGGTCATTGCGCGCCGGAGGCGACGGACCGCATCCGGATCATTGGGCATCATCATCCGGCCGCGACGCATCCGGGATGGGGCAGGGTTTACGACTGAAATTTCCGGCCCTTATCCAGCAGGAGCGACTGCTGGATCCTGCCCGCCTTTTCGCCCTGGGCCGGGCGGTGTCAGCTGGCCGGACGACGGCGAGTGCCGCATCTGGCTTTGCACTCCGGGGCGAGTGTTGCGTCTATAGACGTGTTCGACTCCGCGAAATGCCGAGAGTGCTCGGCCTCGAGTTACGCCGCCAGCTGAGTGGTGCAATGCGGGCAACGCGTTGCCTTGATCGGAATCGTCATCGTGCAGGCGGGACAATCCTTCGTAGTCGCCGGCGCGTTCGGAGCGGGCTTCTTCATGCTGTTGAGCGCTTTGACAACGAGGAAAATGCAGAACGCGATGATGAGGAAGTTGATGACGATGGTGACAAAGTTGCCCCACGCCAGGACGGCGCCCAGCTTCCTGGCGTCGGCCAACGCCAAGCCGGTCGTGACCTTGTCAGACAGCGGGAGATACAGGTTGCTGAAGTCGAGGCCTCCGGTCAGCTTGCCGACGACCGGCATGATGATGTCTTCCACGAGCGAAGCTGACGATCCTGCCGAACGCCGCGCCAATAATGACCGCGACGGCCAGATCCACGACATTGCCCTTCATTGCAAACTCTTTGAATTCTCTTGAACATCGAGCGCCAGAGTCTTCTAGGTCAGCCACGACGTTAACAAGCTTATTTTCTACGACGACGACTTTGCGAATCGTCTTCCCGGCGATGAATTCCTGAATCGCGTGCGTTGGCCAGCGCGATCGCTTCCAGTTCGGCCTCCGTCGCGGCGATCGGAACGATGATCCCGATCGCGCACCTGCTGCCATTCACTTGCAGGGCGATTTCCACTTCGTCCTCGACGAGAAATTCCGGATTGTAAGCGGGCCAAGGCTGATCTGGTGATCTCGGCTGGCTCGAGCGGGAATTTCCTTCCCAGCGTCTCCCAAAGCTCCGAGGTGATGATGGGGCGCGAAAGGGTTGAGCAACACGAGCAGCAGTGCGCAGGGCGGAGACAGGCCGGGCTCGCCGTCCGTGGTAAAGGCGTTCACGAAAATCATCATCTGCGCGATCGCGGTGTTGAACGAGAGCGCCTCGATGTCTTCGGTCGACTTTCTTGATCGTGGCGTGGATGACCTTTGTTGGGCGCGATGTCGGCTCAACGTCTCTGCGACGGCGGCGGAAAGGATCCATTCGCCCGCCTGGTTTTCCTCCATCATCAGGCGCCAGACGCGCGCGAGAAAGCGCGAGACGCCCTCCACGCCGGTCATGCTCCAGGGCTTCATCTGCTCGAGCGGGCCCATAAACATCTCGTAACAGCGGAACGCGTCGGCGCCGTATTCGGCGATCACGTCGAGCGGGATCGATCACGTTGCCCCAGCGCTTCGACATTTTGCGGCCGTCTTCGCCGAGGATGATGCCTTGATTCACGAGCCGCTGGAACGGCTCCGGCTGACGAGAAGATGCCCGAGATCGAACAGGACCTTGTGCCAGAAGCGCGCATACAAGAGATGGAGCACGGCGTGCTCGGTGCCTCCAACGTAAAGATCCACGCCGCCGGCTGTAGCGGCGGCCGTGTCGGACCGCTTTCCGTGAAGCGCCGTCCGCAGCATCATTCGTTGAGCGCGACACGCCCGCCGCCACACCCATCCAATATCGTTCGGCTTCTTCCCGACAAAGCGCTCGCCGTTATGCGGATCGCAAAACCGCAGGTAATACCAGCACGAGCCCGCCCATTGCGGCATCGTGTTTAACTCCCGCGTTGCCTTCTCCGAATAACGCACCCAATCCTTCGGCTCGCGCCAGCGGCGGCTCGCCGGTGCCGGTGGGCTTGAAATCATCGAGCGGCGGCGGCACGAGCGGTAGCTCGGATTCGGGAATGGCTTCGATGTTGACCGTTCGCGCCAGACGATCGGGAACGGCTCGCCCCAATAACGTTGGCGGGAGAAAAGCCAGTCGCGCAATTTGTAATTGATCGTGCTTCGGCCGACCCCTGTTCTTCCAGCCAGTCGGTGATGCGGCGTTTCGCTTCCGATGTCGCAAGGCCGTCGATCAGCGGGGAATTGATCGCGATCGCCGTCGCCCGTGTAGCCGAGTGGGTGCTTTCTCCGCTTGGCGGCATGGACGACATCCGAAGATCGGAAGACCAAATTTGCGGGCAAACTCGAGGTCGCGCTCGTCGTGCGCCGGCACGCCCATGATCGCGCCGGTGCCGTAACCCATCAGAACGTAATCGGCGATCCAAATCGGGATGCGTTCCTCGCTTGCCGGGTTGATCGCAAACGCGCCGGTGAAAACGCCGGTCTTTTCTTTCGCGAGATCGGTCCGCTCGAGGTCGGACTTTGCGCTGACTTGTTCGCGGTATGCGCGCGACCTCCGGCCCGCTGCTCTGTCCGTCGTCAGGCGGTCGACCAGCGGATTCTCCGGCGCGAGCACCATGTAAGTAGCGCCGTAGAGCGTGTCCGGCCGGGTGGTGAAGACGGGGATTGAGCCAGTGGTTGTCCAGCCGATCGCTTGACCTACCGGGCGATCGCCCCTGGCTACAGCGAACTCGATCATGCGCGCCTTCGCTTTTGCCGATCCAATTTCGCTGCAGGAGCTTGATTCCCGTCCGGCCAATCGAGCGGCTCCAGTTCGTCGATCAAGCGTTCGGCAAAAGCAGTGATGCGCAACATCCATTGCCGCATCGGTCGCCTCACGACCGGAAACCCGCCCACTTCGCTCTTGCCGTCGATGACTTCTTCGTTGGCCAGCACGGTGCCGAGCTCGGGGCACCAGTTTACCGGCACTTCCGCGACATAGGCGAGGCGGACGCGATCGGGATCGTCGCCCGCGATAAGTAGAGATCGGCTCGGCCCGGTCCGCTTCGGGATTAAACCAACTATTGTAGATCTGGAGAAAGATCCATTGCGTCCAGCGGTAGAAATCCGGATCCGCCGTGCTGATCTCGCGTTCCCAATCGTAGGGAAAATCCGATCCGCTTCAGCTGCGTCTTGAAGTGAGCGATGTTCGCGCGGGTGGTGATCTCCGGATGCTGACCGGTGCGGATGGCGTATTGCTCGGCGGGCAAACCGAAGGCGTCCCAGCCGATCGGGTGAAGAACGTTGAAGCCGCGCAGGCGCTTGTAGCGCGCGACGATGTCGGTCGCGGTGTAGCCCTCGGGATGCCCGACGTGCAGCCCCGCGCCGCTCGGAGTAGGGGAACATGTCGAGCACGTAGTATTTCGGCCGCGTCGGATCAAAGCCCGGATCGCCGGGATTGGGCGCGTGGAAAGCCCGGCGTTCTTCCCAGAGAGCCTGCCACTTTGGCTCCAGCTGGTCGAAAGGGTATGGTTTGCGGCGTTCGCTCATGCAGGAAGAATCAGGAACACAGGAACGCAGGAAAGAAACCGAAATTATTCTCCCGGCCACTCCGGAAGACGAACCGAAGCCGGGATCGGTGATCCCAGTCGTGCCGCTCGGAAGCAAGACGGCGCAATCGCGCCGGCGCGCAAAATATTGTCCTGCAGAACGAATCACTGTTAGGTTTCTGCCGTGCGCCTCGAGCCGACAAATATCGAGCAAATCGGGACTGAACTCGCCATCCAATGGAATGACGGGAGCGAGACCTTTCTGCCGCTCCGCTTCCTGCGCAGCGCCTGCCCGTGCGCGGCGTGCGGGGGCGAGCCGGACGTGATGGGTGAAGTCGTCAGGCCAACTGTTAGTTACAGCGACCAGAGTTTTGAGCTTCGCGGCTGGAATCTCGTCGGCGGCTATGCTCTCCAACCCACCTGGGGCGACGGCCATAATACCGGGCTCTACACCTATCAGTATCTGCGTCGGATCGACCCGGCGCGCGCTGCCTAACGATGAATCGACTGGTCAAGTTTTCGCTTCTCGTCTTTTTCTTCGCCCTCTGCGGCGCGGCCATCGTGGCGACGCACCTTGCGCGGAAGCGCACCCCGGCTCCGGCAGCGAAGGAGTTGTATTCGATCGTGAACCGGCAACTTTTTGCCCTCCGGACCGACGATTTCGACAGTGCCTACCGGCATGCCGCCTCCGGGGTCCAACAGAAGTTCTCGCGGGCGCAATTCGAGCTCATGATTCGGCGCGACTTTTTCGTCAATGACGGAAGCGCACCGGGTGGAATTCGGCACCGTTCAGGTCGCCGGCGCCGCGGCCCTGGTCCAGGTCTTCCTTCACCACGCCCGACGGCGCAATGCGCGGCTTTCTCTACAGTTTTACGGCGGAAGGGGACAGTTGGAAAATCGACGGTGTCCAGCCTCTGGGTCCGCAAGCCTGTTGCGCCACCTGCGCGGGCTGCACATTTGAACGCCTAACGAGCCGGAAGGGTAACGCCGGAGCAGACTCGCATTCGTGGTGGACGGGCGCAATTCGCTTCCCGCCGCGCACGCCGGGACGAGAAAGAAGTCCCCCGGACGCGCTTCCACTTCGCCGCATGTCACCGTCCCCTCCAGGCAAACGAAGATCGCAAAAAGTCGCCTGCTCCGGAGGCAACGCGAGCTCCGCCTAACCTCCATCGCTCGACGACGAAATGCGGGGATTCCAGCAACTGCTCGCCTTCTTCCCTAACGAGTTGAGGTTCCATAATCCCCGAAGTCAATCGCGCGCATTGATTCGGCACGATGCAGGGCGCGCGGTCTGCCCTCGTCATCGGCCCGCCCCCAATCGAAAACGCGATACGTCGTGTCGCTGTTTTCCTGGATCTCGACGAGGAGATTGCCGCCACCGATCGCGTGCACGCGCCCGCCCGGGACGAAAAAGCTGTCGCCGCTTTTGACCGCGCAACCGCGGCACCAGTTCGGCTCACGCCTGCCATCGTCGATCGCCTGTTCGAACTGCGCCGGCTGCACCCCGCTCGCAACCCCGGCGAAAATCTCCGCGCCGTCGTCAGCGGCAGCGAAATACCAGAGCTCGCTCTTTGGTTCCCCGCCTAACGACGGCGCGATTTGCGCGCTGGGATGGACCTGTAGCGAAAGCCTTTCCCGCGCATCGAGCAGCTTGGCCAGGATGGGGAAGCGCGGACTGTCGGGAACTTCGGTCCCGGAAGATCGCGCAGCGCGTTCTTTCAACCTAAAGCTCATGCAGGGTCTGGCCGCGCCGTGGCCCCTGCCTAACGACGCTCTGCGCTTCCGGGCGGTCAACGATTTCCCACGATTCGCCGATCGCTTTTCCAGGCGGAAGCTGCTTTGCCGAAAAGATTCTCCAGCCGCCGATCGCCCCAGATCCGCTCCATGAAGAGCGGCTCAAAAACGAGCGGTGAGGTCGGCGGAAGCTTCATTTCGGCGGCTGAGATTAGCCTTGGGCGGGGAATTTGTCAGGCAACCTCTGCAGCCTAAACTGCGAACTTGAATTTTCGCGAAATCATCGAGCGCTTGGCTGCCGGTCTTCCTCTGATGGCAGCTAATGTTTTTTGGGTCCACCGATCTGATGTCGGCCGAGCACACCTCGCGCATTTTGACCCCGTTGCTGCGTTGGTGGAACCCCGACATTTCTCCTGCCGCCATCGCGCAGGTGCATATTCTTTGTCCGCAAGGCGGCACATCTTACCGAATACGCGATCCTCGCGGTGTTGCTTTGTCGCGCTTTGCGAGGTTGGGTCGACGAGTTTTGGCGACGGGTCGCGCTCACGCCTGGCGTCGGCAATGATTTTGCGGCGGCCGACGAATTCCATCAGTCGTTCGTCGTGCTTCACGCACCGCATCGTTAGGTGATGTCCTGCGTCGACTGCAGCGGCGCGCTTCTCGGTTTGATGATTTGCGCGACGACTTGAAGACGGAATTCGACACGCCGCAGTCCTGAGGGAATGAACCGCGATTTCGCGTTCGCGACCGAAGATGGTGTCGCGCGCGGCACCGCAATGATCGGAACGGAACTCAGCACTGCAGCTTTTTCAGATCGAACCCTGTGAGGAGGCGAGCCGCGTGGTCGCGGTTAACGGCGTGAAACTTCCAGCACTCCTTGGTAATGGTTTTCCGCCCGTCGATCTCGAACCAGGCTGAGAAGATAATCGAGCAGCGCGAAATCCTGGACGCTGTGCAGTTCGCCCACGATCCATTGCACTCTTTGGAGCAGGCTGGGGTCAGAGACGTGAGGACGTCGTCATCGAGCCTTCCACGTCGATCTTGATTAGATCAACCTGAGTGATTTCATTCTCCTTCAAGCAACGCGTTAAGATCCCGCACCGTGGTTTCCTCGCGCCGCTTTGCCTTTGAGCTGGCTGACACGGGCTGGGTTCGAAAATCTTGCCCGGCGCCCGCAGCGCGGCGCGCTCGTCGTGTTTGCCCACCGCCACATTCAGGGCGCGGAATATTTTGGAACCTGGAAATATTTTTCTGGAGGAGTTGAAAATTTGCCGCCACCGGCTCGACCGCGATGATCGAGGCCTGCGGATATCGAAGCGCGAAATCAATCGAGGCGATGCCGATATTGGCCTCGAGATCAAGAATGGAGCGAGGCTCGAAATGCGGCGGCAACCAGTATTCCGAATCCCGTTTTAAGAGTTTCTTTACGATGTTCTCAACGTCGCTGCCGCCTGGGCGATAATGGATGAGCACGCCTTTGCGGAACAGCGTTCGCACCTCCTGCGGAGAGGGCGGGCGATTGCTGTGCAAGGCAAAATCGAGAGACCGCGACCGGAATAGAGTCTTAAGCGAACTTGATGAAACGCATCCACGAAGGAGGAGCAGGCCGAACGAATCGGCCAGCCGCAGTGGAGCATCAGCCGCCCGTGCGTGACAGGCAAACAGGGACTTCCGAGCGCAGAACAGGCAAGCGCGAAACCGCCACCTGCGGCGGAGGGTGGGCCTGAAAGGATTCGAACCTTTGACCCTGCGCTTATCAAGCGCATGCTCTAACCAGCTGAGCTACAGGCCCGAGGGCGGCGCGGAGCGCGCCGAAGAAGTGAATAGTGATAGGTGATTGGCGATTGGTCAAGGCAGGCCGCTCCCCATTTCACGGTTCCTTTCTTCGCGACCGAAATTCGTCTCAACGAATCGTCGCTATGGTGTCGGACCTGTCGTGAAATTTTCTCTCGCTTTCGTCCGCGCTCCTCGTCGCGTCCCTTCCCGTCGTTCACGCGTAGCCGATCTGGAGCCGCCGAAACCGGCGGTCTCGGTTCCGCCGTTGAAGTTCCAACACGAGACTTTGCCCAACGGATTGGAGGTTTACTCGGTGGAAGATCATTCCAGCCCGACGGTGGCGGTGCAGGTCTGGTATCACGTCGGGTCGAAGGATGATCCTGACAAGCCGAAGCGGTTTCGCCCATCTCTTCGAGCACATGATGTTTAAGGGGAACGACCATCTCACGGCCGATACTTTCGACAACCTGACGGAGAACATCGGCGGTGAAAACAACGCCTACACCGCGGAGGACGTGACCGTTTATCACGAGGTCGTGCCTTCGAATTATCTGAATCCGATTCTCTGGGCGGAGGCTGAACGGATGTCGTCGCTGGCGTTGAACGAAGCCAATTTCAAATCGGAGCGCGATGTGGTGAAGGAAGAATATCGCCAGCGCATTCTGGCCAATCCCTATGGGGAATTTTATCTCGACTCGATCAAGAACTCCTACGCGGTGCATCCTTACAAGCGGCCGGAATCGGAATATCGCCGAGCTTGATGCGTCGACGTTGGCGGAGGTGAGGCGTTTCATTCCACTTTTATCGGCCGGACAATGCGACTCTTGTGGTGGTGGGCGATTTTCAGCCTAACGAATTGCACGGCTGGGTGGAGAAATATTTCGGCGCGCTCAAGAAGCCGTCTCGGAAAAATCCCACGCGTCACCGCGCAGGAACCGCCGCGGATGGAAGACAAGCAGATCGTCGAATACAGCTCGAAAGCGCCGCTCCCGGCGGTCGCGGTGACCTATCTCGCGTCCTTCTATTCGAAGCGACGACACGCCGGCCCTGGAGTTGGCCGCGGAGATTCTGGCCGGTGGCGAATCGTCCGGCTTTATCAGTCGCTCGTCTATGAGCAGCAGATTGCGCAACAGGCTTCCTTCGAGTGCGGACCTGAACGAAGATCTCGGCCTGCTCACCGTGCGAATGATTCTCGCCAGCGGCAAATCACCGGCAGAGGCGGAGAAGGCGCTCAGCGAGCAACTCAGCGGGATTTTGAAAGACGGGGTGACGCCGGAAGAATTGGAGAAGGCGAAGAGCCGGTTTCTGACCGGGAAGCTGACTGAGCGAGAGACGAACAATGGCAAGGCGAGCTGCGCTGGGCCAAGCCGCGGTGGTTTACGGAGATCCGAATCGGGTCAACACCGACCTGGCGCAGGCTCCAGGCAGTGACCGCTGAACAGGTCAAGGAAGTGATGAACCGCTATCTTGCGACCAAGAAGAAAGTCGTAATCGAGTATCTGCCGGAAGCAATGAAACCCGCGGCGCCGACAAATGAGGCTAAGAAATCCTGATGAGCTCTTCGCATGCCGTTCCGCAGAGAACTTATCATCCCAAGCCGCGCCGCGCGGCGCGGGACTTCGCAGGCATCCGGCGGGATCGCGTGCGTGGTCCCGTCGATCCTCCGGCGGATTGGTCTGATAGGCATGGTGGCGATCGCCTTTGCCAGACAGCACAGTCCAGTCGGCCTTCGCAATCGGTGGCGTCGATACGCCGCCGCCGCCTTCCGCGTCACCCGAGACGAGGTTTGTCGCCGCCGAAAGAAACACGACTCGAAAATGGCTTGCGGGTGATCGTGGCTGAGCGCCCGGAACTGCCGCTGCTCTCGGCCGAGGTTTTGATCGGTCAGGGAGCCGCCGCCGATCCAGCGGGATTGGCCGGGCACGGCGATGTTGACCGGCGAGCTCCTGACCAAAGGAACCGAAACCATGACTGCGCCTCAGATTGCCAACGCAGTCGAATCGTTAGGCGGTTCGATTGGCTCCGGTGCCGGGCGCGAGACATCAGCCGCCTACGTGCAGGTGCTATCCGGGAAAGCTGAGACGGCCTTAAGAATCCTGGCCGATGTGGTGCAGCATCCCGCCTTTCAGGCAGGAGGAAATTAATCGGCTGCGAAATCAGCGTCTGGATTACTTGCGGGTTGCGCTGCAACAGCCTGGCTCGCTCGCCCGGTTTGTCACCGAGCGGGTCGTATTTGGCTCGGGCGCCTACGGTCATGCTACCGGTGGCACGCTCGAGACCGTGCAGACGATCAGCCGCGACAATATCGCGACCTTATATCGGCGTATTACGTGCCGCAGAACGCAGCCTTCATTCTGGCAGGCGACATTACCGCTCGGCGCAGGCGAAAGACATTCGCCGAAGAGCATTGTTTGGCGACTGGAAGAACGAAGAGACGTGCGCCTAACGAAAAGATCGACTCGGCGCGGCGGCAATTGAAACCCGAAAACGTCGTCGTCGATATGCCGGAGGCCGGCCAGGCCGCGGTGACGTTGGCTCGGCCGGCGATCAACCGCACCTCGCCCGAGTATCTATGCAGCGCTGGTTGCAAACGCCGCGTTGGGCAATGGCTTCGTCTCGCGCCTTAATCGCGAGATTCGGATCAAGCGCGGCCTCAGTTATGGTGCCCGGCAGTTCGCTCGAAGCGCGCCGTCAACCCGGCTTGTTCAGCGCGACTGTTCAAACCAAGAACGAGTCGGCGGCCGAGGTCGCGCAGCTGGTCAAGGCGGAGTTAACGCGGCATGGTCAGCTGACCCGGTCAAGGGCGCGGAATTACAAGCGCGCAAAGCGGTGCTGATCGGGCGGTTACGCTCGCAACCTCGAGACGAATGAAGGTTTCCGTTGACCAAATCTCGGAGCTCTCCGCTTACGATCTTGCCCCTCGATACGCTGGACAAGTATATTCCGTCGATCGATGCGGTGACGACCGAGGCGGTGACTGATTTCGCCAAAAATATCTCGCCCAGCCGACCAGCCTGGTGATCGTCGGCAAAGCCGCCGATTTCCTCGAGGCGCTCAAGAAAAATTTCCCCAAGGTCAAGGTGATCGAGCAAAAGAATCTCGATCTGAATCGGGCCGACTTGACGAAGACGAAGTAGTATCTTGCAGCGGGCAGGCTGTCCGTTACTCTCGCCATCCGCTCGGCGTAGAGTTCGCTCCAGCCCGCCTGGTTCATCGAGCACATCGGCACCGCCTCCCATTTTCCGGTCGCGCGGTTTTTGACCGCGCCCCTTGAAGACGCAGGCATCGAGACGCGCCTGCGTCACAGGATCATCCGCCGCCTTTGCGACCCGGCTCGCATCCATGAAGTTGTGCGTGCCGATATTGATCGTTTGCGCGCGACCGGTGACGATGGCGCGGAGAAACGGAAGAGGAACGCGGCCGGAAGCGACCAGCGCCACGACGCGCACCAGGCTGCGGAGGGCCAGCTTCGGATGACGCGCGAACGCGCCCGCCACGCGATAGGGCAACAACGGACGCCCCAACGCCGGCGTCGGTCGTCATGGTGGAGATCGCTCCGAGCGTGGCCAGGATCTCGGCAAAAGTCGCTTCGTCTTCTCGTCGTTAGGCAAAAGCGGCAGATAACGGCCCCGCCGCCGCTCGACCAGGAGCGTCGCTCCCTGATTGCAATCCGGATGACCGCCGATGTAGGCGCTTCCATCCAATTTCAGTCCCATGCCGTCGCAGATCTTTTGCCAGACACCGGCAGGCGTCACCGGGTTCTCGAGAAAAAAGCGTCCGACCGGTATTTGCCTCCGGCTGGAAACTCAGGATGCGCCAGATCCGGGACCGTCGCGGGATCGGCCAGAAACCAGCGCACGACGTCCGGGACCGAAGCAATGTTCCTCTCGGTGACGGTGCAGTTGTGCGCGAGCTCCAGTGGCGCGCCGATGCGCTCACGGATATCCCGCGCCAGGTCCGTGAACGCCTCGCGCACGCGGGTGAAGATCGCTTTCGCTCTTGATCCGAGCCGATCGGAAAACCATGGCGACCGGCCTGCGTCATGTCGATGTGGACCGCGACCTGGCGGAGGCCGCCCTCCGATCACGAAGAGCTTCGAGAAATTCGGGGTGCTCGAGCAATGTTTGTCCGTGCGTCATGAGCATGGGCACGAGGCCGACGCCCACGGCATAGCGGCACGATTTCGATCAGCTCACTCTGCACGGCTGGCGCGCCAATACGCGTCAGCCACGTCGCCACCGGTGATCTGCAACCCGCCGCCAGGACCTTGGAATCGACGATTGGCGTCGATCTGCTCTTTCATCTGGGCGAGCGAAGGAATCGGCACCTTGTTGGCATTCTCCGGCAGGTAACAATGGGTGCAATGAAAGAACAATAGCTCGCGCCGGTTGTGAATCCGCAATGGGTGAGATGGCGGCCGGCCAGTTGATTGCGGCGTGCGCAGCTCGCTCGGCAACGAGTTCCAGCGCTCGCGGAGGAGAGCCTGCTTCTCGCCGTTGATCGGAAAACGGAAAGCGTTCCACCGTGCGCGCCAACGGGCAGAAGTCGGGTGCACGTCCCTAGTCACCTTTAGCGGCCGCCTCCGCGAATGCCAGGCTCGCCCGAGCGAAGATCCAGCTCGACTCTCTTGCGGCGTCCCGAAAACGCGGGCCCGATGGTCGTCGAATTCTCCTTCCCAACGCGCGACCACGATCGTGGCCAGGCAATTGCCGACCAGGTTCACGCAGGTGCGACCCATGTCCATTAGTTCATCGACTCCGAAGATCACCGCCACGCCGAGTGGTCCGAGTCCCGCCGGGAGAAAGCTGTTCAACGTCGCGAGCAGGACGACGAGCGACGCCCGCGGCACCGCGGCGACGCCTTTGGAAGTGATCATCAGCGCCAGCATGATCGTGATCTGCTGACCGAGCCCGACATGATGACCGGTCGTCGTCTCTGCCGCCTGCGCGACGAAGACGGAAGCGACCGCGAGATAAAGCGTCGAGCCGTCGAGATTGAACGAGTAACCGGTCGGCATGACCAGACCGACGATGTGCCGCGGGACGCCGATCCGCTCCATCGCCTGCATCGCCTTTGGGAGTGCCGATTCGCTGCTCGTGGTGGCGAAGGCGAGGGTGGCTGGCTCGCGCACGGCGCGGATGAATTGCCGAAGCGGCACGCGGACGAGAAAAATGACGAGTCCAAAAACCAGGACGACGAAAATGATCAACCCGAGGTAGAGCGTGAGAATGAGATTCCCGAGATTGACCAGCACGCCGAGACCCTGCGTCCCGACGGTGTGCGCCATCGCTGCGCCGACGCCGATCGGCGCGAACATCATCACGTAGTTGGTGAATTTGAACATCACCTGCGAAAGGCTCTCCATCGCGCGCACGATCGGTTGTCCTTTTTCACCGACGGCGGAAACGGCCATTGAGAACAGAACCGCGAAGGCGACGATCTGAAGCACGTCGCCGCGCACCATGCGCCTCGATCACGCTCGCAGGGAAAGCGTGCACCACCGTCTCGAAGCAATGTCTTGGGATGCGTGTGCGCGATCGTGTTGACCACCTCGTTAGGCCCAGCCACCAGCGTGACGCCAACCCCGGGCTTCGTAAAGTTGACCACTGCCAGGCCGATGAAGAGCGCGGCCGTCGTCGCGATCTCGAAGTAGACGATCGCTTTCAGACCCATGCGCCCGACCTGCGCAGGTCGCCCGCACCGGCGATGCCGACCACGATGGTCGAGAAGACGAGCGGCGCGATGATCGACTTGATCAGGTTCAGGAATATATCCCGCAGAAAATAGACCGCGTTGCCCCAGTCGGGACGCAGCCAGCCGATGAATCCGCCGACGACCAACCTGATCATGATTTGGGTCGTTAACGATGGGCGATACCAGGGACGCGGCGCGGCGGTGAGTTTTGGATCGCTTGCGGGAAATCATCCTGTTGCCTGGACTAACACAAACGGGAGCGATGAGAAGCCTTTCTCTTTTCTCGGCTCGAGGTGTGCCGCAAAAGGGGTAGGCATTTTGGTAATGGTCGTTACCTTCTTTGCTTTTATGCTTCTGATCAATGATGCGCGGTTGCAACTTACGTCGTCTTTTCGACGGCCATTGTAGCCGTGCTTGCTTTCGTCTATTGCGCGTCCTCTTCTACGGCGCGTCTGCGTCAAGAGCCGGTGATGGCCATGTCGGCCGACGACGTGAAATTTCGCAATCTGATCATCAACCTTTCTCCGGCCACTGTCCGCCCAGACGAGGCGCAGCGGGTCGCCGCGTGCGCATACACAGCCGGGCGAGAACTGCAACGCGAGTGGCGGGTTGTCTGGCCGGCCGGGGTTCAAAATTTCCTCGTTAACACCGGCCGGAGAAAAGGGGGCCTGTGTTTTCAATGGGCGACCGAACTGCTGATCCGACTGGATGCAATGAAGCTGCAAACACTTGAGTTCCATTGGGCAGAATCTTATGCGGGGACTTCCAAGCGAACACAACGTCATCGTGGTCACGGCCAAAGGTCAGCCCTTTGCGCAGGGCATTCTGCTCGATAATTGGCGCTACGGGGAAAACCTCGTCTACGGACCTGTCGCGGCGGACCCCAACTACAGATGGACGGAGAACAGTGGGGAAGCTGCCCGCAGGTTGAAAAATTATCGAGCTCAGTCTGGAAGAGCGGGTGCGCAAGGTAAGCAGCGAATCAGTCGGACCGATTCGTGATATGAACCATCACAGATGCGACGCCATTCCGCCTTGGCGGCGCGGCGCTTTTCAAGCGCGAGACCAATGCGCTCCTTTGGCGAAATGTTTCTCACTCACCTTCAGCTGCACGGCCTGTGGATTGCGGCACGAATGGTCGACTTTGCAGAATCTTTGCACGGCCTGTCAGAAGCCGCTTTTTCCAATTTACGATCTGACGGCCGCTGGCCGCGTCCTTAAGCGCGAGGCGCTCGTAAGGCGGGAAAAGTCGCTCTGGCGCTACCGCGAAGTGCTGCCGCTGCCTCTGCACGTTGAACCGGTCTCGTTAGGCGAGGGGCGTGCGCCTTGCTCAGGGCGGCGCGTTATGGCACGGAGCTCGGGTTGCCGAACCTTTGGGTCAAGGATGAATCGCAGAACCCGACCCAGAGTTTCAAGGCGCGCGGGATGGCGGTCGCTGTCTCGATGGCGAAACACCTCGGTGCAACCAAATTGGCCGTGCCGACGGCCGGAAACGCCGGTGGCGCTCTGGCCGCTTATGCCGCCCGCGCCGGTCTGGAAGCGCACATCTTCATGCCGCGCGACACGCCGCGCGCGAATGTCATCGAGTGCCGCGAGCTTGGGGCGCATGTCACCTTGATCGATGGACTAATCACCGATTGCGGCGCGGAAATCGCCCGGCGTAAAACGGCGGAAGGCTGGTTCGACCTGTCGACCTTGAAGGAGCCCTACCGGGTCGAGGGCAAGAAGACGCTGGGCTATGAATTGGCTGAGCAGTTGGACTGGCGGTTGCCCGACGTCATCCTTTATCCAACCGGAGGCGGCACCGGTCTGATCGGCATGTGGAAAGCGTTCGACGAGATGGAGAGACGATGGGCTGGATCGGGGCAAAGCGTCCGCGCATGTTTTCAGTTCAGGCGGAGTGGATGCGCCCCGATCGTTAGGGCGTTTCAGGCCGGCGCGGAGCACGCGGAGGAATTTCCCAATGCGCAGACCTGCGCATCGGGGCTTCGGGTGCCGAAAGCGGTCGGTGATTTCCTTATGCTGAAGATTCTGAGGGCGTCGAATGGCGGAGCCGTTTCGGTCGAGGACGAAGAAATGATTCGGCACGACGCGGGAGGTTGGCAGGCGAGGAAGGAATCTTTGTCGCCCCGGAAGGGGCGGCCTGTTTCGCCGCCTTGCGGATGCTGCTTTCGAGCGGGCAGATTTCGCCTGACGACCAAGTCGTGATCTTCAACACCGGCTCGGGAATCAAGTATCTCGAGTGTTACGAACCGGGCGGGTGAGAAGTGTGCCAGCCGGGATTCGTCCACTGCCCGTCGCGGCGGACGAAAATCTCGGTCACGCGGCCGCCGCTGGAGGAACGCTTTCCTTTCACCTCGGTCTCGAGCTCATAGGTGCTCCAAATGATCGCGACGTCGCCGAAGTGCTGCACTTCCGTCTGGGAAATTCAAACGAAGCAGCTTGCCCCCGTCAGTCTGAAACTCAGCGGCTTCTTTCAAGACTTCCGTCTGATGCTTCCACTCTTTCTCGCTGGCAGTAATCACGATCGTTTCGGCCGGCACCAGCCTGGCGAGTGTCGTCTTGTCGTTCGCGAACCAGGCACGCCAGACGGTTTCGCGTATTTTGAGCAATTCGGAATCGTCGGCGGGCGCGGCTTGGGCAAACGTCAGCGTCGTGAGCAGCAATGAAAGACAGATTGGTTTATTGAGGTTCATGGTTTCGTCTCCGTCGTTTTGGTTTCCTGAAAGGCGAGAAGGAGCGCGCAGGCTGAGGCGGAAAAGACCGAGTAATCGAGGCGGGTCCTTGATTCCGCCGGAAATCGCCATGGCAATGCCAAAGAGGGCGAGGAGAACCGCGCTGCCTAAGCTGACACCCAGCGCGGCCAGATGCCGATGATCAAGGCGAGGCCGAAGAACAATTCGAAGATGGTCGCGGCCCAGGCAAGGAACGGGATGGTGAACGCGGGCATGAACGAGTTCACTTCCGCCGTTGCTTTGACGAAGTTGGCGAAATTGCCGTAGCCGACGTTTGCACCCCACAGTCCGAAGCGGGACGCAATCCGGAGAGAAAGGCCGCACCAGAGCAATCCGCGCGTAAGGAATCGCAGCGCGCCGCCAGCCAGGACGATCGTAGAACTCGCGTCTCATTGCACGGAATCTCCTGCGGGTTTGGGCGTAACCGGAGAACTGAGCGGCGCCTCGTGGTCGCTCGAGGAAAAATGCGACGAACTTCGCCGGCTCCGTGGCGCTGGCGTTGGAGGAGACGGCGTGAATACCGTTGGGCGCCTCGTAAAAGACCTCGCCAGCCTTGTGAGATCTTTTTCCTGTCCGCCTTGGACCTGGCTGCGAATCGCACCCGAAATCACACAGACCAACACGGGGCACGGGTGAGAGTGCGGGAAGAAAATCCGCCAGGCGGATATGTCACTTCACGACTGAAATCACGAGGTGATCGCCGGCGGGTCGCGGGACAATTTGAGTAAACGCCTCGCGGACTTCTGCCGATGTCTTATCGCGGGCCTGGGCGGTGCCGCTCGTCACCAGGAGCAGTAGAAGGATCACTCTTGGCCGCGTGAACCTGTCCTTTTTCAATCATCTTCAGTGGTTTCATGTCTGAAGGAAGGATGGATTACAGTGGACTAGTCGAACAGATCCATATTAGATATTTTGGTTGGACCAATTCTCATGCCAAAACGTGCAACCAGCCTCGAATTAGCCTTGCCACCTCGCGAGCCAGGAGCGCCCGCCTACACCGGCTCTATTCCGTCTTGCGCGCGGACATTCTTGCGGGGCGGCTGAAACCGGGAACGCGTTTGCCCCCGACGCGTGAGCTCGCGTTGCACTACGCGCTTTCGCGCGGACACGATCGTGGCCGCTTTCGAAGGGCTCAAGGCAGAAGGCTACGTGGAAGGAGTAACCGGGTCCGGCACCTACGTGAGTAGGGTTCTGCCGAGAATTTGCTCAGGTTGTGGCGAACTTCGCCGGCTTCACCTTCTCTAATAAGCCGGAGGCAACGGCGTCGACTTTCATCGTATGGCCGCCGGGTAAGTCTCTTTGAAAATTACGAGGACTGTCCGACGCGTGCTTTCCGGACCAACCTCCCGGCGCTGGAACTTTTCCCGTCGACGCTTGGACGCAGACCAGCGCGCGTTGTTTGCGCCGTGTTTCTGCGAGTATGCTCCGCGGCTGCGATGCCATGGGATACATGCCCCTGCGGCAGACGGTGGCTGATTATCTAATGAGGGCCCGCGGGCTAGAGTGCCAGCCGAAGCAAGTAGCGATCGTTTCGGGTGTGCAGGAGGCGTTGGATCTTTGCGCGCGCCTCTTCCTCAGCCCGGGTGACCGGGTCTGTTTGGAAGATCCAGGGTATCCGGGAGCTGGGCGCGCCTTCGAAGCGGTCGGGGCGAAGATCACCGCCGTCGGGGTCGATGAAGAAGGCATCCAGTTATCAAAACTGCGCTCGGCGCGACTGATCTACGTGACGCCCGCCCACCAGTTCCCGTTAGGCATCACCATGAGCCTGCCACGGCGGTTGGCGCTCTTGGAGAAGGCCCGCCAAAATAATGCGCTGATTTTTGAGGACGATTACGACAGCGAGTTTCGTTATTCCGGTCGCCCGGTTCCGGCGCTGCAGGGACTCGATCGCCACGGCTGCGTTCTCTTTGCCGGCAGCTTCAGTAAGGTGATGTTTCCTTCGCTCCGTCTCGGGTATCTGGTGGTGCCCGACGATCTGGTCGACCGGATTGCCGCCGCCAAGTCCATCACGAGCCGGCACGCGCCGCTCCTCGAGCAAGCGGTGCTCTGTGAATTTATGGACAAGGGACTATTCGGGCGGCACATTCGGCGCATGCGCGAGGTCTCACGCAGACCGACTGTCGGCGCCTGCTCGAGAGCGCGCGCCAGAGGCTGAGTGGATTGTTGGAAATCTCCGACGTGGAGGCGGGGCTACAAACGGTTGGTTGGCTCAGCGGCAGGACAACTGCCGAGCAGGTTGCCAAGGCAGCCGACACGCGTGGCTTGCAGGTGTTCCCGATCAGTCGCTACAGCAGGTGTCCGTATTTTCGCGAGGGGATCCAGCTTGGCTTGCGGCGATTACTCCGCCCGAAATTCGAAGAGGTATCAACGAATTGGCGCTGGGTTCTGGAGTTCGGATCGCCGGAAGGTTCGTGACTAACCCCGCGGGATTGGCAGACAGGAAAGTATGTGTGTCGTGTCCGCAAGGGGCGGCGGCAGCGCCGCTCTGCAGATACTGGTTTCTGGCGAAAGATTTCGCCGACGAGCGGTCGTGATTTTCATCACCGGCTCAGGGATCAAATATCTCGAGTGCTACGAGGGTTGAGCGGGCAACCGAGGCTGGAAATCCTGGTCGCGCCTTGCGATACAGGTTCTTGTCTCACAAGCGTTTCCTGCGAATGTCCGTCCGGATGCAGACTTCAAATATTGTTCAAATTCTGAAGCACGAGTCCGAGCTGCTGGAAAGCAACGTAGGTCTTTAGGTGCCACGGTTTCCATTTAGCCGTATGCGCCGCGCGCCCGCATTGTGGCTCCGAAGACGCTTGCAGCAAATCGTTCGTCAACCCGGTGTAGAATCGCCGCTCGTCAGCGTCGCCTGGAGGATGTAGACGTAGTGCATAAGCGGCTTGCCGAGTCGTAGCTCGCCGCGTTCGCGCTCACAAGGTCGAAGAGGTCCGCCTACGCCAGCAGGCTTCGGCGCGACAGTCTACGCTCACTTCTGCGACGCGAGCGTAGACTGGAGGCAAGGGGATTCGAACCCCTGACATCCAGCTTGCAAAGCTGGCGCTCTACCAACTGAGCTATGCCCCCGGAGAAGAGTGAGATGGTAGATCGAAGATCGACAAATGCAATCTGGAGCCCGCTGTTGGGTTGCGATGTTCCAACGGACCCGCAACCGGGAGAGCGGCAAACACCTGCTCTGAAAATCGCAATTGCGACAACAAAAGCGGCAGATTAATAGGGCATGATCAAACCAAGTCTCGGAAGAAAAACGGCGCAGAACCTTTTCATGATAAGCTGTATCGCGGGCTTTCTCGGAATCGCAGCCAGCGCCGACGGCCGAGACGGCCACCTTCACGTTGCCCCTGTCGGCTCTTCCTTCTCGGCATTTGCCGAGCGATAGCCCGCTGATTGGCAAAGGAGATTGTCTCGGCCCGGATTTACCTCGATGTGGAATCCTTCTGAAGGCTCGGATGCGGCTAACTTCTTCACCGATATCTCATTCCCCATTGTGCCCGACCCGGGCAACACAAATGCGCTTGTGCTCGTCGGCAGCGATCTCGGCTGGTCCGGCTCGGGAACGTTCATTATTTTGAGGAGACGACCGGTTTCAACGGTGTCTTTGTTTCCGCCCGATATGGGCGGCGAAACGCCGGGCGAGAATTTCGACGGCGTCCTGCTCGATACCTCCTGCATCGAATTCGACTACATTTCCGACGGTGGTGAAGACCTCACTTTGGAGAGCGCCGCCTCGCGCAAGACTCACGGCCATATCGGCGATTTCGATCTGGAGTTGCCTCTTAGTGGCGACGTCGGTATCGAAAGCCGATCTGAGGAACGGGAAGAGCGAGATTGTCTTTAGGTTTAACAATAATGTCACCGCGCCGTTGGCAGCATTAGCTCCAGCTTGCGGCACGTTCGGGAAGACTGCAGTCGATTCTACGGATCGCGCATAGTCGTTCGGTGAGGCTGAACGAGATCGACTGCACTCAAACCTTCGTGACCGTGACTTTGACCGCCGTGACCGACGATCAGGGACACACCTTAAACTCTGCCTCAGTGACTTTCGGCGTCCTCTTCTGGTGATGTGACTGCCGATGGCGTCGTCGATGACGCGGACATCGCTGCGGCTCGGGCGGTGCAAGGACAGAGAACGAACAGCTCCAACTTCCGCGCTGATATCACCGCCGATGGCGGAATTAACTAGAGAGATGTCGGCGAAGCGAAAAAGTATCAAGGCAACGCCCTGCCATAACGCGCTTGATTGGGATTCGCCACGCGGGCAGGCTTGATCGCATCCGCGAGGCGTGGATGCCTGCGTCCCTACTTGAACCAGTCGAGTTAAAGGCACACGAAAATGCCGGACGGCGAGGCACCATCCGGCATTTTAGAGTCAGCAAACCAAACAAAAAACTGGATTGTGCGTTACCGTTTCGATCTCTCTCTGAGCTCTCGGTTTCTTTCGATTCCGAGGCTTAACGGCATCTCCGAGATCCCGAAGGACATCGGTCTTAGCCGTCGACCTACCGCAAGAGAATTTGAATCTTCGACCTGACGGTCTCGATTCGAATCTCTGCGATTTCTCCTTAGAAAGGAGGTGATCCAGCCGCAGGTTCCCCTACGGCTACCTTGTTACGACTTCATCCCAGTTACCGCTCATAGCGTAGGCGGCTGCTTCCCTTGCGGGTTGGCGCGCCGCACTTCGGCTACAAGTGACTTCCATGATGTGACGGGCGGTGTGTACAAGGCCCGGGAACGTATTCACGCCGTCGTAGCTGATACGGCATTACTAGCGATTCCGGCTTCATGGAGGTCGAGTTGCAGCCTCCAATCCGAACTGAGCCCAGTTTTACTAGATTTCCTCCACCTCGCGGTCTCGGATCGTTCTGTACTGGGCATTGTAGTACGTGTGCAGCCCTGGCCGTAAGGGCCATACTGACTTGACGTCGTCCCCACCTTCCTCCCCGTTTCACAGGGCAGTCTGAACAGAGTGCTCGTCCAATCAAGGACGTGGCAACAGTTCACAGGGGTTGCGCTCGTTGCGGGACTTAACCCAACATCTCACGACACGAGCTGACGACAGCCATGCAGCACCTGTGCAAATTGTCTCTTTCGAGACTCACTGGCTTTCACCAGCTTAGAGATGCATGTCAAGGCCAGGTAAGGTTCTTCGCGTTGCATCGAATTAAGCCACATACTCCACCGCTTGTGCGGGCCCCCGTCAATTTCTTTGAGTTTTAATCTTGCGACCATGCTCCCCAGGCGGCACGTTTAACGCGTTAGCTCCGGCGCGGAAGGGGTCGAATCCTCCCACACCAAACGTGCACCGTTTACTGCCAGGACTACCGGGGTATCTAATCCCGTTTGCTCCCCTGGCCTTCGTGCCTCAGTGTCAGGAACTGTCCAGAGACCCGCCTTCGCCACTGGTCTTCCTTACGATCTCTACGCATTTCACTGCTACACCGTAAATTCCAGTCTCCTCTCCAGTCCTCAAGCACCGCAGTATCGAATGCAGTTTCGGAGTTAAGCTCCGAGATTTCACACCCGACTTACGACGCCACCTACGCACCCTTTACGCCCAATGAATCCGAACAACGCTTGGGACCTCTGTATTACCGCGGCTGCTGGCACAGAGTTAGCCGTCCCTTCCTCTTCTGATACTATCAATGCACGCAGCAGTTAACTGCGTGCACCTTGTTCTCAAATGACAGGAGTTTACAACCCGAAAGCCTTCATCCTCCACGCGGCGTCGCTCCTTCAGGGTTGCCCCCATTGAGAAAAATTCTCGACTGCTGCCACCCGTAGGTGTCTGGACCGTGTCTCAGTTCCAGTGTGACTGGTCGTCCTCTCAGACCAGCTACCCGTCATTGCCTTGGTGGGCCGTTACCTCACCAACTAGCTGATAGGCCGCGGGGTCATCAAGAAGCGCCAGGTTGCCCCGGCTTTGATGTCGGAAAGATGTCTTCCCTGATCATATGCGGTATTAATTCGCCTTTCGGCGAGCTATCCCCCACTTCTCGGCAGATTCCCCACGTGTTACGCACCCGTTCGCCACTAAACAACATCTGTATTGCTACAAATGTTGTCCCGTTCGACTTGCATGTCTTATCCACGCCGCCAGCGTTCGTTCTGAGCCAGAATCAAACTCTCCGTAAAAATTTGGAGCCCCGAATTGCTTCGGGGACAAAGTTTGCGCCAGTCCTCGCTAAAGGACCGACTATTTCTGACCATTCTTGCCTGCTCGAGCCCGTGGGCCCGGCAGGTTCGTCCGATCTTACTTAAGTGAGATCACCGGTTCGTGAGAACCGGCGAAATTTTAATCAAAGAAACTCGACGTATAACGCACAATTCAATTTTCGCTGACTTCTACCTTCTGGATTTCAAAAAACCGAATCGTCGTGATGACGAAATCCAGAATTGCACTTTCAAAGATCAATCGTTCTTCACCTGGTCAGGCAGAATCCGACCCGTCACGGGTTTCACCGAACAGCGGCTCGACCATCGAGCCAGGAAGAACACCCGGGGAACTACCCGAAGCCGCCAGCAGTGCGGACGAAGCAAACTAATCGACCGGTCTGCCGGGCGTCAAACGAAAATCTTCAGAGCGAACGCATATTATTCCCGCACTAGCTCAACGCTCTGCGCCGGCGCGGAAAGCAAATAGCCGGCTCGACCAACATACCGGTCGTTCTTCAAATTTCGAACTGCAAACTCGCCCTTGCCGATTTCAGTCATGTCCACGGCGGAGAAGAGAATTCGCTCTATCGCGGCAGGCGTTGACTGGCTCAGCCAGCCGCCGGTCGCCTGCACCGGCGCGAGCCGCATCGCGGTCGCTGATCAAACAGCGACGGCTTTGCGCGTCCCCGGTTTCGCCCGTCGCGTCCATCGTCAGCGCGCGCGCAGCGTTCCGTTTTCGGATTTCATTGTCGCGTCGCGCAGATCGAGCACAACGAAATCGTGCTGCAAATTTCGGCCGCTGTTTTCGCCCGCGCGGACGTTGCTTGAAATGCCGGAGCCGAGCAGCGCGAGGTGCGCCTCCCAATCGGATCCGCTTCCTTTCTCCGGTCGAAACTCGATGGAAAAGTTCTTTCCATCGCTTGTCGTGACGTCCGAGGACCCCGGCCTGCTTCTCGTTAGGCTGAGAAAGCTCGCTCCCGGCAAACCGCGCTGCTCACGGCCGTTCACCACCACCGCCGGCGTGTAAACCGATTCGCTTTGCCAAAGCGATGCGTAGCGTCTCTGCCGTTCCGTCCATCGCTGCGACGAAAATCGATCGCGCCAACCGAGGCGATCCCAGTAATCAACATGAAATGCGATCGGCACGAATGTGCTTCCACAACCCCGGATTGTCTTTCAACCGGCTCATCCACGCCTCCGCGGGAGGGCAACTACTGCAGCCCTCGGAGGTGTAAAGCTCGATCAAGGCGGTCTGTTGCGGGCCGCTCCCGAAACGCGCCTCGGCCGCGACAGACAGCGTGGCGGGGAAGGCGAGACAGGCGACTAGGAAAACTGTTTTCATCGTTATTAGGGCGCGCCGGCCTCAAAGTATTCCCCGCGAATCATCGTTAGGCGAGATGCAGGAGATGCTTGATCCCGCGGATCAGGATCAGGACCCAATCGGGCCGATGATTTAATTCGTAGCCGACTTCGTAGACCGCTTTGTCGAGCAAATACGCCTCCAGCAGAACCGTCAAATCGCTTTCCTTTTGCGGAAGAAAACTCGCGCCCGCGGCCGTCGCCAGATAACTCTCGAGGAAAGTCGCGCTCGCTTGCCGATGCCCAAAGATCGGCCCAGCGTTCCAGGAAGGCACATCTTCCGTCCGCATCGACGGTTGCCAGAGTGCGCTGTAGGCCGCGTACTGGAACGACCGCATCATCCCAGCGACATCGCGCAGCGCGGAGCGCTTAAGTTTGCGCTCGCTCAAGGGTCGGGCGGGCTCGCCTTCGAAATCGAGGATGACAAAATCCTTCCCGGTGTAGAGCGCCTGACCGAGATGATAATCGCCGTGAATGCGGATCTTCTCCGACGCGTGGCGCTCCAGTGTCTGCCGCTCCGCGGTGAGAATTTGTTGTTCGGCGGCTAGAACCTGCGCGGCCTCGGCGCGGAAGGCTTCGGGCAGGTCGGGCAGCTTCTTTTGCAAAAGGGCGAAGGCCCGGCGAAGTGAGGCGCGCATCGATTGGTAAACCGAGCGTTGCGCCATGGCGTTGAACGGCTCCGGCGCGAAACGCTTGTCTGTCGATTCGGCGGCGAGCGCCAGGTGCATCTCGCCGGTCCGCCGGCCGATCAACTTTGCTTTTCTGGGTAAACGCCGCCGAGCAGCTCGTCGAGCAACGGACCCGGGGCGACGGCAGCCGACTGCAGATCGCTCTTCTTCGCCAGCACCCGTTCAAGTAGTGGCCGACCGCGTCGAGCGTCAGCGCCCACGCGTCCCCTCGTTAGGCGCGGCCGCCTGCAGGAGCGCGACCACGGTCGGCTCGGAACGCTCGACGCCGATATTCGATCGCGCCAACAAATGCGGGCACGTGCGCGAACTGCTGGTTCTCACTCAGGAACCGGGTCAGCTCGACATCGGGATTCATCCCGTCCTCCAGCTTGCGGTAGAGCTTGAGGAAAAACCGGTTGTCGAAAAGCATCGACGAGTTGCTCTGTTCGGCGTTGAGCACCTGGGAGGGCGGCGCTTTGTCGTTAGGCTCCTGCGCCAGCAGGCTGCTCCCAGCCCGACGAGTTGCCCACTGCGGCCCTTGAGGATGGCACCGCTCGCCATCAGTTGGAAGATTTTCTCCCGAAATTCCGGATCCCAGAGGGCGTCGTAGAGGACTCCCTTGTCGCCGACTCGGGCGATCACAGCCTGCGGCGTGGTCCGCGCAAGAGCTTCCGCGGCCGGCCCGGTTTCGAGTTGCACGGGCATCGAGTAAATGTCGGGTGCCCCGTCGGTGTAAGCGACTTGCAGGAGCCACAACTGCCCGGCGTCCTCCGCCACCGGGATCTGTTCGATGATCCGCATCTCGCGAATGCTTCTCGCTTTCGCGCCGAACCAGCGGCAGGTGCGCAGATAGCTCGGCAAAATCTCGCGCTCAAGCCGTGCGCGATGATTGTTATGCAGGAGCGCCGACAGGTTCGGCTCGGCCTCGATCACGGGCACGACGCGCTTTTTCGTGGCGCGTTTGGCGGCTGTGCGATTGGAAGGCGAACCAGAAATGGCCATGAGGGCCGATCGTTAACACGTAGGGCGCTTTCCTGATCGGAGGAAAAAGATTGCGACTGAAAACCTCCATCGGCACGCAGCCGGCAAAGCGCGAGAGATCGATCTCCACCGGCTGCGAAAAACGGGAAAGGTTTACCACGACGAGAATCGTCTCGTCCTCGAAGCGCCGGAGGAACACCAGCACCTTCGGATTGTCCGGATGGAGAAACTCGAGCGAGCCGCGCGAGAAAGCGCGGAAGTTCTTTCGCATCGCGATGACGCGCCGCATCCACCAGAGAAGCGAGGACAGATTCTTCTGCTGGTTTTCGACGTTGATCGCCTCGTAGTGAGTACTCAGGATCGATCGTGATCGGCAGGTAGAGCTGCTGCGGATTCGCTTTCGAGAAACCGGCATTGCGATCGCTGCTCCATTGCATTGGGGTGCGGCAGCCATTGCGATCGCCCAGATAAAAATTGTCGCCCATCCCGATCTCGTCGCCGTAATAAAGAACCGGCGTTCCCGGCATCGAGAAGAGCATGATGTTAAGCAGCTCAATTTTGCGCCGGCTGTTGGCCAGAAGCGGCGCGAGCCGGCGCCGGATGCCGAGATTGATTCGCGCGGTCGGATCAGTGGCGTAAACCCGCCACATGTAGTCGCGCTCCTCGTCCGTTACCATCTCGAGCGTCAGCTCGTCGTGGTTGCGCAGGAACATCGCCCACTGGCAGCTTTCGGGAATCGCTGGCGTCTGTTCGAGGATGTCGATGATCGGAAATCGATCCTCCATTTGCAGCGCCATGAACATCCGCGGCATGAGCGGGAAATGGAAATTCATGTGCGACTCATCGCCCTCCCGAAATATTCGACCGCGTCCTCCGGCCACTGGTTGGCCTCGGCGAGAAGCATGCGTCCGGGAATTTCGCCTCCACGTGCGCGCGCAATTTCTTCAGGTATTCGTGCGTTTCGGGGAGATTTTCGCAGTTCGTGCCTTCGCGCTCGTAGAGGTAGGGAATCGCGTCGAGCCGCAGACCGTCCACGCCCATGCCCAGCCAAAAATCGAGCACCTTTTGCACCGCCTCGTGCACGGCCGGATTATCGAAATTCAGATCCGGTTGGTGAGAATAAAACCGGTGCCAGTAATACGGCCTTCGCCACCGGATCCCACGACCAGTTCGAAGTCTCGAAATCCTTGAAGATGATTCGCGCGTCCTTGTATTTCTCTGGCGAATCACTCCAGACATAGAAGTCCGCATAAGCGTCATCGTCCGCTTTGTAGCCGAGGGCGTTGACCCCGGCCGTCGCTGGCTTTGCCAAGCCGTCGATTAACGTCCCCGGCTGCAACGGCGTTTCGCGCCGCCATCGCGCGGCGCGATTTCTGGAACCATGGATTTTGATCCGAAGTGTGATTGATCACCAGCTCCGTGATGACGCGCAGCCCGCGCTCGTGCGCCGCGGCGAGGAACGCCTGGAAATCGGCCAGCGTGCCATAGTTCGGATTAACATCGTAGTAATTCGCGATGTCGTAGCCATCATCGCGCAGGGGAGAGGATAAAACGGGAGCAACCAGATCGCGGTCACGCCAAGATCCTGGAGATAATCGAGCTTGCCGATCAGGCCCCGGAAATCGCCCATTCCGTCGCCGGTGCTGTCCTGGAAAGTCTTTACGTGCAGCTCGTAGATGATCGCGTCTTTATGCCCAGCGTGGGTCGGGAGCGAGCAGATCATCGGACATCTGCTAACGTTTGCGGAAAACTGACGCGCGCAATCTGGCGGTCCATCTTGGGCATGGAATTTTCTCGCCAACAATCGCTCTTCTGCCAAACAGTGTTTGGGCATGAAAAAACTGCTACTAACCGTATTGCTCGCTCTCCTTTCCATTGGCTGGTCTTCTCCTGTTTTCGCGCAATGGAGTTCGGACCCGATGATCAATCTTGGCGTCGCGGTCAAGCCTGATGACCAGGTCCAGCCGAAGATCCGGTCCACGCCAAATGGCGGCTGTTACATCAGCTGGTTCGATAACGATCCCTCCGGCAACCCGCCTTTCGGCTACGATGTCGATCTGCAGCGCCTCGACAAACATGGAGTCGCCCAATTTCCCGCGGGCGGCATCCGCTTGGCCGATCTCGGGATGAGCTCGACCCAGGATTACGGCCTCGATGTCGATAGCCCATGGGAACGCGCTCCTTGCCTTTCTCGACGACCGCCGGGGCAAGCGCATCATCGTCACGGTGATGAAAGTGGATCCGGCCGGGAACCAGCGTTTCGGCAACTACGGTCGCGATGTCAGCGACAGCCTCGATTTCCTCGGCAACCCGAAGGTGGCCGCCACCACCGAGGGTTCAGTTGTGGCCGGCTGGATCGAGGGAAACAATCTGAAATTCCAAAAGCTCAACGCCGTTGGAGCCAAGCTCTGGGGCGAGACCGGGATAACGATCGCTGCCCCTCCGGGCTTGACCTATTCGCTGGCCGACCTGCACGGGAGCGACGATGGCTCGGTTATCGCCTCCTGGGTCTCGGCTGCCGGGTTTACCGGTCCGAAGCATCTCCTGGCCAATAAGCTCGGTCCCGATGGAGCGCTTCAATGGGGCGCCATGCACGTCGCTGTGTTCGACGGTGGTTCGCTTCAGTTTGGGAATTTTCCGCCTTTCGTGACCGATGGCGCGGGGCGGCGCGGTCTTCGGCTGGTATGAAACCGGACCTCTCCAATCTCGCGCGCAACACATCCTGGCCAACGGTACGGAGCTTTTCCGCACAACGGTTCGCTCGGGTCCACTAATGCCGGTTTTGACCACGTTAATCCCAGCGTGAGTTACGATCAGGCGACCGGCGACACCTATCTCTTTTGGGACGAGATTTTGGAAGGTCCTCTCACGAACGAAGGAATCTCCGGCCAAAAATTTAACCCTGCGGGAGATCGGCAGTGGGGCGACTCGGGTCTCGTCGTGCAACCCTTCACTTCTTCGGCCGTGCTCAACGTCACCAGCGTCTTCACCTCCACCGGGCCTCTTGTTGTCTGGTCGTCGGAAGCCGCTTTTGCCCAGGCCACGATCACTGGCGCGAAGCTCGATCCGAGCGGTGCTTTCCTCTGCTCACCCTTCGCAGTTTCGTCGATCCTCTCTTCAAAATCGCGCCTCGATCTCACGCTCTCGCTCAACGACGTTGCCCTGGCGGCTTGGAGCGATGGGCGCGCGGACGGTGGCGATATCTACGCGCAGGACATTAAGCCGGGTTGCTCCTGGGTCAGTAAGCGGCTGGACTCAGCCCGACGCGCTCACCTCGCCGGCAGGTGCCCACCGGTCTTAGCATCGTTAGGCGTCATCGCGCGCTGCTCTAACACCGCCTGGCGCGCGGCGTGCCGGTGGACCTACAGTTATAGTTCTAAAGCAGAACAACGAGGCACGAACCGACCTGTTGATTGCCAAGGCGCGTGACAATAACTGACGGCGCTGAAGATCAAGCTCGAAAGGAAGGAACGCAGGAGCCCTGACGCCCGGGCTGACCGATACCGTCATCAGCAACGTGAGCGCGCTGATCCCATCGGCGGCACCTTCAGCAATCTTTGCCCGATGAAAGCTGATCGTGGAACGTCAACGGCAACAACCCTGGCGCCGAAGCCAGTTAGCAGCGGGGGGCGATGGGAGTGCATCTTACCACTCTGACGGTAATTCCTTAATTCAGCCCCTGACTCGGTAATTGGCTTGTTCGACAAGCAAAGCGGCGGTTGCACGCCGCCGGCGATGTCGATGCCTTCATTTCGCGGCCTCGCCCTTCCGCGTCTCGCCACTGTCGGTCGAGACCGGGATGTCGATACGCCTGGTCGGTCACCGGTCTTTTTCCAGCGCGCTTTGAGGAAATTGCGAGAGAGGCCGCGTAAGCCATCGGGTTGCCTGTGGGTTCTTTTTAGCGCAGTTTACGCGTGCTCACGGCCAGCGCGAGCGATCCACGACCTGAGCGAGCTCCTGCGGCTACTCGGGACGGTAGATGACGAGGAAATGCGGGCCGCCCCGGTAGTGGCAAACACTCCCGGGTCCAGCGCCATCCGGCGCGTATTTCTCGATCGTGGCCGTATCGCCATGCCCGCGACGTACAGGATGCCGTCGCCGCTCATGTGTAATCCCATTGAGGCGGTAGCCGCAATCCGGCGCTGCCAGAATACGCCCTAGGTCGGCGCCGTCGGGGGACCAAATTTTCTCGACGAAATTACCTTTATTGTTCGAGACATAGAAGTCGCCTGCGGCGTCAAGCTGTCAGTTCCGTAGGGCAACTTGAAGCCCTTCGTCCACGAGGATCGTCCGGATCTCCGCGTCGAACTTATCCCAGATCGCCCCTGACCAGTTTTCTCTAGCCCGCCTCGCGAGCGTTGGCAACACCGAGGCCAACCCGCAATATCAAAAGCCAGCCACTGCGGTCAACCAGGCCCTGACCGCGGTCGCTGCGAAAGTCGTTCTGACGCCGTCCGGGAGTAAAGCGCACGATGATGGTAGTTGCTATTGAAACGTCAAGCCATCATTGGCAGGCTGTGCCGTGCCCGATCAAAGCGCGAATGCCATGCGGCCCGTTCTAGGAAAGCTGGTCGTAGAAGCAGTGGTAATCAGCCCCGTTATCGGATCGCCGAGACCTTTTTGATCGAGTAACCGGCGATCATCCTGCCGTCACTCGAGACAAAAAAGGTTTCCTCGCCGCATCAAAAAGCTGGGGCCGGTCGGCTACTTCGGCCAATCTCCACCACTGGGTCCAGGGGAGGCACCGTCCGGGGAAAAAGCTCCACGTTGTCCTCACGGTGAGTGGTGGTCGCGGCTCGCGTTGGTGATGGGGCGAAGCGCGCGGCGACCGGCGGTCGTGCCGGAGGCCGTTTGAGCCGTGGCGCAGGATCGTGGTTCTCGCAGCGAGAAGTGAGAAGCCCCTGCGGAGAAGGCGCGCCGGCAAATTTCGTGCAGGGGAACGGGAAGATCGGACGAATTTTCATTGCGAAAATAACATTCCGGCGGCACCATCTCATGGCGGCGCGCGCAGGTCGCCCCATTTCCAAACAGCCTCGGCGAATGTCAATCAAATTCTCCGTCTCAAGCCTCAGCCCTACACCAGGTCAGCACCGCGCGACTTCAGGAGCGACGGCTGGCACCGGCGTCGAGCTGATGGTTAATTCCGCAGTCTTCCCGTTCGCCTAAGGTGATGGCTGGCGCGAACTGTGGGATCGAATTCGGCAGGCGAATCACGAAGCGAACGGCGCTTCCGCCTCACCCAGGATTGGGATTATTCGAGATCAAATTGTCTCCGTATCTGTTGCAAGCGTACGATCGCCTTCCCGACGCCGCCACGATTTGGACGCCAGCTTGCGGTGAGTCAAAAACGCTCGCAGGTGTGGTGGAGGCTGGGTAGGGCGGCCAGACCATGGTGTTAGGACAACTTCGAATGCTCTCGCGCGCGTAAGCCGCCCAGCGACAATCTGCAGTGACCATGGTTGGCCGCAGTGAGAACGGCGCCAACGATAAGCGCAGTCGGGGCGAGGGCGCGGCATGCCCGTCGCAGGATCAGTTGCCAAGCAACCATAGGCGTAGCTTCGCAATCAGCGGATCACGATGTTTCGCTTTCGTGGCGCGAGCCGACATTCAGCAATAAACCATTTCGACCGTGGAAGCGGTTCGATTCCTGACCGAGGACACGAAGCCTCGGGTGGAAACCGCTGAACGTGAAGGTTTTCTGGCCTGACTGATCAGGGTACGGCATTGCTCGTCGTGATATTCGCGCTGGGGCGCGAATTGCACGTTCTGATCGCCACCGGTCTCGGGATATTCGAAGATCTTGCCTTCGTAATTCCGGATCACGATCTTTTCGTTGTCGTGATAGAGGACGTAACCGGGATTGATCGGCACCTTGCCGCCGCCGCCGGGAGCGTCGATGACGAACTGCGGGACGGCGTAGCCGGTGGTGTGGCCGCGCAGACCTTCGATGATCTCGATCCCTTTCGCGACCGAAGCGCGCAGATGCGATGAGCCGTTGATCAGGTCGCACTGGTAGATGTAGTAGGGCCGCACCCGGCACATGAGGAGTTTGTGCACGAGCGTTTTCATCGTCTCGAGATCGTCGTTCACGCCGGCGAGCAGGACGCTCTGGTTGCCTAGCGGGATGCCGTGATTGGCCAGCATCTCGAGCGCCGGCGCTTCACTTCGGTCGTCAGCTCGCGCGGGTGATTGACGTGCACGCTCATCCAGAGCGGATGATATTTTTGCAGCATCGCGCAGAGCTCGGGCGTGATCCGTTGCGGCAGGAAAATCGGGACGCGCGTGCCGATGCGGAGAAACTCGATGTGCGGAATCGCGCGCAGGCGGCTCAGGATTTTCTCGAGCTTCGCGTCGCTGAAGAGGAGCGCGTCGCCGCCGGAGAAGAGCACGTCGCGCACTTCGGTGTGTTCTTCGAGATAATCGGAAGGCTGCCTCGAACTCGGTGTGCAGTTCCTGTTCGCCCACGCCGCTGACGACGCGGCTGCGCGTGCAATAGCGGCAGTAGCTCGCGCAACGATCGGTCACCAGAAACAGGACGCGATCGGGATAGCGATGGACCAGGCCCGGCACCGGCATGTGCGAATCTTCGCCGCACGGGTCCGCCATGTCGTAGGGCGAGGCCCAGGTTTCCTCGATCGCGCGGGATGACCTGGCGCCGGATCGGGCAATCGGGATTGTCGCGCTCGATCAGATTGAAGAAATGCGGCGTGACGGCGAGCGCGAGCTTGTCGCCGGAGAGCAGAACGCCGCTGCGCTCCTCGTTCGGAGAGCTCGAGATGCTGCTCGAGCTGCGCCAGCGTGGTGACGCGATTCTTGAGCTGCCATTTCCAGTCGTTCCAGAGTTCCGGCGCGACCTCCGGGCCAATAACCGGGCGCCATGTGAGACGAACTCTTTTCCGTCCTTTTTGCCTTCGGCAAGAGTGAGCATTTTGAGTTGTGGAGGGAAAAGTTAAGGGCGTTAAATAATCGTGTCAATGCAGGCACTCTGCGGTGCGCCGCGCACTCGCCACTCTTCCTTGCATCCTGTCCTCGTGCTCCCGCACTGATCGCGTCGGAGATCAGGATTAGGAGCACGAGCACGAGCACGGATGAGGACAGCGCAGTTTGCGCGCTCGCCGCCTCCGCTACTATTTGAACAGCGCCGCCCGCGCTCCTGTCCAAAGCCGCCTTATGCATCGTCGCTTCTGTCTTGCTTTCTCGCGGTTTCGTCTGCCTCGCCGCTTGCGGGCGCACTCAGTGCCGCCGGCTCCGCGCCTCGGTCCACGCCTCCGTGCCGTGGCGCAGCCACGCCGACCATTCCCGCTCGAGGCCGCCGCGCCGGGCAAGGACGTCGTCCATCAGCTGAACAGCGCTTTCGCCGAAGGTCTTCGAGATCGTCGCGCCGAGTGTGGTCATCATCGAGGTGACAAAAAGAGCCGACGGCGAACGACACCACCCTCGACGATCTCTTCTTTCAAGCCGCCGGATGACAACGACCCGCGCCACGGCCGCGCGCATGCCCGCAGCCGGTGCAAAGCGAAGGCTCGGGCTTCATCGTTAGGCCAGACGGTTTCATCTACACCAATTTCCACGTCGTCGAGGGCGCGGACAGAGTGCGAGGTGAAGCTGCAGGACGGCCGCGAGTTTCCCGGCGAAGGTCGTCGGCACCGACGAGAAGACCGACATCGCGGTGATCAAGGTCGAGGCGACGAATCTGCCGGTGGTGCAGTTGGCCGATAGCGACGCGGTGCGGGTCGGGCAATTTGCCTTCGCGATCGGCGCGCCCTTCAAGCTCGATTACACGTTTCACCTACGGCGTGATCAGCGGAAAGGCCGGAGCAAGCTGATCGCGACCGGCGGCTACAACATCGCGGATTATTTGCAGACCGACACGTCGATCAACCCCGGCAACAGCGGCGGCCCGCTCTGCGACATCGACGGCAAAGTGGTCGGCATGAACACGCTCATCAACGGCCTCAACCGCGGCCTCGGCTTCGCCATTCCGAGCAATCTGGTGAACGAAATCGGCAGCAGCTGATCGCCGGGCACAAGATCGTGCGGCCGTGGCTCGGCATCCGGATCGAAACGCTGGGCGACGACTCCATCGATTCGCGAATTGTTCAAAGGCGTCGACAAGGGCGTGGTCGTGCGCACGATCGAGGCCGACGCGCCGGCCTACAAGAGCGATCTGCGGCCGTTCGACGTGATCACGCAAGATCGACGGCGCGCCGGTCACGACCGACACGCAGCTGCAGCACGAGATTTTGAAAAGAAGGTCGGGCAAAAGCGTCGAGCTCGGCGTCTGGCGCAAGGGACAGACGATGAAGATCCGCGATCACGACGGGCGAATTGCCCAACGACATTGACCGGCCGCGCGTCCGAGCCGGCACCGCGCCTCGAGCCGCAGCCAGGAGGACATCAATCGCTTTGGCCTGCAGGTGCAGGAGTTGACCAAAGAAGTCGCGGCCCGGCTGAAGCTGAATGTGCAGCAGGGCGTGATCGTGACCGACGTGGCCGACAACAGCATGGCGGCGGCGCAGGATATCCAGCGCGAAGATGTGATCACGGAAGTGGACGGCAAGCCGGTCACGAGCGTAGCCAGCTTTCGCGCAGCGCCTAACGAAGGCCGATCCGAGCCGCGGCATTCTGCTCTACCTCGATCGAAAGGGCAGCCGCACTTTTGCGGTGCTGAAGGTCGGGGGATAGGGACCTCGTTCCGTCATCCCGAGCGGGCGCAGCGCAGTCGAAGAGATCCGGTGGAATGCACTGGAGGATGGCGCGGCAAAGCGCCTCAATTTCGCTCGAGGATGACGATGGCGGTCGCGACGTATTTGCCGGCTGCGCTGCTCTTCTCACGCCCGGCCTCGTCGAGCGCGGAGTGGAAGATTCGCGGCGCGGAAGGCGAAGCATCGCCCAACGGATTCGTCGAGCACTGGAAAACCGTCGTCGAAAATGAGACGAGCGGCGAGCGCGCCACCTTGCACATGGCCGTTTTCGACGGCCGCGCGCCGCGACGCTGCAGGGTGATCGACCAACCGGACAGCGCCGCGCCGCGAGCTGGCTGAAGCGATGGCGCGAGCAAAAGCCATCGCAGGCGTCAACGGCGGTTACTTCGACCCGGAAGACGCGCCCGTCGGTTTGCTCATGAGCGACGGACGCGTGCTCGCGCCGCTGCGCAAGGCGAAGCTGCTCAGCGGCGTCTCGACGGCCAGCAGTCGTCGCGCGTCGACATCGTTAGGGCGTCGCGTTTCGCGATGAGCACAAGAATCAAGTCCGCGGTGCCAGTGCGGGCCGCTCGCTGGTCGAGCGTTCCGTGCCGATGGCGAGGCCTGAACGACACGCGGACGGGCCCGGCGAACCTTTGCCAGGGTGGACGGAAACGGGCGCGCGACGCTGGGCGCGTCACGTTCGGCCGTGTCTCTCGCGCAACTGGGGCAGATCCTTGCCCTCCCCGGACGCCGCGGGAAAATGCAGGATTGCGCGCGCGCTCAATCTCGATGGCGGATCCTCGCGGCATTTCTGGTTTGCCGGGAAAGACGGTGTTTTCTCGATTCCGGAGCAGAAGACGGTAGGATTTTGTGGCGATCATGCCGCATGGCGATCGTTAGGAAGCGGTTCACGGCCGTGGTCGTTCTTCAGCAATCCAGCTAGGCGAACGAGGCCCTTCGCCGGTTCAGGAGGATGAGAGGCGCGCATTTCTCCGCCGCGCCCGCTTGACGCGCGCGCGACCTGCGCCAAAGTCGTGGGCGCAATGCGCACTTTCGGCCGATTCGCTTCACCGCGATTCACACCGTCTACGGCGAGGTGCGAGGCGAAGGAAGTGCATTCCTGTTGCGCAGCCGTTCTGGCTCGATCTTGAATTCACCGGTGAAACCCGTTCGTTGAGCGAACTCGCGATCGACTTCCCGGTCGCGCCGAGCAAGGTGATCGCGGTCGGTCTGAATTATCGCGATCACATCAAGGAAATGCAGCGGACCGAGATCGGCTCGCCGCTCATCTGGTTCAAGGCGCCGAGCTCTCTGCTCCCGCACAATGCGACTATCCGGATCGCTTTCCCCGAGCACAAGACCGATTTCGAAACCGAGCTGGCGGTCGTCATCGGCCGCACGCGCGAAGAACGTCGCGCGTCAGCGCGCGCTTGATCACGTTCTCGGTTATACGATCGCGCGAGGACATCAGCGATCGCGATTTGCAGAAGTCGGAAAAGCAATTTTGCCGCTGCCAAATCTTTCGATACCTACACGCCGGTCGGGACCGTTTGTTTACACCGAAGTTGAAACAGGCGATCTGGAAATCTCGCTGCGCCAAAACGGCGAAATCGAGGCAACAGGCGCGCACGAGCCAGATGATTTATTCGGTGGCGGAGATCGTTTCTTTCGCGAGCCAATCGCTCAGTCTCCTGCCGGGAGATTTGATCCTGACGGGACGCCGTCCGGAGTCGGTCCGATTCGGGCCGGCGACGAATTGGTCGCGAGTTGGAGATTGGCCGGCGTTGCAGCAACCGTGTCGAGGACGCGCGAGTCGATCAAAAAGTCTTGCCCAGACGCAGTTTACTGGGCTTGCTCTACATCCTACTGTAAGAGTGAATCCGAACTGTTAAATGACGCCGAGATGAAACCGCTGTCGCAGAAACGAGCAGTAAAAGATTTTGACTGGACGCACTCACGACTGCTTTGTGATAACAACCGGCATTCAACATTGCCGGAATCTTCTTTACCACCATCAACCTGCTAATATGAAAAACGCTAATCGTTAGTCTGTGCTCCGTCACCCTCGCGCTCGCCGCCTTCGCGCAAGCTCCGTCCGCTCCTCCGGCGACCAATCCCGGCGCAGCTTCACCCGCTGATATCGGCGCGTCGCCGGCTGTTCCAGCTGCTCCCGGAACAACGACGGCCCGGCCACGACTACTGCCCCGGGCGCTCGAGCTGCCGCGTCCGAGCTGCCGCTCCGGGCACCACGGTCGCGCCGGCTGTTCCGCCCGCGCCGGGCACAGCTCCCGTGACCGCCGACATTTCACCCGCTGCCGCCCCTTCACTCGCCGGCAGTGCAAAGGTCGACCCGAAGCCAGCCCCGCTCCATCGGAGTCCACGGCTAGCTCGAATTTCTTCATTCGAAACTTCAAGGCAGGCGGGCCGATCATGTGGCCGATCCTGATCGTCTCCATCGTCTCCTTGTTTGTGGTCATCGATCGCTGCATCTGGTGGGGGTTCCGCTGGTTTCGCCGCGATCCGAAACGGGTCGAAAAGGTCTTCACCGCGCTCGAGACCTGGCGACGTGAACGAAGCCTCAAAACTGGCACGCGGCACGCGCTGACCCGGTTTTACGCATGCTTTGGAACGGCTTGAATCATCAGCACTCGTCGCTCCAGGGGGCGCTGCAAGTAGCCGCCGGGATCGAGATCAAACGTGCGGGCCATTACCTCGTTGTGATGGACACGCTGGTCACCCTCGCGCCGCTGCTCGGCTTGTTGGGCACGATCACGGGGTTGATTCGCTCGTTTAGCTTGCTCGGGAGCGAAGAACTCGCCGTGCAAGCCGTCACCGGCGGTATCGCGGAAGCGCTCATCGCGACGGCGTGCGGTCTTGGCATCGCGATTTTCGCGCTGGTTCCGTTTAACTATTTCTCGTCTCGAGTGTCTAACTTAGAGTTCGAACTACAAACGGCGGCGACGAATCTTGAGGTTATGTTGGGAGCTAAAAGTGCGGGCGAGGTAACCATTGCCGGGGGCAGCCCAAAGCTCCGCCCATGGATCGTCCCTCTAAGGAATAAGGATTCCGCTAATGCGTGTAAGCTCACCAATTCCGCACCACAAAGCACGGATTGAGATCATTCCGTTGATCGACATCATGTTCTTCCTCCCTGGCGAGCTTCATGATGGTGAGCCTGAGCCAGGTGCACGTGAAGGGCATTAAGCTGAATCTTCCTACCGGCATCAGCGGTCAGACCCAGTCGAGGCGTGAGTATGTGGCTCTTTCGGTGGATAAGGACGGCGACATTTATTATGACAAACTAAAGGTGGACCCGAACGAGGTTTATTCAGAGGTTGGTGAATGTGCATCGCATCGCCCCCAATGCCAAGATTTTCATTCGTGGCGATCGCGATACCTACCACGGCGATATCCTGCGATTGATCGAGCAGGTGCGCGCAGCAGGTTTTTACAAGATCGCTTTTGAAGTGAAGAGCCCGTCGCTGCCCACTGAAGCCGCCCCATAATTCGAGAGTCATGGCCAAAGCAATATTCTATAAGCCGCGACCCCGGTGGCACTTCGTTGGTTCCCTGGCGGTCGCCGTCGCAATCGAACTTGCCGCTGTGGCCATAGCCAGCATTCATCGGGCGGAGACCTCCCGAGGAGATTAGCATGCCGTCAGCGCCGATCGACGCCGTCATCACCGAATTACCTCCGGAGTCGACGCCGCCACCCGAAGAAGAACCGCCTCCGCCGCCTCCGCCGCCAGACGAACCGACTGAGTTCACAATTCAAGAGCCAACCCTCCTCCGCGGCCGTCGCAAGCCCCACCCCGAAGCCGAGACCGAAAGTCGCGGAGAATAAAGGCACGGGCTACAGCGGGGTGGCTAACTATTCGTCAGCGCCAAGAGTAACTGGAGTAAGTGCGCCGCATCCCACTTACCCTTACGAAGCGCGGCGGCCAAGCAGACCGGCAGCGGCAGATTCGTCATCACATTTGATGACAGTGGCAATGCAACGGACGTCTCAGCCGCCCAGAGCACCGGGAGCCCGATTCTCGATCAGACTTCGATCAACACGTTCATGCGCTGGCGCTGTAAGCCGGGCGCTTATCACAAGGTCGTTGTGCCGATCACCTATACGCTGCAAGGCGCCCAACTCTAAACGAACTCTGCCGCTATGACGTTCACTTCGCCAGTTCCAAAAAAGGGCCCGCATCGAAATCATTCCGCTGATCGATATCATGTTCTTCCTCCTGGCCAGTTTCATGATGGTGAGCCTGAGCCAGGTGCACATGAAGGGCATTCGCGTGAACCTGCCAGCGATGGTCGCGCCCGACTCAGCCGCTTGCCGACGCCCGATCCGAGGGACCGCGTCAGTTTGTTTGTGGATCCCGATGGCATCGTCCACTTCGATAAGGAAGTGGTGACTGACGGTGACGTGATGCCGCGTCTCGTCGCGCTTTGCAAGGGGAATCCCAATATGAAAGCTCTTCATTAGCGCGGATAGAGAAGCGCTCCACGGCGACGTGATGAAGTTGCTCGATCGCGTGCGCTCGGCAGGAATCGAGAAAGTCGCCTACGAAATCAAAATAAAGCACGGCGCCCCGCGCGTGCCGCAGGCGCACCGGGCGTGCCGGGAGCGGCAGGTGCGCCTGTAGCGCCCGGTGCGGCGCCACCACCTCCTCCGCCACCACCGGCCCCAACACCGTAGC